>TARA_R110000764_G_scaffold89764_1_pt1 | contig 16119 bp, 13 predicted proteins | sample TARA_R110000764 | Tara Oceans TARA_R110000764 (sample SAMEA4398111) | marine metagenome | biome: Polar Biome; feature: [SRF] surface water layer (ENVO:00010504); material: water (ENVO:00002006), including particulate matter (ENVO:01000060) such as... | depth 5 m | reverse complement strand
GCCTTCCAAGCTGAATGTCGCCGGTTCGAACCCGGTCTCCCGCTCTAAACTTGAAACTTTGTTTTCAAGATGAAGGTTGAAGTTTTGACGAGCTAGACTTGTAACTTTAAACTCTAAACCTGATAACCCATAGGCCGGTGTAGCTCAGGGGTAGAGCGTTTCCTTGGTAAGGAAGAGGTCACGGGTTCAAATCCCGTCATTGGCTCAAAACGATTTGTACACTAATATAAACTAAGATTAAAATTATTTAAAATGGCAAAGGAAACTTTTGATCGTTCCAAACCGCACTTAAATATTGGTACCATTGGACACGTGGATCACGGTAAAACTACATTGACCGCTGCTATTACCACTGTATTGGCCAACGCAGGTTTGTCTGAAACAAGAAGCTTTGATTCTATTGACAATGCTCCTGAAGAAAAAGAAAGAGGTATTACAATCAACACTTCACACGTTGAGTACCAAACAGAAAACCGTCACTATGCACACGTTGACTGTCCTGGTCACGCGGATTACGTAAAGAACATGGTTACTGGTGCTGCTCAGATGGACGGTGCTATCTTGGTTGTTGCTGCGACAGATGGTCCTATGCCACAAACTCGTGAGCACATCCTATTGGGACGTCAGGTAGGTATTCCACGTATCGTCGTTTTCTTGAACAAAGTTGACATGGTGGATGATGAGGAGCTTTTGGAACTTGTTGAGATGGAAGTAAGAGAATTGCTTTCTTTCTACGAGTATGATGGTGACAATGGTCCTGTTATCGCTGGTTCTGCACTTGGTGCTTTGAACGGTGAGCAAAAATGGGTTGACACTGTTATGGAGTTGATGAAGGCTGTTGATGAGTGGATCGAAGAGCCAGAGCGTGAAGTTGACAAAGACTTCCTTATGCCAATTGAAGATGTATTCACTATTACAGGTCGTGGTACCGTTGCTACTGGTCGTATCGAAACTGGTGTTGCCAACACAGGTGATCCTGTAGACATTATCGGTATGGGTGCTGAAAAATTGACTTCTACTATTACAGGGGTTGAGATGTTCCGTAAGATTTTGGATAGAGGTGAAGCTGGTGATAACGTAGGTCTTCTTTTGAGAGGTATCGAGAAATCCGATATCAAAAGAGGGATGGTTATCTGTAAGCCAGGTTCTGTGAAGCCACACGCTAAATTCAAAGCTGAGGTTTATATCCTTAAGAAAGAAGAAGGTGGACGTCACACTCCATTCCACAACAACTACCGTCCACAGTTCTACTTGAGAACTACAGATGTAACAGGTAACATTAACTTGCCTGATGGTGTTGAGATGGTAATGCCAGGTGATAACTTGACAATTACTGTGGATTTGATTCAGCCTGTAGCTTGTAGCGTTGGTTTACGTTTTGCTATCCGTGAGGGTGGTAGAACCGTAGGTGCCGGTCAGGTTACTGAGATTTTAGATTAATCATTTTAGAATAAAATTGCACGTAAGGGTGTCCCGATTTTCTCGGGATACCTTTCAGTGTAATTATAAACGGGTGTAGCTCAGTTGGTAGAGCACTGGGTCTCCAAAACCAGGTGTCGGGAGTTCGAGTCTCTCCTCCCGTGCAAGCAAAATTCATAAAGATCATGGTCACTTACATAAAGGAATCATTAGAAGAACTTAAAAACAATGTTACTTGGTTGGAAAGAAGTAAAGCTTCTAACCTAATGGTTATTGTGGCGGTTTTCTCCATTTTATTTGCCTTGGCAACATGGGGTGTGGATTCCTTGTTCAGTAACTTGATCACATTGTATTTTGAAAAATTAATAGGATAAAGATCGGTCGATATGTCTGAGGTTCTGGAGAAAAAATGGTATGTAGTTAGAGCGGTCAGTGGTCAAGAGAACAAGATCAAAGGCTATATAGAAAGCGAGGTAGAGCGCGCAGGTTTTGGCGACTATCTTGAAGAGGTTCTAGTGCCTACCGAGAAAGTTGTTCAGATCAGGAACGGAAAGAAAATAAATAAAGAACGTGTTTACTTTCCTGGATATATCATGATAAAGGCCAATCTTGGAGGGGAAATGGTTCACATTATCCGATCCATAACCAATGTTATTGGTTTCTTGGGCGAAGTTAAAGGTGGTGATCCAATTCCTTTAAGAAAATCCGAAGTAAACCGTATGCTTGGGAAAGTGGACGAGTTGGCTGTCAATACAGACAATGTTGCGATTCCATTTGTGTTAGGAGAAACGGTTAAGGTTATTGATGGACCTTTTAACGGATTCAATGGAACTGTTGAGAAAATCAATGAAGAAAAGCGTAAGCTAGAAGTGATGGTGAAAATCTTCGGAAGAAAAACACCATTGGAACTTAGCTATATGCAAGTAGAAAAAGTATAATTAGAGCTGTTACATATATAAAGCTGTGTTGCTTCCAATTGACACACTTTAAATTTAATTAGAAACAATGGCAAAAGAAGTAGATAAGGTAGTTAAATTACAAGTTAGGGGAGGTGCTGCGAACCCATCGCCACCGGTTGGACCCGCCTTAGGTGCTGCTGGTGTTAACATCATGGAGTTCTGTAAGCAGTTTAATGCTCGTACACAGGACAAGCCAGGCAAAGTATTGCCGGTTGTTATCACCGTTTACAAAGACAAATCTTTCGAGTTTGTTGTAAAAACACCACCTGCGGCAGTTCAATTGATGGAAGCAGCTAAGATTAAAAAAGGATCTGGCGAACCTAACAGGGTTAAAAACGGTTCAGTATCATGGGATCAAGTAAAAGCAATCGCGGAAGATAAAATGGTCGACCTTAATGCTTTTACAGTGGAGTCTGCAATGAGTATGGTTGCAGGTACCGCTAGATCAATGGGACTGAAAATAGCCGGGCAAAGACCTTTTTAAAATCTTAAAAAGCATTATTAAATGGCAAAGTTGACTAAAAAGCAGAAAGACGCCCAATCCAAAATAGATAAGAACAAACTCTATTCTTTGGAAGAGGCATCAGCTTTAGTAAAAGAAATAACCAATGTAAAATTTGATGCTTCCATTGATTTGGCAGTTCGTTTGGGTGTAGATCCAAGAAAAGCCAATCAAATGGTACGTGGCGTTGTTACACTTCCTCATGGAACAGGTAAAGACGTAAAAGTTTTGGCATTGGTGACACCAGACAAAGAAGCAGAAGCTACAGAAGCAGGTGCTGATTTTGTTGGGTTGGACGAATATTTGGAAAAAATTAAAGGCGGTTGGACCGATGTTGATGTAATCATCACTATGCCAAGCGTTATGGGTAAACTAGGTCCATTAGGTAGAATTTTGGGTCCTAGAGGTTTAATGCCCAATCCAAAAACTGGTACCGTAACCATGGATGTTGCCAAAGCAGTATCCGATGTTAAGGCCGGTAAGATAGACTTTAAAGTGGACAAAACGGGTATTGTACACGCTGCAATCGGAAAAGCTTCTTTCTCTGCGGACAAAATCGCAGGAAATGCTAGGGAGTTGATTGACACCTTGGTGAAAATGAAGCCTTCTGCATCGAAAGGTGTGTACATGAAGAGTATTTACTTGTCCAGTACCATGAGTCCTAGTATTCAATTAGATCCAAAAGCAGTTCAATAACTGGTAGTTCAATTTTATAACTATGACAAGAGAAGAAAAAGCAACAGTAATAGAAGACTTGACTGCGCAGTTGGCTGATAACCCAAATATTTATTTGGCAGATATATCAGGATTGAACGCTGTAGACACCTCTAATTTGAGAAGAGCGTGTTTTAAGGCTAACATTAAGCTTGCGGTCGTAAAGAACACATTGCTTGCAAAAGCAATGGAAGCTTCTGATAAGGAATTTGGTGAACTTCCCGAAGTATTAAAAGGAAATACATCTTTGATGTTGTCCGAAACTGGGAATGCACCTGCGAAACTTATCAAGAACTTTAGAAAAAAATCAGAAAAGCCCGTATTGAAAGGAGCCTTTATTGAAGAGGCCGTTTATGTAGGGGACAACTACCTTGACACACTTGTTAATATCAAGTCCAAAGAGGAAGTTATTGGGGATATCATCGGATTGTTACAATCACCAGCCAAAAATGTTATTTCTGGACTTAAGTCCGGAGGTGGTAAATTGGCAGGTATCCTTAAAACCTTATCTGAGAAAGAATAATTCGCGCACAATAAACTAAGTATATTTTTAAACATTTTTATTAAACGATAGAAAAATGGCAGATTTAAAAGATTTTGCAGAACAGTTGGTAAACCTTACAGTAAAAGAGGTTAATGAATTGGCCGACATTTTAAAAGAAGAATATGGTATTGAGCCTGCTGCCGCTGCAGTAGCTGTTGCTGGCGGTGCTGCCGGTGGTGGTGAAGCAGAAGCTGCTGAGGAAAAATCAGAATTTGATGTAATCCTTACAGCTGCTGGTGGTTCTAAATTGGCAGTAGTTAAATTGGTTAAGGAATTGACCGGTCTTGGACTAAAAGACGCTAAAGAAATCGTTGACAGCGCACCAAAAGCTGTTAAGGAAGGTGTTGCCAAAGATGAAGCAGAAGGTATCAAAAAATCATTGGAAGAAGCTGGAGCAGAAGTTGAGCTTAAATAATCGCTTTTCCCATAGGAACTTGGTTAAGGTCTTTCCATTTTTTGGTTAGACCTTAGCCTATTTATATAAGGAGTGTATAAAGCCGTGCACGAACCCACTTAGTATTCACGATTAAAATTTGTCCATAGATGTTCACAAACACTATTGAAAGAGTTAATTTCGCATCCGCTAAGAACATACCGGAATATCCGGATTTCTTGGACATTCAGATAAAATCGTTCCAAGACTTTTTTCAGCTTGAAACTAAATCTGACGAAAGAGGAAACGAAGGTCTCTACAACACCTTCATGGAGAATTTTCCGATTACAGATACCAGAAACCAGTTTGTACTTGAGTTTTTGGATTACTTCATTGATCCACCAAGATATTCCATCCAAGAATGTATTGAGCGTGGACTTACTTATAGCGTACCGTTAAAGGCGCGTTTAAAATTATACTGTACCGATCCAGAGCACGAAGATTTTGAAACCATTGTACAGGACGTATATTTGGGTACTATCCCTTACATGACTCCTAGTGGAACCTTTGTGATCAACGGTGCAGAAAGAGTTGTAGTTTCCCAGTTGCACAGATCTCCAGGGGTTTTCTTTGGACAATCTTTCCATGCAAATGGAACAAAATTGTACTCGGCTAGGGTAATACCTTTCAAAGGATCTTGGATTGAGTTCGCAACCGATATCAACTCGGTAATGTATGCCTATATCGATAGGAAGAAAAAATTACCGGTAACTACTTTGTTCCGTGCCATCGGCTTTGAAAGGGACAAGGATATTTTGGAAATCTTCGACCTTTCGGAAGAAGTAAAGGTTTCCAAGACCGGACTTAAAAAAGTATTGGGCCGTAAATTGGCCGCCAGGGTGTTGAACACATGGCATGAGGATTTCGTGGATGAGGATACAGGAGAAGTGGTTTCCATCGAAAGAAACGAAATTGTACTTGATCGTGATACCGTTTTGGAAAAAGAGCATATCGATGAAATCATTGATGCCGACGTGAAGACCATTTTGCTTCACAAGGAGAACAATGCACAATCCGATTACGCCATTATTCACAACACTTTGCAAAAAGACCCTACCAACTCTGAAAAAGAAGCGGTAGAGCATATTTATAGACAATTGCGTAATGCCGAGCCGCCAGATGAGGAAACAGCTCGTGGTATTATCGACAAATTGTTCTTCTCAGACCAACGTTACAACTTAGGTGAAGTAGGTCGTTACAGAATGAACAAGAAATTGGGCTTGGATATCGGAATGGACAAACAGGTTTTGACCAAGGAAGATATCATAACCATCATTAAGTATTTGATCGAGTTGATCAACTCCAAAGCGGAGATTGATGATATCGATCACTTGTCCAACCGTCGTGTAAGAACTGTAGGAGAGCAATTGTCCTCACAATTCGGTGTAGGTTTGGCACGTATGGCACGTACCATTCGTGAGCGTATGAACGTTCGTGACAACGAAGTGTTTACCCCGATCGATTTGATCAATGCGAAGACATTGTCTTCTGTGATCAACTCTTTCTTTGGAACCAACCAGTTGTCTCAGTTCATGGACCAGACCAACCCATTGGCAGAGATTACACACAAAAGAAGATTGTCCGCACTAGGGCCAGGAGGTCTTTCCCGTGAAAGAGCAGGTTTCGAGGTGCGTGACGTTCACTATACCCACTACGGAAGATTGTGTCCGATCGAGACACCTGAAGGTCCGAACATTGGTTTGATATCTTCATTGTCCGTATTTGCCAAGGTGAACAATATGGGCTTCTTGGAAACCCCTTACCGTAAAGTGGAGGACGGAAAAGTAGATACGAAAAACCATATCTACCTAAGCGCGGAAGAGGAAGAGGGAATGAAGATTGCCCAAGCCAACATTCCATTGGCAGAAGATGGTACTATTGAAAGAGAAAAGGTAATTGCCCGTGAAGAAGGCGATTTCCCAGTAGTGGATCCAACAGAGGTGAAGTACACAGACGTTGCACCTAACCAGATTGCATCTATTTCTGCATCCTTGATTCCTTTCTTGGAGCACGATGATGCGAACCGTGCCTTGATGGGATCGAACATGATGCGTCAAGCCGTTCCATTGTTGAGACCAGATTCTCCAATCGTAGGTACAGGTCTGGAAAGACAAGTAGCTACCGATTCCCGAGTATTGATCAATGCTGAGGGGGATGGAGTTGTGGAATATGTGGATTCACAAAAAATCACAATAAAATATACAAGGACCGAAGAAGAGCGCTTGGTAAGCTTTGATGATGATTCAAAGACCTACCAATTGGTGAAGTTTAGAAAAACAAACCAAGGGACCAGCATCAACTTGAAGCCAATCGTAAGAAAAGGGGACAAGGTGAAAAAAGGTCAAGTGCTTTGTGAAGGTTATGCTACCGAAAAAGGTGAATTGGCCTTGGGTAGAAACATGAAGGTTGCCTTTATGCCTTGGAAAGGATACAACTTTGAGGATGCGATCGTGATTTCTGAAAAAGTTGTTCGTGAAGATATCTTTACCTCCATCCACGTGGATGAGTATTCCTTGGAAGTAAGGGATACCAAGTTGGGTGCAGAGGAATTGACAAACGATATTCCGAACGTATCCGAAGAGGCAACAAAGGATTTGGACGAGTACGGTATGATCCGTATCGGTGCCGAAGTGAAGCCTGGGGATATTTTGATCGGTAAGATCACTCCAAAAGGAGAGTCTGATCCAACTCCTGAAGAAAAACTGTTGCGTGCCATCTTTGGTGACAAAGCAGGTGATGTTAAAGATGCTTCATTAAAAGCTTCTCCATCATTGAGAGGTGTGGTAATTGACAAGAAATTGTTCTCCCGCTCCATCAAGGACAAGAGAAAACGTTCCGAAGATAAAGAGGCCATCGCCAGATTGGAAATGGACTACGAGGTGAAATTCCAACAACTGAAAGATGAATTGATCGAGAAATTGTTCAGTTTGATCAGTGGAAAAACATCACAAGGTGTAATCAACGATTTGGGTGAAGAAGTACTTCCAAAAGGAAAGAAATACACCATCAAAATGTTGAACTCCGTAGACGATTTCGCTCACTTGGTTGGAGGAAGCTGGACAACAGATGATGCTACCAATGCATTGGTTGCTGACTTGTTGCACAACTACAAAATCAAATTGAACGATATTCAGGGTAACCTAAGAAGGGACAAGTTTACCATCTCCGTAGGGGATGAGCTTCCTGCAGGTATCATGAAGTTGGCCAAAGTTTACATCGCCAAAAAGCGTAAGCTTAAAGTTGGTGATAAAATGGCAGGTCGTCACGGTAACAAAGGTATTGTTGCCCGTATCGTTCGTCAAGAGGATATGCCATTCTTGGAAGACGGAACCCCAGTGGACATTGTATTGAACCCACTTGGTGTACCATCAAGGATGAACATTGGTCAGATCTACGAAACCGTATTGGGATGGGCCGGACAAAAATTGGGTCAGAAATATGCGACACCAATTTTCGATGGAGCCTCATTGGATCAAATCAACGAGATTACCGATGAAGCAGGTGTTCCAAGATTTGGGCATACCTACCTATATGACGGTGGAACAGGTCAGCGTTTTGATCAACGTGCAACCGTTGGTGTTATCTACATGTTGAAACTAGGTCACATGGTAGACGACAAAATGCACGCAAGATCTATTGGACCATACTCATTGATTACACAGCAACCATTAGGTGGTAAGGCACAATTTGGTGGTCAGCGTTTTGGAGAGATGGAAGTTTGGGCATTGGAAGCCTACGGCGCATCATCTACCCTTAGAGAGATATTGACCGTTAAGTCGGATGATGTTATCGGAAGGGCCAAGACCTATGAGACCATTGTAAAAGGTGAGACCATGCCAGAACCTGGATTGCCAGAATCTTTCAATGTATTGATGCACGAACTTAAAGGTTTGGGCTTGGATATCCGTTTGGAAGAATAGAATACTATATACATTAACTATATCATCACCATATTGTTATGGCTAGAATAAAAGATAATAACGCACAAAAAAGGTTCAACAAAATTTCCATAGGATTGGCCTCTCCGGAGTCTATCTTGGCCGAGTCCCGTGGCGAAGTGTTGAAACCTGAAACCATTAACTATAGAACGCACAAACCAGAGCGTGATGGGTTGTTCTGCGAGCGTATTTTTGGTCCTGTAAAGGATTATGAATGTGCCTGTGGTAAATACAAGAGAATCCGTTACCGTGGAATTGTTTGTGACCGTTGTGGTGTTGAAGTGACGGAGAAAAAAGTACGTAGAGATCGTGTAGGGCACATTAACCTTGTGGTTCCTGTGGCGCACATCTGGTACTTCCGTTCGCTGCCAAACAAAATAGGATACCTTTTGGGATTGCCATCCAAAAAGTTGGATATGATCATATACTACGAAAGGTATGTGGTTATACAGCCCGGTATTGCCAAAGGTCCAGAAGGTGAGGAAATCAATAAAATGGATTTCTTGACCGAGGAAGAATACTTGAACATTTTGGAATCAATCCCTACCGAGAACCAATACTTGGAGGATACTGATCCGAACAAGTTCATCGCCAAAATGGGTGCTGAGTGTTTGATTGACATATTGTCCAGAATCGATTTGGAGCAATTGTCTTACGAACTACGTCACAAGGCGAACACAGAAACCTCAAAACAACGTAAAACTGAAGCCCTGAAACGTCTTCAGGTAGTGGAAGCTTTGCGTGAGTCGCAAAACAACAGGGAGAATAATCCTGAGTGGATGATCATGAAGGTGATTCCAGTGATTCCACCGGAATTGCGTCCATTGGTACCATTGGATGGTGGACGTTTTGCCACATCCGATTTGAACGACTTGTACCGAAGGGTGATTATCCGTAACAACCGTTTGAAGCGTTTGATGGAAATCAAAGCACCAGAGGTGATTTTGAGGAACGAAAAACGTATGCTTCAGGAATCTGTGGATTCCCTTTTTGATAACACAAGAAAGGCATCTGCGGTAAAAACAGAATCCAATAGACCATTAAAGTCCCTTTCTGATTCATTGAAAGGTAAGCAAGGACGTTTCCGTCAAAACCTATTGGGTAAACGTGTGGATTATTCCGCTCGTTCCGTAATTGTTGTTGGACCGGAATTGAACTTGTACGAATGTGGTCTACCTAAAGATATGGCAGCCGAGCTTTACAAGCCATTCATTATCCGTAAATTGATTGAAAGAGGTATTGTAAAAACGGTTAAATCTGCCAAAAAGATTATAGACAAGAAGGAGCCTGTAGTTTGGGATATTCTTGAAAACGTTCTTAAAGGACACCCAGTATTGTTGAACCGTGCCCCCACATTGCACAGATTGGGTATACAAGCGTTCCAGCCTAAACTTATAGAAGGTAAGGCGATACGTTTACACCCATTGGCATGTACCGCATTTAATGCGGATTTTGATGGGGATCAGATGGCAGTTCACTTGCCATTGGGGCCAGAGGCTATTTTGGAAGCGCAATTATTGATGTTGGCTTCTCAGAACATCCTTAACCCAGCAAACGGTTCCCCGATTACCGTACCATCCCAGGATATGGTATTGGGTCTATACTATATGACCAAACACAAAAAATCTACCAAAGAAGAACCTGTTATGGGTGAAGGACTTACCTTCTATTCTTCTGAAGAAGTAGAAATAGCCTTTAACGAGAAAAAAGTTTCGCTTAATGCTGGAATCAAGGTAAGAGCGAAGGATTTTAACGAACAAGGTGAATTGGTCTATCAAATTATTGAAACCACGGTAGGTCGTGTATTGTTCAACACAGAAGTGCCAGAACAAGCAGGATTCATCAACCAGGTATTGAACAAGAAAGCTCTAAGGAATATTATTGGGGACATTCTTGCTGTTACCGATGTGCCTACTACTGCTGCGTTCTTGGATAAGATTAAATCCATGGGTTACGATTTCGCCTTCAAAGGTGGTCTATCCTTTAGTTTGGGTGATATTATTATTCCTGCAGAAAAGCAGGATATGATCGGTGAGGCAAACGAGCAGGTCGATGGTATTATGATGAACTATAACATGGGACTTATCACCAACAATGAGCGATATAACCAGGTTATTGATGTTTGGACATCTACCAACGCCATGTTGACCGAATTGGCCATGAAGCGAATTCGTGAAGACAAGCAAGGATTTAACTCTGTATATATGATGTTGGATTCCGGTGCAAGGGGGTCCAAAGAGCAGATTCGTCAGTTGACAGGTATGCGTGGATTGATGGCCAAGCCTAAAAAATCCACAGCGGGTGGTGGAGAGATTATCGAAAACCCGATTCTTTCGAACTTTAAGGAAGGATTGTCGATTTTGGAATACTTTATCTCTACTCACGGTGCACGTAAAGGTCTTGCGGATACCGCTTTGAAAACGGCGGATGCGGGTTACTTGACCAGACGTTTGGTGGATGTTTCACAAGATGTTATCGTTAATAGCGAAGATTGTGAAACCTTGAGAGGTATCGAGGTTGAACCATTAAAGAAAAACGAGGAGATTGTTGAAACCTTGGGTGAGAGAATCTTGGGTAGGGTATCATTGCACGATGTTTACAACCCATTGACCGAAGAACTTGTCCTTAAAGCAGGACAGGAAATCAATGAAGCCGATGTTAAAAGGGTAGAAGCTGCTCCAATCGAGAAAGTAGAAGTAAGATCTCCATTAACATGTGAGGCTCCGCAAGGAATTTGTGCCAAATGTTACGGTAGAAACCTTGCCACCAATAAAATGGTACAACGAGGTGAAGCTGTAGGTGTTGTTGCCGCTCAGTCCATTGGTGAGCCTGGTACACAGTTAACGTTGCGTACCTTCCACGTGGGTGGTATTGCAGGTAACATTTCAGAGGATAACAAGTTGGAGTCCAAGTTTGATGGTATTGCAGAGATTGAAGACCTAAGACTTGTAGCAGGAGAAAACAGTGAAGGTGGTAAAACCAACATTGTCATTTCCAGAACTTCTGAAGTTAAGATAGTTGATCCAAAAACAGGAATCACATTAAGTACAAACAACATTCCTTACGGTTCTCAATTGTTCATCAAGAATGGTGAGAAGATTACCAAAGGAACTGTAATTTGTGAATGGGATCCATATAATGGTGTGATTGTTTCTGAGTTCGCTGGGCAAATTGCTTACGAAAACATTGAGCAAGGGGTTACCTATCAAGTCGAAATCGATGAACAAACCGGTTTCCAAGAAAAAGTAATTTCTGAATCTAGAAACAAAAAACTTATTCCAACCTTGTTGATCAAGGATGGTAAAGGTGAAACATTACGTTCTTATAACTTACCGGTTGGTTCCCACTTGATGATCGATGATGGTGACAAGGTGAAAGAAGGTAAGATCTTGGTGAAAATCCCACGTAAATCTGCTAAGGCAGGGGATATTACCGGTGGTCTTCCAAGGGTAACCGAGTTGTTCGAGGCCCGTAACCCATCTAACCCAGCAGTTGTATCAGAAATTGATGGTGTAGTATCCTTCGGTAAGATCAAGCGTGGTAACCGTGAGATTATTATTGAGTCCAAGACAGGTGATATCAAAAAGTACTTGGTTAAATTGTCCAACCAGATTTTGGTTCAGGAAAATGACTACGTACGTGCAGGTATGCCATTGTCCGACGGTTCTATTACTCCGGAAGACATCTTGTCTATCAAAGGGCCATCTGCAGTGCAGCAATACTTAGTGAACGAAGTGCAGGAAGTGTACCGTTTACAGGGTGTGAAAATCAACGATAAGCACTTTGAAGTTGTTGTAAGACAAATGATGCGTAAGGTAAAAATCCAAGATCCGGGAGATACCATTTTCTTAGAGAATCAGTTGGTTCACAAAGACGACTTTATCAACGAGAATGATGAAATCTTTGGTAAGCAAGTTGTTGAGGATGCCGGTGATTCCGAAAGATTGAAACCAGGACAGATTTTGACTGTACGTGAACTAAGGGACGAGAATTCAATTCTTAGAAGAGAGGACAAGACCTTGGTAACTGCAAGAGATGCTGTGGCAGCAACTGCTACACCGATCTTGCAAGGTATTACAAGAGCATCGTTGCAGACGAAATCCTTTATCTCGGCAGCATCGTTCCAGGAAACAACCAAAGTATTGAACGAAGCCGCTGTAAGTGGTAAAATAGATACCTTGGAAGGATTGAAAGAGAATGTAATTGTAGGTCACAAGATTCCGGCCGGTACAGGTATGAGGGATTATGACAGTATCATTGTAGGTTCCAAAGAGGAGTACGATGAAATCATGGCCCGAAAAGAGGAATTCAAATTCTAAATAGAAACAAACCCTGGCCTTTAGGTCGGGGTTTTTCTTTTTAATACAAGTAATAAGTATGGCGGAAGAAAAGAAAAAACAGAAGCAGATCAATATAGAGTTGGATGAAAAAACGGCAGAAGGAACCTATTCCAATCTGGCGATTATCAATCACTCCGTATCCGAGTTTGTTGTGGACTTTATAAGCTTAATGCCAGGAGCCCCGAAGGCGAAGGTAAAGAGCAGGGTAATTTTAACGCCACAGCACGCCAAAAAACTGCTGAAAGCATTAAATGATAATGTAAGTAGGTTTGAAAAGGCGCACGGACCAATACAAGACTATGAACAACCAGCAATTCCATTAAATTTTGGACCTACTGGTGAAGCATAAAAAAAGCCCCGATGATTCGGGGCTTTTTTATTGTGTTTTATTTTAACCAACCCTTCTGAATGCCTTTTTTTGAAAAAGAGATCAGGTAGAGCCCAATAACGATAATAATTACAGGCATGGCGTAGGTAGAGGGTCCAAATGCCTCCACCGCGTTCGAAATGAATAGCCAGTGTATAAATTGTGCCACGGCCGCAATCAATGAGATAATAAAAAGTGGCTTCGCCCATTTTTTACGAACCAAAAGGCCAATTGATGCAATAGTTCCAGAAAATACGGCAATAGCAAATGCTGCTGTGGCCCAAGCTGGGATTCCTTCAAAAGCTTCACGTTGCGCTTGATTCAAAGTTTCTAAAATGGCCTGTTGGTTAAAAGCTTGGTTGAGATAATTAAAAACACCTACTAAATTCCATAGAAGAGCGATAACGCTCACCACCCAGAACCAAGTTGGAGGTTTTACTGAAGTCGTCATAATATCTTTTATTTAATTGGTTATGCTATCCAATGTACAAAAAAAAGATATATAAATAACGCAACCAATTCATATTCAGTGGGCTATATTTATTTATGCTATTGAATTATTTGCCTTTACTCAAACTCAGAGGTGTAATGTAGTTTTACCGAAGGATATTTTTGTTGTGTCATTTGTAAAGAGAAAGGGGAGTCTGCCAAAAATACTAATTGCCCTCTTTTATCTGTAGCCAAAAACTTTTGTTTTACGCGTTTAAACTCTTTGAATTCTTCATTGTTTTCATCTTCGGCCTCTACCCAACAAGCTTTATGTACAGGAAAGTTCTCATAAGTACATTTGGCACCGTATTCGTGCTCCAATCTATATTGGATTACTTCATATTGCAAAGCTCCAACAGTGCCAATCACTTTACGTCCGTTCAATTCCAGAGTAAACAATTGCGCAACACCTTCGTCCATGAGTTGGTCGATTCCTTTATACAATTGTTTTGCCTTCATAGGGTCAGCATTATTGATATACCTAAAGTGTTCTGGAGAAAAGCTCGGAATCCCTTTGTAATGCAATTCTTCACCACTGGTCAATGTGTCTCCGATCTTAAAGTTTCCGGTATCATGAAGGCCAACAATATCTCCAGGATAGGAAATGTCCACAATCTCCTTTTTCTCGGCAAAAAATGCATTGGGACTGGAGAACTTTAGTTTTTTACCCTGTCTCACATGCAAATAGGGGGTGTTCCTTTCAAAAGTACCTGATACAATTTTTATAAATGCTAAACGATCTCGGTGTTTAGGATCCATATTGGCGTGTATCTTAAAAACAAAACCGGAAAAATCCTTTTCATTGGCATTTACTAAACGTTCCTCTGCTTTTTTAGGCCGTGGAGATGGGGCAATGTTCACAAAGCAATCCAAAAGCTCTCGTACTCCAAAATTATTCAAGGCAGAACCAAAAAAGACAGGTTGTAATTTACCTTTTAAATAAGCCTCTTTATCAAAATCCGGATAGACCCCGGCCACAAGTTCCAAATTATCCCTCAATTCATTGGCTGCATTGGCCCCTATGATTTCTTCAAGCTCTGGATTGTCCAAGTTATCAAAAGCAATGGTTTCTTCAATGTTCTTTTTGCTGTTACCACTAAAAAGATTGATGTTCTTTTCGTAGATGTTGTAGATACCCTTGAAATCATATCCCATTCCAATGGGAAAACTTAGCGGAGTTACTTTCAAGCCTAGTTTTTGTTCAACTTCATCAAGAAGGTCAAAAGCATCTTTACCTTCGCGGTCCAATTTGTTGATGAATACGATCATCGGAATATTCCGCATACGGCAAACTTCTACCAGTTTCTCAGTCTGTTCCTCTACACCCTTGGCCACATCAATTACCACAATAACACTGTCAACAGCGGTCAAAGTTCGGAAAGTATCCTCTGCAAAATCTTTGTGCCCAGGTGTATCCAGAATATTTATTTTTTTGTCCTTATAAATAAAGGCCAATACGGAAGTAGCTACAGAAATACCCCTTTGGCGCTCAATTTCCATAAAATCGCTCGTAGCCGACTTTTTGATTTTATTGCTTTTTACGGCACCAGCTTCCTGGATTGCACCACCGAACAACAGTAATTTTTCGGTCAAGGTTGTTTTTCCGGCATCAGGGTGGGAGATAATGCCAAAAGTTCTTCGTTTTGCTATTTCCTTTTCAAATTCCATAAACAAAAATTTCGGCAAAAATAGGGGATTTATATGTTTTGCCACTCATTTTTAGGAGGATTCGGGATTGTTAATATAATTGGAAAAAAATAAAGGATTTAATCTAGTCAAAACCAAAAAGAAAGGTAATTTTCGCCTGTTTTAGTTTCACTGGCCATCCTACTTGGAAAGTATTCATTTGCAAAACAGGTGGATGAGGTAAGTAATGATGAGGAAATCGCCTTTTATCGATTAAAATAGGAGGTAATAGTCAAATAGTTTAACTATGTGACGTAATTGAGTTAATGTGTGTCGAAAGGACAGTGACATTAAAACAAACAGGAAAACCCCAATTTTCTTACAATTACGAGAACCACTTTTAGCCATGGTGATTAGTTGACCAAAACTTATCATTTATGGAGAACTTTACTTTTGTGAGACTAAGGAATAACGTAGCTCAAAAATTCACCTTTATGGTGTTTATTTTGATATTTGGGCTTACTTCGTCCTTTAGTTTTGCCCATTTATATACCCCTTCTTATTTCAATAATTCTGTTGTTCTTGGTGAGGTTGCCCAGGGAACAACCCCTGTATGGAATACTGCCAGTTTGTGGCATCCCTTGATGGCAGAATTATCGAATGAAGATTGTGATGGCGACGGGGTTACATGTTCACAAGAAAATGAAGATGGTACAGACCCCAATGACCCTTGTGATTTTATATTGGAGCATCAGAATTGTTCTCCATCTGAAACTTGGAAAAAAGAC
>TARA_R110000764_G_scaffold78908_1_pt1 | contig 16219 bp, 19 predicted proteins | sample TARA_R110000764 | Tara Oceans TARA_R110000764 (sample SAMEA4398111) | marine metagenome | biome: Polar Biome; feature: [SRF] surface water layer (ENVO:00010504); material: water (ENVO:00002006), including particulate matter (ENVO:01000060) such as... | depth 5 m | reverse complement strand
TTAGATACACCCACAAAGGCACTGCCATCGAAATACTCAAGAGCGTCGGTGTCCTGAAGGAACGTGACCATGCCCTCAGTTGGAGCTGCTAGGGCTGCGGTTCGTGCTGCTGCATCCGCAAAAACCATTACGCTTTGATCTTGAAGATAACCTTGAACATCCGCAGCAGCGACAACATCGCCTGCGCTCCAGACCTTACGTCCTAATCCTGCCATTTATTTCTCTCCTTAGAACGCCAAGGCGTTTCCACTGTCTAGCTTACCAAACACAAGGTCATTCAAAACCATCAACGAGAAGTCGAGTGTTGAGAACCCCATTGTCAAAACGTGGTTTGTGCTGTCTACTGCGTGAGCCAACGAAATAATCTCGGCATACTTTTCGATTGCCGGAGCTACCCCATTTGGCGTGAACTTTATTTGAACCACGTCTCCAATTTCAAGAGCAAGAATTTCGTCCTGTTGAGCGGTGGTTCTCTGGTCAAGAATAATCTGGACAGACTTGAATCTGTACTCTGGGTCTTTGAATCGGTTGGCTATGTAGGTCGCATAGTCAGCAAGCTCGGCTTCTGAGTTGATCAGCAAGTCAGTTCGAGTCAGGTTCAAAATTCCATAGGTGTCGATTGACTCTTGAGCAACCGCCTTGACTCCTGTTTGAGTTATTACCGAGGTCGTGACAATCTCGTTGTATAGAAGCTCCGAGCCATACTCGACGGTCATGTTGCTATAAGGAATCCCAGAACCGTCATCTGCCAAAACAGTTCCACCCGAGGATGGTCCAGTTCGTCTGTCTTTGTATGTGACGCTTCCAGACTTAGACATAAAGAATGAACCCGGCTCTGATCGAGTGATAAGCCTTATGTAGTCAAGTGCGTTTGTACTCTCAGCAATGGTGTCCGCACCGAGCGTCATCGCCCCCGTCTCAATGTCCCGGTCCTCAGTAGACCAGTCAATTTCAGGCAAGCTTAGAATCGTGTTGAGTCTATCCCCGGATTTCTGAGCTGCGTTAGTGCGCTCAAAGATTGTTTGGTTAGCAAAGAACACAAGTGCATCGGTGCAAGCAGCCGAGGCAAGCGAGTCACCGTTAGGTTCGTACTTCAAGTTCCAGTCCGAGATGCTGCCAAAGAATTGAAGCACCCCTGCCGAGGAGATTCTTAGTTGGCGCTTTGGGATAATCTGACCATAGTAAGGAGAGCCAGTGAACTCTGGGTCAAATGTTCTGTCGTTGTTGTTGAATACGACATTGACAAGTCCAGCATCGTACTGGTCAAGCGCTTGGTTTTTGCCACGCCTTATTGCAATGGTCCTGACCTTGTCGGTCACGTCATAGAAAAGAGTTCCTCCCAATACCCAATCAGTATTGTTTAGCTTGCCCTTGACTGGATCGTCCAGACGAAAGAACGGACCAGTGCCAGTCTCGGTAAGGTCAAACCCAATTTCGACTAGAGGTGTGGGGACTGCCATTAGACTCCAATCACTGTCAAGCCTTTGAGAGCGCCTCCTGTTGAAGTGTACTTGCTAACAGCTTGACCCAGAACCGCTCCGACCATAGCCGTCGACTGAGTTGCGTCTGTCGTTGTGTTGAAGGTGAAGTTGTTTTGAATTGGTCTTGTGTCGTAGCCTCCCGAGAATCCCGGTGAGGAAGTTGGCATTGGAAGTGGGTTGATAGTTATTGAGCCAGTGCCTCCACCCGGAGTAGGGAATGTTGAGACATTAGTTCTCGTGCCACCCTCTACTCCAGCAAGTTCTTTGTACTTAGCAATCAGGCTGTCTAGCTTGCCAATGAACTGGTCAATGGTGTTACCGAGTCCGCCGAACTCTCCAGCCATTTCAGCGACCTGCTCTTTGACAGTGTTGCGAATCTCTTGAACTGTTTCTACAAATGCTTCGTTGGCTGACATGAGTGAGTTCTCAAGGATCGACTGCTGCTCAAGCATTGCCTCAATTTGTTCAATGCCAGTCTGGACGTATAGGTCTTTTAGCGCCTCAGTTGCCAAGCCCTGCTTGTCGTAGATAGACTTCGCCAGAACATCCATGCCCTGATTCGATTCCATCTCGATTGCGCCGAACAGACTCTTGAGTTCGCTCTGCACTTCTGGAGTTGAGGTGAGGATTGCCGAAGCAAGCTCGTTCCCGGTGTCAGTTCCTGCTGCGACAATCTGCTCAATAAAAGTCTGTGAGAAGCCTGCTGAGGCGAGTTGAGCGGAGTTGGCAAGCAATGACCTAGAGGCAGTGAGCTTGTCGCTTAGAGACTTGACTAGACCCGTTACAGACTTATCCTCGTCTTGGTCAAAGAGCGTTGCGAGGTTGACTTGTACCGCTGACTTGTATGCGGAGCGCAATCTGTCCTGAGACTGCTGAATAATTCCTTCAAGCTTGTCGGCAAAATCTAGCTGTAGCTTTAGGACTGAGTCTGCATAGTTCTGGTTTGCATCCTTGGCAGATTTGTTGTATTGCTTTTGAGCATTAGCCAGTTGCTTCTGTGAGTCCTTGATAAGTGATTGAACTCTGTCACGAGCCTGCTCAAACTTAGAAGGACCAGTGTCCACCGGGTCGGGGTCATCGAAAATCCCAGCTCCGAAAACGTCAATGCCCTTCATCGCATAGAAAAGCTGCTTTTGGTTGTTTGCCAGAGTTCTACCCAGCTCAATAGACGCAATTTTAGTAGCATCCAGCTCGCCTCTGACGAGAGACAAGCTTATGCTGTTGAAGCGAACCATCTCTCCAGTAGCACTGTTAGATGCACCAGCGATTCTTAGTTGCGCTTTTGTTAGGTCATCGCTTTCAACCCCATACCTTTGCGCTGCGAATGCGGACTCTTTGTATCTGTCAGCCAAGTTTTTAGTTGAGTAGTTTGCTTGATCAGTCTTTGAGGTCAACAGCTTGTGGTTGTTTATGTTTTCTTCAAGCTTGCCGTTGTTGACAATTAGTGCAGCAGTCATCCCTGCGATTGCAACCGCAATTAGTCCGACTGGGTTCTTCATTAGTGCAGCGGTAAAGCCCTTTGTGTGGGCAATGGCAATCAGCGTTGCTGTCGAATAAATCCCCACTGCTGCCGTAAGCGCAATAAGGACTTTAGCGAAAGCTACTATCCTGTCAAGGTTGTCAGCAATCGAAGTAAAGAAGTTGGCAACCACCTCGACCAAGCCAGCCCAATCGACCTTCTTGATTGCGTCCGCAAGTTTCTGACCGATAACCGGGAGCAAGTCTTGGAGTACGGGAATCAACTCCATTAGGTAAGGGGTTAACTCCTCGCCTATCTCAATGGCTACATCCTTGAATGCCGACTCAAGAAGTCCGACCTGAGCGCTGAAGGTTTTGAGCTGTCTTTCGGCAACATCTCTAGTGAACCCAGAAGCCGAGCGAAGCTCAGACTCATAAAGCTTTATCGCATCCGCTGTTCCAAGTAGCGCCTGAAGCGAGGCTAGGGATTTGTCAGAGAATCCAAGTTGTAGAAGCGTAGCCTTCTGTGTCTCATCACTCATGCCTGCGAGTGCGACTTCGAGGTTTCCAACTATGTCCCCAAGGTTCTTCATCTCCCCATTGGAGTCAAAGACAGAGATGCCCATCTCGGCAAAAGCATCCTTGTTGTTGATTGCCTTTGTGGTCAAGTCTCTTAGAACGATTGCAAGCTGAGTACCAGCAAGCTCGCCCTTGATACCTTGGTCGGCGAATGCAGCAAGAACCGCAACACCTTCCTCAACATCCTTGCCCAATGATCGAAGCGCAGCTCCGGCTTTGGTTGTAAGTGCTGTGGAGAATTGCTCGACAGAAGCGTTGGCAAGCGTGTTGGCTCGTACCAGAACATCTGAAACCTGAGCCATGTTCTTGAGGTTTTCAGAAGCGTCATCAACTGTCAGCCCAAGTGCCGATTGAGCGTCTGTCAAGAGGTCGGTTGCCCGAGCCATGTCGAACATACCTGCCTGAGCAAACTGAGCCACTTGTGGCAATGCTGCGATGGAAGCTTCTGCACTCAAGCCAGCCGAGGCTAGGAAGAAGAATGATTCTGCTGCCTGCTCTGCCGAGAACACTGTGACCTTGGCAACCTCACGAGCTGCGTCCGACATTTCATTCTGCATCGTGTCGCTAAGCTCGCCCATAATTGCTTTGGACTTTGTAAGCGCTCCATCGAACTTTGCAAACTCTTGAACGGACTTGACACCGATACCAACCATTGCAGCGCCAACTACAGCGAGAGCCACTCCTGCTGCCTTGGCGAGTCCGCCTAGCTGCTGCTCGGCAGCTTTGATGCCCCTCTTGTCAAAGTCCGAGACAATCCGAATCTTGATGCTCATTAGTTGACCTTCATTCCTGAGTTGCCAGTTTCCGTTGCAAGCTTACGGTTGATTTTTATGTTTAACTTTTCGCTAAGCAAAAGGACCTTGCCCTCAATGTCTGCCTTCTTGTTTAGCACTCGCTTGAACAAGAACCTACCCGGCTTGCCATACTTGTTGAGCATTTTGATAAAGCCATCGCCCTGCCCGTTCTGAATGTATGAGTGATAACCCGGACCAGTTTGACCCCACCCCTTAGAAACTGGCTTTGGTCCGCTGCGCCTGATTCCTGCAAGCTCTGCATACTCAAAACCCAGAGCGCCGTCAAGACTGCTGGAACCCCTGCCTTTACCTTCAATGAAGATTAGGTTCTTTGGGTTGACCGAGGTTTTGGTTTTTATCTCAGCGCCAGCCCATTGTGTTCGACCATCGTGACCAAACATTCCGGCTTTCCTTCTGCTCCGTAGTTGGCTAGTAATCACTCCGTTGATCTGCCCTTGAATGGGTCCCAGAACTGGTCGCAGTTGAGTGTTCAAGTTCTTGCCTAGTTCGGTGTATAAATTTCTCTCATAGGTTCTGAGGACATAAAGAGCTTCGGAGCTACCTTCAAGCTTTCCGAGATTGCTTACCGCCATGACGCTCCTAACTGTTCAATTCTACCAATGAGAAAACCCCTCCCCGAAGGGAGAGGCTTCTCTATCTAGGTGGTAGGTTCTTTGCTACCAACCAGCGGTGCATTGTCCAGAGCATCCTTTCGGATTCCTGCATCAACACACTCGGTGCAATACCTGTTTCGACTGAGAGTCCAGCAATGAACCAATGAGCCGAGCTGTCACCCAGCCCGATTATTTTGGGTCAGTTGCCGAAGCTCCAACCATCTCGATTTTCTCTAGCCACTTTTCAAAGGTTTCTTTGGTTTGTCCAGTTCGCTTCTCTGAGTGATAAGCCAAGAAGAACATGTAACTCATCTTTGGACTCTCAGCCAAAGCTGAAACGGAGACATTGAACTTGTCCTCGAATGCAACCATGTCAGCAGCGTTTGCTGTTATGTCACGAACTTCGCCACCATCGAATGTTAGTTGTAGGTTGATTTTCATTCTTGATCCTAAGCGGTAGTCTTGACGATTGGTCCAGTAGTACTCCACTGCACCGAGTAGGTTGATAGGTCGCCCACTGCGCCTGAAACCGGGGTCACACTTGAAATAAGGCACTCAGCAGTGTATGCCGGGGTCGTTGTAGAAGCGGTGCTTCCGTTCCCAGCAATGATTACTACTGTTCCGATTGTTCCAACTAGGGCCTCGGTTAGAGTCTCGCCGATTCCGCCAGTGCCGAAGTCCTGCTGGAAGTCTATTGAAACGCTTCCTGATTTGAGTCCGCCAACAACTTCTGTCCAGCCACCTGAAGCGAAGTCGGTTACATCGACCTCGGTGCTTGAGATAGCAAGCTCTGCTCTTGTTACGGAAGCGGAAACGTCAGTTCCGTTAAAGCTCACGTTGTTTCCAGTTACTACATACTTTGCCAATTTATTCTCCTTATGAGTAGCAAGTGACGGTCCATTCGCCTGCTAGGTAATCGTTTTCGTTTACAGTTATTGAACCGATGTTTGGCATTGACTCGACGATTAGGTCTTGGCAAGCACCGCTCAACGTTCTATTCGATTCTATCGCACCTCGGACACTTCTGTCTCCGGTTGGTTCTGCATACAAGTCAAGCCTTCTCTGAGCCTGCCTCTCAGCAGCCCTTCCGACAATGACCCTGACAGTGAATCGAAATACATTTAGTCCACCTGCGAATGCTTGATGGTACTCAACTGAGTTGAGAGATACGACAGCAGCAGGAGGAGAGAGAGTGTCTGGGATTTCCTCAAACACTCTAAGGTTAGAGATGGTGCGAAGGTTAGTACCTATGCCCTCACGAATTGCAGCGATACTCATGCAAACCTAATTTTTCTGTAGGGCTGGATTAGCTTCTCGATGTCTGGGTCCATGCGACCAACACGAATGATGCCGAGGTCGCCGAAGCCCATAACCCCACCCGGGGAATCGTTACGCTTGAAAATTCTTGCCGAGAGAAGGACTGTCGCCTGCCTGATTGCAGTCGGCACTGAGGTGAATCCAAATGTGCCTTCAACTTGAACAGTGGCTTCCTGACCAGACATGGGGAATGAATAGTCTCCAACTGCGTAGATAAGATCGTATGGAACTGCCATGCCTCCAGCTATGCCGTTGAGTGGCATTAGCTGATAATCAGAACTCGTCCAAGTAACATCGAAGCTGCCGTCTGCTGAAGAAGAAGTCTTGATCGCTGTGACAGCACTTAGGTCGTCAATAGCTGTATTCAATGAATCTCGTGGCGTAAAAATTCGAGTCTCAGCACTTGAGTAAAAGAATCGCTCAGACGCTTGGTCGATGTCACGAGAGGCAGACTCAACAGCCAGCTCTAAAAGTTCGTCGTCAATAGTGTCCGATGATGGGATACGCAACGAAGCCTTCAGCTCGTTGAGTGTGCAATAACCGTTTGTAATAGCCAAGGGTAACCTCCGGCTTCTAGTCTACCGCTAACTTGCTTTGCAAGAATGGCAACCAGTAAGCGTTCCAGATAGCTTCAACATCATAAGATTTTGCAAAGGCTAGTGTCTCCGGGAACTCTTGTCGCCCTCGCTTTGCTGCCTTAGTGAGCGCTTGTGTGATTGACGGCACTGAGGGAATTTGAAACCAAGAGAACTGTGGCTCATCCCAGAAGGGTTGTCCTTCGACCAAGTAGGAGTCAGGACCAGCAAGTTCAAGACAAGCCGTCCAGCTAGAAGCAATCGTTGGAGTCCCACATGCCTGAGCCTCAATCGCTGGAACGCCAAAGCCCTCGCCATAGGAGGCGTGAAGCAGAATGTCCATGCCAGTATAAAGAGCTGCCATCTCCTCGGAGCTGTAACCCATTCGGTATTTGTCGCTGTCTGGAAACAAGATTGCATCTTCATCCAGCCCACACGCTGCGATGAGAGCCTTGACAGTAAAGCCACCCATGCTCAAGCCGGGGTCAGTGTGAATGTACAGATAAGCGTTTGGGTTGTCTTTTCTAAACAAGCTGAATGCCAGAATGTTCTCGGCAAAAGCCTTTCGGTGAACCTGTCCATTCGCCTTGTTAGCTGCAACCATTCCGACTAGGAAGTCATCCTCCTTGAGTCCAAGGTGTTCCCGGATCGGCTGTCCATTTATTTCGTGCGTTGGCTTGTAGACCGAGGTGTCAACTGCGTGAGGGATGTAATGAGCGTCAATGCCTTGTTCTTTTAGTAGCTTGAATCCAAACTCGCTCATTGCGATGGAAGTGACATTGTCTTTCATGCACCATTTCAGAACCTTCGGTGGGACGGTCAAGTGGTCAATCGGAACCCATGACAAGATGTCGATTTCATCTAAGTCTGTTCTGTCTAGGTAAACCCATGTGTCATAAAGCGTGAACAAGTAGTTAGGAAGTTCCCGTCCTGCGACGTGATCTTCGTGGTAAAGCTTCAGCACGTCTCCCGAGTAAGGTGCAAGCCCTCGGGGATAGTGAGGAATCTCTCCGTTGTCCAGTTTCAGTTTGTCAATGCGACCTTCAAGTCCGTAGTTGGAAAGTACAGCAACGTCGATCCCATGTCTCAGAAGTCGCTCGGCAAGCATCTTTGCTTGGACCCCATAACCAGTTGGAACTCCGGGAGTGTTTGTTGCGATTGAAATAACACCGCTCAGTTTTTTATGTGTAGGCATAGCTTCAGCCTAGCAAAGAACCCCCACCGTTTCCAGTAGGGGTTCTTTTCAACAAAGGGGAAACGTGATAGATCACGCAGGATTCAGAAAAGGAATAACTGGTCCTGCAAGAATCGTAGCATAAAGAAACCCCCCGGACAACCTACAAGTCCGAGGGGCCTCAACTATGTTCGTGGACTAGCTTGCGCCACCGACGAACTTCTTGATGTGAGATGCGTGAGTGACATTGCTGTCTAGTCTCATTACGAATCTCCATGTGGTTAGGTTCTGGTTGAATGCGTAGTCCTGTGAAGAAGCTACGTCAATTCCGCCAGCAATACGGGTTTTCACAGACTTGAAGTCGCCAAAGAAAACTGAGGCAGCGTCAATAGCGGTGTCAGCAACGTGAGGGTTTTCTATCACGCTGAAGCCACCGAATGTGTCTGGGTAGTTCTGACCGATTGTGTAGAGGTAGTTTCCTGCCCCATCCTTCAAGCGACGCATAACACCCACAGTCTGAGAGTTAGCCATGTAGCCAACGCCCGGCAGACGACGAACTGCACCGTCTACTGAGTAAGCCAATTCCAGAAGCTCGTCAGAAGTTGGAACTCCGGCTACGCCAGTTGCGCCAGTGATGCCAGCAGCAGCAACGCCAGTGAACCCAGTCGGCTCAGTCGTCCCCGTTCCATTTGTGATAAACGAATTTGCTGCATAACCGATGGCGTTACCAGCTTGCTGCGCTAGGTGAGACGCTAGGTCGAAGCCTGCGTCTGTTACTAGCTCGTTGGCTGCCTGTACCAAGAATCCGAGACGCTTTGCGCCAAGGGTAATTGAACTGAAAGTGGGTTCGCTGTCTGCAATAGCAGAACCGGCAGCAGTGATCGTTGCGGTGCTGTAAGCAGTCAAAGTTGGCAAAGTTAAATCTTCGCCCGAGGTCGTATTCAGAACATCTGACACCTCTAGCATTGGTCCTGCTAGACGAGCAACATCGAATACCTCATCGTAGAACGACTTTGGAACTGTGTTTGCAGATGGAACCAAAGCAGCACGACGCTCGAATGAGTGAGAACGAGTCTCTCCCAAAGCGATGCCACGAAGTACATCTCCGGCAGAACGGTCCTCGTGTACAGATGGGATGAATCCCTTGGCTGCGACGGATGCCTCAACCTTGCGCTCCTCGTTGCGAGAAGCTACTCCGATGGCCTCATCTGCTGAACGAATGTCAGTCTCGATGCGGTCAATTTTTTCCATTTCAGCAGCGTCTAGTCCACGACCCTCAGCTTCAGCGAAGTCAATGACTTCACGAACCTGCATGATTAGGTTGTTGCGGACTTCCTGCTGAGTCTTAATGAACTCAGACATGTTGTCTCCTAGTTAGTTAGTTTGATTGAATAACCAGTGGCGTTGACGCTCAACTGAAGTCGGTGGAGCTAACTCACAACCGATGGTTCTAGTTTACAACAACAGTGTCCGGGTCAAAAGAAAACCCTCCCCGAAGGAAGGGTTAACTCTGCCTGTTTACTTGCAGTAGTTTTCGCAGTTGCAGTTCCAATCGTTTGTGCTTAGGTAGTGCCACTCGCCAAGAATTGACTCAACGATTCCGGAACGACCCAACCAATCTTCGTGATCCTCCTGAGTTTTGCCTTTGCCTTCGGAACACTTTTTGCGAAGGTTGACCAATTCCTGTAGATACTGATTTGTCTCTTTGGTAAATGGCTCATGGAACCAATCGGTGCGGTTCCAAATTACCTTGTAAGCCCCAGTGCCTCTGCTGCCCTTTTGCCTCGTGCGAAGTGTTTCTTCAAACATTTTTATCACACCTCGCCTGTCTTTTTCATCTGCTCCAATTCAAGGTTTCTGGCAAGCTCACGAGCTTCATTTGCTTTGTGCTGCTCTGGGTTTTCAATCATCCAAAAAGCGAGTTGAATGTCGTTCCAGATTTCGTGCTTTACATCTGTTCTAAGGTGCTTTTTTTGTTCTAGCTCCCAACGGAACCAATCTAGCATTTCGTGCTTCATGTCCTCGGTCATTTTGTAGTCTTGCATTTTGTCTCCTTTGTTGTCGTTGTAATAATTATGCACCATTATGTGACAATACGCAACTTGTATTTGTAACAGTTTTGTAACGGAGATTTTTATCTCACCTTTTCGATCTGGCGCTTGAGTGAAGCCCATGACTTGAGGTAATCAGCACTCGGGTCGCAGAACGCTTGACGGTCACTGTGGTAGTCGGCTTCAACGTAAAGTTCTTCAAGCTCTGCTGCATTGACCTCGATAGTGATAGAGCCGTCCTTCCGGGTTGAGCTTGCTTCTTCAATGCGACGGTAGACCTTGTAACATTCTGGCGCTTCGAGTTCGTCTGCCCTTGCCCATAATTCTCGAACAGCAACTTCGCTTACGATCCCAGCGGTGATTCTTAGGGTTGTCATTTTCTTTCTAATTCTGCTTCGCATACTTCGCAATCTGGTAGCTGCGGACAGTCGCCAAGGCAGAGCAGGTAAAAGTATGCCTCCTCATAAATGCTCGCAGTTGAGTCCCACCAAGGTTCCCAGTAGAAGTCTTTCCAATGCAGTTGGTCAAAAACCTTGCCGTAAGGAAAATCCATTTTTAGTTCATTGGGCATACTGTCATAGGTTCCTCGCCGAGCGCCGAGTTCGATTTCAATTTCGACACCAAGCTCTTTGGCTTTTGCTTCGAGTTGCTTGCGTGTGACCCTCATTTTATTTTCCTCCCTTGTTGTTTACCAATGGTCAGCTCCGCAGTTCTGGTCCTCGCAAGTCACAAAACCATGCTGCTTGATGTCATGCGCCATCCGGTCCCAGACTACTTTCATCCCATCCTCAGTTGGGTAAGCGGTAGTGTGTACAAAGTGACCTCCGCTGACCAAGTTGTTCGGAGCAATTAGCTGGATTGCCCAGCCGTCATCCTCAATCTTTGCGCCGAGCTTTTCGGCTAGTGCGTATGCTTGCTTCTTGCTCATGTTGTCTCCTTCAACTACTTTGCGAATACTGCCTTGACTGCCTTGTCACGAAGATCCGAAAGTTCCTGCCACTGCTTAGTGAACTTCTTGCACTCGGCTTCGGTGCGCTTACCTTCTGCGTTCCAAAACTCGTAGTCAAGCTCTTGCATTGCCTCGTTGATTGCTTCGATGCGATCCATGTTTTCTCCTTTGTCGTTAGGTAAATCATTGCACACTTTTGCAACTTTATGTGACAATTTATGAAACTAGTTGTAACGATTTGATAACGAGGGTTGTTTTGTTAGAACACTTGTTCGCACTTATGTTTACCGGGCAAGACCCCACAAATCGCTCAGGTGGGACTTTCGCATTTCATGCTTTGTGGTTGTGGCTAAAGCAGGGGCAAAAGCTGTCAGAATCGCTCCTGTGGCTTGCCAGATGGTAGTTACGCTTTCACACTAGAAGGTGCGTGTGAACACTTGTTCGCATAAAAAGAGAACCCCTCCGGCAGAAAGGGTTCCGGAGGGGAGAGACTTGATGCTTGGCGACTAGCGAGTTTCAGTCGGCTTGGTTACACGAGTCTCTTTTGTTGGCCTCTCAAATGGAGTGCCTTCTTTAGCCTTGACCTCGATGTCAGAGTCGGTGTCAAGCGATACGATTGCCTCAGCCCATTTGTCTGCATACTCACGAACTATGCCAGAGTCAGGATTGCCTGCAACCTCTAGGATTACTTTTTTGATGTCGGCGAAGTTTGCCATTAGATTCCCTTCAGAAGCAATTCAAGCTTCTTCTTTTTTAGTGCAAGCATGGCAAGATCGCCAACTGGCTCTGGAGCTGTTTCCTCTTTTGGAGCAAGCTCGGAAATAACCCGGCTAAGGATGTCCTTTTCCTCAGCGGTAATTTCTTCGCCGTCCTCAAGTTTTAGCATTGCGTCTGCAAGGGTATCTGCGTCAACCTCTGCTCGCTTTGCAATCTTGTCTAATCCACGAACCTGAGCGGTTCCATTTGTGGTTGTGTAAGCAGGGAATGCGACCCCGGTGCTGACCTCAAGAAGTCTGATTGAATTTAGAGTGCGCTCTGAGCCATCCTCGTTCCAAGTGTCTCCGCCACGAGGTACTGTGAAGCCGAAAGAAAATCCCGTAACATCCTTACGCTGGATTAGAACCCGAGCGTCCCGGCCTGCTTGCGTGTCAGGCAAGATCGCCGAGACACGAAGTCCCTTGTCGTCCTCACTCAATGTCAGAGTGCCTGCACGACTTGAACCCAACACTGTCGAGGTGTCGTGGTTCCAAAGTAGCTTTACATCGTTGCGTGACTTGAGTGAGCGCTTGAACGCTCCCGGTGCGATTCTCTCAATGAATGGAAGTGGTTCGCTTGGCTCGTTGAACCGAGCTGCATAACCAGTGAGGTGCATGCCATCGGCCTCCTCACGAACTTCAAATTCAGTCGTAAGAATACGAGTTTCAATTTTGGACAATGCTTCGCCTTTCGCTCGCCCTTCATTCTCTTGTTCTATTCTACCCACAACACCCTCTGCGTATTCTAAAGTTCGTCGAGCAGACGACTTTGACGGTCCCGAACCCCATAGTAAATGAGCTACTACGCCAGCACTAGGATAACCATCTGAATTAGGTCGTGCGGTGGGACTGTCCAAATCAGATAGGTGACGAGCAATCCAAGCCCTGATCCTAACCCACTTGTCAGCAGTGACAGAACCCCTCGCCATTGCACGAGCTTCACGAATTGTTGCTTCAACCAAGCCATCGCCACCCAAACCATCCTCATAGTATTTGAGTCCCCTACGAGCAGCAGCTCGCATGTAGGCAGGAGGTGTTAGATTTACTTCTCTTACTTCTTGGCGGTTTTCTTCATCTTCTTGCCAAGCGTTGCAGTAGTAGTCTCCTCTAGCGAAGTCGTCCCACTTTTCACAGTAGGCTTTATCTCCGTCGTCGTTGACTCTTGACTCGTCGTAGAAGAAGCAATTACCGCAGGCTCGACCTTCGGGGACTCCTTCTTCAAGGGCTGGACGGTAGTTTTCGGGAAGCTCTCTGGCTTCTTGTCCGTTGTCGGGAACCGAGTCCCGTTTGTTATCAGTGCCATTTGTCTCCTCTTTCATTGGAGCCTATACCTCGTATTGACTGGTCGGGTCCTCTGGGTCAAGATTTTGCAATCCCTGTAGCTGGACGCTTGGAACGCCAGTGTGGTCGATTGGAGGAAGCCCCATAGCAACCAATACCTCAGAAGGCTCGTATCCTGCCAGAACCAGCTTGGAAGCCATTGAGACACGCTTGTCTCGTCCTACCAAGTCTGCTGCGTCGATGTTCACGTTTGCAAGTGGAACACGAGGCATGTTTGCTGAAGGATCGTCAACTGGACGCAAATCCTCTAGTCGGCGAACGTCGTTGATTGTCAGGAAGCCACCTTGGATTCCTGTTGAGTAAGCTTTCATTCTGCTGTCAATGTCTGCTCTTAGAAGTCCGTCAAAGTTGAACTTCAAGAATGCGTTCTCTCCACCGGGAGTCCTGCCCATTAGAGGTGAGAAGGCAGACTCGAGTTTGCTAATGATGGGACGAAGGCAGTGTGTTAAAAATTGGAGGTTTTGCTGCTCAACTGACGAGTAAGTGAAAGAGCCTTCAATGTTCATCATCGAGCTTGGGACTCGGAATGCACGAGCAATCTCCTCGACTGCAAACTTACGAGCCTCAATGAACTGAGCCTTGTCGTTTTCTGAAGTGGTTGGAACATACTTAGCCCCACCCGAAATTACCGCTGTCTTGTGTGAGCGTTGCCAACCTCTGTGACGGGAATCAAACCCAGTCTGCAATGCTTGAGCTTGCTCGGCTGTCAGGTTCCCGGGGTATTCAATTACGCCGGAGGTGTGAGTTCCAGTACCAAAGAAGCGTGACGCATAGTTCTCTAGTGCAATAGCAAGTCCAAAGTTATTCTTTAGCGCCTCAACTCGTGAGACACCCTTAATGTGTCCCGGTCTTACAACGTCCGGAATGAACACGACTTCTTCGGCACTTAGTAGTCTGTCGCTGTTGTCTGATCGGAACATGAGCTGCCCGAGCTTGTTGCGAATAGGCTCAACCTCAAGTGGATTCATAACTGTCATGGAGACAATTTCGCCCCGAGGGTTTGAGAAAAGTCTTACATAAGCATTGCCGTCGATCAGCATGGACACAATGATTGCGCCCCAAAATGCTTCTTTGGTTGTGTCAACGTCTGGCTTGTAGACCCAGCTTGGAGCTGGTCGGAACGGATAGCGAGCGCCGTCTCGACGGACGTATGCGTCCACTGGTAGAGAGGAGATTGTGTCAGAGATTAGAGATACCGCCGAGTAAACGGCATTTATCTGCATCGCAGTCTTTGAGTCAACAATGGTTGCTGACTGCGTATTTAAGTTGAGGTCATCGCCTGCACCCCAAATAGTCTGAAACGAGATGGCTCGTCTGTTGAACATTCGGTCCCAAAAGGTTGCCAAAATCTACCGCCTATACAAATACTTGTGGCACTAAAGCTTCTTCCATTCTAACGCTTGCTCGGTCATACGCCATCATTAGAGCGATTGCCAAGTCAATCTTTAGTTTGGGGTTGCGATAGTCTTTCGTTAGACGAGCGCCACGTTGCCCGTCTATCTTCAGGATGCAGTTGTCCACATGCCTTGCAAGTGAAGCATCGGGCTTCACTTGAATCTTCTTGTTCATAATTGCCTCGAAAAGCTTGGCAGTTGCCGGGACCGTTCGGTTCAAAGTGTTCTTGTACTCGACCACCGGGATTCCATAGTCAGCCCATTGGAACATCTCATCCTCCCAGTAGGAGGGATCACAAGCCATCTCTCGGCAGTTTGGGTTTGTGTCATAAAAGTCCATAACGGCTTTTGCCACTTCCTTCTTGTCGACTATCCATGAGTCGTCGTGAATGGCAAAGTCCTTCTCCCAGCTCGCTACCCGGAACACTCTGTAAGGATCATCCTTAGAACGAGGCATGATGACAGCGACGACAGCGGTTGAGTCATTCTTCCACGATCCGTCAAAGCCAAGAACGTATTCGTCTGTCGGTAGCATCTCAAACTCTTGCTCAAGCTGCTGCCAAGCTCCTGCTGGCAACCAAGCTGCTTTGGTATTTGACCAGATGTTGAGTCGCTTAGTCTTGAACTCCGCTTCAGGCGTTAGCTGTACAGCGGTTACATAGTCATCCGCAGAGCAGATGTCCCCGTATCCGGGTGATGCCATCTCCCATGTTTCAGGGTCTTTATAGTTTGCATCTTTAGGGGCTTCCCACCATGCCATGAACATTGAAGGATCAGATTCCTTATTCACAATTCTTTGCCCGGTCTGGTAAAGCGTGTAGGCGATTGAGTCATTGCCCGTCGAGTCTGAGCGACGACCAGCGGTAGTAATCATTGTGAGGTGAGCCTTGCGACCTCTGGCTCCCATCGACAGCGCCATAACGTCATACATAGAGCGATCAGGAAAGGCATGGCCCTCATCGGCCCACACTGCGGAGCTGTTGAGTCCTTCCTTGGAATAGGCTTCAGCCGAAAGCACCCGGTAAATAGAACCAGTTGACGGAATCTCAATCGTGTCTCGGTAGAGCTTTGCCATTGAGGACAGCTCCTCGTTTGCCTCAATCATTTTCTTAGTCGAAGCGAATACAATTCTCGCCTGCTCCTTCTCGGCAGCAATGGAATAAACCTCTCCGCCTTTAGGTCCAAAGAATAAATCGAACGCAGCGCAAGCGGACGAAACAGCGCTCTTGCCGGATTTTCTGGGCATACCAATAAGCTGAATCTGGTTATAGAATCCGCCTTCGCCATCGCCAGCATAAATGTGCCTAACCAAATCCTTCTGCCACTCTCGCAGAATTAGCGGAGTCCCGGCGTTGCCAGCAATCGAGTCCTTAGTAATAACTCCAAATGCTTCAATGAAGTCGATGGCAAGTTGCCCTTTACCAGCAGCAAGAGCTTCCTCTGGAACTGGAGTCAGCCACCTCGGAGGCCAAGGCTCAACCATTGCGGTCCATTAGTTCTTGCAGTCTGGACTTCGCTTTGATTTCAGCAAGTCCTAGACGAGAGCGATCACTCGGCGTAAAGCCAAGCAAGCCAAGGTTGCTAGTGATTAGCTTCTCAAGCTCTGCCAGTCTCATCAAAACATTCTTGTCAGTAGGGTCCATCGGCAGGAGTTGAGCAAGCATGTCTCGCCTGTCAAGTTGCTCGCAGGTCATCTGCAAAAGATGAATGTCGGTTCGTGAGCTGACCCAGAGTTCG
>TARA_R110000764_G_scaffold94126_1_pt1 | contig 16224 bp, 17 predicted proteins | sample TARA_R110000764 | Tara Oceans TARA_R110000764 (sample SAMEA4398111) | marine metagenome | biome: Polar Biome; feature: [SRF] surface water layer (ENVO:00010504); material: water (ENVO:00002006), including particulate matter (ENVO:01000060) such as... | depth 5 m | reverse complement strand
GAAGCCGCTAAGGCCCCAGACACTGCCCCTGCTGTGTATATAACCAGAGCCGCTATGACAATGGCCTTGAATATCTTAGACTTGACGATCTTCTTTACTACCTTTACTACCTTCTTGAATACCTTCTTGACCTTTTTCTTTAGCTTAGAAAAGAATCCCATTAGCTATGCTCCTTAATGTATGTGGTACACGCCGTATACCCTTCGCGTTCAGCGGCTGGTTCAACGGACTGTGCAGTACCCAGCTGGCTTGTGCCCAGTGTAGATACTATTAGATTTGGTATACGCATACACCAAAAGGCGTAGCATTCTGTGAGACTGTACATCGCCTCAGGTGTCCTGAAGGCTGGCTTGATATAGATGAAAGAGTCCTCAGCTATAAGGCCCTTGGCGAACGGGTGTGACCCCACTTCACCAATGACCACACCTTTGGCCCTCCCATTGATGCAGGCCACTACACACAGCTGGTGATCATCACGCACCATTCGAGAGACATACTGGTTAACAGCATCCTCGTCTATGGTGGCTCTGGTCTGTTCCCTGAGGGAAGCCATGATTAGCTTCTGTATCTCCGGTATTCTGCTGGGTAGGGCTGCGACTAATTGCATGTTAGCTCCAAGCGTTTATTGCTGCGTTACCTGTGTTGAACACAGTCTCAAGGCGGTCATACTGCTCTTGCTGTGTGGGTCCACTGGCTGTCTGGTCTATGTTAGCTACTCCAGTCATAAAGGCACCTTGGTTAGAAGAGTAGGCAGTAGCCTTGTTACCCTTGTCGAGGTCCTGTGAGCGTATCTTTGCGATAGACTGCTGTGACTTGTAGTCAAGGACAGACGATACTAGGTCAACCTGATGACCAATTAGCTTGTTAGCTTCAGCAGCTGCAGAGATCTTCTCATTGGAAGTAGCTGCGATAGACTGAGCCCTAACCTGAGCGGCTGCAGAGATCTGTGAGGACCTCACTGAGGCAGCTGCTTGGATACTAGATGCCTTAACCTGTGCCGCACCAGCGATCTCAGAGGACCTTACAGATGCCAAGGCGCTAGCCTTAGTCCCTGCTAAGCCCATATCAGCTGTGTACTTAGAAGCGTCAGCGCTAACGTCAGTACCATACTTGCTTGTGACTGCTCGCAAGGACTCCGTTTTGCGGTTGTTGTAGGCGTTAGCGTCAGTAGTTGCCCACTCACCAGCCTTATCAAGAACCTGCCCCATGGCACCCTGTGCCGCTAAGGAGCTGTTAGACAGCCCACGGCCTGCTGCTTCATCCCTACCCTTCTGAGCGATACGCTTCATCAAGGGGTCGTTCATATCGGTGTACTTGTCGAGGTGCGAACTTACCATATCGGTGGACTCATCCACAGTGTAGAGCTCAGCGCTGTCTACTGTAGGTACGCCGCCATTCTCCGCAGTGGTTCCACGGGTGGTAGTGTTTTCCTTAACAATGTTGTTGCCTTGGTCAGCTATGTCTACCTTAGCGCGGATAGCGTTAGCCATAGGGCTATCGTCTCGCTTGGTTCCATTACCTGACTGAGTGCGGATTTGTGCGCCCATAGCACCGCCGCCATAAGTTGTTGGTGTAGCCATTAGTTAATCTCCATCATATTATATCCCTAACCACCCAAGTACACAGCGCGAAAAACGCGGATACACCTACCCATAGGAATCGCTCGTAGCCCCCAAGGGTCTTAGAGTTAATCAGCGATGTTTGCTGTAGTTCCATAATTATGTTCCCTTGTTTGTGAACGCGGTCACCTAGGCCGTCCACACGGTCAGAGAGGCCGTTGTGCTTCTCTTCTAACCGTATGATGTTGTCAAACTTATCGTTCATCCTAACAAGCTGAGCTTCAATAGCTCTCAGCCTGCCGTCATCAGGGGTCACGGAGCGTTCTCCAGAACTACAATTCGTACCTCCAGTGCATCAAGAGCTGTCTGTGCGGCAGCGCTGACGTTAGAATTCATGTATTGTACTGTAACGGCGTCCGTGGGGTTCACTGGGTCAGAGCAGGCGAAAGGCGTATTAACACCCTTCAACGCATCTGACCTAGCGTCACCTAGTTTAGTAAAGGAAGCGACCAGAGCCAGTTGCATCTGGGTCCAGTCGTCCGCAAGTATTGTTGTCGCTGGTCTAAAGACCTTGAAGACGTTGAATATATTAGCCATAAGGCCTCCTTACGAAGTCTTGTCGTATATTTGAATGTAAGTATCAGAGCCTACCTCTGGCATATCGAAATTTAAGTTAGAGGCGCTCTCGTCCATCAGTTGCCATACGACAGCGTATGCTTCCCCGTATTCACCGTCAGCTATGTCAAAGCCGCCCCATGGGGTCCATCGAGTGCCTGTGTCTCCATCGGGAGCCACTGGGCTATCAATGACTACCACTGGAGTATTGGCGTTATCTTGGAACACCTGACCAGGGCCGGACTCATAGTAGTGGTGATATGGGTAAATGCTGTCGTACTCGTTGGCCCCACATCTCTGATAAGCATTGATGTACGAAAAGGTCCCCAAAGGTCCTTCCTTAGATCCTTGTTGCCACTCATCATCATCATCGTCATACCAGAACCTTATGGTCTCACCGAGTCTATTCATTACAAGGAATTCGTTGTTTTCACCTACGAACTCAACAGACGAGCCGAAGTATTCATTAGTGCCACCTGAGGAATCGTTGAAATACCCGCTGAGCACTAGCGAAGTGCTTACACGCTTGAGTACCATTATGTAACCAGCCTGAGCGTCACCAGTCATAGTAGCTCCGCCCTTAGCAAAGGGTGTCCCACAGACTATCCAAGTTCCAGATGGGGAAATTGCCATTACCTCTGACCCGAAGTTGTTACCGTAGTTAGCTATCCTAGCATCAGAGTAGCTATCGACTAAGCTAAAGGCACCACTGCCGCCATTGTCCTGAAACAAGTCAATGTGAAGCATATTCTTTGAGCCGCCATAGTTGTAGTAACCGAAAGCCCCGTAGCTTGAGTCCCTAGCGAGCTTAAGGCCTTTAGGATACTGTCTGCTTGAGGGTGAAACGGATGCAATCAAGCCAAGGGAAGTCTGCTTTGGTACCCAACCGCTGTTCTTGCCCCACGCCATCATCGCCACTTGCCGAGGATAGTAGCCCTGATATAGCGTATTGATCTGAAGCGCAGCGAACACATCACTGACCAGCGATGGGTGACTATAGTCGTAGTATACGGCACGCGCTGGTATGTCCCATGCCGCATCATAGACGTAATTAGAGGAGCTGTGGGCAAGACCACTTCTGTTGTAGAACTTGTAGTGGGATCCCGTGTTCAAGCCACCGTTGCCTATTGCTGCATTAGAGCCGCCAAATTGAACGCCTACAGAGTTACCATACAACTTACAGACTGCTAGCTCGTCTCCAACGATGCCACCGGTCCATGGTATGACGATGGTGTTCTTTAAGCTGAATTCAGCCGTAGCGACTGCTGGCTCAAGAGCACTTACCCTGATAATAAGCGCATCCAATCTGTCCTGCACATCTATTCCAACGGTAAGATCATAGGCAGTCGTATTCACTGCGTGTTGTTGCTCTACGGGTGTACCTACAGAAAACGTACCACCCACCCCTTGCCGAAACTCGGGGTGAGCTTCGCCCAACTTAGCGAAAGCTGCACTAACTTCCCTCTGTGCCAAGTTAATATCATCAGCATCAACTGTTACTTGAGCTGCCCAATTTACTGTGGGTTGTAGTAAGTCTGCCATTATAAGGTTACCTTGCCTCTCGGAGTGTATCGCATTGAGTAGCCAGTGAGGGTTACTTGAGCCTCAGTGGTGCTTTCACGGTTGAATATTACTTGTATGTTATAGCCGGTGCCCTTGAGCTTAGCCTTGACCCTGCCAAGTCGCTCAGAATTGAAGAGAGCTGTGCCGAACTTAGCCTTGTTGTATAGGGCTGTGCCACCGTTCCTGTAGTACAGGTCACGAGAGCTATAGGTCTTACTGCCATCATTGAGTGAGTGCCAAGTCTGTACAGTAGTAGGGCCGTTAGCTCTAGCTTCTACTGTGATACCCTCAAAGCGCTTCTTCTGTGCAGTGCCACCTAAGTGATTGAATGCCAGCTTAACTGTACTGTCTATAGACTGACCATCGAAGGTAGTACCTATATCCATTTCGTACACGTAGCCATCATCGCACCCAAACCAAGTCCTTTCGACTCCGAAAGCGTCCTCACCTGTGGACACACAGATTACAGAGTGGTCCAGCTTAAGGGTTGTCATACCATAGCGTACAGTGTCGTTACCGTTAGCTGACTGGTAGGCTATCCTAGAGGCCACTACGGCTTCCCGATCGAAGAAATATCGCATCTGTTCCTTAGCACGTATGCTAGTAGAGCAGCTTATGTTCTTCGCCAAGCCAGCGTATAGCTCCTGCATGTTGTTAGTGATAGTAGATGACTGCATACCACCTAGTTGATCCGTTCTGTTGATCTGTACGATACCTACATCGTCCCCAGAGAACACCTGATCGAGCCTAGTGACAGTAAAGGGCTTTGACCCACTACTATCAGTCAGTAAGCGGAACTGCCATGTAGCGACTGTGGTACCCTCTAGGCCCCATGTTTGACGCGCAGTGAAGACAGCGAGTAAGTTAGCACTGATCTTGCTAAAGGCTGTAATAACACCCCCGACGCCTACCTCAATGGATCCTAAGGTGCCGTCAATCAGATCTGGTTCACCTGTAACAGAGGTAATAAAACCTCCATAGTTGGTAGATGCTATTAGTCTGTTCTGGTACTCAGCTACGTGGCTAGATACATCCTGTTGTTCGTTGTAGCTAGTGAAGATAGGTACGATAACGTGCTGCTGTGGGTCGTAGTACATGGGACAGTTAACACCGTCAGCGATGTACACCCTGTCAGTCGTTAGACCAGCGTAGAAGTTGAAGTTAATCATATCCTGACGGCCACCATTCGATGGGCTCCAAGGGTAGTTAGAGACCACTGTGCCCCTATTGATAGAGCCCACGTCAGTGGTGAGGACACCAGACACTACGGCTGCGCTGTTCCTTAAGACATACATAGCCTTGGTGGTGCCGTCAGTTATAACACCTTCTACTACCTTATCGAATACACCTAGGACGTACTGTCCGTCTGTGTTGAATGTATCACCAACCTTAGCTCTGTTTGCTACGGCTATAGTGACTTCATATATCTCTGCTGTGTCTGCAGCGTTCCAGCCTCCTACACCGTTGTACTGCCTGTAGCATACACTCTCTGTAGAGTTATCCCTGAAGCACAGGAGGTCACCATTGGTCATAACCTGTATGCCAGTGACTTCATCAGTACCCACGGGCGCCTGTATGAGGGCTCGTTGAATATTCTGTGGGACCAGTATGTACTCATCGTGTGTCAGTACCTCAAAGGTCTCCGTTGGCTCTCCCTGTGCGATCATGTGCTTGAGGTTGTAGTCACCTGACGGTGCGAAGTAAGTTATAGGGTAGTCTTCAGCCACCGGAGGGCCAGTTCCGTCACCCTTGAGCAAGACAGCTACTGTGTCAACGCCATCATTTATCTGGTATAGCGAAGTCGTTACGTTACCATTGATAGTGTGTGTGGTGCCTACAGCGAAGTCAGACGCCATATCTAGCGGCCCACCATCACCAGCCCCATTGTCAAAGACTACCTGATAGTAGCCTTCTTCAGAGGGCCGTTCTTGTCCGTCGTAGCGCTCATAGCCTGCCACTGTGGTGTATCCACCTTTTACGGACTCGTACACGTTCTCAGCAAGCAATGCTGTACCTGCACCAACGGTGACCGGAGGTGTCTCAAGGTCTAATCCGCCTGATAATTCTACGTACTGATCCATAATGATTCCTTAGTTAGTCAGCCCAACCTTAGGCTCCATGCGGGGCATGTAACGGTTAGTCATCGTGCTATATATTTGGTTGTACTCACGGTTGGCTGTTACGTACAAGCCAGCCCACTCCGCACCCTGCTCTCTAGCGTAGTTGCTAATGGCAAGCCACACGATAGCCTTGTGAAACTGTGTGTCCAACGCGGGTACATCAGTGTCTAAGGTCAGCGTAACTGGCTTAGAGTAGCAGTCAGCTGTGATTGTGTACACTGCGTCAGGTATAGGTGAGAACACGAGGGAGCGATTGGGTAAGTAAGCCACCTTAGAGGGGCTCCCGGTGGCCGTGTCGAAGCGTATAGCCTCTATGCCGTACTCGTGGATGTACTTAGACTCAGCGGGGAGTCTCAAGGAGCTCCTATCGAGGTCGTCAGTGGTTATATCTGTGTACACGTATGTACTCTGTGATGCTACTGTAGTGAGCGTGCCCTCATACCAGAGCCATTCCCACTTCTCATTGCGCTGTATCTGCAACCATGCGTCACGGATCCAAATGGTTGCCTTCAGCCCGTCATCAATCTGACCTGTGACAGTAACTATCTGGTCGTCCATATCTGTTTCTATCATAAAGTCATTAACGAGTTGAAGGTAGTTCATAGGATTCCTTACTTAGTAATAAAGCGGATGATAGAGATGGGCAACCCGCTCTTGGGTATGCGTTGCTCATCAGGTGATATTTCACCCATATCCGTTAGTGTCTTTAGTGTATAGCCTGCTCTGTTCTGTGAAGACCTGATGGCCTCATAGAACTTCATAGGTATGATGACTTTCTCATCTCTCTTGATGGAAAACATCTCGCCATTAGCACCGCCACGGTAGGGAAAGTTTCCTGTGACTCCGGGTTCACGGGCTATGATAATCTCTACGTGAGTAGCGCCTTCTTCACGGTCTTTGATCATCCAACCACGTGCACTGACTATCTCATTGATCATAGTGTCGCGTGCTGCATGCTCTTCAAACTCAATACCACACTCTGCGAGTCCGTAAGCTCTTATTTCTGAGCTCGACGCTTCGTAGATTGTATTCTGATTGAGGTCCTTAATCTTTGTTGTAGACATAATATATCCTCGTCCAATATTTGGTTCAATAACTGGGTTTAGTTTTCTTACTTTTAGCATTGGTGCTTGCTCTACCGCCTCGCTTGGGAAGCTTAGTAGTGTCTTTATTTGTGGCCTTCTTTTTAGACGACATGATTTCTCCTTATTAAAGAAAGAGCCACCCAAATGGGCAGCTCCGTCAAAGTTTAACTACTAATCAGAAGCACCAGCTTCAACTACAACGATCCAGTCACTGTTAAGAATGACTTCAGCGCTGTACATCTTCCAACCAACAGAACCCTGCTGACCCAAGGGATCAGAGATTGAAGGTTGACCGACAGGTACAACAACGGGAGTGAACACGCCTTTACCAGCGAGGTTCAAGCAACCGTACGCGTCCATACCAACATAGATCACAGAGTAGACGTCAATGTTAGTGGAGTTGTCAGCGATCATGCCAGTAGAGCCAACGGCTACACCAGCAGCCTGTTGTGGCGCAAGGTCAGCAGACAGTACATAACGTACTGAGTCAACTGTTCCGAGCTCCATCTCGTGAACTGGCTTCTGGCTACCGTAACGGGCAACTGGAACGAATCCAGCCAAGCCACGAATGTCAGCTTCCTGATCAGTGTGAGCGAAGGCAATGTAAGAAGCTTCAACAGGGAAGGTTCCCTGCTTAACTCCACCAGTAACAATGCTGGTGAACTTCTTAGCTTTGTTAGCGTTCAAAGTACGGACAGCTTTGTGCTGCAGGGCCAGAGTAATTTCTGACGCAACTGATGCAGTAGCAGTTCCACCTGCCCAGTAAGTTACGGTAGCGCCCTGAAGAATACCCCATAACAGAGATTCTTTAGTCTTAGCCGCTTGCTCAGCGTTTAGCATGTTGATGTCGCTCAGTACCGGAGTAGTGTGCAGATCAACCAATACGTCAGTGACACGAGTGAACGCGCCATACTGCAAGAGAGCCAGATCGACTTCTACGTATGTGTGAGCAGTAGCTGTAGGTGCAGTACCTTCGGTGAGTGCAGTAGTTGCAGCTGCGTAAGGAACATTCTGACGGCACCGGAGTGTCTTCGTGTTGTTCTGTGGCAGGGAGAACTTCTTAGCACCCATAGAGAGTACGAGAGTAGGCTGTGCGTGACGCAAAGCTTGTTTTTCCAGTTTGGCAGCGATTGTGCCCCAGTCGGTTACTGTATAGGGAGTTGGATCAGCCATGATAGGCTCCTTTAATAATCATCATCGAGTTCCCACTCTTGATCGTATTTCTCCGCTTCGGTCATCTGGCCGGACGTCCGCATATCAACCTTGTTGCCCCGAGAGGTGTTGGGTTGCATTGCTTCTAGTCCGCCATGTGGAGCCTTGGAGTCTACAGAGTGGATGGTTTTGTAATAGTCCAGCGCCGTAATAACGTCTGCTGGATCGTTGCTGTGGATGGTTTCACTGAACAACTGTGCTTTCCCGTTGACTTTCATCACTGGGTCGTCATTGAGTAAGGTCTTCATAGAATCAGAGTTGTACATATCACCCGCCATAGGGTGAGCCTGAGTGATAGCGTCATAAGTGAGCTGATCTACCTCAGTCTGTTCAACTACTGGTACCACAGGGAGCCTCTCGTCTAGCTTCTGTTGAATCATTTGATTCACATCTGCAGCATAGACTTCGTGCTCTGTTTCAAACTCTGTGCGTGTCCTGTGTGTCTCCCGCAGCTCGTGTGTTTCGTCACGAAGTGCTTTGAGCTCACGGCCCCGCTCTGCTAACTTATCAGCATTGAGTTTCGCCCTGTTGTCTGCCGACACCTTCTCGTTCTCAGCACGTCGAAATGCTTCCTTCTGGGCTTCGCTAGCGTCTGCCCACACGTCCACGTCTTCCTGCACCTCTGCAGTAGTTTCGTTTGGTCTTGGGGGAGGCTCGTTGCCTAGTGGAGCTTCGTTCTCGAATTGGTCGTCCGAGTAAGAAGTCTGTTGGTCTACGTTTGAGTCTTTCGATGATGGTGATGGGTTGTCATCTTCGAGTTCCCATTCCTTGTCGTATTCTGAAACGCTTTCCTGTTGAGTATCGTTGTTCATGTGTAACCCTCGTTGTTCCCCAGTCCTTAGAGAGGGGAGTAATTATCAGAGTGTCTTAGACTTCTGTTCTATGAAGTCCTTGACCGCCGTGAGTTGTAGTCGCTGTGCTCGAGCTACTGTAGTTTGATTGTGATCAGCCTTGAGGTTATAGCAAGTGTTGTTGAGAACCTCCAGCCGCGCATCAATAGCACTGCACAGTGATATCATTATGGTTGGGTAATCATATTGGTTCATATACCTTGATTTCCTGTCCTCTCTTTGTAAGACATTTCACGCTCTTTGTTAGCTATTTCGCGTTCTTTAATATCCGATTCGCGCCTCTTAGTTGAACCGTCACCGCCGACCTTAGCCGCTGCTATATCACGTTGAGTCTGGTTAGTAGTCTGTAAGGCTTCCATACTGGCAACTCTCTTAGCTTCTAGCTCAGACATCTTAGTGTTATAGCCATCAAGTCTAGCTTGAGTCTGTTGGTCACTCATGTTCATAGCGAGTGCATCCTCTAACTGGAATCTCTGGGCATCCATTTCAGCCTTGTTCATCTCAACCATCTCGTTAAACTTATCACGAGCCATTTTGAGTTCAACCTCAGCTTCCAATACTTCGATCTTGCGTTCCTCAATAGCTACCATAGGATCAGGTACATCACCTGCTTCTGCGGCTTCCTGCTCTGATTGTTCGCGTGCTGCCTGTTCTTCAAGTGATTCTACATAAGTACCAGCCGGTATCTGCATCGCCGCCTCAAGCCCACGAAGGATTTCTATCCCTTTGGCGCCTGCTGCTTCCCCTCCACCTGTCATCTGAAACAGTTGGATGGTGTTCGTTGCGGTAAGTTCTTTTGCTAGTAATACTGTAGCTCCCCTTGGTTCAACCTCCATGTTAGCTTTGTTATCTTCGTTCTCATCGAACTGCATGAAGTAGTCGTAAAAACGAGTAACAAGTCCAAGCGTAATCCGGTCGTCCCATCTCCGAGCTTGGCCCCTTCGGGACACTGTGCTGTTGTTCTGGAGGATCTGTGTGGCACCCAAGGTCACTGGGGTATTATTCAGTCCACCTTGGTTGTCCACACGAGTCACACCAGTGACGTCGTAGGCGTCAGCTACACTTCTATCCATCATCACAAAGATCTCAGCAAGGTTCTGCTTGATCTCTACAACCTGGAATGGAGGTGACTGGCTGCCTACTTCGTAATTGTTTTCCTTTATGTACCACTCCTTGCCGCCGTGCATCTGCCACTTGCCATCTACCGGTGTGATCATAGAGCGATCTATAAGTACCTGTGGTGCTGCAGAGAGTCCGCCGTTGTCCAATGCCATGCGCCATGAGGCGACATAAGAAGCCTGCTGGTCCTGCATTAGCCATGGGATACCATATCCGAATATGTTGAGAGGATCTTCATCCCAGCAATACACACTATATAGACTGTCATCACTTTCATACTCAACGATGACTGCCTTAAGGATCTCCTTTTCGCACATGGTGATAATAGAGTTGAAATAAGTCCTATCACCCTTAGGAACCTTGACGTCCAAAGCTTCGAGGTCTTCGCGCTTCATTACACCGTGGCGTTCCCAGCACAGGTATCGACCGGTGACACGGCCTTCACTGTTGACAGGTGCCTTAGCTTCATCAACGGCGTCTGAGCCGTCCGTAGAGCCCTGTACAGGCATTCCACCCAACACCCTACGTACTGCATCGGAGTTGTACTTAAGCTCGTCTATGGCCCTCTCAAGGTCCTGTGGCTGCATAGGGATACGTTCCCATGTGTACCTGCAGTCTTCGATAGTGATAGCCGTGGCATCTGGATAGAAGTCCATGGGATTCACTACGGTGACATTGGGGTACATTGGGATATCTTTGTTCAACGCGTACCCGCCACCCTTCTTAGCCCAACGACCCTTACGGCTCTTAGTTGGAAGTGGACCTTTCAAGATCCCAGCCCCGTATATGGCACCATGTTTGATGCACTCTCGGGCCTTTGAAGGATAGCGTGCTGCTACCAGTGCGGCGTCCAGCTGTGTGAACATCCGCTTAGTCTTCTTTGCAGCACGCTTAACTCGACGTGTATGCGCTTGTATGTTTGTAACAGGGTTGCCCTCTTGGTCCACGAGCTGTTTGCCCTTGGAATCCGTAGCGGGTTCTGCTTCGATAGCCAACGGTGGTGCAGCGATACCGATAGGCTTTAGGCCGTAGTTCCTGTCATCATTAGGAAACAGAAGGTCACCTATCTGGTGAGCTCCGTCGTTGGTGATCTGCCTACAGATGTTTGTGTAAGCGCGAGATCCGATGTTGACAGCGGCGACGTCAGAAGTCCATGTCTCACCGCCGTTAGTGTCCCGCGAGCCCTCAAAGAGCTGATAGGATCGCACAAGGCGATCATCGACCCCAGAGGCTCTCCGTTCAGAGACAGCTAGTGATCTCTCAGTTTCCAACTGTCCGCCTATGTCGCTTCTCTTAATTAGAGCGCGTTGCTCCGGGGTGCGGTCTCCGTCCTCAGTATCTCTTGCGAACTCTAAGTTGTAGCTGTCTTTCTCATTCATGCGTTTATCCTTAGTAATTTATCACCTTGTCTACCACTTCCCTCGTAACGAAGCTGGTGTGCTTCACGAGCTCGTTGTACTTAGGGTGGGCTTCCAAGCATATATACTGGAGGCTATCGTGTGGGTGAGAGAAATCATTCTTGTCGGGCTTGTCCTTGTAACGAGCGTCACCTGACACCTGCATGCGCTTGTAAGCGTAGCCTGCGTTGAACCCTCTACGTAGCTTACCGCACTCCTTGTTGAGCTGGAATGCTGGTGCGCCTGAGGTAGTGCTGCCCGTCAAGTAGTACCTGACTGCGTTTAGTCGTAGCTCAATGTGGTTAGACTTAGCTGGTCGAGTTGTAAACCAGTTACCAAACACTCCGTCCTTAGAGTTATTCAGTACGTCAAAGTAATTGAGCGTATCTTTGGATAGGCCATGGGAGCTGACGCCGCTGGGGTCACCTACGGAGATAATGCTCGTCATCGGCCATTCTTCTTTTGGGTAATACTTGTCCATGTGTGGCTTTACTATGTTCTTAGCAAAGTCATGCAGGCCAATGTTCTCTGCTACCAGTGAGGCCAACACCCGCATACATCCCGTGGGAGTCTTCTGGGCTATGGTGAGTGCTTCACCGCCCTTACCAAAGTCCCATCCGAGGTATAGCTTCTGTCCTTTTACTGCTCTCAGCTTGCTATTGCTCACGTGCATATCATCATTGAACTGGCGTCTGTACACAGCCTTGCCGTGTGACGTTACACCAAACTTACCTTCAAAAAGTACACGTATTTGTTCCCTAGTCATTCCTGAGACTTTATCCAGATAGTATTTCTCTGGTCCAACTCCGAGGTACTTGAAGTTCTCTCCCTCTGGATTAAGCTTCCAGCCGACATCGCTATTAGAGTCTTCGAGTATAGCTGCGGGTTGTTTCCAAAGGTCCCAGTGCTGAGGGGGGTTGTCGAATGCCTTTGACATCCAGCTGTCCTCGTCGGGAGGGTTGCTGTCGATGAGCAGTGCTGTTTGTGTGATGGGTGCGTCTTCATCAACTGCGTCCACCGGAGGAGGAAAGCGTCCGATCCTCGAGTTAACAACTGACACCACATCATAATCCATGGCTCCAGCTTCGTTAATAAATGCCCCTGTGATTTCAAACGATTTAACATTCTCATAGTCACTTGGATCCTTTACGGCCAAGAAGATAAACTCTGCGTTCATCTTAGAGCCGTCTGATAATCTATCCGTCCATCGAATCCTCATTGGTGCGCTCTCTGTATAACGGACTGTTGTTCCGTTGGGGCGCAACCACATCTTGAATGATTCAAAGACAGTGTTTCGTAATTGTGGGTAGGTCTCTCGCACAATAAGCCACTTAGAGGTACGTTCACCCCACTTATCGGGGACTTGTTGTACCGCTAGCATGATCAATTCGTTGATCGCCATCGTGGACTTACCTGATCCTACCGGACCCATGACCATGCGCGTATCAGCGCTTGACCTATGGAACTTCCTACCGGTTGGGGAGGCTTCGTACTTGACTACCACTGGCTTGCTATTAAAGCGAGACATGCAGTTTCCTCGTTATTTAAATTGGTCTTGTCATCACAGTATACTTCTCCGTCATACCGTAAGATTTGAAGGCGCGGAGAAATCCCCTACGCCCTCTAAACTCATAACTCGTGCATCCCTTATCTTTGCACAAGGATACAAAGCCTTCATCCAGTTGTTCCCACTCTCCCATGACGTCACCCGCTGCACCGTCGAGACATAAGGTGTCACCCCTAACCATCAGAGTAACTATCCCTATGCACCTATTGTCCAGCCCGTAGCAGTAGTAGAGCTCGTGCTCCCCTCTTCCGAGGGAGTCTATGAGCCCTTCCATTACTATGTTGGGGTCAGTGGCTACTATATCAGCTAGCCACCCTTCCGTCTCATGGAGCAGGCGTGTCACCAGTTCCTGCGAGGATCTTTTCAACATTGCGTATCCTCTCCTCCATTTCATCTTTCATAGCTTCACGTTCTTCTTCAAGGTATCGTACAGCATTGATCAAGTCCCACACCATATCGCCATTGCTAGCCGTTAGTAGGCTATCAGGGTCATCAGGTGACATCATTCCAACTGAGCTGGGAAATGGAACCTGTAGCTCCTGTGCGATAACTCCGCGTACTCCGGTGGCTAGTGGATCTGTGGTCTCACGGTTCCAGATGTGCTCATACATATCGTAGTCGCATACCCGCACCTGCTTGATCAGAGCCATGGAAGCCTTAGGGTCCACAGTGACAATGTTCTCCTTCAGTCGCGCATCTGATGGCGCAACGAATTTAGGGATACTAGCTAGCTTTACCTGCATATTACCCACGGTGGAGCCAGCGCTGTTTGAGAAGGTTTGTACAGCTTCATACACAGCGGCTGTTCCAATGGTCGCTTGGTCGAAAGGGGTTATACCACTGACGCTAGCAGTCGGTCTTATGAGAATCTTGCCCAAGATATTGATACCAAAGGCGTCCGTGGTGAGTCTTTTGTACTCAACGTCATTATTAGCAGTTGCCCACAGTTCAGCTCTTGCTCCACCGTTGGTGGTAGTACCATCAATACCACCAGATACAGCCCGAACTGGGTACCTCCGTGGCGAACCTGCAGCGTGTGTGTCCGTGGCTCCCAAAGAGACACCCTTAGCAGTGGTATTGTCATACGAACTGATTAAGATATTCTGCGCCGATGATTGGATGTACTGGTCTGCCCCTTGATTGAGCTCTACAGTGTTACCAAGATTCACAGTGTTGTTAAAGGTGTTAGACGCGCCACTCCACGTGTTAGCTAGTGGGAGTAGGTCTGTGCCCGAAGGGCCTTCAGGGCCTTGAATGTTACCAAGGAGGAACCACTGGTTTAAGGCACATGCGTAGGTGTCACCGTTGGAACTGTCCAAGTATTGGTCACCACTTCTGTGTGCAGTACCATCGTACACGGGTGGTCCTGAACCTTGAAGCCAACTGGAACCGGGAGACCCAGTAAGGCCGTCTTCACCATCAATACCATCTAGGCCTTGCAGGCCTGCCTGACCCTGTGCGCCCTGTGCGCCAACCAGAGAGACTCCTGCAGGCCATACACCGCCGTCTTTAGGTCCGAATATGGTGTCAGTAGCGTCATTGAAGTAGTGGTCACCATCCTTGCCTATGGAGCCTGTAGGGTCCTCATAGCCGGATAATAGGCTACTTCCAGCCTTTCCTTCGGGTCCCGCCATGCCCACTTGGCCCTGTAGGCCGTCCACACCGTGGATTCCAGGAATGCCGTCCTTTCCGTTGGCCCCGTTGGCCCCGTTGGCCCCCATAGGGCCGCGCACGGTGCTATCAGCGCCTTTTGGCCCTGTAGCGCCCATATACTCCTTAGCGGCAATTGTAGCGTCCATAATAGTGATTGTAGACTCACCATTGCGCTTAAATGCAACCATGTCTTCCAGAGCGATGTTAATTGACTCTTTTTCGGCCTTTTTGAGCTTCTTGATCTTCTCATCGAGCTGTAGGGCCTCTTTTTCGAGCTTTTCGGACTCAGTACCGCTATATCCGATCTTACCCGTGTTTTCCTTCAGACCGTGGAGGTGAGAATGGCGTTCCAGAGCTTTTAGTGCCTTATCGCGTGCTGTAGACATGCTTATTTCCTTTAGTCACCCTTCAGACCTGAAAAGTCGAAGGTAATAGGCGGTGCAGAGAAGGCTTCCTCTCTATCCCACTTCATGTATGAGGCCAAAAGCTTCCTAGAGGAGGCTTGGGCTGTATTATTGAAGATTATCTCACCTTCACGGCTCTTATGGACCATACCGACACACCTACGGAACGCGGGGTCTATGTCTTTTAGTGATCTCATCACCAGTTTATCTTCAGAGGGGCACCAGTTGGTGAAGTCCTCGAGAGAGCACGTAGCATCCGCTGTGAGAGCAATGATAACCTGACAGCGCTTATGCTCTGCGTGTCTCATCTCGCGGTCTACGAGCTCTCTGGTGGCTTCTACGATGTCTGGGCGCCTAGCCAGTGTCCAGCCTCTGTGCTGAGCAGTGTTAGCTCCATAGCCAGAGTTGATTGCTGCCTGACGGTGATCCGCAGTCCTTAGGTGCTCTATGACAAACTTCTGCCACTGGGGCTTTAGTCCGTCAAAAGCGGGGGTGCGGTACTCATCTTCCTGATCCTCAGCGGCCCATGCTGCAGGCATTTCTGAGATCTGAATAGATCCTTTACTCTCGTTCATTCTAGCCTCCGAGGACTTTGGTTTTGTAGTAGGTTGGAGTGGTGGCCGGTATGAATAGTTATACCAGCCACTACTAGAATAGGCTACCCTTTGGATCTATAAGAACCTTAGGCTAGGTATCAGTAGGAGCTATAGCCCTTAGGATACATTAGGATACATTAGGCTAGGTACTACCAGAGGGAGTCCAGAGGGTTGCATTGGGACACAGAGACCACCCTATGTGCTTAGTTCTTATACATGCTAACAACTATAGGGTCGCATTGACGCCCACGGGCTCCTGTAAGCTCTTCTAAGGCCTCCCGACCCCATGGTACCCTACCGTAGCCCCTGGGCCTGGGAATGCTCTTAGAATGCAAGGAGAGGCCTCTGGGGCCTATGTGCACGGTTAGTCAGCAGGAGCCGGGGTGCCCCTGAGGGATCTCTGAGATAAAATATGCGTGGGCATGCCGCTGCGTCGCTGCACCAGCACAGCCAAAGGGGGGAGGGGGGTCAGCCCTGTGGATA
>TARA_R110000764_G_scaffold128843_1_pt1 | contig 16245 bp, 14 predicted proteins | sample TARA_R110000764 | Tara Oceans TARA_R110000764 (sample SAMEA4398111) | marine metagenome | biome: Polar Biome; feature: [SRF] surface water layer (ENVO:00010504); material: water (ENVO:00002006), including particulate matter (ENVO:01000060) such as... | depth 5 m | reverse complement strand
ATACACTTCACAAGCCAAATAAGGCTATTTTAAGCCCATTGTAGGGATGCTCTCAAATCTGGGAGGGTAGAAGGTCTCATTTACGTAATAGGGTGTTAAAACGCTGGGGGTCTGATATTCACACTACATTTGGCTAATGAGGTTATTATGCACTTTATGTACAATATTACCTTGCTTCCTAAGGGATTTTATCGTATCATTGTTAAATAATTTTTATGCACAAAGATAATGGATGAGACGGAGAGTTTAAAGAGTGAGATTATTGCTACTGGAACTGGTGGTATTAAGACGAGGTTTGAGGGTAAGGCTACTAAGTTAGAGTCCCATAAGAGGACTTCTGAGGTTGTTCGGCTTATTCTTCAAGGGGTGAGATACACAGATATAATTGAGTATTGTGATAAGAGCTGGGGGATAAAGAAGAGGCAAGCTTCTATTTATTACAAGAAGGCTTTAGAATACTTCAAGGAGCAGTTTGATGAGGAGAAGCAATATGAGGTTGATAAGCACACTATGATGCTTTACGACCTTTATACGAAGGGTTATCGAAGTGGAGATTTAAACATCTGTAGGTTGTTACTTCAAGATATAGCGAAGATGAAGGGGATGTCAATTGATAGAGTTGATTTGACCAGTGGAGGAGATTCGTTTGTATTTAATTATACAAAACCTGAAGATGAGATATAGTAATCCCGAACCAATTGGTTTTACAGTTTGTTTTGACGAAAAGCAAAACAACTATACATTTATTAATCATTATAAGAACACCTGAAAAACAAAGTAGTTCTCAAATATAATAAAATTAACTTTAACAATCAAGAAACTTTAAGAACAAATGCCAACATTTCAAGTACAACTTTACTACCAGGTCGCTATCATGGACACCTCGGCTACAACGCCTAAAGACCCAACTGTCGATAACCCAAAGATTTTAATGCTCGTTGAGTTTAGGGGCAAGAAATTCGAGGTTGGAAAGTTCTCTCTTGGCGAACTTAAACTACTTACTGGGAAGTCTACCGCCTGGGATGCTGCCGTCCTTCAAACTACGACTCCGATGACTGGAGATGTTGGGCATCCGTTAATCCCTGACAACACCTTCAACAATGAGCAGTTCGTTGCCTTTGCAGGATTGTTCCCGAACTCAATGCTTACTCCAATTTTTTCTCAAATGCACAAACCATAATTATGAAAGACTATACTGATATTTTAAAGACTCCTATTTCACTGGACGCAACAATTGCCGCTGTAATTGTAACAATTTGGGCTGCCCCAGTAATCTTGGCATTCCTTTTTATACGAATCTGCATAATAAATCCGTTGCAGTCCTTGTTTGGCGATAAGCAGATATGAAGATAGATTTTACGCCAACAATAAAACAACACGAAGCCTGGGAATATCTTCACGACAGAGAGTCCTCTGAGATTCTCTTTGGGGGAAGTGCTGGTGGAGGTAAATCATATTTTGGTGCTGCCTGGTTATTGTACTGTTGTTTGAGATACCCTGGGACGAGATGGTTGATGGGTAGAGCTGTTTTGAAAACTTTAAAGGAAACCACTTTAAATTCTTTCTTTAGCGTTTGTTCTGATTGGTCTATAAAGAAAGGGGAGACTTATAAATTTAATGCTCAGTCAAATGTTATTGAGTTTGTAAATGGAAGTCAGATTCTTTTAAAAGATTTGTATCAATATCCAGCCGACCCTAATTTTGATTCACTCGGTTCTCTTGAGATTTCGGGAGCATTTATTGACGAGGTTAATCAATGTACTGAAAAAGCGAAAAATGTCGTTGCTTCAAGGATTCGTTACAAATTAAAAGAGCACGACCTTCGGCCAAAAATTCTAATGTCATGCAATCCCGCTAAAAACTGGGTTTATGATTTTTATAAGCAATGGAGAGACGATAACCTTCCAATTCACCAAAAGTTCGTTAAAGCGATGCTAAAGGACAATCCTCACATTTCGGAGTATTATGAAGAGCAACTAAGAAAACTCGACCCAGCGTCAAGAGAGAGGCTTCTACATGGTAACTGGGAATATGATGAGGCTAAGAATAAACTATTCGACTATGAGTCTTTATTAAACTGCTTTAAAAATAGCGTTCCTGGTTCTGACGAACCGTTCTTGTCTTGCGATGTTGCCCTTATGGGAAGTGATAAAATGGTTATCACACGATGGGTTGGTATGACGGTTGAAGAGATTATAACCAAAGACAAGAGTTCCGCTAATAGTATTGAGGAATTAATAAAGAATTTGGCTCAACTACACAACATTCCAAGAAAAAACATTGTAATTGATTCTGATGGTGTTGGGCAGTATCTTTCTCACTATATGAAAGGTGTTGTAGCTTTTATTAACAACTCCAGGGCTGTTAAGGGTGAAAACTATAAAAATTTGAAAAGTCAGTGCTATTACAAGCTTGCTGAACAAATAAACGCTGGTAATATTCAGATAAAGTGTAAGGATATTGACATTCGCAACAAAATCATCGAAGAATTAGATGTTGTTAGGCGAAAAGACATGGATTTAGACGGGAAGCTGGCTATTTTATCAAAAAAAGAAGTAAAGGCCGCTATTGGTCGTTCACCTGATTACGCTGATAGCCTTATGATGAGGATGCGGTTTCTGTTTGGTGGAGGAAATAAGATATTGGCTTGGGGTTAAAATGTTCTAAACATTAACCCATAAAATGTAAATTTTTACTTATCATTGCACTATGATTAACCAAAGGTATATACTCTGTTTAAATTCAGCTCACGAATCCATTGTCTTGGACTTTTTCCATGACATTCAGGAAATAATTGACAATGCGACAGAAAAGGACGATGATTACCACTCTTTTCTAAGCGTTTTGACAACGATTATACTAAGGCACAACGAAAGAGGTGAAGTAGCTTATAAGGACACTATTTTTAGAAATAACTGGCTTTACGACCTTCCTTCTATGGTTTATTGGGCATCTCTTGGGTATGTAAGCGTTCTAAAGAACAAAAACGAGGACATTATACTTATTACGGCAAGATTGTCTGCAAGGCTGGATGAGGTTAACTTAAATATAGACAGAATGATTTTAAGCGAAGGCGATTCTGACGACAACGAAACTGGATTAGCATAATGAAAACAATCACGATAAACGAAAAAGATATAGACGTCCCAACTTCTTGGAACAATATAACCTTTAACAAATTCAATAAGTTCTCTGTGTTAATTAATTCTCAAAGAACCGAGGAAGAATTTAGTAAAGATTATGAAGAACTTGAAGAAGATATTAGAAGTCTTGAGTGGAGTTTGGAAAATGTTAGACTAAACACTAAGTTGGCTTGTTTTTGGACTGGATTGACTGAAGAGGAAGTATCTCTATGCAATATAGACGAGGTTGAGGGCATTCTTAGTTCAATGGACTTTATGAATGAGTCTTACACCCCAATAGCTGTTGATAAATTTGAATTTAAAGGATTTGAATATTTCCTTCCTCAACCTGGGATGGTTAAGGAGAATTTCGGAACATTTATTGAGGCAGAGCAAGTTGAGATAAATAACAAGAAGCTTAAAAAGGGAGATTTAAGTGTCTTGCCAAAGCAAATAGCTATTCTTTGTAAAAGAGAAGGCGAGAAGAGAGGGCTTATAAATGATGAGATTATTGATAAAAGAGCTAATTCTTTTAAGAACTTAGATATGGCAACCATTTGGGATGTCGCTTTTTTTTTGACTCAGCAAGAAAACAAATTGATGACACTTTCCCTAACTTATCTTCTTCAGACGGAGACGCCAAAGCTGTGAGGGCCGCTGAAGGTACAATAAACGGTTATGGGTGGCTTAATAGCCTATATGACTTAGCTAAGACTGGTATTTTTACTTTACCGCAGCACAACCCCGTTAATAGCGTATTGTTAACGGACTTATATGAGGTTTTAACGTACCTGTCTTGGAAAAACGCTTGTTCACAGTATGAAAAGATATATAACGATTTAAACAAAAAGTAATGGTGAATCAAGACACAAAGACCATAGTTGATAAGATTAAAGACTACGCTACATGCCTTTTCTCAAGCACCATGTTTGGAAAGCCTGAGCACATTAATTTCGACCACGATATAGTTTATTACATACCCCCACCGAATGATTGTTCAATTAATACGTGGCCGTATGGGGGGGTTAAGTACAAGGTAGCTGGAGAGATTAGAGATTTATTGAATATAGACTATCCTTCGTCATTAATTGAAGATGTTTACAACAACAAACAACAATATAGTTTCTCGCTTATAGCGGCAAGGTTTATAGACGTTCAAGACGATGAGGATAGCGTAGAGCAGAAGTTTTCAGACCTTGAGAATAAGGTTTGGAAGCTAATAGAGCGTCTTTCTGATTGCGATATTATCGTTATGCCAGGGGTTCAGATTACAAGAGACGTAGGTACTTTTAATGACAAATTAGTAACCGTAACATTCTCTCTTGAACTGGATGTTTATTCATTCTGTATAGAGCCACAATGTTAGAGGAAGTAGCCCAAATATTAAACGCCTCAGCTAAAAGGCCTATAGGTGTTATGAAAAACGCTTTAAATACCAAAATTAGGGCTGGTAACAAAAAGCGACAAACTAATACTGGTAAGACGGCTAATAGTATAGCTTCTACCATGCCTAAAATGTTTGGAAGTATTCTTAGTTGGGCTTTCAAGTCTAATGAGTCTGCTGTTCGATTAAACAATGGCGGTTCTTTAACCGTTAAAGGACATTCGGGTGTACCTTATAGTGGAAGAGGTGGCGGAGGTAAAAGTGATTATATCGGAGCTTTAATGATTTGGGTAAAGGGTAAATTCCCTGCGTTATCTGAGTACGAGCAAAAAAGAATGGTTTTTGCAGTAGCCGCTTCAGCTTCAAATAGAGGAAGGACCGTAAAGGCCACTGGATGGCTTGATGACGCTAAAAAACGTGTAGAATTAAAGATTAACGAGGATATGAATAATGCAATAGCTATTGTCGTTAACAAGAAAATAAACAAAGGCTTAAATCTAAAATAATCATGGCTACTTGGGGAATTAAATATCAACCGCATGGATTAATGGTAACGTGCCAAAGACCTATAGTTTTAGAAACACAGGTTCTTACTGGTTCAGTGGCTCATTTCAGGTGTACTTTGTACATTAAGGATTTAGTTACAGGCTTATTCGTTAATACTGGCACACAACTAAACGCTTACAATAATTACGACCCATCAGGAAGTCTTACGTATGGTTTTAATGTGGCCGAATATTGCCGCCACTACTTCACAGAAGAGCATAGTTTTTATCAAGGAAGTGCTGGGCTTTGCTCTAACTTCACTGCTATGGTTTCTCGTGAGTTTAAGGTTAGGATATATCCAATAGAATACGATGCCAACGGAAATCTAAGTCCCCAGCCTGACGACTATGAAGATTCAAATCCTTTTAAAGTTATACCAACAAACACAGAGGCTCGTGAACTAACCTCTTCTATAGGGGACAACATAAGGCTTGATAAATGGGTTTTTAACGGGACTAACGACTCTTCAGCACCAATGCTGAGTAGTTGGTATAATAGGCTTTTAACTAATATGCCAAGTCGTAACGTGGTTAATGTTGATGCTGGATATTCTTATTATAATGCTTTACACAGAAAATTACCTGGGCGTTTAGTTAAAGTAAATCTTTGGAACGCTTCGGGTGTTATGTATTCCTTACTGGGGGATTTTGATACTGGGTACATTGCTTTACCCATCCTGCCAGTATTATGGGATTTTATGCTTAGTCTTGATTCAGGGACTCAGGTTTACGCATTTACCGATGCGGCTGGTAGTTTATCGTCTAATTATATGATGATTCACTTAACCTTTGTTGACGAGACTACTGGTGCTCAAATAAGAAGCTCTCCAGGGGCTCGTTACACGCTTAAAGAAGGTTTTGATTGCGATAAAGAAGATACGTTTATTTTTAGAAACATGAGGGGTGGTTTTGACTTTTTCAATGCGACTGGAACTAAACAAAGAAGCGTAGAGCTTTCGGGTACTGAATTTGATAGGCATACAGACTTTAATAGGGCTTATGCAGATTTTGATTTGTTAAGAGGGCAACACAACACTACAAACCTTTGGAGCTCAAGAAAAGAAACTTACAGTGTGTTTTCTCAACCAGTAACAAAGGAGTATGCTATTTGGTTAGAGGAACTAATAATGTCCCCACAAGCCTGGATTGTGAAAGATATTAAAGATTATCAACATAACCTTTTCAGCGGAAAAGGGCTTTTAGCTATAAATATATTGAAGGGGTCTTATAAAACGTATAGCACAGAGAAAAACGTGCACTTTGTAGAGTTTAAATACACTCTTTCTGAAAACACTATAACACAAAAGATGTAAGATGGCACAGTCAGCACAAGCTAAAGAGGTAATATTAGAGATAGGCGAAGAAACGGGTACTGTTGTACATACGACTCAAGAACAGAGTGGGGAGGTAGAGAAAATAACCTTCGACTCTTGTGGTCAAATCCAGGGTTGTGATACTGGTATTTTAAACGCCAACCCTAATTTAACTGAGTTTAACAATTGGTCTAACCTACAGTGTTCGGGTATAGAGCAGGCTGGTAACTCTCCCTCTGTTTGGGGTGGTGGTGTAAACCCCCAAATGTTTGGTACTGGACAAAACTCAAGCGGAAGCACTGTTTCTAATAATTATCTTTTTGATTACGACTATAATGGGGCTGTAAACGAGGGGAATATAATATCATTCAACCTATCTACTGACCTTGGTGGTAATCCGTTCTTTAATGGAATGGACTACTCTAACGAGTTCGCTGCAAACCCACGTTTAGAAGTTAACAACATGTCTGTTGACGGCAGGGAAAATACAGAGCAGGGTAGGTTACTTTATTTAACACCAAAGGCTGGTAGCGGTTACACAACCCATATATCTTTTGAGATTTTAGAAGGTACTGGTAGAACTCTTTTAGTAAGAGGTCCTGGAGGTCAGAGTATTGGTGAATACTTAAATAATAACGGGTACGCTTCTGAGTCTATCTCGTATATTAATTCAGCGGCCTTTTGGGCTAACTTTGATTTCTTAATATCTCCTTATGTACACTCTGCTTCTTGGCATTATGAACCTTCGGGTGGAATAACTTATGACTCTTCAACGGAGTCTATTCACGCAAGCTTTGTGCCCAGTCCAAATGGAGCTAACAACTTTGCCTCTATGGTTACTGAGGAAAACGTGTTCGGATTAAGAAGCTCAGGGGATATATTTGGATGTGAATCTGAAGATACAAGCGGTTACAGGTTGTCTATGGATGTAGATGTTCTTGATAATTGCGTTATTGAAGTTTTAACTTATACGGACAATTCTTTTACAGACCTACAGTTTGCCCTTGATACAGAAGGCATTATTCAATACGGAACAGACTGGGTTTGGAGGAAAATAGAGTCTACTGGAAGTAAATACGTGTGCGTTCCATTTCACTACAACACTTGTGTTACAGAGGAACAACAAAACCCAAATACCGCTGGGCTTGTTGGCGGATGGAGTACATCTGTTCAGGTTCAAACCAATGGGGGTGGTAATGTCTCTCAAATGGCTGGAGACAAGCATTTTTACAACAACCAATATAAGTTTATTAGGGTTGTAAAGGTTAATCAAAACTTACCATGTAGTCTTAAACTATCTACGTTTAGGGTTGAGAACGGGGGTTATGGTTTGAAAACAATAAAAGTACCTACATATATAGATAGAGAGATAGTAGTTCCGTCTTATGAGTATAAGCTTTTAGATATTCTTGATGGAGATAAAGTGCCTTTAGCTTTAACCTTTAATAGTGGAGACCTTAAAGACCCAAGTAAAAGGTCTACTGGTTATTCTAAAACCTTTGAACTACCTGCGAGTAATAGAAATCAAAAGATATTAAAGTCTATGACTGCCGATGGTTCTCACAGAGATGATTCGGAGATAGGATGGAAAAAAGCGAGAATTAGTGCTAATGGCATTGTCGTTTTTAGTGGATATGCGAGGATTGAGCAATCAATAACTGGTCGTGGGGGTAGATATACTTGCCATATATTACAAGACCCTTCTTATTGGCCTGAGTTAATCGCAGATAAAACCTTAGACGCATTAACATTTACTGGGCATGAAAAAAGCTACGCAACCATTGTAGATAGTTGGACTAAAACGGTAGACGATATACCTTATGTATACCCAGCTATAAATTACGGTAAATGGTTTAAGCACGAAAACAATACGCAGCACCACTCAATTAATGACTTTCATCCAGCCGTATATGCTAAGGCTATTGTAGATAAAATATTTGGAGATGTTGGGTATACGATTGATAGCAATTTCTTTAACTCAAGTATGTTTAAGAAGCTTATAATACCATTTACTTCGGGTGAGGATTATGCCGCAAGTGAAGGTTCTGCTGAACTTGGTGAAAATAGCGGCTTTTCTTCTCAAGCCTCTTTATCATCCCAACAGGAATTAGATTATATTGACGCTACAGGTTCTAACAGTGAAATTATTAGGTCATATTACCCAGTGCTGCCCTGTCAAAATGGTTGTACTAATTATACTCAAGGAAGCTCAGGTAGTGTTCAAAACGGATATATAGTTCCTTTTACTGGCAGGTATATCGTTCAATATACGGCACAGATTAAGACTGATTACCCATCGGGGCTTTGTACTAATTGCCCAGCCTTTACGGGGGCTTGGACTGCTTGGGTTCATGTTAATGGTTTATGTCCGATGCAAAATGGTTCGCTTCAGAATATAAATGGTGGTAGCCAAGGAGTGGGTATTAGTGTTCACGACTATAATTTAGCCGATAGTGCGACCAACGGAAGTAGTACGTGGGGCGGTATGGAGGGTAGCCCAGCCGACACAATAACCACTTGCATGAGTAAGGGGAGTTGGACAACGGCACTTATTGACATAGAGGTTAATTTATCTCAAGGCGATGAAATACAGATTGGTTTGTATGGTATAAACGAAGAGACAGCTTGCGGGGTGGATGGCTCTATTAGAAATCAACAATTTAGTGTTTGGCCAGTAGTAAGTCAGTCTTATGTTCCACCAGTAGACATAAGTCTATCAAGTTCTCTTGGTGGAGGGGTTAAGCAAATGGACTTCCTAAAGGGTTTAACGCAAATGTTTAACCTTTATTGGACTGCCGATGAAGCGTCAAAAGAAATTACGGTAGAGCCTTATGATGACTTCTACGGCTCAGGAAAAGTTGTTGATTGGTCTCATAAAATTGACAGAAAAAGCTGGAGTGATAAATTCTTAATTGATGAGTTGGCTAAGTCAATAACTTATAAATACAAGAAGGACAGCTCAGATAAAATAGTAGAGGTACACGATACCGCTATGGACAAGGAACTTTGGGATTTTGAAATAACCAACACCGCCTTATATAGAAAAGAAAATTCAACCCTTGGAACTACAATTTTCTCTCCAACATTTAGAATCATAACTGGTGGTTTTGGTGGAGACAGTACGTTTGTAAATAGTGGTCAACCACCAGTAATGCCCTGTATGTGGGGTGGAAACCCTTACTGGACTTGGTTTCAAGGAACAAGTAGACCTGACAATAGCACTAAGTTCAACCTAAGAATACTTAATTGGGGCGGTCTTAGCAATCAAACAGGTCCTTGGACTATAACCAATGATGCAGGAAATCCTGTAGAGCACAACACATATCCTTATGCGTACACCTACAATTACAATCACTCTACTTCAGGGTCTTTAGAAAATAATCTTGCATGGCACAGTCTACAATATAATCTTGGAGGAACTCCGAGTGCGGCTCAATATCAAAGAGGTCTTTTTGATAGATATTACGGTAGGTTATACGAAAAGATTAGTGGAGGTGCTGCCCTTAGAACTTGTATGATGGACTTGAGTCAAGCTGATATATCTCAGTTTGATTTCAGAGACATTATAAAGATAGATATGGACGGTGGAATAGCAACTTACTGGTCTGTAAATAAAATAGTAGACTACAACCCAGGTAAGGATGGATTAACGCAGGTTCAGCTTATAGAATATAAATATGGCCTTCCATACTCTAAGGGTAGACCTTCAGGTGAAAAACCTGGAGCTACAAACTATGGAGGTCTTGGAGGTGGCGGTAAAGCCCCAGCGGGAGGAAGCGGTGTTGTTTTAGGTAACGGAGGGGTTGAAATTACGGTACAAGATAACGGAGAATACTACATTCCCCCAACGGGAACTGAAATACCAGTATCAAACGAAATTAAGACTTCAAACAACTTAACCGTAAGTAATTTAAACCCAAACCCCCAGCTACCTAACAATACTCACGTTTTGTCTGACAAGTTCATTGAAACCAACCAATACAATGGTATAACGAACAACCCATCAAAGTCTAATGCAACCACGAACAATACTATAGTTAAAAATGGAGTGGCCTTTGGACTTGGGTTACATGCTAATCCTAATCAAACTGTTTTAGGGAGCTATAACAAGAACAACAGCGATGATTCATTTCAAGTCGGTGGGGGTTACTTAAACAGAACAACAGGCTCTATAGAAAGGATTAATGCTATTAGTATTAATAAGGCTGGAGAGTTTTCCGTATTTGGAGGCGAGGTTGTAGCGGACTTCTCTACAAAGGAATTTACAATGACTGGAGATGTTTATACAACAGACAGTAACGGTAGAAAAAACAAAGTGTACTTAAAAGAACGAATAGACAACAGATAACATGGCAACTCAAACCCTATACACATTTAAGGCAAACCTTAAAGACCTTGTAAAGCTTCAGATTGAAATAGACAAGGCTACTGCAAAGCTTAAAACCCTTAAAAAAACGGACAAAGAATTTAACGCCCAACAAGCTAAGGTGAAAAACCTTGGACAAAGCTTTAAAAAACAATCCGCTGCAATGGCTGGGGCTACAACCTCCGCTAACAAGATGAATAAGGCTGGTGGGAAGCTCGTCAACACCTTTAAATCCGCTGCGGTAGCTATCGGAGCAGCTTTCGCTGTTAGAGCTATTACAGGGTCTGTAAAGAAGATTATAGAATCGTTTACTGAGTTCGAGGCACAAATGGCCGCAGTTAAAGCAGTCTCAGGAGCTACCGATGCTGAATTTAAAACCTTAACCGAAACAGCCTTAGCACTTGGGGCTTCCACTTCATTTACTGCGGTAGAGGTTGGTAAGCTACAGGAAGAGTTTGCTCGATTAGGATTTAGTGTAGAAGAGATTGATTCTGCCACCAAATCCACGCTTGACCTTGCTGCTGCTACTGGCGAGTCTTTAGCTAAATCGGCACAGATAGCGGGTTCTACGCTTAGAGCTTTTGGTCTTGATGCTACGTTGACTAAAAATGTAGTTGATGTTATGGCAGCCTCCTTTACTACCTCAGCCCTAAACCTTGATAAGTTTACTGAGTCAATGAAATTCGTAGCTCCAGTAGCGAGAGCTGTTGGTTTTACTCTTGAGGAAACTACAGCCATTCTTGGTAACTTAGCCAACAATGGTATTGCTGGTTCTATTGCTGGTAATAGTTTGAAAAACATATTCCTAAGGCTTGGTGATGCAAACTCTAAGTTATCTAAAAAGCTTGGTGGAACTGTTCAGGGTATGCCTCAACTTGTAGAAGCCCTAAAAGACCTTTCGGCTGAAGGGTTCTCCGCTACAGATGCGGTTCAATTGCTTGACAAGCGTTCAGCCCCAGCCTTTCTTGCTTTAATTAAGAACATAGATGGTCTTGAGGGTAGTACGGAAATTCTAAATAACGCTGAGGGTGCTGTTACTCGTATGGCGGCAATTAGACTCGATACTCTACAGGGTGATATGACTATATTAAAGTCTGCTACTGAAGGGTTAAGCATAGCCCTTGGTGGGGAGTTTGATACAGCCATGAGAAACATCGTGTTTTCTTTAACTGAGTTTGTCCAGGGTTTAACTAAAAGTGATTCAGCTTTATCCGCCATAAGGACAGCCGTACAACTTGTTGGGGTGGCTCTTACCGCCTTAACCTTTAGGTTCGCAGCCTTAGGTCTTGTGAGCGTGATAAAGAGTATAGGGATGGCTGCATCTGCCTTTAGCACTATGATTATTCAGATTAGAGCAGCGACAACAGCACAAGCAGCATTAAATGCTGTTATGAGGAAAAACCCATTCATATTAGTCGCTACCGTAGTAGGAACTCTTGCGGGGGCTTATTTCTTATTAGGAGAAGAGGCCAGCGAGGCTCAGAGAAAGCAAGAAAGATTAAATCAGGCCCTAAGGGATGAGCTTACTGGCGTTATAGAATTAAACGCAGAAAGTAAAAAAAGGGCAGAAGCCATAAGAGAACTTAAAGATGCTATAGGGGGTAGTTTAGCTTTAATGGATTTAGAACTTGCCACCCAAAAAGAGCTTATTGAAATTAGAGATTTAGCCAAACAGCAATCCGAAGATAAGACTGAACTTGAAGCCTTGAAGGCGAAAACAACGCTTTTAGAAGAAGAAAAGAGGATTTCGGATAAAGCTGCGGTGGCCTATATTGCGAGAAAAGAGCTTGAACTTAAAGGTATTGGTGAGTTAAACAATCAAAGGAAGAAAAACCAAAAGGCAAATATAGATAGGGTAATAAGAACCGCTAAGGCGGATATTAATATAAGGGCTCAAAAAATAAAGGATAGCAAAAATGACGTAAGACTTCTTCAAGAAAAACTTGACTCAGAGCTTTCAGCAACAGAAGTATACCAAAGATTGAGGCTTAACGGAGAAAAAACCTTTAGAGAGGAGAAGAGAAAGTTTTATGACGATGAATTGAATGAGTTTAGGGAAATGACCATTTCTGAGCAAAAGATATTTAAGGAAGGGGCTGAAGCTAAATTAAACGAACTCACTTGGGTTACTGAATATAGAGACCTTGTTACTCAGGAATTAGAAAAAACTGGAGACCCTTTAGACCAAGCTATACTTAAAACTAAAGCTTTTGTTGATTCTGTTGCTGAAATGGGGTTTGATGTAACCAAGTCAACTGGAGATATAGCTAAGATGAATATTGAGCTTACCGTTATGGAAAGATTCGTAACCTTGCTTGATGGTGCTTTAAAAACCACAGGGGGTTCACTTAAAACTCTTACTATAGCTGGGTTCTCTTTAAATAAAACTAAAGACCAGTTTAAGCAACTCACAAAACTCATGGATGAGTATATTGAGAACGAATACCAGTCAGCTATAAGACAGTCGGAAAGCAAGAGGGATATTGCCTTAAAGTCTAACGACGAGCAAATAGCTTTAATGCAAGCTAATACGGATAACATTACCTCATTTATAGATACTGGCAGTAGAGAAGAGCTTGCAAAGCTTATTAAAGCCAATAAGGGTAAATACGCTGCAATCAAAACCCTAACGGCAGAACAATACGCTGACGCTACAAACAGTGCCACTGGTAATAAAACTGAAATGCTTAAAATCCTTCAAGCTATGCTTGATGAGGAAGGGGTTAAATTAAATACAGCGTTTAGCTATCAAGAGGAACTATATATTAATCACAATGATAATTTAGAGAAAATACAAAACAAAAGAGACCTTAGTTTTGCGGAAGATATTTACACCGAATCAAATTTAGAATCAGACGCTTTAGATAAAAGAGAATTAAACTTCTTTAGGGTAATGCGAAAGAGACAAGCCGCAAGCGATTTATTTGCTAAAGCCAGGATAGACTCTATCGAATCTGATGCTCAGAGGCAATTAACAGAGCTGCAATCTTTCTACGGTCAAGATTACGCTAATAATTTGGCATACCTAAAACAAAAAGAAGAGCTTGAGCTTCAGTCTGCAAATAAAATAAATCAGATAAATCAAGACTCGCAAGAAGAAAAAGATGCCGATGCCTTAGCTTCCCTGCAAAAACTACAGGAATATTATGGTATGGCGTTTGAAGCCTTCTCTACCTTCTTTGCAAATAAAATGGCTATTGAGAAGCAAGAAATAGGAGACTTCTATGGTTCTAAGTCAGAAGATTTAGATACTTCGTTAGAGAGAGAGCTTGAGGCTGTTGATGGAAATGAGGCCGCTCAAGAAGATGTAAGAGAAAGATATGCTATACTTCAGGAGGTTAATGAAGCGAAGAAGCAAGAGGCTCTTATGAAGATAAAGAAAAAGCAATTTAAGATAGACAAGGCTAACGATTTGATTCAGGCTGGTATTAGTGGAGCTATGGCTTTAATTAAAACGGCAGGTAATGTTGGTTTCCCTGCGATACTTGCGGCAGCACCAATCATGTCAGGACTTATAGGATTGCAATTAGCTGCCATAGCCTCTCAGAAGTTTGTTGGAGCTAAGGGTGGTATTGTCCCAGGCGAGAAGTTCGCTGACGGTGGTATGGTTGTAGGCCCAAGCCACGCTAACGGAGGAGTTAAATTCAATGTTGGTGGAAGGGTTGCTGAACTGGAAGGCGGAGAAGCCGTTATAAACAAAAGGTCAACAGCCATGTTTAGAAGTCAATTGTCAGAAATGAACGCAATGGGCGGTGGTGTTAAGTTTGCTGACGGTGGTGTTATGCCAGGAACTTCGAGTAGGATTCAATTATCGGCATTGTCTAATACATCGCAACAGTTTAATGAATTGGCAAGGAATATCGTTTCAGGAATAAACAGCAAGGAGGTTATTGTTTCAGAAGCCTCAATAACCAATACTCAATCAAGCGTAAGTGTTTCTGAACTAACCGCTAATATATTCTAAATTTTTGTTATATTTGCTTAATGAAAGATTTAGCGAGATTATTTTGGAGTTTTATTATTGGGAAGGGGATTCAACTGGCCTCAGAAGATAAGTTTAATAAAAGGATTTCAATTTGTAGGCAGAACTGGTGTAAGTCCTACAAGAAACCCTTTAATATTAAAGCACTTGAAAAGTGCGGTAGTTGTGGGTGTTTCTTAAACGCTAAAGGAAGGATAGACGAATTTTACATAAAATGCCCGAAAGGATTATGGTAAACAAAATGATTACCCCATCAGACTTAGAGACTATAAAAGACTCTCTAAATAAAGTAGAAATAGCTACAGAGGATAGGCCCTCTCACCTTGAAACGCTTTTCTTATTACATCAAAAATACTTTAATAAGGCTTGGGCTGGCTCTGCAAGAACTTGCGGCTCTTGTGTTAATCAAGTTAAGAACGGGCTAAAGTCTTTAATTAAAAATCAATATGGCGAATAAAAGACAGGTTGTCTTTGAGTTTAGAGATATTCTTTACGATAGCCTTATACCCAGGTTTGGTAACGACTTTGCATTGAAAGATGTTTTATATCAATTAGCTTCTATGGGATTAATCCCTCCAAAGACTTTAAGAAACTATATGATGATACATGACTTTGATAAGTTTATAGTTCAAAACAAGGGTCATGTAGGGCACACCTTTATAGATATTTCTGTTAAGTATGATATATCCGAAAAGCAAGCAAAGAATATAGTTTATAAACAAAGGGCTAAATTCAATCCTAACTCAAATATTCGACAAGGTTCTTCTCCGAGATAAATGTTATACTTGGAATATTAGACCAAATCTTCTTGGCATATATTGTATGAACGTGAGAGTCCTCTTTAAAAATGGCATCCATAACCCCTTTGACTAAATTATCAATGTCAGGTTTCTGCTTATGAGGTTTGTTAAAATACTCAATTCTCTTCTTCTTACTCCAGGACTTTGGCATAGATATATAAAACTCAAGATAAAGTTCGTCATCTAATTCGATGTCAATATCTTTTATCTTTTCATTCAATTCATCCTTATAGGCCCAGTATCTTAGTACGCATGGTCTTTTCTTCCAGGTGTCAGCTCTTGTCATTCTCGGTTTAGAAACTGGTATTATCTTTATATTTGCCATATCCTTTAGGTTTAGTTGTCTTTTTTTGATTCTTCATTGTACCAAACATCATCTTCTTTTTCTGCATCTTTCTTAGCAAGCTCAAGCTCCTCTCTCTCAGCCCTATCAGTCATAAGAATATCTATCTTATTCTCTAAGGAATCAATTCGTGTATCACCAAACTCAATTAGCCTCATCATTAAATCTCTATTCTTAGCGAACATCTCCATAGACTCAATTAAATCCTCAAGGCACTCAGCTATCTTGTCGTTAATCTGTTGTTGTTCTGTCTTTTCCATCTTCTATGATTGTTCGTTTAATTTCTTTTACTTTTCCCATACCTCGTTGGTAGCCTTCCTCTAAGTCCACCGCACTATCCCCACATTTACAGTAGTCCATATGATGTGTCCTAATGCTATCAGATAGCTG
>TARA_R110000764_G_scaffold89895_3_pt1 | contig 16254 bp, 14 predicted proteins | sample TARA_R110000764 | Tara Oceans TARA_R110000764 (sample SAMEA4398111) | marine metagenome | biome: Polar Biome; feature: [SRF] surface water layer (ENVO:00010504); material: water (ENVO:00002006), including particulate matter (ENVO:01000060) such as... | depth 5 m | reverse complement strand
GCGCCTGCCAGGTCGAGGCCGAACTGATCTGCTGCCGCGCGAATGCGTTTTTCTGGACCGACCAGGACTGCCTTGATCAGGCCGGTCGCCTGCGCATCGAGAGCAGCCGCAAGGGCGTTCTGACTAACGGGGTGAATGACCGCCGTCGCTATCGGGGCACCGTCTGCGCGCAAGAGGATTGACGCGAAGGCGTCGTGCGGATCGCCTTGTTCGGTGCTGCTTTGAGTCATTGGAAGTGTGCCCCATCGTGGTTGGCGTTCATTCGCCCGCCTTATCGGTAACCGACCACGGACGCGTATTCTTCTTCAGTGGGTTCGCCAGCAGCGGCAATGAGGCGCTTGCGGTCAGATATCCGGATTCGGTTTGACTGTGGCAGTTCAATGATCCCGTCCCGCTTCAGCTGGTTCATCATGCGGCTGACCGTTTCCAGTGTCAGCCCGACATAGTCAGCCATGTCGCAGCGGCTCATCCGGATATCGACAAAGCCGGTCGCGGGGTCGGCGAAACGGCTGTCGAGGAAGAGAAGAAATGTCGCTGTGCGTTCCATCGCGCATTTGCGTCCCAGCAGCAGGGCTTGCTCGCGCGAGGCGTTCAGCATGTCGCCGATCAGGGTGAAAATGCTCCGACGGAATGTTGCGTTGTCTTGCAGCGCGCGATCAAAACTGGCTTGCGCGATGAAGTCGACCTCGACATCCGTCAGGGCTTCAGCACTGAGATTGTGAATGTCGGCGAAAGTCAGCGCGAGAAAATCGCCGTCGCTGGCGAAATCCTGAATCTGGCGACGCCCATCGGCCATCAGTTTGTAGAGGATCACCGTGCCTGAAATTATTTGAAAGACACCGGTCGGCTGATCGCCCTGGAAGAAAAGATGTTCATGCGGTTCAAACCGCAGCCTGTTTCGCGGCACACCATGCCCGTCCCTGTGAGCGTGTGATGCACGTGCGCTCGAAGAGCGTGCAGCAGTAGGGAGTTGAAGAATGGTGTGAGCGGTCATTATTTGCCTCCTGTGGTCTGTGGCGGGTCACCAGTTCGGCCTCTCCCAGACAAGATGGAGCATCACGTAAAAATTGAATTGCGGGAAACTACCTAGAAGGCGTCGTATTGCCCGAAGCGACGGGTGCCATCAAAGGGTTCATAGGCACGAGACGCGTAAAATCCGGATTCAGGTGCCGGGCTGAAGGGGCACATCAAGGACGGCAGTCACGCATGGACCTTCGCGACATACGGAGGGTAATGGCGCTGCGCTTGAGCGAGATCAACCGGCTCGGCAATGGTCCGGCATAGGGATGACGTGCGCCGTCGCAAGCCCGTGGAGGAGATCAGGCAATGTCATTGAAGTCGAAGGCGATACCCTTCCTGCTGGGCGCCTGCGCCTTGGCAATAACGGGCTGCGCCACCCACTATCATCCTTATTATGGGCATGGGCCGGTCACCTCGGATATCAGCATCGTTTATGTTCGCTCGGCGCCACCGCCACCGCGACGGGTTCATTTACCTCCGCGGCCCTCTGCGACGGCAGTCTGGATCGACGGATACTGGAACTGGACGGGGGTGACGTTCGTCTGGACCGATGGTTTCTGGGAACCGCATCCGCGCAGCCGCGCATGGGTGCCCGATAGCTGGGTGCATACCGACCGTGGATGGTATCGCCGGCCGGGGCGCTGGAGATAGGGCGAGCGGAGCTTGATGGAAATCAAACGTCCTGTCGCCAGACTGTCTCTTATGGGATATCCAATCAGGGAACAGGAGGCAGTTGCCATGAAGCTGAAAAACGGAACTTGGGTGCTTGTATGTGACAGCGGCAAATTTCTGCTGCTCGAAAACAATGGTGACGAAGATATCATGGATTTGCGCGTGGTCGCACATGATGAAGCGGTCAATCCAGCGACCAGCGACCAAGGCACGGATCGGCCAGGACGGTTCGCCATTTCGCCGGACCGGCGCGGAACGACCCAAGAGACGGACTGGCACCAACTCGAGGAGACCCGTTTTGCCCAGGACCTGGCAGAAAAGCTTGGCCGGTGGGAGAATGACAAGCGCTTCAACGATCTTGTCATCGTGTCCGACAGCCGAACGCTTGGCGTGTTGCGCAGTGCGCTTTCAGACCAGGTGAAGAAGCGGGTTCGCGGTGAAGTCCAGAAGGACTATGCCCATCGCACGATCGAATTCATCGAGACTGCGCTCGCGAAAGAATAGGTCCGGCTTCGATCATCGCGTCACCGCCAAGGCGGCTCATCGCCGGGACGACTTGGCCGTCTTGAGCAGGCTGGACGTGGCGTCTGCCAGAATGCCACTCACGTCTATGGCGTTGCCAGGATGGGAAATGGTGTTGCTCGTCACGATACGGGCGGCACCAGCCGCCAGCAGTGCTTCATGGGCGCCATCGGCAAAAATGCCATGCACCGCGCAACATGTCGGGGGTCGAAGACCCCGTTCCACGAGCTGACGCGTCACCGCAATCATGGTGGAGGCCGTTGAGATCGTGTCATCGACAATGACCGGTGTGTGATGGCGCCATTTTTCCAGATCGGGGAGCGAGATGTCCACGTCCCGATCGCCGTGCCGCGTCTTGGTCAAGACGATATGATCCATGCCGGCCAGCGCAGCGATTTCCGAGACCCATTGTTCGCTTTCGGCGTCCGGGCCGATCAGGAGGGGGCGGTCTACGTGGTTCTTGATCCACTCAGCCAGCGCCGGGGCGGCATGGGCCGTCACAGAGGGGATGTCGTAAATGTCGGACAACGCCTTCCAGCGGTGAAGGTGGGGGTCGACGGTCACGAGCCAGTCGACGCAGGACGAGACCCATTTCGCAAAATGCACGGATGTGACCGCCTCGCCCGGCCGGAACATCTTGTCCTGGCGCATGTAGGGCAGGTAGGGCGCAACCAGTCCGACCGAAATGGCACCGAGGGCATGGGCGGTTTGCGCGGCAAAGACGAGCGCGGGCAATTTCGCATCGGGTGGGGAGAGGCCCGCCAGCAGGATGACGTCGCGGCCTTCCGGTGGGGTGTCGAAGCGCAGGTAGGTTTCGCCGTCGGGAAACCGGCGCAGGTCTATTTCAGCGATCTCGGCATCCAACGCGTGGGCCAGTGGGCCGGACAACTGCGCGGTATCCTGCAGAGGCACCAGGAGCGGTTTCATGGTTTCGTCAGCTCGATAATGTCCGGATTGGCCATGACATAGTCAATGGCATAGGCCAGCTCACCGGGAGTCTCCGTATAGAGCGTATAGAGCGGCTGCCCGCCTTTGACCCTGTCGCCCAGCCTGACATGGAGATCAAGACCGGCAGTCTTGTCGCCCGGCGCGCCTGCGAGCTTGGCGACCCGGGCGAGGCGGCGATTGTCGATGGCCGTGACATGGCCGGGGGCAGGGGCGAGCACAGGACGGCTGTGCGCAGCGAGGGTCGGCTGTCGGAACCCGCCCTGGGCCCGGCAGATCGCTTCAAATTTCGTATAAGCCGCGCCGCTGTGTAGCACGTCCCGTGCTATGGCCTTGCCCGCCCCCGTATCGGCCTTGCCGACGAGTTCGAGCAGGGCTCCGGCGATCAGGCAGGCGCGGTCAGCAAGATCGGCAGGGGCACCCGGATCATTGCGGAGGACGTCCAGAATATCACGCGCTTCGAGCGCGGGGCCGATGCCGCGTCCGACCGGCTGGGTGCCGTCGGTGACGAGGGACAGGACTTTCAGGCCGAATTCAGCGGCGACCTTTTCAAGAAGGGATTGCAGGGACAGGGCGGCCGCCTGGCTGCGCACCTTGGCCGTCGGCCCTACCGGAATGTCGATCACGATATGGGTAGCGCCAGCGGCGATCTTCTTTGACAGGACGGATGCGACGAGCGCTCCTTCGCTGTCGAGATCCAGCGCGCGCTCGATCCGGATCAGGGCGTCGTCAGCGGGGCTGAAATGCATGCCGCCGCCCCAGACGAAGCAGCCGCCTTCCTGATCGACGACCCGCCGCATGCTTTCAAGATCGAGGTCCACATCGGTGACGACTTCCATCGTGTCGGCGGTGCCGGCGGGGGAGGTGATGGCGCGGGACGATGTTTTCGGGATGGTCAGGCCGAGCGAGGCGCAGATCGCAACGACAATCGGTGTGGTGCGGTTGCCCGGCAGGCCGCCGACGCAATGCTTGTCGGCGATGGGCGTGCGGTCCCAAGTCATCTTGCTGCCGGTTTCGACCATTGCGCGGGTGAGGGCGATGGTCTCGGCGACATCCAACGGCAGGGCCGAGCATGCGGTGACGAAAGAAGACAGATGGATGTCCGAATAGCGCCCTGCGACAATGTCGGTGATGATGGCCAGCGTGCCGGCCGGGTCGAGCCGCTGGCCGAACACCTTGCCCCGGACCGATTTGAGCGATTCCAGCGGCGCCGGATGGCTGATGGAAATCTGACAGCCGTCTGCAAGACCGAGCAGCTGCCAGGCGGCCTCCGACAGGCCGATCTCCTGATCGGACACGAGGTCGGTCGATGTCTGGTACAGTGTGGCGATAATGGACCGAGAACCGTTGGTCAGCTGGACACGGGAATGTGCGGAAAACCCTTCGGACCGGCAGACAGGACTGTCTGCCTGAACGAACGCCATGGCTTCATGCTGGGTATCAAGCCCGAGGCGCCGCGCGGTCAGCACATTTGTCAAGGTTGGCGGGCCCGGAGAATGCGTGTCCATCAATCGAGATTCTGCGTTTCAGTATGTTCCGGCACGATAACGGACCAACCCAGTTCTTCCTCGATCCGGTGGCGAAGGGCATCGGCGGCGTCCGGCTCGCCATGGACAATGAAGGTCTGCTTAGGCGGTGATTCAAAGCCCCCCAGCCAGTGCATGATTTCATCCGCGTCGGCATGCGCCGAGAGCATGTGCAAGGTGGCGACTTCAGCGCGCACGTCATGGTACTCGCCGTGGATCTTGATCCGGTCAATCCCGGCGACCATGGCCGCGCCCCGCGTGCCGCCCGCCTGGAAGCCGGCAAACAGGACGGAGTTGCGGGCGTCCGGCGCATAGAATTTCAGATGGTGAAGGACCCTGCCGCCGGTTGCCATGCCGCTCGCTGCGATAATGATCTTGGGCATCTGGTCATAGTCGAGGGCCTTGGAGTCTTCGCTGTGATGGACGTATTTTGCGACATGGCATGCGTTCAGGCTCTGCGTCTTGCTGAGCTTGTGACAGTAGGCGTGCTTGCAGAAGAGTTCGGTAGCATCGATTGCCATCGGGCTGTCGAGATAGACGGGCAGGTCGGGAATGCGGTTGGCAGCCTTCAGTTCGTGGAGGTGGTAGAGCAGCGTCTGGGCGCGCCCGACCGCGAAGGACGGAATGAGCACTGTGCCGCCTCGCTTGGCCGTGCGATTGATGATATCGGCTAACGCATCCTGCGCGTTGCGCGCGCCATGCTGGCGGTTGCCATAGGTCGACTCGACGAGCAGGTAATCAGCCTGCCGGATCGGCGCAGGATCATACATGATCGGGTCGTTCGGGCGACCGAGGTCACCCGAAAAGACGATCTTGGCCGTGGGCGTCTGGAGTTCGACGATTGCCGCGCCGAGGATGTGGCCGGCGATCCGGAATGTCGCGGACACGTCTTTGGTCACGCTGGTTGGTGCGTCGAAGGGCGAGGTGTCAAACATTTCGAGTGTTCGATTGACGTCCTTCTCGCCATAGAGCGGCAAGGCGGGCTTGTGTTTTGTATAGCCATAGCGATTGGCGCGTTCGGCTTCGCGCTCCTGCAGGTAGGCACTGTCGGGCAGCAGGATTCGGCAAAGGTCATAGGTTGCTTCGGTACAATGTATCTTGCCTCTGAAGCCATTCTTGACGAGGACAGGCAGGTAACCGGAATGGTCGATATGCGCGTGGGTCAGCACCACGGCGTCGATGGATGCCGGATCGACCGGCAGGTCTTTCCAGTTTCGCAGGCGCAGCTGCTTGTAGCCCTGGAACAGGCCGCAATCGACCAAGATGCGGGCCTCGCCCGTGTCGACGACGTATTTTGACCCGGTCACCGTGCCCACGCCGCCGAGGAACTTGAGTTGAAGTGTCATGAATGGGTGTCCCTGGTGACCGCATAGGAAATGGTGGGCCGCGCCGCAACGCGACCACTTGATATCACTCAATCACATGAGACCCTGCGGGGCGGTTGCGCGCAAGCCTGTCTCTTCGTTCTGAGGGTAGGGCTAAAGCCCGGCGATCGGAGTCGTGCGGATCGAAGACTTGCCCAGGTCCCGGATCGATTTGGGGAGTGCCTGAAGCACATTCTCGATCTCGCCGGGTGAAATATACATGCTGAGCACTTCAAACACGGCGGCAGCAACCGCGTCGGCTTTGACGCCGGGAAAGTTCCTGAACGCTTCTGCAATCGGCGCGAGGAACGCGTCCAGCGATCTGTCAGTTGGGCGCTCCGACCCGGGCGACCAGCCTTCGAAGAATATGCCGCGGACGATCAGCGGCATCTGCGAGGAGAAATTTGCGGCCAGCGGCACCGGCAGCCGGTCGCGAACTTCATGCATCACGACCTTGAGCGCCTGATGGGCCTGTGCTGGCTCGGTCCATGCGAGAACCTCCATCAAGTCCTTCAGCCATACATTGGCGGTTTGGAGCGCCTCGTCGAACTGGTGCAAACCTGTGTGGGTCATCGTTCAACTCCTCAATTCAAACAAAGCTTTCGTCCGATCTTGCGACGTTTGACCAACCTAGACCGCAGCGACGACGGCGCGATTGATCGGAATCAAGTCGGGCGGGCCCTGAACTGGCAGTTTCGTGCTTTAATGCTTGGGGACCGGTTCCCGGTCGTTGCATCAAGGTATTCGGAGTTCATGCCCCCCAACCTCATGACGGCCAGGAACCTGACAAAGGTCTATGATACGGGTGAAGTGAAGGTACACGCCCTGCGAGGCGTCGATCTCGATATCGCGCAGGGTGAACTGATTGTCCTGTTGGGGCCTTCGGGTAGCGGGAAATCGACCCTGCTCAACATTCTCGGAGGCCTCGACAGCCCAACCTCCGGCGAAGTCTTGTTCCAGGGGAAGCCGCTGACCGGGGCCAGTTCTGCCGCCCTGACCCGATACCGGCGCCAGCATGTCGGGTTCATTTTCCAGTTCTACAATCTCGTGCCGAGCCTGACGGCTCGCGAGAATGTCTCGCTCGTGACCGAGATTGCCGAAGACCCGATTCCGGCAGAAGAGGCGCTGGCGCTGGTTGGCATGTCGGACCGGATTGATCATTTCCCGGCGGAGCTATCCGGCGGTGAACAGCAGCGCGTGGCGGTGGCGCGCGCGATTGCCAAGCGACCCCATCTCCTGCTGTGCGATGAGCCGACCGGCGCGCTCGATAGTGCGACAGGCGTGCGGGTGCTGGAAGCGCTCGAGCACGTCAATCGCGCGCTCGGGGCGACGACGCTCATCATCACGCACAATGTCGGCATCGCCGATATGGCAGACCGCGTGATCCGCTTTTCAGACGGCATGATCGCCAGCACCGAAAACATGGGCCGTCGCCGGAAGCCGTCGGAGATTTCCTGGTGAACCTGTTTTCGTCTCTCGACAGGAAGCTGCTTCGCGACCTTGTGCACATGCGGGGGCAGGCGCTCGCGGTGGGCGTCATCATCGCGTGCGGAGTCGGAATACTGATCATGGCGCTCGGGGCGCTTCAGTCGCTGCAGCAGAGCCGGGAAATCTATTACGAGCATTACCGGTTCGCGGATGTCTTTGCTGACGTCAAACGTGCGCCGGAGCGGCTGGCTTCCGAGATACGCCAGATAGACGGCGTCCAGCAGGTCGAGACGAGAATCTCGCGGATTGTGACGCTCGATATCGCGCGCCTCGAGGAACCGGCCAATGGCCAGCTCGTGTCGATCCCGGACGATGGAGCGCCGATCCTCAATGGCGTACTCCTGTACGAGGGCCGTTGGCCGGACCTGACGCGGCCGGATGAGGCGGTCGTCAGCAAGGCGTTTGCGGAGGCGAATGATCTTGGGATCGGCGATGCCTTATCGGCAATCATCAATGGCCGGGCGCGCGACCTGACGCTTGTCGGCATCGGGGATTCACCGGAGTATATTTACACGCTGGGGCCGGGATCCCTGCTGCCCGACGATGAACGCTTCGGTGTTTTCTGGATGCGCCGCCGCGCTCTGGAGGCGGCCTTCGACCTCGACGGTGCGTTCAGTAGTGTCAGTGTGACCCTGGCCGGCAATGCCCGGCCGGAGAACGTGATTGCAGAACTGGACATCCTGCTCGCGCCCTTTGCCGGGGTCGGCGCTTATGCCAGGGAAGACCAGATATCCCACGCCTTTATCGAATCCGAAATGCAGCAGCTGAGAAGCATGGCGCGGGTCATCCCACCGGTTTTTCTCGTCGTGTCCGCGATCCTGATCCACGCGATCCTGTCGCGTCTGATCGCGACCGAACGCCAGCAGATCGGCCTGCTCAAGGCGTTTGGATACACACGCGCGGAAATTGGCTGGCACTATGTGAAATTCGCGCTCGTATTGACGGGCGGCGGCGTACTGGCAGGCTTTGCAATCGGGTGGGCGCTGGCTGGCCTGATGACCCATCTCTATTCCGATACGTTCCGGTTTCCCGATATTATCCTGACCCTTGCGCCGGCGTCGTTCCTGATTGGTGCCGTGGCGGCGTTTTCCGCTGCGATTGCGGGCGCGCTGACCTCGGCCCTCAAGGCCGCCAGTCTTGCCCCCGCAGAGGCAATGTCACCTGCGCCGCCGACAATTTACCGTCGCGGCTTTTTTGAAAAGCTGAGTGGCGCACCAAGCCTGGATGCGCCAACACGCATGATCGCCCGCCACCTCACCCGCTGGCCGCTTCGGGCCGCGATGACGATGTTCGGGATTGCAGCCTCCGTGGCCCTCCTTGTTGGCACGCTGTTCGCTTTCGATTCCGTCGACGTGATGCTCGACACAAGGTTCAACCGGACCGACGCCTATGATGCTGCGGTGAATTTTGTCGAACCCCAGGGAACCGATGCCCTGCTGGAGCTGGGCCGCCTGCCGGGCGTGCTGGAGGTGGAAGGCAACAGGGACATCTATGTCCGGCTGCGCCACGGTTCACATGATGAGCGTGCCGTCATTATCGGCCTGCAGCCGGACGGACACCAGAAACAACTGCTCAATGCAGAAGGGCAGATCGTGCCGGTGCCCGAACAGGGGCTCGCATTGTCGAGCCAGATGGCGAGCATGATTTCAGCAGGTCGCGGCGATCAGGTGACCGTCGAGGTGCTGGAAGGCCGGAGGCCTGTTGTCGACGTGTCCGTGACCGCGATCATCGCTGAGGATATAGGGGCGTTCGCCTATATGGATATAAGACAGGTAAACCGGCTGCTGGGTGAGCGACCAACCGTCACGGGTGCCTTTTTGGCGATCGACCCGGATCAAAAGGCCGCCTTCAGCGAGGAGGTCCTTGCACGCCCGCGCATTGCCAGCGTGTCACTGCAAGGTCCCGCCATTGCGGCTTTCGAGACGACGCTCGAAGAGACCATTTACATCATGATGTTCATCTACGCGCTGATCGGCGGGTCGATCGCGGCGGGCGTCGTATACAATGCGGCCCGCATTGCGATGATGGAACGTGGTCGGGAACTTGCAAGCCTGAGGGTGCTGGGATTCACGGAGGGAGAAGTGACACATATCCTGCTTGGCGAACTCGCTATCCTGATCATGATCGCCTTGCCGGTCGGAGCCGTCTTCGGCCTCGGCTTTGCCAATGTCATCGTCAGTGGCATGTCGACGGAACTGTACCGGATACCGTTTGCGCTGCAGCCTTCTACCTATGGCATGGCGGGGATAATCGTGCTTGTCGCATCTATCGGCTCGGCAATCCTTGTCGCCCGCCGGGTACGCGACCTGGATCTGATTGAGGTGTTGAAGACCCGTGAGTAAAGCCATGTCCAAATCCCGACTGATCTTCTGGGGGGGGCTCGGCGCCTTGCTCTTGTTGCTGGCGCTTTGGGCGTTCTGGCCGCGGGCTGTGCCGGTTGACCTGGTCGAAGTATCCAACGGGCCGATGGATGTCACCATTTCGGACGAGGGCGAAGCCCGGGTTCGGGACCTGTTTGTCGTGTCTGCGCCAGCCGGCGGACAGCTCTCCCGTATCGAGATGAAAGCCGGCGATTGCGTCCGGGCCGGGTCGACCGTGGTCGCAACAATCTATCCGGTTGCCGCGCCCACGATTGATGCCCGGAGCGCCGCCCAGCTCCGGGCGGCCGCAGGGTCTGCGCGCTCCGCCGTGACGGCGGCAGAGGCCGACCTGCGTCGCTGGCGCGCCGACCAGAAGCGGGCGGAAGACGACCTCAACCGGACCCGGACACTCGCCGAAACAGGCACCGCCTCGCGGCAGGCGCTGGAACGCGCCGAAACCGAGTACAGCACCTTGTCTGCCGCAACGCAGCAGGCCCGCGCGGCATTGGACCTGGCACGTCACGAAGTGAGCCGGGCCGACGCCGCACTGATGCCAGCCGGCGCAAGTGCGGGCGGCGATGGCCTGCCCGTGATCGCGCCGATTACCGGTGTGGTTTTGCGTATCATACGCGACAGTGAAGGCCCGGTATCGGTGGGAACGCCCCTGGTCGAGATCGGCGATCCTGATGATATCGAGATCATGGTCGATCTTCTGTCCGAGGATGCGGTTAGTGTTGCGCCGGGCGATGTCGTCCGCATTCGCGGGTGGGGCGGCGGCACGCTGAACGGGAAGGTGCGCCTGGTAGAGCCCTATGCGTTCACAAAGATTTCGGCGCTTGGTATCGAAGAGCAGCGCGTCAATGTCCTTATCGACATGGACGGTTCAGGCCGCCGCCTCGGGCATGGCTTCCGCGTGCGCACCGACATCGTTGTCTGGTCGGCCCCTGATATTGTGCGTGTGCCGATGACGGCGCTGTTCAAGTCCGGAGCCGACTGGTCGGTTTACCGGCTTCAGCGGGGCCGGGCGCGCCTGACCAAGGTTGATGTTGACCATATCAACGGGCATGCCGCTGAAATCGTGTCGGGTCTCAGCCCGGGCGACCTGGTCATAGAGCATCCATCCCGGAACATCGCTGACGGTGTGAGGGCCAAACGCCGGTCGTTCAGGTCAGGCGATGTGGTCGAAGCGTCGGGGAATGGCGGCGATGGCAGTTCGGATATGTCAGAGGATATCACGACGTGTGAGGGCTCAGGCTGAGCTTGCGTCACCTTCGTTTGGCCAAATTTCACGCAAACCAACCGGGCTATAAAGGGAACCGCGTTCTGCAAGTCATAGTCCGTATGGATAGGTGTCCGGTGCACCTTCCGGTGCCGCACCGAGGAGCGGCATGACTGCTTCGGTTTGTTCGAACCATACGAGCGCATCGAATTGCCGGGCGAGGTTGGCTTCGAAATAGTGGCTCCAGCGTTCGGTCTCGGGCCTGTAGATAACGCCGATCGCCCGCTCGAGGCGGACATGGTCGAGGGCCGCCTGCAGGTCGGGATCATCGCGCCAATTGGTGAAGCTGGCGCGGCAGGCCGTCCCTTCGAATACGCGCTCCCATGAATCCGGCCTTGCAGGGATGACCTGTTTCACGCGCGCCGGATCGCCCCAGTCATCGGCTGCCATCACCGTGCCCGTGCTGGTCGAGAAGCCGATGGACGCGACGTCTTTTCCGAACCTGTCGCGGCACAGCTGCCCGATATTGATTTCCCCACGTTCGCCCATGGCCGTGGCGCCAGCATTGCCGATATGCGAATTATGCGCCCACACAATGGCTTTCGAATCCGGCCCGGCCCGCTCCAGCAGCCGGGTCAGCGTCGAGAACATGTGCGTGTCTCTCAGGTTCCAGCTGTTCTCGGATCCCTGGTACATGGAGCGATAATAGCGTTCTGCGGCCCATACGACGCGCGCGTTCTGCTCCGCGTCGAAAAACGCGTCGCCATCCTTTCCGGAATATTCCAGACGCTCTTCGAGGAGTTCGACCAATTGCCGGACAACTTCCTGTTCGCAGGTGTCACCGGTCCTGACGGCCTGTGCACCGTAAATCTGTGGACGACCGACAAAGGGAGACAGACAAGCATACCGTTCGCGCGCGGAACCAGCGGCCGCCGGGTCAACCCGGTCCAGGTATTCCAGAACCGCTGCGATCGACTTGTCGAGGCTGTAAACGTCCAGTCCCCGGATGGCGACGCGGTCATGTTCTGGCCGCCCGCTGTTCCACTTGCGCAGCGCAGACAGGCAATCTGCGAATTCCCGGTTACGCCACATCCAGCGGGGAAAGTTCACGAACGCGTCGCGCTCTCCCCATGGCTCGCGGGCCCGTACATACCGGTCCAGTTCAGCGGCATCGGGCCAGTCTCCTTCAATGGCGACAATCCGGAAACCGTGCTGGGCAACAAGTCTCTGGGTGATGGCGGCACGGGCGCGATAGAATTCCGAGGACCCGTGCGTGGACTCGCCCAGAAGGACAATCCGCGCATCGGCGAAACTGTCTGCCGCTTCGGCCAGCGCGTCATAGGGGTTTGCTTCGGGCAGGTGGAGAGATTTGGCGCGGATCAGATGCGATAGATCGCCGCCCGGGAGCTGTCGCAGGACGGTCATCAGTTACTTCCAGCTGCTGTGTCTGTTTGGCGAGATTTTGATGCGGCGAGTATCGCGATGACTTCATCGTCGGACAGTTGATGAAAGTCTTGGTAGAAACGTCCGACCGAGTCGAAGCGCTCGGGGGCCGCGAGCACGATAGCCTCATCCACGAGTGCGCCCAGTGCCCTGAGTGTGTCCGGGCCCGCGACCGGTACCGCGATGATGATTTCAGCAGGCTTCCTTCTTCGAACAGCGAGTATGGCCGCCCGCATGCTGGCGCCGGTCGCAATGCCGTCATCGACCAGGATGGCAGATCGTCCTTCGGCGTGGATTGGTTTGCTGCCCGGAAGGTAGATCAGCCGCCGCCGTTCTATTTCCTTGAGTTCGGCCTTCGCGAGTTCTTCAATCTGTCGCTCATCCATCCCGGTCGCGCGCATCACGCCTTCATTGGTCACGATATCGGGTCGTTCCCCGTCGACGACAGACGCGGCGGCGAGTTCCGGCTGGGAAGGTACGCCAATCTTGCGCACCATCAGCAGGTCGAGCGGTGCTCTCAGCGCGTCGGCGATCGGCTTTGCGACTGGCACGCCGCCGCGCGGAAGGGCGTAGACAACCGGATTGGTCATTTTCCGCCGGGCCAGCACCCGTGCCAGAAGGGAGCCTGCCTGTTCGCGGCCCGTGAACGGGAGCGAAACGGTCTCGCTGGGCGAAAGGTGTTTCAGGAACCAGGCACCGGTCACGGCCAGAACATGGTCGAGCGTGCCGGGCTCCTCGAACAAGTGGCCAGCGTCCGGAATGACGATCAAACGTTTTTCGCAAGACATGCGGCTGGACGCGTCCTCGTTCAGCTTGAGCACATCGTGATCATTGCCGCCGACCACAAGCAAGGTTGGGGCTTTCACATGGGGCAGGGCCTCACCAGCGAGATCAGGGCGACCGCCACGTGATACAACGGCCTTTACGTGTGGAGAGGCTGCGGCTGCCGCAAGCGCGGCGCCCCCGCCTGTGCTGGCACCGAACAGGCCAAGCGGTAGAGAGCTGAGGCCTGGCTGCGTTTGGGCCCAGTCTATGGCGAGGCCAACCCGGCCGGCGAGAAGGGGAATATTGAAAACATTGCGCCGGTCGCGCGCTTCGTCATCCGTTAGAAGGTCGAACAGGAGTGTGGCGAAACCGAGCTGTTCGAAACTGCGTGCGGCGTGTGCGTTCCGCGGGGAATGGCGGCTGGACCCGCTGCCATGCGCGAAGATTATCAGTCCGCGGGCATCGTCCGGTACAGTCAGGAGGCCTGCCAGGCCCAAGTCGCCGATCCTGATTTCTTCTGTCTCAGACATCACATCATCCTCATCTGCAGGGACCTTCTCAACGGTTTCATGGATTTTCGCGACTGTCGTTGATGCGGATCAATGAGGCATACTTGCTGAAGGTCTTGGGTCGATCATGCGGTTGCACGTGGACGCCTGTGGTATGGGTGTCCGGAGTATCGAACCCGAAATCCGTTCAGGAATGCCTACCTACATGAGCCGCTATCCTGCCCCCATCTCGGAAGACATCTGGAAGCAGAAATACCGCTTCGGTGCCGAGGCGGGCATAGAGGATACGTGGCAGCGCGTTGCGCGCGCTGTTGCATCGGTCGAGCTGCGTGACGCGGATGTCTGGCAGACGCGCTTTGCCCACATCCTGTCGGACTATCGCTTCCTGCCGGGTGGACGCATCCTGGCCAATGCCGGAACGGACCGAATGGCGACCCTGTTGAATTGCTTTGTGATGGGCGTACTCGACGATTCCATCGAGGGCCTGTTCACAGCGCTACGCGAAAGCGCCATCACGCTGCAGCAAGGCGGTGGCATCGGGCTTGATTTCTCTCCCATTCGTCCGGCGGGATCGCCCGCTCAGCGAACGGGAAATATCGCGAGCGGCCCGGTCTCTTTCATGCAGCTTTGGGACGCGATGTGCGAGACCGTGACGTCGGACCGGGCACGCCGTGGTGCGATGATGGCGGTGCTGCGCTGCGACCATCCTGACATAGAAGCCTTTATCGACGCCAAGCGGGAGGGCGGCAGGCTCTCCCACTTCAATCTCTCGGTCCTCGTGACGGACGATTTTGTGCGCGCCGTCGACACAGGAGCGGACTGGCCGCTGAAATTCCGTGGCGAGACGGTCCGCGTTCTGAAAGCCGCCGAGCTGTGGGAGAGACTGATCAGGGCCAGTTACGAGTCCGGTGAGCCGGGCGTCCTGTTTATCGACCGTATCAATGACGAGAACAATCTGGGCTATGCCGAGCAGATATTTGCGGCAAATCCCTGCGGCGAGGTGCCCCTGCCGCCCTATGGCGCCTGCGACCTCGGCTCGGTCAACCTGACACGGATCGTGAAGCGCCCGTTCGCATCCGATGCGGAACTGGATTTTGACACACTGGCAGCAACCGTACACACCGCCGTACGCTTTCTGGACAATGTCCTCGATGCTTCGCACTATCCACTTGCGCAGCAGGCAGTTCAGGCTGCCGAAAGCCGACGGATCGGTCTCGGCGTGACGGGGCTGGCTGACGCCCTCATCATGCTCGGGATTTCCTATGGCAGCGTGCAGGGGCGCGAACTGGCCGGCCGAGTCCTGGAGACCCTGCGGGACGAAGCCTATCGGGCATCGATCACGCTGGCGCAGGAGAAGGGCAGCTTCCCCGCGCTGCAGACGACGGACTTCCTGGCGCGCCCCTTCATTCGTCGTCTTCCGGAGGCCCTGCGCGACGGCATCCGTACCAAGGGAATACGCAACAGCCACCTCCTTGCGCTCGCGCCAACGGGCTCGATCAGCCTGCTTGCCGGAAACGTGTCGACCGGGATCGAGCCGTGTTTTGCCGGATCGGTCCAGCGGTTGATCCGGCGCGCGAGCGGCGACTATGATTCAGTAGATCTTGAAGATTATGCGTTGCGTCTCTGGCGGGATAGAGGCGGCGATGACCTGCTTCCCCCGGCTTTTGCCACCGCAGGCGAACTCTCCCCGGACGACCACCTTGCGATGCAGGCTACGGCACAGGGCTTCGTGGACAATGCCATCTCAAAAACAATCAATGTGCCGTCAGGCATTCCGTTCGAGGCATTCCGGAATGTCTACCGCAAGGCATACGAACTGGGGCTGAAAGGCTGCACGGTCTATCGTCAGGGCAGCCGCGGCGAGGACATTCTCACCGCTGTCGCAGGGGTTGAATGCATCTCCGGCACTTGCCGAATTGAGGATGGTGCCGTGTGATATCTGGCACCCGTTGCGCCCTGCAGGATACAACGTCTCAAAGAATCCGGCCTGAGAGTTCTAACGATTTTACCGGCATTCCTCTACGGCATCCCTTGTCTTAAAATTAGAACGCGTTCTAATTAGCGAAACAACGGAGCTTTCTTCATGCCAGTCGATAATCTCTCTCGCGTACGAAAATCCATTCTTCCCATAGAGGGAGATACGTGGAGCATCGTCGCCAAACGTGAACTTCCGGAACTCGCCCTGGATGAGGCCCTGGCCAAGCTGCAAAGCTGGAACCTGCACGTCTTCATGCGCGCAGCAGGCGCGATGGGGTCACCCGGTGGTGGCAACCCGATCCTGCCAAGTGATGTCGTTTTCATCGAGCCGCCGCTGGCGACCTGATGAGCGGTGCTGTCATCAGCCGGGTGCAACTTGCCGCCGCCCATGACGGCGAGGCCGAAATGGTGGTGACGCTTCGCTATGAGAATGGCGGCGAGTCA
>TARA_R110000764_G_scaffold34738_1_pt1 | contig 16290 bp, 13 predicted proteins | sample TARA_R110000764 | Tara Oceans TARA_R110000764 (sample SAMEA4398111) | marine metagenome | biome: Polar Biome; feature: [SRF] surface water layer (ENVO:00010504); material: water (ENVO:00002006), including particulate matter (ENVO:01000060) such as... | depth 5 m | reverse complement strand
TGTCGTGATGGGGGCAGGATAGGTTTGGTGGGCCCACCAAACAGCCCGAATGGGCTACCGGCTTATTCGCATGGCGGTGCCATGCTCAACGAAATAATAGCCAATGCCTCGCGTTGGTAAGGAAAGCATCGTTGAATTGTTGCCGGTTTTGCTGGTTCGTGCAATTGAGACTCAAGCACTTTCATGAAAATCGCTTGTCTTGGTATCCCTTGAGGTTCTGGGAAGGGAGATGGCTTTTACAAAAGGTGTGAAATATGGTTGGATACCTACAATGAAGCGGAGACGGAGTTCGCTGGAGTTAGTTGAACTCCTTAGCTAGTTCTAGTTGCCAGATTCATGCTGACACTCTGTTGGTATTTCCGGGATAATGATACTTATCATCGATGGTTTTTCTTACAAAGGACCAAGGGGGATTGCCGGTTTTTCTATTTCTGGAGAATCGCTTGTCCGCTGCCTTGGCAGTCTGGTAAAGGAGCACTGCTATATGGAAGAACTCGTCCACTACAATATATCTCTAGGGAAAAGATCTTCGGTTGCTCTCTGCTCCGTGTGATGCCTTCTCAAACTTTTATGCGGTTGAAGTAAGTATGAGATAGTAATATGCCTTTTTATCTGGATTACCATGCTCACTCACCTATTGACCCAAGGGTGCTAGAAAAGCTAATTGCAGCTTACCACAATTTTGATGCCAATCCGCATTCGTCGCACGGTCATGGATCTGCTGCATATAATGCACTTGAGCGAGGGCGCACTCAAGTGGCAGACCTAATTGCGGCCAGACCTTCGGAGATTGTATTCACATCCGGTGCGACTGAAGCAAATAATTTAGCTTTCTTCGGTGTTGTGGAGCATCTCAAATCGCGAGGTAAGTCTCGAATTGCGATTTCCTCGATAGAACACGCGTCGATTTCCGCTGCGGCCCAGAAACTTCAGTCTCTCGGCTTTGAAATAGATGTTTTGCCGGTTAATAAAGATGGCTTGATTGATTTAGATTCGCTTGAAGCTGTTGTGACCGATGCGACTGGTCTTGTTTCTATTGCTGCCGCTAATCACGAAATTGGCGTTGTTCAGCCGTTAGCAGAGATCAGCTCCATCTTACGGAGAAAAGATGTCCTTTTCCACTCTGACCTTGCTCAAATGGCGGGAAAGCTACCAGCTTTCGCCTCACAACTAGATTTAGCGAGTCTTTCTGCGCATAAGCTCTCTGGTCCAAGCGGAATAGGTGCGTTGTATGTTCGACGTCTTCTTAAGCCTAAGCTTCGCGCAAGCATTGTAGGTGGTGGTCAGGAGAGTGGTTTACGGTCTGGTTCTGTTGCGGTGCCGCTTTGCGTTGCGTTTGGGTACGCATGTTCAATTGCTCTTGCAGAAATGCCCGATGAAGCGGTTCGTGTGGCCCGCTATCGAGATCATCTCTTGAGGAGCCTTGGGGATATCATCGGGATGGAAGTTAATGGAACGTTGGAGCACAGGTTACCCGGTAATCTCAATTTGCGTTTTGAGCACGTGGATGGCGAAGCTTTGGTTTTTCATATACAAGATCAACTCTCGATATCAACTGGGTCGGCCTGCAGCGCTAAAACTCTTGAGCCTTCACATGTGTTACTCGCAATTGGGCTATCCAGAGGCCAGGCTGAGTGTTCAGTTCGAATAGGGATCGGACGCTTCACCACTGAGGATGAGATAGAAAATGCGGCCACGTCGATACGCTGTGCCGTGGAAGAGTTGAGATCTATTCGGAGCCGAGCATGACTAGCAGTACTTCGCCGAAAAAAGTTATTCCTGTATCTGGAGGAGACGATCTCGGTACGCGTCTGAAGGACATCCTGGCAGACCTTCGTATCGAGTATCTTCAGTCGCATAACACCCCTTGGATAATTGGATTTTCCGGCGGCAAGGACAGCACATTGTTAGCGCAACTTGTTCTTGAGATGTTGATGTCCCTCCCGCCACGTCAGAGAGTTCGGCATATTCACATCGTTGCCAACGACACTCTTGTCGAATCTCCTGTGATAGCGCGCCATCTTGACGCGGTTCTGAACCGTATACGAAGCTCGATTGAGCCACTTCGACTTCCAATCACTGTTGCAAAAACGACCCCCGAGACAGAGCAAACCTTTTGGGTCAATTTAATCGGGCGGGGCTATCCATCGCCAAGTAGAATGTTTAGATGGTGCACGGATCGGATGAAAATCGCGCCGACGACCGAATATATATGCTCGCAGGTTGACGCGTCAGGTGCTGCAATTTTGCTCCTAGGTGTTCGTCGAGCGGAGTCGACGCAACGCGCTCGGAGTGTACAGCGATATGACAATGGCGAGAGATTAAATCCTCATAACACGCTGAAGAATTGTTATGTCTACAAGCCAATTGTCGAGCTTAGTACCGAAGACGTCTGGCAGACGCTTCTGCAGTCCAGTCCTCCTTGGGGTGGATCGCATCGCGAACTCGTAACGATGTACAGAAACGCAGGTGCCGGTGAATGCCCGCTGATCACTGACAAAAGCGAGGCACCGTCTTGTGGTACGACCTCTTCAAGGTTCGGGTGCTGGACTTGCACGGTGGTTGAAAAAGATAAAAGCGCGGAGTCCTTTATTGAAGCAGGATATGGAGATCTCGAGCCACTCTTGGAGTTTCGCGATTGGCTTAAATTGATCCGTGAAGATGGTGCGATGCGAATGGCGACGAGACGCAATGGCAAGCATAACTTTGTAGGAGAAGGTCGTCTCATTCCTGGTCCATTTACCATTGAAGCACGTCGCGAGATTCTAGACAGGCTGCTCTGCGTTCAGGAAGAAGTTGGTATGCAATTGATTTCGGAGGAAGAAATTCAGGTCGTGCGTCGGATTTGGGCTGAAGATATGGCCGCGTTAACTTTGATTGAGTCTGTGTGATGACAGTTAGTAATCCACATGACGGCATATCGGTGAGCAACCTATTGCCAGACCTGCTTGAGGCTAGAAAATCTCTTGGTATGCACAAGAACCGTCGGCGTTTGTTTGCGAGGTTTGATGAGGTTTTTGCAAAATGCGATGAGTCTATATCCGCATGGGTACTCGACATTGGTGCCTCAAACGCCGCGCCACGTTCAAGTTTCCAATTTAACAGGATCAAGCTTCAAAATTGGAAGGCATTCGAATTCGCTGATTTTGTCTTCCCTGCTACAGTTTCAAATTTTCCGTTCGTTCTTATCGGAGGAGACAACGGTCACGGTAAGACGAGTATTCTCGACGCTATTATAGCAGGGTTATATGGCATTAACGGCCTCTTGGAGGCCGAATGCAACTTACGAGATATTGAAGTCAATAGCCGTGGTTCCATACATTCTGACCATCGAGAGTTTTTGGAGCGTGCGTTGCACAGGCCTGCATTCGAGCGTGGGGCACGAATGTCCAGCATCATGCTAGAGGTTGCGACTGACCACGGAATCCTCGAAATTGATCGGCGCTGGTATTTTGATGAAGATGGTCGTCTGTTTGAAGACGATGAGGAACTTGTGCTGCGATCAGGAGCTGATCGCGATATAGTCTTGGTTCCAACGGATGAGGACCCGTCGACGTTTTATCAGTCAACAATCTCCAACTTGCTTGCGCCGGCCAGTATGATTCCTTTCTTCCTGTTTGATGGCGAGCACGTTCAGCGATTGGCAAAGCGGAACCTAAGCGAACAGGTTCGCCTAGGGATTGAAAGTGCGGTAGGTGTCGGGGAGTTAAAGGGGTTAGTGGGGGACCTCACAGACTATGCCCGCGATAGAGGGCGCCACTTGCAGGCGGATGACGCTGAAGCAGCTATTGCCGAAGAGTTAACGGTTGTTGAGAATGCACTTGTTAGTGCGCGTGAACATGCAAAAGACATTGAGAATGAGTTGCTTCCATTGCGAAAGCGGCGGGATGATGCTGTCCATGAGATGGGGTCACTTTCAGGCGGAACTTACCAAGATAAGCATGCCGCACTCGAATTTCGGCATGGCGCTGAGGCAAAACTGACAGCGCTTCGTAGTGAGCTTGCAACAAGCAGTTCGCGATTACTGCCGACCTTACTTGTTGGTCGTTCTCTCGTCGCCGAAACCATCGACGCGCTTGAGAAGGTGCTACTAATTTCTGGAGAAGCAACCGGATCGGAGAAAGCACTCGAGAAGTTGTTGGATGCACTCGGTCGTACCGATCCACTTCTTGATCCTCAAATGGAAGAAATCTTTGTTGATCGTATTAAACGAGCATGGCAGGTGACACGTCCTGATCCGAATGCTGATACTTTGTCTAATCGACATAAATACTTGGTCGGTCACAGGATTGATCGCGTCATTGCGAGTTTGACGGACAGTGAAACTGAGGCCAGGTTAGCGATACCAGATATCTTGGGCAGAATTGACCAGCTGAAACGGGAAATCGCTAACAGCGAAAGAGTTGAGACAGAGGCACAGAAGGCCGAATCTTCCCGCGAAAAACTGGTGATAGAACTTAAGGGCATGAATGCGCGTATTGAGGAGCTGGAAGCATTACAGCGTGAGGCCGACCAGAGAGTTTGGAAACTGGAGGGCCAATTGACTCCGATGAAAGAAGATCTGCTGCGCCGACAAACCCATCGCCGTAGCCGCTTTCCTGCGTCGCGCGTTATTGATGCATCGGCTAAGATGGCTGCAGTTATTACGGAAAGTATGGAGAAAATTGTTCCACAGTATTATTCGTTACTTGCTGATCGAGTGACAATTATCTATCGGACGCTTGCGCACAAAGGTTTGGTAGATAGTATCAATATTGATGAAGCAGGGAATGTCTCTTTGTACGATAATAAGAGACGTAATCTCAGCGAAACCGACTTTTCTGCCGGGGAAAGCCAAGTGTTTGCTATGTCTCTTATTGCCGCTGTCTCAACTATGCTCGGATCCCCGCTCCCTCTCGTTGTTGATACCCCTCTTGGCCGTCTGGACCCGGGGCACCGAGAGCGCGTTCTTGAATATTTTGCAAATCGTCGCGCGCAGACTATTCTTCTTTCTCAGCCAGAAGAAATCGGTGGTCGATACTACGACATGATAGTTGACAAAGTTGCTGCCGAATTCCGACTTTCCTACCGGCTAGAGGATGGTGGTTTGGGGTCAACCGTTCTTGAGAGTGGATATTTCCCGAGAGAGGCCGCATGATGTCAGTAAAGCATCCTCTCCAAATCGGCGATGTGGCCCGGGCCGATTTTCGTACGTCGTTACAATCGGATAGCGAAAACAGCAGAATCCAGAAAGCCTGTGGCTTTATGTTTCGGTATCAGCCAGCCCGCTTGGCAATTGCGCTTTCGCTCTCAGACGTTTCCCCTCCAGCCCCAAGCGAGTTGGGGGGCAAGCCCATAAAGGGTGATACTCTTTTTGGACAGGATGAAGCCGATATTACCTACTGGATCGCCCTTTTGGTTCAACATTCCTCCATACCGGAAATTTCGCGCCGTGAATTTCAGGAATGTGTGGCTGCGCATTGGGCCCGAGGGATCGCATTGATCAACAATATTGTCCAAGATGATAACGTTCAAATCGAAACTCTGATCGCCCAATTAATGCAAAGTTCGTTTTCTGAAGGGAAACGAATTTGATAAATACTTCTTAGGGTTGTTATATTAGTCTGCTGCGTGCAAAAGGGTGGGGCGAAATGCAGAACAAAGAACTAAAGGCAAAAATTGTGCAAAAAGTCTGCGAGCAGGCTGGGGTTGAACCGGAATTGGTTAACCATTTGCTCGAGCTCGAAAGCAAACACAGCGACCTGCTCGCGTGGGGTTCTCGCCCGAACTTACGTCGCGATATCAGCGCACTTATGGATGAAGAACTGAGTAAACGTCGGACCGTCGCGGAATGAAATTTACAAAGGTTCGACTGGAAAATCTGTTTGCCTACGACGGAAACGTCAATTTTGATTTCTCGGATACCCGGCCTGAACGTAACATCGTTCTCATCTGGGGACGAAATGGTATGGGCAAAACAAGTTTTTTGAACTCGATGAAGCTGTTGTTCACCGGAACGACACAAAGTGACTTCCGAGCTGTTGGTTTCCCTCCCGTGTACCTCAATCTACGACAATATGTTCTTGGTGATGGAACGCGGTGGGCCGGTATCATAAATCGCTCGGCACGACGCAGAGCAGAAAAGATGGGCAGGCCCTTAGACGGGCGGGTTGAAGCAAGTTGGGAAAATGCAGAAGGAAAGATTTTTACCGCTACTCGATGGTGGTCAGTTGATGGCGACGATGTGGAGGAAGGTGTTCACGTAGACCAAGGGGCAGAACGCATTGCTGGAGAAGCCGCCGTCGACTTCTTAGCCGAAACGCTACCTGCTGATTTCGTCAAATTCTTCTTTTTCGACGGGGAAGATATCAAAAGCATAGCAGAATCATCTGGCAGCCATCAGAAAGATATCGATCGGCTTCTGCAAATAACGTTTGTCGAAGAGTTGGCTGGAGAGCTCAAGAAAATGGTCGGCGACCGCAGGCAACGCAACTTGCAGTCGGACCTGAGACGAAAAATGGATGACCTGAAAGCCGAGAAACAGAAGGCAATCACTGCGGAGATTGAAGCCGACGAGACGATAACTGAGCTTGATAGCCAGCTGATTTCCGATGGAATAGAGCTCAAAAAGCTGCAGTTACGTCGTGCCAATCTCAGCTCGGGTGCATCGGAGCTACAACGTGAAGCCCTTGAAAAGCAAAAAGAACATCTCACTGAGCGTCTTAAAATGCTCACAGAGGAAATCGTGCATGGGCTCTTTGACCATATTCCTGTCTTAGCGAACATGAGCATGGTTAAGCAGGTATTTGGTCAGGTGGATGCTCGTGTTGCTGCGGGGGCATCTTGGGAATCTACTTTTGTTCGCTCTATTAGTAGTCAACTTCCTGCTTGGATCGAGGAAGCAGATCAAAGCGTCAACGCAGATGTCGCAGAGCGGATTGGCAGTTATATTTCGACCAAGATGACCGAGACATTACGTGTGACACAGCCGAGCGGCTTGTTTGCAACCTCTGATATTTTGAAAATGGAGAAGCTCCGCAAGGCCCTTGAATTCTGGGTCGTTGCAGGTTTGGAGAAGCGCGAACTTCAGGCGAAATTATTGCTCGATGCATCCCAAGTGAAGGCAGAACTACAAGAGGTCGATGAAGCTTTGTTGACTATTGAAGTGGGTGCAAAAGGTAACTTAGAAGATTTTCGCTCTGTTACCAACAAGCTCGCAGAGCTCGAAGAAGCAATAGCACGGCAGAACCAGGATAGAGGCGGATTGCTGATCAGGCTCGAGGAGGCTCGTGAACGCCAGAAGGAACATGAGGCTAAGATCAAGGAATTTGAGGCAAAATATCTTCAAGCTGAACAAGATACTGAAGACGGTAAATATTTAGCGAAGGTTGCGCAAACCTTGAACCAAATCGCTGAAGAGCTAAAAAAGGCGACTAGAACGGAATTGGAGGACATGCTCACTGATCGCTTCAGGAGGGTCATTACTCATCCCCTTATAGATCGTATCAGTTTGGATGATACATATACGATGACCTACCATGAAAAAAGTGGCAGATCGATAGGCCGAACCAGTCTTTCAAGCGGAATGAAACAACTAGCCGCCACAGCTATGCTTTGGGCGATGAAGGATTGCGCTGGTAGAATGATACCGGTAATAATTGATACACCATTAGGACGTATCGATCGCGAGAACCAAGATCATCTCTTGACGGCCTATTATCCATCCTTGTCCCATCAGGTGATTATATTACCAACAAATGCCGAAATTGACTCTCGCAAGAGAAGCTTGCTGGAAGCGCGTATAGCTAAGCATTACACGATCATTAACGACAGCGGTGATTCTGCTAATGTTGAAGAACGGCCACTTGTGGAGCTTTCGTAATGGTAGCACGCATACAGCTTACTCCAGCAGAGCGAGATATTATCGCCCGTGTTGCTCGTGAAGGATGGAGGGTAAACCTAGACAATTGGACAATAGGAAGGTTGGCTCTCGCACGGTCTTTGCAGATTCCAGAGGCTCCGGATCTCGAGTTGTATCGGCCAATTTCTTCACAAAAAGGGGGAGTGGAGCTCCACGCTGCTCAGTTGACTGGAGAGGGGCGGACAAACGAACTGGACGATTTCACGGACCTTTACCGCTCCATGTTGTCGCTCTATGAAGGAATAGATCTATTTTCCGACGAAGGAGCATACCACGAGGCGTTGCAGCGTCATGTGCGGCGTGGTCTTGCGGTGATTGCTGCAGAATGGCAGAGCGGTACAGATATAAATCGCTACATTGTGGACGAAATATTTGTAGAACGAACGCGCGAAGACTTATCAACAGGAGATAAGAGCGACTTCGATATGCGTGTAACGAGAGTTCTGGGACAAATTGGCGTGAGTGCCAAACTAATAGAATCATTTGACGGGCCACGATTGACACGGTTTACATTTGAATTGTCGATGCTTGACGATTTAGACCGGCTCAAACGGGGTGTTAGCAAGATTGGCTTTGCTCTCGGCCTTGGCGACCGCACGGTGGATCTCTCGCTTGGTTCTGCGGAAAGGACAGTGTTGCTTGACATACCTAGAGCTGCGACTTCTTGGAAAACTATCAACTGGGGCGACTTGCAAACAGTGCTTCTTAGTCCTCAGGCTGTGACGATGGCATTACCAATCTGCATTGGTACGGACGTCTTGGGTGAGCCGCTCCTCTTGGATCTTGCCGAAGGGCCTCATCTTTTTGTTGGTGGGACGACAGGAAGTGGAAAGAGTATGTGTCTCCACTCAATTTTGTTGTCACTTATCAGTCATCCTTCGCAATCTCCCGATCTTTTGTTGATAGATCCAAAAGCGGTCGAGTTTGCAGGCTACAAAGGCCTCAAGAATCTCATTGAGGGTAGCCCGATTATTTCCCCGGATGATGCTCAGCAGGCACTCGAAGCCCTTGTGGTCGAAATGGAACGGCGCAAAGATATTTTTAACGAGTATGGCGCACGCGACATCTCAGAGGCAAACGCCAAGGGCGCAAAGCTGAAACGGATCGTCGCCATTGTAGACGAGCTTGGAGATCTATTTATGTCCCGCGATGGGATCGATATTCCACTTATCAAACTCGCCCAAAAGTCAAGGTCAGCGGGGATTCATCTCGTTCTGGCAACTCAGCGCCCGGAGGCAGCCACTTTTTCTGGAATGCTTCGGTCAAGTATCCCTAGCCGTATTGCGCTTACGGTGCAGAAAGGCGCAGAATCACGTATCATTCTTGATGAAGGTGGCGCGGAGAGCCTTCTCAGTAAGGGAGACATGCTCGTGAAATTTACCGGGTCCTCTATCATCCGCGCACACGGCTGTAGGGTGTTGCCGTCCGATATAAGTTCTGCAGTGAGGTGATCATGCCTGAGCTATTAGTTTCCGACTGGAATTTTCTTCGACTGAGTTTGGACGAACTAGGTCCGTTCCGGCAAGGGCTGCAACAATTCGATTTCTTTGGTGTCGATACCGACGACGAGAGTCCGACGGCAGCTGGTCCGGCTAATCTTTACATGCTGCTCGCAAAAAATGCGTACGGCAAGACCACTATACTGGATACGATGTACGGTTTGTTCGGGCTGCTGAACAGTGTCCCGACTGGGAGATTCGCAGATATTTCAGCGACAGGGCGGGCACAACTTGATATCCGAGCGAGTTGGACCATAGATGGCCGAAGCCAGACTGTTCTGTTGTCTCTGTGGACAGGTTCAGAGGCTCCTCTTTATTCTTATGATGACACAGAGTTGGATGTTCTTGCCCAAGCCAAGAGCTGGGCACGATTGGGTTTGAAAATGGTGGGGAATGGTGTTCAAGCGACGGCCGAGACCAATGAACTTGGTACGTTGTTACTGAATGCAATTCAGGCTCAGTTACAAGTTGCCCCTACTGAACTGTTTGGGCTCTCCCAAATTATGCCAACGGTTTTGTATTTTCCTGCTGACCGTCGGGTTGTTGCTCCGGCAGGACATGAGTCGGTGACCCGCCCTACTGCATGGGGCTATCAACCTGCCCAGATTTTTAGTTCGGATGGACCGGAATGGGGGAACTCTGTCGATAATATTCTTGTTTGGCTCGAGTGGCTCGCAGATCGGAGAACAGACAAGGCAGAGGATCGTCGTGTCGATGAATTACTAGCTTTTCTAAACGACCTCATTTTTCGTGACGATCCGACCAAATACATTTTGCCGCCACAGCGTGAAGAGCTTCGAACGTTTGTACAGACACGCTACGGAGTTCATCCCTTAGCGGCTCTCAGTCACGGGGAGCGTGCTCTTCTGCAGATTCTTGGTCGCACGCTCACACATATGACCTCAAACACTGTGATCCTTATAGACGAGATCGAGATCCATCTTCATACACGTTGGATGAACCGAATGTTTGAGTCTATGAAGGAACTGCTGAGGAAATACCAAGCATTATCCATGATCTTCACCACTCATAACCGAGAGTTGATCCAAGTGTTTAGTCATCAAACAAAGGAAGAGGGTTTGGTCAAGGGTGGTCACCTGATCGAAAATGAGATTTAACATGGGAAATTTTGCAAATATTAAGGACGGTGATGAGCTTGATAACAAATATAGTGGCAAGGTAATTGTCTATGTCGAATCTGAGAGCGACATAAAACTCTTCGATAAAATCATTGGTCCAGGTTTTGCGGAACGTCTTGAGTTCAAAGTACCACCAACTGGTGGAACTGGATGTGAACCTGCGAAGAAGCGGGTGCTTCTCGAACGCCCAAAGAATGATAGGGTTTATGCCTTGCTCGATGGTGAGGTTGGTGTTTCCAGCAGCGATGGTTTCGAGCGCCTACTTTCCTGTTCGTCCACGATATTCACCAGTGGTGATGCAGAATTGGACGGCATAATCTTTCTCGCGGAACATGAGGCCGAGAACATCCTGTTACGTAGGGCAGATATCTGCGCCTTTATTGCATCGGACGATAGTTTGGTGAAGCTTGGCAGAAAGCAGGAGGCCGAGATCCGATTGGTGATGGAGACGACGATCGATCACTATTTCAAGTTTGCCGTCTGCAAATATGCCAGCGCCAGATTGCATTTCAGCAAACAGATGGATGGAATTCTCGACAGCGGTCTCTTCTGGCAAGAAGTTTCTCGCAGTAAGCTTTTAAAGAAAATTAAAGCCAAGGTTAGTGACCAGAATTGTAATTGGCAGCGATTTTTAATGGAGCTTAGAGCCCTTCAAGCACAGATAGAGAAATATTTCGAGGAAATGGATGACGAGCAGCGTGAGGCAGAACGCTTGCGCCTTGCTGATGGAAAGAGCGCAATGAAGAAGCTCCGTGTTGTGTACAAGGTATCGCCGGGCGTGGAGGGTCATCTCTTAAATGAAGTGGTTAAGGATGATTATGCTCGTCAGTTTAGGCAAGAACTCTTCGACCGTACTGCAGCTTAGATAGATATCGCACCATCAAATCCTGGAATCAAACACCTAATTTATTCTCATTCTGGGTTTGTGTTTTATTTCGCTTGAAAGCGTAGGTTCTTTTACGTAACGCGTTCTCGATGTTTGGTCATCGGATAGAAGTCTATGTAGAAATTCCCGGTGCGCTAAAATTAACACCATTGCCAACGGATCCTGATGTGCTTCCATCAGCAGAAACATCTTCCAGTTTCGTAGTGCCCGCGCCGTCAGGTTAGGCTGCTGGGGTATGATTTTCCGGGTATTGAGATAACGATGCCAAAGGGCAGGGGCATTTCGATGTCGTACAAGCGGGCGAGGCTTGTAGCGGCGTTTCGATTTGACCAGATGTTTGCCTTTTTTGCGCGGTTTGGCGTGCTGTGCATCAAACGTCCCGAACCGCTCTTCAAGATTCTTCTTGCTGCAGGATCGATCCAATTGGCTGGCCTTCATAGCCTGGCCGTCAGGGCTCATAAGAACCATGCCATTGCCACGCAGCTTGAGGCTGATGTCGTATCCGGCCAGAACCTCGTGTGCTTCCTGCCAGTTTGAGGCTTTCTCCAAACCTGCCAATATTTCCTCACGATGTTTCAACACATGCCGCTGGAAGGATTCCTGCCACGTGTGGGCTTCATAGTCTCGCGCTGCCGGTGACAGCTTGTTTGGGTCGCGCTCCTTGCCATCTGTCATGCCGGGGTCGATGGCGAGACCGTACTTTTTCTCCATCTCGCGCGAGACCTTGGCGAGGATCTTAAAATCCCGATGGGGTGTGATGACCTTGAGCGTTTCCGGATGCACCTTATTAAAGGCAATATGCATGTGGAAATTATCGGTATTGATATGGGTCCCGGCCACACGCTGATGATCGAAATAGCCAAGTGCCTTGGCATATTCGGCCTCAATCGCCATCAAATCATCTTTGCTCAGCCTGTCTTGCTCACCGGGCCGGAAGGAAACGACAAGGTGATAGGTCTTGTCGGCAATGTCGGGCTTTTGACGCCGAACGGCCTCGATCTCCAAAAGGGCGAGATCGAGATCCTCGATATTTGTGCCGGCATCGCAATTGCGGATCCAGAACTGATGGAGTTTCTCGCCTTTTTCCTCGGCTGCGGCGATATACTCACCTAGTCGGGTGTAATTGTCCGGCACACCGGATTTCTTGCCGATCTTGGTGGCGATCATGATTTGGCCTGTTTGCGTTTGCCTGACTGAAGCTGGTCGCGGATCTCGCCAATAGCGGCCTTCAGGTCTGCTTGAGTTGTTTCAATATCACGGACAAGGCCGTCAAATTTCTTGAGAAGATCCGCCGAAAGCGGTTCATCAAGGGCCAGCTTAAACAGGTTGCCCAAGCGTGCCTGATCGGCATTAACCTTGAGCAGATCGCGAATGCCCTGCCATGCGGCAAAGTCGCTCGCACTGGGCAGTTTGGTATTCATCAGCAACCGTTTCAAAAGCTCCGAGCGTGACAGCCGCATCTGATGGGCAAGCTGATCGATGCGGGCTTTCTCTTCGTCGTTGAGATAGGTTTTTATAACGTGGCGTTCGGTGGCCATGGCACGGTTCCAGCATTGAGAAGAAGGTGCCGGTGGCGTTCATTGCGCCACCGGCTTCCGGGGGTCAGACCGCCATACTGGCAGCCTGCTGCTCGCGTCCCCGTGTTCTGGATTTGGCTTTCGGTTTGCTAAGGCCGAGCTGGTCGGTGACAAGGCGTTTCAAAGCCTCAATTCCGCGTTCCCTATGAATGTCGTTAAAATCGGTCAGGCCCTTGGCCTTTTCATCCTCACTCAGATCTGGACGCAGGACTTTCGCTCCGGTTAGCTCCGAAGCCCGTTCGGCCCCCTTGATCCCGGCATTAACCTGCTTGGCATGATCATCATCAGCCGCAATCACCAGGGCGCGATCAGGGTGCTTCTTGTGAAGCGCTTCTGCCACGGGTGCCAGATTGCCGGAATCAAGTGCGACCACCACCGTCAGCCCACTTGCCATATGCAGGCTTTGTCCGGTGGAATAGCCTTCGGTGACAATCATTGGGCCTTTGGGATCACCTTCGATCACATGCATCAGACCACGCTTCTTGCCGTCCTTGAGGAACATCTTGGTGCCATCGGGATGGATCGACTGGACGTTTTCGATAAAGCCTTTTTCATTGGCCATCGGCATCAGAAGGTTGCCAGATTGATCAATGCGCAGATCCCCTGCAGGTACCTGTTTGTTTTGCAGGTAAGCGTGATTGGCGGGTGCCGGTTCGGCGTTCTGGAATATCCCATAGGCGCGTTTGGCCACGGCCCGATATTGCGCACGTAGTTCCTGTTCCTGGGCGGCTTTGCGAGCAGCAGCTTCAGCTCTGGCCTGTTCCAGCTCCTTGGGATCGATCTTGGTGCCGGTCGCCACCCATTTGACAGGATCCTGCCCGGATTTGTAATTGGTGATGTTGCCAGCCGGGAGGCCTTCGAGGAACCCGCGATAGGAGCCACTTTTCTGGCCTTTACGATCTCCTTCGACCGCAACCCGATGCCATTTGCCATCCATGGTCGGTGGCCCATCGAGGATCAGACCGTTTTCCTTAAGCGCCTGAGCAAACTCGTCTTCCGGCTTGATCTTCGGCTCAGGAGCTTTGGCTTTGGTTTCCTGCCAGCGTTTGAACGGTTCAAGCTCCATATCATCGCGGGCATACCAGGCTTTGGCGCGACGGTCCCATTTTGCCCCCAGCGCCTTTGCTTCATCCTTTTCACTGAACGGCACATTGAGATAGATGCGTTTGGTGTTGGCGTCCTGGTTCGGAGCCTGTGACATCTCGCTGCTCATGGCGTGTTCCTTCTGTCGTTCAGCAGCCGGGGTTTGGGTGAGGTCTTGGGTCGCTTCTTTGGCTTTGATGGGGATCAGGCTTTGGCGCTTCTCCGGCTCCATGATCCAGGTGCGGATGTTTTCTGCATCACGTGCAGACGCAAACAGCGCATTGCGGTCTTCCTTGATGGCTTTCATCCAGGAGCCGACATAGGCGGCATGGCGTTCCGGATAATGGCCAAGGCCAAGCTCGGTGGTCAGCATGTAGCTGGCGATCTCGGCACGCAGTTCCTCCTTGGCGTAAACTTCCGAGCCAAACGGTCCAAACTCACGCGCCATACGCGATCCATGGCCGGTGGCATGGCCAAGTTCATGCAAAGCCGTGGCGTAATATTCATACTGGCCTTTAAAAGCTGTCTGGTGGGGCATGTGGATGTCATCAGATGAAGACCGATAAAACGCCCGGTCATTCTGATCATGGAAGATCGGGACATTGCCCTGTTTGAGGATCTGTTCGGCCCGCTCCACGGGGCTGAAGGTCGGCTCGGGCGCGATATAGGGGGCAAGACCATCGATCTGATCGGCATTAAACACGACCGCATGAAACACCCGTGGCCGGTCAAGACGCACGTCGCGGGTTTTGGCGACACCCTTGTCGTCAAGAACCGGCTTGCCGTTGTCATCCAAGACCTTCTCGCGCTCGGACCATTTCCAATATTCGATCATGGTGCCTTTCTCACCCTTGCGGACTTGCGCGTCCTGCGCACTCGCCTGGCGATAGGTCATCCAGCGCGGATCCGAGCGCCCACGCATTTCAAGCCAAAGGGCATTGATGCCGCGATAGTCCTTGTTTGAGACAGGATTGAACGGTGCCATGCGCACCTTTCCCGCTTCCCAAGGCTTTTGCCAGGGGGCGGTGCCCGCTTCGATATGGCCAAGCAGTTCTTCGACCACTTGATCGCGATAGCTTTTCTTCTTCTCAGCCATGATCGGAACCCTCCGCATCAGCGGTCGGATCGATGCCGTCAAAATGACTGTCGAGCGCATCATCAGCTGAAAGCGCGTCTTCGCTAAAAGCCCCCATGGCATCAGCAATGTCCGGATCAACCGGCACCGGGCCGTCTATGCTCTGTGCATTGATCATGGAAGAAGCCAGCGCGAGATAGTTCTGGTCATTCAGCGCTGCAGAGGCAGGCGTGTCTTTGTCAGGTGTATTGGGCGTTTTCATGATTTGGGTCCTTTAAGGGAGGCAGATGTGTTGAACTGGAGTGCCATTTGGGGTGGTGTCATTTGCGAACGACGGGATAATTCGCGATCAAGGAAGTAGAGCTTTTGACGGCCGAGAATTGGCGGCAGACCGGCAACAAAGATCAGGGCATCGCCGGGGATTGGCTTTTTGCCCTCGGTATCAATGATCTGCAGGCGCATGCATTCATCAGGGGTGAGAAGGGGGCGGGAGGTTTCAGCGAGATTGTCCGAGACCGATCCGAGATCCCCCATGCGCCCGGAGTGCGAGCGGCGCTTTTGCACGATGGTTGCCTTGCCGGTCATATCCGAGAGCAGCTTGGCGGTTTCGAGTTTGTTGGGGGTGAAGGCAATCCGGATCTTGCAGTTGGCCATGATCGACTCATCACGACCGTAATGCTTGAACAACTGTTCAGTGTTCTGGACGATGATCATGGCCTTGAGGCCATATCCGGCCATGAAGGCCAGTGATTCCTCAAAGATCTCCAGCTTGCCGATGGATGTGAACTCATCGAGCATGAGAAGCAGGCGGTGTTTGTATCCGGCGACAGTCTGGCCAGATCCAAACTCCATGCGTTCGGTCAGACGACGCATGAACAGATTGAGGATGATCCGCAGCAAAGGCCGCAGGCGATCCTTGTCCGCAGGTGAGACAACCAGGAACAACGCCATCGGCGCATCGCCATTCATCAGATCATGAAGTCGGAAGTCGCTGGTGGCGGTATTGCGGGCAATGATCGGATCTGCAAAGACCGTCAGCTGGGTTTTGGCGGTCGAATGTACGCCGGAGCGTTCCTGTGGGGCCTTGATCATCATGCTATTGGCCCCGCGCCGGACTTCCTTGTTGACATG
>TARA_R110000764_G_scaffold54714_1_pt1 | contig 16310 bp, 12 predicted proteins | sample TARA_R110000764 | Tara Oceans TARA_R110000764 (sample SAMEA4398111) | marine metagenome | biome: Polar Biome; feature: [SRF] surface water layer (ENVO:00010504); material: water (ENVO:00002006), including particulate matter (ENVO:01000060) such as... | depth 5 m | reverse complement strand
ATGGTGATTTTAATTAATTTTTACTTACGCCCAAGCTGTGGCTTAAAACTCATCAGCGCAAAAAATGATGCAATACTGGTGGCAATTAATACCGTTAACAATGCCGAAAAATTCAATTGCCCATAAAGTGCAAATCTTAATAACTCAACACAGGCTGTAAAAGGGTTAAATTGACAAAGCCAATATAGCCAAATGCTCGCTTCTTTCATTTTCCAAAGCGGGTACAAAGCGCTAGATAGAAAAAACATTGGGAAAATAACAAAATTCATCACGCCAGCAAAGTTCTCTAATTGTTTAATCAAGTTAGACAACATCAGTCCCAACGCGCCAAGAAAAAACGCAATCAAGAAAATAGCGGGTATTGCACTCAAATAACCTAGCAGTGGAATATCTACATCAACTAATTGGGCAAAAAGTAAAAAAATAACGACTTGTAAAAGCGACAACAAAGCACTGGCAATTAACTTACAACACAATAGGTATGGGCGTGGTAATGGGCTCATTAATAGCACTTTCATGCTACCCATTTCGCGATCATAAACCATAGAAAGCGAGCTTTGCATGCCGTTAAATAAAATGATCATGCAGCAAAGACCAGGGGTAATATATTGTTGATAGGTAATATAAGTGCCGTAAGGTTCCATAATTGACACACCTAGTGCTGCCCTGAAACCTGCTGCAAATACTACTAACCACAATAAAGGCCTAACGAGTGCGCTAAGTAAGCGAGAACGTTGTTGAAAAAAGCGTAAAACTTCACGTTTAACAATGCCATTAAAACAATACAGATATTGGCTGCTCATTAGATAAGCTCCGTACTAGTAGTTAATCGGCGATACAGCTGATATATATCGTCAACGTTATGCGTATTACATAACTCTCGACTTAAACCCTGTGCGGTGATTTTTCCTTCGTTGATCAGTATAAGTTGATCATTCTCTGCTATTTCATCAATTAAATGGGTAGCCCATAACACGCAAATATCTAAATCTTTGCAGAGTTTGCCTACATATTCAGTGATCATTTTTCTGCTATCAATGTCTAAGCCAACGGTAGCTTCATCTAACAACAAGACTTTGGGTTGATGAATTAACGCGCGGGCAATTTCAACTCGACGACGATGGCCACCATTTAATGAACGTACTTTGTCATTAAGTCGCTGCGTTAATTGTAATTGCGATAATATATCGCTGATATTGTTTAATGCTTGCGACGCTGAAATGCCATGCAACGCGGCATAGTAAACTAAATTTTGTTTTACAGATAAATCTAAATCTAGCGTACTTTGCTGAAAAACCACGCCCATCGAACGCATGATTTTAGAGCGATTTTCTTTAAGGTCATAACCATTAATATTAACACTACCAGTACCTGCTTGAGAAAGGCCTGTTAACATTGAAAATAAGGTACTTTTCCCAGCTCCATTTGGCCCAAGTAACACGTTAAAACCACTGTTAATTTTTAGGCTTAAATTATCAATTGCCGTTTTTTTACCATAATGAAAACTAAGTTGATGGGTAACTATGCTCATGGCACGCTTCGTATCACTACGCCCCACGGATAACGCCCTACTTTGATGGATTTAGTCACCTTCATTTTTTTAACATCTATCACCGAAACATCACCACTAATGCCATTGGTTGTTAACAATTGGCTTTGATCATCATTAAAGGCCAATTGCCAAACACGGCGACCCACTAACAAGTATTTATCGACTTCCATGGTTTTACGGTCAATCACCGCCACATGATTTGCTGGGCCAAGCGCCACAAAAGCGTAACGACCATCGCTTGATAATTCTATCCCCACAGGTTGCACTCGGTCACGGTGAATGCCGCGAATAGCAAAAGTAAACTCTTTAACAATTTCTTGTGTATTTACGTCAAGCACCACCACTGCCCCGCCAATTTCAGAGCTAACCCAGAGAAACTTTCCGTCGTCAGTAAATTTAGCCGAACGAGGCCGAGCGCCAACTAACGTGTTGGCAAAGTTGGTATTATTTTCAGTGTGTATCCAATGCACCATATTGGTGGTTTCTGAGGTAACCACCACAATTTTTCCATCAGGACTAACCGCTAAACCTTCAGGCTCAACCCCGACATCAATTTGAGCAATAACAGTTGCTGTTTCAATATCAATAACAGTAAGTAGCGCATCATCTTCATTCGAGGTATAAATAATTTTACCGTTTGGGTGTAATGCGATAGTTTCAGGGTCTTCACCTGAAGGCAGTTCACCTACAATTTGCTCAGTATTAAGGTCTAAAATTTGAATTCGGTCTGACTCGCTGGCACAAATATAGGCAAGCGTGTGTTGTTTATTAAAAATAATGCCGCGCGGTCGTTCACCAACAGGTATGGTTTTGATGACTTTATTTTGGCTTAAGTCGATCACCGAAATATTATCGTCTTTCTCATTGGTAACATAAGCAAGTTCAGCGGCATTACTAGTGCTGATACATAAAACCGAAGCGAAGCATAATAAGCTAACAAAGTTTATATTTTTCATAAGTAATGGTGAGCCTTATTTACAGAGAGATTCTTGAGCATCAAAGCCAAGCGTATCAAGTTCAGTGATCGGATGTAACATACCAGGCTGAGGTGATTGCGACACCAAAGCATGAGGATGCACCAGCGCAAGCGGCATTCTTAACTGTCGGTTCCAAGACCTAAAACTAAGTTTACGACCTTTGTATGCAGCGAGTTCAAATTTATCTGAACTAATATAATTTGTCAGTTTTTCACTGTCTTTAGAATGCAGCTTATGTACAGATTGGGCAACACTTCTTACGGCTAAGTATCCTGAAAAGTCAGTTTCATTCATTGCACGACCCGCTAAGTCTGTAAAACGGTTTTGCAATTGTGTTGCGCCCCACTGTTCAATTGCGCCATGCCAAGCTAAAGCCTCTAAACCCGCTGAGCCGATAACGGGACGAGGTAAATAAGTATTAAAAGGAATGAACTCGGCAAAGTCTTTGCTTTTATCAGCGACATAAACGGCATCATAATCTTGTACCGTTTGTGTAAATAGTGGAATTTCTTGTTGAGTGCTGCGTCTAAGGTCAGTATTAAAGTCCCATTGTTTTTCATCAATAAGTTTTATGCCAAAACGTTTCGCTGAGCGTTTAAAAGAATTCGCCAATTCAATATCTTCTACTTTGCTGCCCTGAACTAATAACACCTTATTCATACGACGATACAATAACCACTGCGCAAGCGCGTCAGACTTCATCGCGTTACTCGCACTGGTATGAAATAACTTAGCTAAACACTGAGTAGAGCGCAGAACGTCTGTCGACTCGTTCGCATTAAAGAGTAACACTGACTTATTTTTCGCCCAACGATCAACCTTTATTAACTCAGCTAAGGGTGCATCAAGAATAAATACTTGTCGCCCTTGTAAATATTGCGCATCTAAGTAATGTAAAAATTCATCGCTTTTAGTGCTAGTGAAATGGCTTAACGTAAAATGTTGTTTTAAAAATTTACCCGTAGTATTGGAATCATTAATCGCGAGTTTAGCGCCCATAAAACCACTATTTTCAGGTGTTTTAAAAATATTCAGCGCATTGCTAGGTTGTTGTTGATCAAACTTAACATAGCTTATTTCCAGTGTAATGGACTGGGGTTGTGCCAAAGATGTTAAACAAAATAGTGACAAACCGACAGCAAACAGCTGTTTTTTAGCACTTATATTTACCATCGTAGACATAGATTGGGTAAATATAAACACGGTAAAAATAACAACAATAAACATAGCGAACTCAAACATTTGCAAAGTCCCAAGACTATATAGTTATATATATAGTCGAATAAAGGTTAAATCGAATTAATAATTCTTAGCATATAGAATAATCACTTAAATTTAAAATCATAAGCACTCACTAAAAATAAAGGCAAAGCACTGATTTTTATAACTATAACAACAAATCACACTCAGCGCATACGATAAACTCATACTAAAGGAGGAGACCTAACGCGCTAAAGTATAATTCTTGAAGCTTGCACACAACCTTATCATTAGGCTATAAAAATTAAACTCCACGAATAATTTACATAGAACACGAGGTACTCAACAATGATAAAACTTAATAAAGGCCGCTGCTATTTAATTGCATTCATATCAATTTGTTCATTCGGCATTGCGGCTCATGGCCCAGTAACACCGCAATCAATTGATACCTCAACACTGCCCGCTTTAGGCGAAGAGTGGAGTGAAACTAACCCATATCGCGAATCAGAAGGTGACATCCGCGAAGAAATTTTACGTGTTGGCGCATCAGCGTATAACCAAAATTGTGCTCGCTGTCATGGTTTAGAAGGTATTTCAGGTGGTATTGCCCCTGACTTACGTGAACTTGCAAGCGATTATGACGGTGATGAGTGGTATGTTTACCGTGTACAAAACGGCGCAGTGCGTAACGGCGCAGTTTATATGCCGAAAATGACAGAGCACTTAAATCAAGAAGCGCTTTGGTCAATTCGCACATGGTTAGAGTCAGTCAGTGAAAAAGAATAACTTTAACGCGTTAATTTTTTGGCTAAGTTGTTGTGGCATTTTTTGCACAACAACTTTTGCTCGATCCTACGATGACATTATTGAAAGTAACGAAATTGTTGTCGCGGTATATCGTGACTACATCCCATTTTCGTATCAAGAAAATGGCGAAGCTAAGGGTATTGACGTTGCATTAGCAAAACATATTGCCAAAAAATTAGGTGTCGAAGTTCGCTTTAGGTGGGTAACCGCTGATGAAAACGTAGAAGGCGACTTACGTAATAACCTTTGGAAAGGACATTTTCTAAAGCGCACAGTAGCAGACTTAATGCTACGCGTTCCTTATGACAAAGCATATTCTCAACTTCGAGATGATATTGGTGAACTGGTGCATGAACAAGTACACATGTTCGCGCCCTACCATACTGAATCGTGGAAAATAATTTTCAATAATCAAAAGATTGAAGATGTAAGTACCATGGCCGTGTTTCAATATCACGATATCGGTGTAGAAGTAGATTCAATTCCCCAGTTTTACTTAATGTCGGTTTTTAACGGTCGAATGAGTAAAAGAACCAAACAATTTAATTCGGTGGAATTAGCTGTTTCAGCCATGCATGAACAAAAAATTGATGCGGTAATGGGGTTAAGAAGTCAGGTAAGCTATTACCAGCACCAACTTGCATCACCCAATTATCAATTAGCGTCAAATGCCTTTCCTAATATTGGTAAACAACAATGGGATATTGGCATGGCGGTTAAAAGTGACTATCGCCAACTAGGTTATGCGGTTACTGACATTGTTGAAGAAATGATTGCTTCAGGAAAAATGAAAAAACTTTTCGAAGATCATCATGCTGTTTATCAACTTCCTGGTTTGTACTCGGTTGCTATGGAGTCGCCTCAATAACACACTTTTTTTCATCCCTTAACTCATACTAAGTGATGAAAAAAATTCGACCGCTGAGTGATAGTCAATAAAAAAACCAGAATATAACATGGCTGTAGACTGTAAAAATGCATTGATTCGAACAATTAAACACCTTGAATCTAACCAAGCCTACAGGAAGATAAAAAGACAAAATATCGTTAAGTATATTTAAACCCCAAGAGGAAATAACAATGATAACAGCAGGTAAAAATAAAATATTGTCATTATCTATTGTCATGTCTTTAACGTTTACAAGCCTAGTACAAGCTGGTGTAACCGATAAAGACATTGCTAATGACCAAATGACAACTAATGACGTAGTGACCTACGGACTTGGCCTAAAAGGTCAGCGTTACAGTCCACTTGATAAAATAAATACCGAAACAGTAAAGCAAATGCATCCCGTTTGGTCTTTTTCATTAGGCGGCGAGAAGCAACGTGGTCAAGAATCACAGCCGATGGTTAAAGACGGCGTTATGTACATTACCGGTTCATACTCTCGTGTATATGCGATCAACGTACATACCGGTGACGAACTTTGGCAATACGATGCAAGATTACCTGATGGCATTATGCCGTGTTGTGATGTTATTAACCGTGGTGTTGCGCTTTTCGATGACTTAGTCATTTTTGGTACGCTAGATGCAAAACTTGTCGCGCTACATAAAGACACCGGTAAAGTGGTTTGGAAAAAGAAAGTAGAAGACTATAAAGCAGGTTATTCGATTACTGCTGCCCCTATTATTGTTAAAGGTAAAGTCATCACAGGTGTTGCCGGTGGTGAATTTGGTGTAGTCGGTAAAGTGAGAGCTTACGATGCTATTAATGGCAAGTTAGTTTGGGAACGTCCAACCGTTGAAGGCCATATGGGCTACATCTGGAAAGATGGCAAAAAAATGGAAAATGGCATTTCTGGTGGCAAACCAGGCCAAACATGGCCAGCAGAGCTTTGGAAATCAGGTGGCGCCGCGCCATGGTTAGGCGGTACTTATGATGCTGACGTTGATTTACTTTTCTTTGGTACGGGTAACCCGGCACCTTGGAACTCTCATTTACGTCCAGGTGATAACCTTTTCTCATCTTCACGTTTAGCTATCGACCCAGATACTGGCAAAATTGTATGGCATTTCCAAACAACGCCGCATGATGGTTGGGACTTTGATGGTGTAAACGAACTTATCTCTTTCGATTACAAAGAAAAAGGCAAAACGATTAAAGCAGCTGCTACAGCTGACAGAAACGGCTTCTTCTACGTACTTAATCGTGAAAATGGTGACTTTATTCGTGGTTTCCCATTTGTAGATAAAATTACTTGGGCTTCAGGGCTTACTGATAAAGGTCGTCCAATCTTTGTTGATAGCAACAGACCTAGTGATCCGAGTAAATCTAAAGACGGTAATAAAGGTAGTACTGTTGTTTCAGCGCCAGCCTTCTTAGGTGCAAAAAACTGGATGCCTATGGCTTACAGCCAAGATACTGAATTATTCTATGTGCCTTCAAACGAATGGCAAATGGATATTTGGAATGAGCCTACAGCCTATAAAAAAGGTGCTGCATACTTAGGTGCTGGTTTCACTATTAAAGCCATTAACGAAGACTATATTGGCGTACTAAAAGCAATCGACCCTAAAACCGGTAAAGTTATTTGGCGTTATAATAACTACTCTCCTTTATGGGGTGGTGTTCTAGCAACTGCGGGTAACTTAGTATTTACTGGTACGCCAGAAGGTTATCTATTAGGTCTTAACGCTAAAACAGGTGAAGTAAAATATAAATTTAACACGGGTTCAGGCATCGTAGGTTCTCCTATTACTTGGGAAATGGATGGCGAGCAATACTTGTCAGTACTTTCTGGTTGGGGTGGCGCAGTTCCTTTATGGGGCGGTGACGTTGCAGAGCGTATTAAGCACTTTAACCAAGGTGGCAGTGTATGGACGTTTAAATTACCTAAGTAATTAAACATTGGTCTAATGACAACGCTACTCCCATAGCGACGTAACAACAGACCACGCTCCTTGCATTTAAAAAGCTTTTGATATTTTTCAAAAGCTTTTTTTTATCGTTTAAATTTGTTGCAGTCCTTTTATTACAGCCCTATAAAATTTGTTACAGCCCTATGAAAATCGAGCAACTCGTCCCAAAGTATGATGTTTTTAAAGCCTATGGGTAATAGTTTCAATTGCTTGCACCGCACTATTATAGATACACGAAAAAAACGCTTTAGTAATTACTAGAGCAAACATAAACAGGGCCATGGAAAGAGTATTACTCTGGCTGGTCTCGACACGAGGTGATATATGATCTATGCATACCCAGGCAGTGAAGGTTCTGTCGTTTCTTTTAAACCTAAATATGAAAACTACATCAATGGTCAATGGGTAGCTCCTGTTAAGGGAAATTATTTTACCAACACCACACCCGTTACTGGTGAAGTCATTTGTGAAATTCCTCGTTCAAGCAGCGAAGACATTGAATTAGCGCTTGATGCAGCTCATGGAGCTAAAGAAGCATGGGGCAAAACATCAGTTCAAGACCGCTCTAGAGTCTTACTGAAAATTGCTGACCGTATTGAAGAAAACCTTGAAAAAATTGCGGTAGCTGAAACATGGGACAACGGTAAGCCAGTTCGCGAAACGCTTGCAGCTGACATTCCATTATGTGCTGACCACTTTCGCTACTTTGCCGGTTGTATTCGCTCACAAGAAGGTTCACTTTCTCAAATAGATAACGACACAGTTGCGTATCACTTTCATGAGCCAATTGGTGTTGTCGGTCAAATAATCCCTTGGAATTTTCCAATATTAATGGCGGCATGGAAACTTGCTCCAGCACTTGCTGCGGGTAACTGTGTAATATTAAAACCAGCTGAGCAAACGCCTGTAAGTATTTTGGTACTAATGGAAATTATTGGCGATTTACTTCCTCCTGGCGTATTAAACATAGTTAACGGTTATGGTAAAGAAGCGGGTGAAGCTCTAGCAACAAGCACACGTATTGGTAAAATTGCCTTTACAGGTTCTACGGCTATTGGTGGACACATTCTTAAGTGTGCAGCTGAAAACCTAATTCCTTCAACGGTTGAGCTTGGTGGTAAATCTCCAAACATCTTCTTTAAAGACATTACACAATTTGAAGACGACTATTTAGATAAATGTGCTGAAGGGTTTGTTTTAGGCTTTTTCAACCAAGGTGAGGTTTGTACTTGTCCGTCTCGTGCCTTAATTCAAGAAGATATTTTCGACGAATTTATGGAAAAAGTTATTGCTAAAGCGAACAAAATTATTCGTGGTAACCCATTAGATACTGAAACTATGGTCGGTGCTCAAGCCTCTCAAGAACAATTTGAGAAAATCATGAGTTATTTAACTATCGGTAAAGATGAAGGTGCAGAGCTATTAACCGGCGGTCATAAAGAAAGCTTAGGTGACTCTTTAGAAACAGGTTTTTACATTCAACCGACCATTCTAAAAGGTAATAACAAAATGCGCATTTTCCAAGAAGAAATTTTTGGACCGGTTGTCGCAGTAACTACTTTTAAAGATGAAGCAGAAGCGCTAGCAATAGCTAACGACTCAGTTTATGGTTTAGGTGCGGGTTTATGGACACGTGATGCTAACCTTGCACATCGAATGGGTAGAGGTATTCAAGCGGGTCGCGTATGGACTAACTGTTACCACTTATACCCAGCTCACGCAGCATTTGGTGGCTATAAAAAATCAGGTATCGGTCGTGAAAACCACAAGATGATGCTCGACCATTATCAGCAAACTAAAAACTTACTAGTTAGCTATAGCACGAGTCCTTTAGGTTTCTTTTAATCTAACCCTCAATGTATACAAGGGTGTCTTTCTTTAACGAGGTTGACACCTTTTTATTCAGCGAATACTAATCAGTTTGTAACGATTTATGAGGGCGTTAGCATGCATTTACATATACTCAACTTCCTAAAGACAAGGATGATTTACATTCTTGTCTTTATGCTATCACCCTCTTTTTATTCTTTTTCCTTCGCTCCTGTTGAAGCTCAAAATACAACGTCAATTTCTGCTAATATTGCCGAAATATTCCCCAGTGCAACACGTTTAGGTCCTGTTGATAAAAAAATTGCCGTAACGCCCGTTTATCAATTAGGTGATTTACTCGGTTATGTATTTGAATCAGACGACTTTACAAATTTCATTGGTTTTTCAGGCCAAACCATCAATATTCTCATTGGTATTGATACCCAAGGTGTTATTACCGGTTTAAAAATACTAAATCATCATGAACCGATATTTTTACACGGCTTAGGCGAACCGCCATTATTTGATTTTATTAACCAATATCAACACCATTCAATTAAAGAACGTTTTATTATTAACGCTCGCGATAAGTCATCAAAAGATGCCACATATTTTGACGGAATAACTCGCGCCACCATTTCAGTATTAGTGGTTAACGACACCATTATTGCTTCAGCGCTTAAAGTAGCGCGCGAAAAGTTATCCGGTTTTGTTGCACCTTCAAATTTCGTGGTTAATCCTGACTTTTTTGAAACATTAACTTTTGAACAATTGGTTGAGAAAAAGTACATACAGCACTGGCAGTTAACACGTGATCAAGCACTCGCCTTAACTGAAAGCTCATCACCATCTCTAACAAATACAATTAAAAAGTTAAGCGAAGATACCAATGACTTTATCGATTTATATTTTGGTTTCGCTAACATCCCTATTATTGGTAAAAATTTATTGGGTGAAACAGAATACAACCGCTTACTCGAGAGTTTAATCCCGGGTGAACATGCCTTAATGGTATTAAATCGCGGCAACTATGCTTTTGTCAGTGAAGAATTTATTCCTCAAACCGTCCCTAGCCGCTTAAGTGCAACTCAAGCTTCACTGCCTGTAGATATGCGCGATGTCGACTTTTATAGCTATTTCAACCCTAGATTTGCACTTGAAATACCTGACTATAATGAAATTAAAGTATTTCGAATAAAATCCCAATCTGGTTTTGAGCTCAATAAAGAATTAACGCTGTCTTTAGCTGTTACCTACAACCAATCATTTTTATCTAAAAATCAACACAACTTTAGCTTTGCCAGTACATTGCCTGAAATTTTATTCCTTGATAAAACACCGTTAGTTCAGCCTGAAAAAGCTCAACCGCTCTGGCTAAAACTTTGGCTACAACGTAGCACTGAAATAATCATACTTTGTCTATATCTTATCGCCTTAACGCTAATCTTTATTAAACAAGACACCTTGGCAAAAAATGAAAAATTAACCCACCAAGTACGCTTTATATCATTAATTTTTGTTATCGGTTTTATCGGTTTTTATTCACAAGGTCAGCTGTCTGTTGTCAACATTTACACGCTATTGTTGTCACTAAAACAAGGTTTTAATATTGAAGTGTTTTTGCTTGACCCCGTGATATTTATTTTATGGGTATTTGTTTTTATTACCCTATTTTTATGGGGACGAGGTTTGTTCTGTGGTTGGCTATGCCCTTTTGGCGCGCTACAAGAAATAATGGCTTTAATCGCAACTAAGCTGAAAATAAAACAAATTAAAATTAAGCCTCAACATCATAAAGCGGGACAAAAAGTAAAATATGTATTGTTAATACTATTAGTTGCTTGCTCTTTTTATTCACTAACATTGGCAGAGCAATTAGCCGAAATAGAGCCATTTAAAACCAGCATAACACTTAATTTTGTACGCTATTGGCCGTTTGTTTTATACGCTGTTTTATTACTGCTGTTGAGTTTGAAAATTCATAAGTTCTATTGTCGTTATTTGTGTCCGTTAGGTGCAGGATTAGCGATTATAGGTCGATATCCCATATTTAAATGGTTAAGACGTCGTGATGAATGTGGCTCACCTTGTCAACTTTGTCGTAATAAAAAATGTGGTATAGACGCCATTAAACCTAGTGGCGCTATTGACTACGGCGAATGTATTCAATGTTTAGAATGTGTTGTGGTTATTGAAAGTCCTAAGTTGTGTGTTGTAAACAAATATGCAAATAAAACAAAGCCTTCGCAGATAAAGGTATTGAACTGTAACGAGTAAACTATATGATGGGTATCTATCAAAATATGAGCCGAATTTATGCATGATATAAAAACGATTACGGCAGTTAGTAAAGCCATCGACCCTGCAATTGCAAGCCAAGAGCTTTATCAACAATTAAATAAAGCTAACATCAGTTTTGTGCTGTTTTATTGTTCTTCTACTTATGCGCTAGATACCCTAGCACAAACCATGGAAAGCACCTTTACTGATGTCGACATTGTTGGCTGTACTACCGCCGGCGAAGTTACAAACCAAGGTTACGAGCAACACTCTATTGTTGCCATAGGCTTTTCTAGCCAATACTTTGCTATTTGCGCTACCTTGATTGAGTCGATGGAAAAGTTCGATACGATTAATGCGCAGTCCACCATTAATGAGCTAGTTGAAAACTGCCAATCTAAAGAATTAACAGAGATAAAAAACAACAGTTTTTTACTCACTTTACTCGACGGCCTTTCTTCAAGCGAAGAACAATTTTTGGTAACCCTTAACTCTGCTGCTAGAGCCATTCCTCACTTTGGTGGCTCTGCGGGCGACGACATAAATTTAACTAAAACCCATGTTTATTATCACGGAAAATTTTATCAAAACGCCGCGATTGTTATTATGGTGAACACGATATTGCCTTTTGAAGTTTTTACGTGTCATCACATAAAACGTCCAATAGAAAAGTTAGTTGTGACCGATGCTGACGCGGCTAACAGAACAGTTTACGAATTAAATGCAGAACCTGCGGCATTAGAATATGCAAAATTACTTAATGTCGATCTTAAAGATTTAAGCCCTGAAGTATTTTCGCTTAATCCGTTGGCGGTAAAAGTGGGCGGTGACTACTATATTCGCTCCATTCAAAAAGTAAACGAAGCAGACTTAAGCCTAACGTTTTACTGTGCGGTTGATGTGGGCATTGTGCTTACCGCAGTAGAAATGGGCGATATATTTTCCCCTGTAACAGACCAACTTGGCGAAATTTCACAACGCTACGGTGATCCTGAATTAGTACTTACCTGTGATTGCTTTTTAAGACGACTAGAAATCGAGCAAAAAGGTTTAGAGGCTCGCGTAAGAAGCTTAAATGCGCAATACAATATTGTCGGTTTTAATACTTATGGTGAGCATACTAATGGCATTCACTTAAACCAAACTTTTACCGGCGTTTTTATCGCTGGAGGCGTAAATGAGTGAGCAGGCTTTAGAAGATGAGTTAGCCTTGCTAAAAAAGCAAAACGCTAAACTTATCAAAATTAACAATGCCTTGATGCAGCGTGTTGAAGACAGTGGCGAAAACCAATATGCGCCCTACACGGCTTTTGAACATTCCGTGCACTTAGCCGAACAGGTTAGAGAAAAAACGCAGACACTTAATGAAACGCTAGCAAAATTAGAGTCGAGTAACCGCGCACTTAAACAAGCGAATGACACAGCCAACTTATTTAAACAACGTTTTATAGATGCCATTGAAAGCATTACAGAAGCCTTTGTTTTACTCGATAGCGATGGTCGCATTATTTTACAGAACAGTAATTTTGCCAGTTTTTGGAGTGAGTCAGGCTTACCGATTGTTGAAGGTGCCAACCTTAAAGACTTAAAAGAGTTAGCAAAAACACGCGGTATCATTCGCCGAGCATCACCGGGTGATAATTTTGCTAGCCCAGTGTATCAACTGTCAGACGACCGCTGGTTTCAACTTAACGAGCATCGCACTAGCGAAGGTGGTTGGGTAATGATTTATACTGACATTACCGCCATTAAAAACGCAGAAAGTGCCCGATACGAGCGCGGTATGGCGCAAAAATCTTTGTTACTGCAAAACTTAATTGACAACCTGTCACAAGGTGTTGTTTTGATCAGCAGTCAAAACAAAATTGAAGTGTGGAACATGCGATTTGCGCAAATCAGCCAGTTATCGCCCAATCTTTTACGCGCAATGCCCAGCACTAATAATGTGCAAAATTTGACCGAGCTTGATCTAGCGCCAAAATCTAGCACAGATAATTATTATTATACCCAAACGCTGATGAACGGTACGGTTTTAGAGATACGTGATCACCGTTTAAATAATGGCAAAATCATTAAAACCTACAGCGATATTACTGAACGTCATCGCTACGCTGAATCATTAAGAAAAAGTGAAAGTTGGTTACGATTAATCACCGATAACGTGCCCGCGATGATCGCCTATATTGGCGAAGACCTAAAATACCAGTTCACAAATCAAGTGTATGTTGATTGGTATGGCTTACCTCAAGGTGGACTCAATGGCTTAGAGTTAGAACAAAGTCGCGTACATACCAACTTCACTGAACTAAAATCTTATGTTGACCGCGCCTTAAAAGGTGAAAGTGTCAGCTTTGCCATGGAAGAAAAGAACAAACAAGGTGAGCCCTGCTACCTTTTAAAATCTTACGTACCTAATCGAGACAGTAAGGGACATGTTCTTGGGTTTTTCGTTCTTATTCGCGATATTACCGCGCGTAGAAAAGATGCCCTAGCGTTACAAAAAGCTCATGATCAACTTGAAATCAGAGTGCAAGAAAGAACGGTTCAATTACAAGGATTAAACGATAAATTAATTGTTGAAGTAGCAGAGCGAAGCCAGGCACAAGTCAATTTACATAAAGCTAAAAGTGAAGCCGAGTTTGCTAACAGTACCAAAACCAAATTTCTAGCGGCTGTTAGCCATGACTTACTGCAACCCCTAAATGCGGCGCAGTTGTTCACCAGCTCTTTAATGGAAAAAACCTTAGAAACCCACACTAAAAAACTGCTAGGTTCGGTGATAAATTCGTTAGACGATTTAGAGAACTTAATTTGTACCTTGGTTGATATTTCAAAACTAGATGCTGGTGTTGTAAAGGCGGATAAAAGCTCATTTAAATTATCAGAATTACTTAACAACTTAGCCAGTGAATACCAACAAACCAGTGCTCAATTCAAAGTTAAATTACACTATGTTAGTAGCGATTTAGTGGTAAATTCCGACAGTGTTTTATTAGCACGTATTTTACGTAACTTTCTCTCCAATGCCTTTAGATATGCAAGTAATGGTAAAGTGTTACTTGGCTGCAGACGCCAAGGAGATCATGTTTCAATTGAAGTATGGGATAATGGTATGGGTATCGCCCAAGACCAACTTCAAGAAATATTTAAAGAGTTTAAACGCCTTAAATCGTCTCAATCAGCATTTCGAAATGGCTTAGGATTAGGGCTTGCGATAGTCGATAAAATTTCAACCGTATTAGAACAACCTATTATGGTTAACTCTACGTTAGGTAAAGGCTCAGTTTTTTCTGTAAAAGTGCCTTTGGGTAAAATAAGCGACTTACCTCAAACAGTAAATCCACAAAATTACATCCTTGATAACACGGCTTTAGCTAAGCGTAAAATATGGATTATTGATAACGACGCTACCGTTTGTGCAGGTATGGCTGAGTTATTAGGCGGCTGGGATTTCATTGTAACTACCGCAACTAGCCTCAAACATTTGCAACAACAAGTAAATATAGTGGATGATCATGCGGACATACTCATTGTTGATTATCATCTTGATGACGGCGTAAATGGTTTAGATGTTTCAAATGAAATTAACCACTTACGCGATAATATATTACCGGTAATTATGATCACCGCCAATTACAGTAAAGAGTTGAAGAACGAAGTAAAAGCCAACGATGTTTTATTGTTAAATAAACCCGTTAAACCGATGAAATTAAAAACCTCGATGCTGTACTTGTTGAAATAATAACTTATTCAAGTAATAACATGTTTAAGTCATAGCATATTTAATTCATGGTTTACTGGCGTTACGGTCTACTGCAACTATTTATTTTTAAGTTATCTGAGTATTAAATAGCGCACGTTAAAATAGTCAAATGCGAAGTTATTGCGCATTAACATTATTGGCTATTAAGTTTACTAGCGAAGTGGCTACTTGCCTTTAAACAGGTTGATAAATATTGTTTTTTAAGTTGTGAAGCACTATAAATTATTCTACTTTATAGCTAGGTAAAGCATTTGTAATGTTTCAAAACTGCTCCATTCATAAGTGAGATTAAAATGTCAAAAAAACTAAACAATGATATCCCGCAAGAAGCATTTGACTGGTACGACTCTTATGCACACGGCGGCATGGATCGTAGAACATTTATGACTAAACTCGGTACTTTAGTTGCTGTAGGTTATTCAATGGCCGTGCTCACATCGGCACTTTTACCTAATTATGCCTTAGCTGAGCAAGTCTCTTTTAATGATGCAGACATAAAAGCAACTTATGAATCTTTTGATTCGCCAAATGGTTACGGCACAGGTGCCGGCTATTTAGTTACGCCAACCAATAAAACAGGCCCTCTGCCTGTTGTGCTCGTTATTCATGAAAATAGAGGCCTAAACCCATACGTAAAAGATGTAGCTCGTCGGTTGGCTAAAGCGGGTTATCTTGCCTTTGCACCCGACGCCTTGTTTCCGCTGGGTGGTTACCCAGGTAATGACGATGAAGGCAGAGCCATGCAAAAGACAATGGATCGCGCTAAAATTCAACATGACTTTGTAGCAGCTGCAAAATTTATTAAACAACACCCAAGCAGTAACGGTAAACTCGGCGCTGTTGGCTTTTGTTTTGGTGGTTATATGGTTAATTACTTAGCCGCTATTGAGTCTGATCTTATTATCGCTGGCGTACCTTTTTATGGCACGCCTGCATCAAAAGAGCTAAGGAAAAATATTAAAGCATCGTTACTTGTGCAACTAGGTGAGCTTGATGAACGAGTGAATAAATCTTGGCCTGAGTATGAAAGCGACTTAAATCAAGCGGGAGTCTCTTA
>TARA_R110000764_G_scaffold26536_4_pt1 | contig 16430 bp, 12 predicted proteins | sample TARA_R110000764 | Tara Oceans TARA_R110000764 (sample SAMEA4398111) | marine metagenome | biome: Polar Biome; feature: [SRF] surface water layer (ENVO:00010504); material: water (ENVO:00002006), including particulate matter (ENVO:01000060) such as... | depth 5 m | reverse complement strand
TTTTCATCCCAGCCAATTGCATTACGACCATTTACTTGTGCCCAACCTGTTATACCAGGTCTTACATTATGGCGTTTAGCTTGTTCTGAGTTATACAGCGGTAAATACTGTACTAGTAGTGGCCTTGGCCCAACTAAGCTCATATCGCCTTTAATAACATTAAACAAGCCAGGTAGCTCGTCTAAACTGGTAGAACGTAAAAAAGCACCAAATTTAGTCATTCTTTCGTTATCCGGAAGCAAGTTACCGTGCTTATCTTTGGCATCGAGCATGCTTCTAAACTTCATCATTTTAAACACTTTACCGTTTAAGCCAGGGCGGTCTTGCGTAAACAAAATAGGTGAGCCCAATTTAAAACGAATAAATATAGCAACCACAAGTATTACTGGCAGTAAAAAAAGCAATGCCCAAAGAGCAATTAAAAAGTCAATTATTCGCTTCATTAAATAACCCCATATACTTTTTACTTAACACGATAAAACTTCTCTCATTTATCAAAAACTCAAAGCCAAATTCACCAACCTGTTCCCTATCTAAAGAATTCATAGATTGATATTTCTTGATTACATTCGCAAAATAATCACTATCCTCAGCTGGCGTAAACTCACCACAGTTAGCTTCATTTATCATAGATGGGTAACCAGAATACATACAAACAATAGGTTTTTTTGCATACATATAATCAATAAACTTGTTTAAAGACATACCGTATTTGTATATTCTTTCGTTACGCACCGAGGCAACGAGTAAATCAGATAGACCAAGTAAGTGTTGTATCTGCTCTTTCCTTATTTTAGGCGCAAAAGTAATATTATTGAGATCTTTAGAGCTATCAATTAACTGCTCTTCTAAATAACCACCGCCAACAAACAAAAAATGTATATTACTTGAATTTCTCAACTTTTTCGCAGCATCAACTATGTACTCTAAAGCATTAGCCTCTCCAAAAGTTCCAGTGTAGGTTACAAGAAATTTATTTTTAGGAATATATTGTTCGATATATTCCTTACTTAATTCTTCCTGACTATTTTTGTAAAAGTCAAAGCTCACACCTTGAGGAATACAATGCACTTTAGAACCAAGGCCGACTTCGTTTTCAACATGTAGTTTTAAACCGGGCATGGTACCAACTATAGAATCAGAGTATTTATAACCTAACCTTTCGATCTTACTTAAAAGCCAAATTAATGGGTGATTTGCGCTAAAGCCTTTTAAGTCTATTAACGTTTGCGGCCAAATATCTCTAACCTCAAATATAAACTTAGCTTTATAAAACTTTTTATAAAAACAACCGGTTAATACAGTGAATAATGATAGTGAGGAGGCAATAACAACATCAGGTTTCTCATACCTTTTATTAAATGCCATCATCAATACAAAAAAATCAAACCATAACCAACTAAAAATACGTTTGATACTCGTAGCTTTAGAGTATTTCAAGGTATTTACCCAAGTGACACTGAAGTCATTACTCTTTTCATCAAAGTAACGGCTTTTAAATTTTGGTAAATGGTTATATAAATGGGAAGAGTTTGATGTGATAAGCCTGACATTGTAACCAGCCTTAGCAAATTCTTTGCAAAAGCTGGCTTGCCTTGTGTCTGCTCCATACTCTTTTATATTGGCATATTTTGATATGTACCAAACGTTATTTTCCATAGTTAATTAACGCATTAATAATATTGCTAGAAGCAACTCCACTTCCGTACAAATTAACACTACAACCTTTAAAAAACAAAAGGTTATAAAAAAAGCAAGGCTTGCAACGTATTTTAATTAAACAATCTAGTATTAAGTTTTTCATTTTTTAAAAAATCTAAGATATTTGGTTCATGATTTATAACCACACTAACTGCAGAGCTATTATTAATAAGCTCCTAATTTAGTGAGGCTGCTTTTATAAGTTGTGATCTTGTATCAACTAAAATTGTAAATATTTTCATTTTTATACATACCCACTTATACAGATAGCAATTTGTCGTACATATGAAATAATTTTGTAGCTTGACTTTCCCAATTATAGTTTTCAACAACAGCTTTTCTGCCGTTGAGACCCATTTTTTTTGCAACATCAGGGTTATTTTTTAAATATGCAATCGCTTCTTCAATTGCAGTTGCTGAAGCAGGGTCAACGCAAATACCACATTCAGCCCCATCAATAATCTCCCTCCATAACGGAAAATCAGATGCAATAACAGCAGCGCCTGCAGCCATATATTCAAATAGCTTCACTGGAAATGCCTCCTCGTAGTCCCCTGTTGCTTGGAGTACAACTAATCCTATCTGGGTTTCATCTAATATTTCTACGATACTTTTACGAGACTGCCAACCAATAAAATTGACATTCTGCCATCCGGGTGTGCTTTTACATTTTTTTTCTAGTCCACTTTCTTGAAACTTTCCAGCCAAAGTTAAATTAACTGGTAAGTTTGCAAAGGCTGATACCATTGGTACTATACCTCGGGCCTCTGTAATCCCCCCGACATAGGTAATTAATGACTTAGATTTTGTTGGTTCGTATGAGTCAAACTCTTTTAAATCTACATAATTTCGAGTTTCAATTGTCTTCTCTGAAGGGAAACGACTCGCAATAGTCGGCGTCACAGTAACAATGCCGTCCACTAATTTTGATACAAGGCTTTCGACCGCTCTAATTAACAAAGATATTGGTCTTCTCAGAAGAAATGGAATCCACTTTTTACGCAAAACCTGTCTTGGTACATCTTCATGTACATCATAAATCACTACTTTCCCTCTGAGTTTTAACAAAGGCGCAATAAGCATTAGCTCTGGATCGTGAAAGTGGTATATATCCGCGTTTTCCTTAACTGCCGCTCGGAACATTAAAACGAGTCTATTTAGGGTTTTAACAATCCTATTCCCTTTTGATCCCCCTATATTAACGATTCGTACTCCACTTACCAATTCATCTTCTAATGAATCTGCAACAAGTAAAACGACTTCGAAGCCTCTTGCAGCTAAAGAGGCACTCGTTTTTACTAATATCCTGGTGTCATATCTAGGATGAACGGTTGTTAATTGTGCAATTCTTTTAATTTTCATACTTACTTGACTTCCTTCAACCATTTGGGCTGTTTCAATGCAGCTGCATAATTTTAATCAGTCTATCATTTAAGAGTGCGGCGACTTGAGTAAAAAACTTTCTATTATAGGGTTCGTAAATAAAAGTAATGACTGCTTCCTGTAAGAGTCATTAAGCCATAATTATAATTGTTATAAGAAGATATTAGAAGTTTCGCCACTAATAAAACACTTACATAAGCAAATAATTACAAAATAAACTCTAAGGGTTAAATAACATTACAATACAATAAAATCACATATAAAGTGTTCGTATTTACAGAAGTAATTATTGGAATGTATATAAACCGAAATAAAATCCAGTCGGTATAACTATTTAAATCTTGTATATTTTAAGTAACGTTTTCATTACTGCACACTGTGAAAATTTACTATAAACATACTCAAAAATGGCGTTTTTCTGAAAGTCCATTTTTAAAAGAAGGCTTATTTTTTCTATGAAACATTGCTCATTTTCAGCCAGTAGACCCACCTCAGGCGTAACAATAGATTCACTACCACCATTTTTAAGGGCTAATACTGGTAAGCCAGCGGCCATAGCTTCAATTAAAACAACCCCAAATGTTTCTTTCTTACTTGGTAATAAAAAATAATCAGATCTATTTAACAAGTCTTTAATTTGCAAGCGTGATAACTGCCCTAGTAAGAAAACATCTTTCTGTAAATTTAAACTCTTAATCAATTTTTTTAATTGCTGTTCTTCGGGGCCAGCTCCTCCAATAAATAGTTTAACCTCATAACCTTTTTCTAATAAACTTTTAACTGACCTTATCGCTAATTGATGATTTTTATTTACTGTTAAATTACCAATTGAAACGAAGGTTTTACAAGCCCCTGTTATTCTGCCGCTATCAGCTTTTTTAAAGAAATTTATGTCAACAACATTGGGGACATAATGAAAAATCTGCTTATACTTTAACGATAGGTGCATGCCAAATGCATTACTTACAGCAATATTAGCTTTACTTTCTTTATACAAAATTAAGCTTTTTTCACACAATTTTTTCCACTTCAAGCTTGAGTGTTCTGTAACCACAAACGGTATATCATAATTTTTTTTGATCCACAGAGCTAAAGCACCGCATGAAGCATTATGCACGTGCACTAAATTAGGTTTAGGGTTATGCAATAAAAATTGTTGGAATAGCTTTTTGCCAATTGCTAGTTGCAATGTATTATTTAAGCGGTCCATACCTCTGATTGCAGGAAATGAAACAACATCCTTTTCTTCAGACAAACGGCCAAACCTAAAGCAACGGCTTTTAATCGCTTCACTAGCTGTTTTTGGTATTGCTCCAAGAACAGTCACGTCATTACCTTGCTCCCGTAGCATACTTACTTGATCGGCTATAAATATTGCTTTTTGGCTATTATTGATTGTTGGGTAGTTATACGGAATAATTAAAACTTTCATTTATAGATACTTCTAAGTGATAAAAGTAGTCAAAGTACTTAACTATGACTTCTAGAGTACTTTTGAGAAACTGTCTACTTTATTGTTTATTTTAATGTTAGGTGACTCTTTTTACTTTTAATATATTAGGCTTTCAGCGTCATAATGCCTTTTTATTATCGGACGAGTCTTAATTTACATTACCAACAATTAAGACCTTATAGCTGCTGCCTTACTTACAGATATTTTATATACTTTGCTCTCAGCAGCGCTTAAAAGCTCTATATTCCAACTGTATTACTAACATATTTCTTTTTACGTTGATTATTAGCCAAGAGACAGAAGAGAAAAAATGATAATGATAACCCTTTAAATAAGATTGTTTCGAATAAACCATACCCTAGCAAAAGAAGCATATACAACATACTTTTTCTTTCCACTTTTCGTAAAATTAGGGTTATATACATAAATAATAAGGAGAAGCATAATAGACCAAAATCTGAAAAAAAGCTGATATAACTATTATGAGCAGAAAGAGTATCCCCATGTAGCTTAAAAACAGTATTATTAACTCCTACTCCAAAAAATAAAGAACCTATATTATCGAGCTTATCTGAAAAGACTTGATTAATAAAATCAAGCCGACCTGATGAGCCAGCCTCTAAAGTTTTCGATTCTAGCCGACTATAAAAATCAGCAGGTAAAAAATACAAACCTATAGCCACTAAAAGGGGAGTGAAGAGAATAATTCTGTTTTTACCAAAAAATATTAAAGAAACAAAAATGGAGAACAACATTCCAGCTCTCGACATTGTCAAAAATATAGATAGAAAAATAATTAAAAGTAGAGGAACAAAGTAATACTTGTTTTCTTCTTTAACAATCAAACATCCAATAATGCTTAAGCAAAATAGATTAACTGACATAGTATTTTGATTTAAATAAGGCCCACTTAATATATATTGAGTATGAGAGGAGGCAAATTGAGCACCTAAAATATAGAGCATGTAACTAGTCATTAAAAAAATGACAGTAATAAATAAATAGGACTTTTCAATTTTATAGAAATCAAAATCATCTTTATTAGGCTTAACAGAAGAAAGTAAGAATAAAACTAAAAGAGTCATTAAAGCATTCCAGCCTCCACTTTTAATACTTTCAAAGTTATAGAATGAAGACACTAACATAAAAAAGAAAAGGCTCAGTAGAACAAGCATATTAGTTAAGTTTACTTTTATGTTTTTCTTAAGGATAAGTATAAAAAGAAAAAGAGTAAGAGCAACAAAAGTTAATACATTTAATAATGAGTATAAAGTTGGACTTACAACCTCTAAGAAGCTCCCTTTCAAAAGCAACAAGCATATAATTATAAATATTAGAGCATACATATATAAATAACTCTCAATTTTTAAGCTTAATAATAAACTTTATAGTTTGCTTGAATGTTTTTCTGAAAATTAAAAAGCCAATTATGTAGTAAATAAATACAGCAACAAGGGTATATTTATATTCATCTAACTTTAGAAGCGCAAAAGTTGAAGCAAATGATAATGCAATTAATGTAACAGAATAGATTTTAAGTCGATCAACTTTTTTCCACACCCTAATGCTTACTTCGGTCCTTAAAACCAAATAAATCCAGTATGAAATAAGCATGCCTATTGCAGCCCCAGTAGCTGAGAAATAGAGTACTAAAAAGTAACTAATTAAGATTCCGAAAATAGCAGATATAACTGTAGCGATTAAACCCTTAGAAGTCTTTTTTTCAATATTAATGCCTATAGCCGTCATTTCCGATAATGAATAGAACAAGAAACCCAATGCGCAACAAGCAATAATATATTGTATTGAAAAGTATTGTTCAGAAAAGAACAATGTAATTACAGGTGAACAAGCAATGGCTAGACCTAAAAAGAAGTATGTAAACATTAAATAAAAATCAATAAAATAACCCAAGTCATCAAGTTTACTATTAGAGCTCAACTTCTCGTAAATGTAAGGAGACCAGAGCATATTAAAAACATTAGAAAAAACAGCAACCCCCGCTGAAATACTAAAAGCAACGCTATAAATACCTAAATCAGATAAAGGAGCAAGCGTCTTTAATAATAACTTATCTGAAGATTGAAATAGCCAAAATATAAGCCCAGAAAAAGCTGCTGGCACCCCAAACTGAAACATTTTTTTATAACTAGATATTGATATATAAGGTAAATTAAAAGTAAATTGTGAGCGCCCTAAAATAATAAAATTAATAAGCAAAGCAAAAAATAACGAAACGCAGTGCGCAGCTAACAACCAAAAGAAATCATCAAAGATTATATTTAAATTATAGGCTATAAGCAAAAACAGAAATAAAAATACTTTTGGAATTGATTGAACTAATGAAAACGACTTACCTTTATTTTCCATCCTAAGCGGAAGGGAGAGAAATCGAATTAAAAATGAGAACAGTACTGCTAAAGCTGAAATGTAAAAATATAGGGTATTATCGGCTTCAAATAACTTACTTGCTATAAAAGATGGACTAATAAGTAGACAGATAAATATAACTACAATTAATAGCCCTATTCCTGGAAGCAAAGATGAGAAAAGCAAAGACTTCTTTTCCATCGTCTCGTGGTAGCTTCTTATGTACGACAAGTCTAAACCAAACGATAAAAAAACTATCGAAAAAGTTATTAAAACTTGTAAAATGGCAAACTTACCGATACTTTCCGGGGGAAATAAACTAGTCATTAATGGGATTGATATAAAGCTTAAAATTACAACAAAAATAGGCCCGAGTAGAAAATTAAAAAAACTCCTAGGATTCATTTTCGTTTCTTTCTTTTATTAATTTAGCAGGGCTTCCAGCTATTATTATGTTATCCCCAAAATCAGACGTAACAACTGAGTTCGCACCTACAATTACATTAGATCCTATAGCAACGCCTTCTTTAATAAAAACATTGTCTCCGATCCAGCAATCATTACCTATTTTTATAGTTTTCTCATTATGTACTAGAGGTCCGTTAATATTTGTTGTTGGCTTTTTCATAGAATGTGTCAAAGCCTTTATAGAGACGTTATAGCCTATTGCACAACCAGAGCCTATAATTACATTTGACTTATCACCACATGTTATATGGGCTCGATTTATATAAGTGTAATCTCCTATGTATATATTTTGCACATTACCGGTAAATACGGTATTAACGCCACAAGAAGCTAAATTAGAAACGTTTTTCATTTTTTCTAATTTAGCTAAAAAAACAGTTTTTTTTGCCCAATTGAATAGAGAGAAAACCACTTTGGCTATTAAAAAATGTAATTTACGCATTAAAAACCTTAAAAAGGGTTAAAAGTATGGATGCATCGGAATACTAAATACAGAACGTGATAGCATTTCAGCAACTGGGTAATCACCATCTTTATAAGTTACAGAGCTAAAAGCTGTTTGTTGATGCATGCAAGTACCATAATAAATCATGGTGGGTATACCTTGCTCTTTATACTTTGCCATAGCGGCATCTCGGTTGTCAGAAACTAAAGTATATTGCGCCCAAGAACTAATGTAGTGCTCAGGTACTTGAGGTGTTTTGTAATTACCTGATAATGTAGCTTCATAATTATCAGCTACTTTATTACGGCTTATAAGCTCAATTGGAAATTCTGCTAACTTCTCAAGTAATATCGCAGCTTGAATCGTATCTAATCGAGAGTTCATACCTATACGAACGTTGTCGTACTTGTCGCTACCTTTCCCATGAACGCGATAAGATTTTATTAACTCTGCATATTCGTCATTATTAGTAAATATTGCACCACCGTCGCCATAGCAACCTAGTGGTTTAGCAGGAAAAAAGCTTGTTGTTGCGATATCACCAAAGCTACCCGCTCTTTTGCCGTTAATACTACCACCAAAGCCTTGTGCTGCATCTTCAACTAATTTTAAATTATATTTGTTCGCAATTTTTTGAATTTCAGGGTAATTAGCTGGTAAACCAAATAAATCTACAGCGATTATAGCTCTAGGAACTAGCCTGCCTTCAGCTATAGTTGTTTGAATACGCCTTTCAAGATCAACAGGGCAAATATTAAAAGTGGCCTCGTCTGAGTCGACAAAGACAGGCGTAGCTCCTTCATAAGCAATAACCTCTGCAGTCGCGAAGAAAGTAAATGTAGGGCAGAAGACTGCGTCGCCTTTCTCAATATTAAGCACCATCATGGCAAGCGTAAGAGCATCAGTACCGTTCGCACATGTTATTGCATGTTTAACACCTACATATTCTGCAAGTTTTTCTTCTAGCTCGTGTACTTCAGGACCCATAATGTATTTACCATGATCTAATACATCTTGAATTCGTTTATCTATTTTTATTTTTAAGTGCTTGTACTGCGCAGCTAAGTCTATAAATTGCATTTAGTCATTACTCATTAATTAAAGTCAGTGTTGAACCTGAAAGCTGGTATATATCACCTGTATGCTTACACTTTTCGGTACCAGTCCCCTTAACAGGTAACTGGAGCTGTTCGCCGTATTTACTGATCCACCCAATCTGTTTAGCTGGCACACCTACCATAAGAGCAAATGCTGCTACATTTTTATTTATAACAGCACCAGCACCAACTAACGAATACTCGCCAATAGTTACACCACAAACAATTGTACAGTTAGCACCAAGTGTTGCGCCTTTTTTTACTAGTGTATCGCGGTACTCAGTTTTTCGCTCAATAAACGACCTAGGGTTGTATACATTAGTAAAAACCATGCTAGGACCGCAAAAAACATCATCCTCGATATAGACATTGTCGTAAATAGATACGTTATTTTGTACTTTTACATTATTACCAATAATAGCCTTGTTGCCTACAAACACGTTTTGACCTAAAGAACACCCTTCGCCTATTATCGCCCCACTACAAACGTGCACAAAATGCCAAACACGTGTGTTATTGCCTATTTTTGCCCCATTATCAACAATGGCGCTTTCATGCACGTGATAATCCATAACTATAAAACCTTTGCAAGTGATGGATGTGCTTTGTCGCCAGCTTCGACTACTAGCATTTCACGAATTTTTTCTACAGTTTCAATGGCAACTCTATTTTCATCAATACCAAAGCCGTTACCTGCTAATATATTTTGATAACTTTGAGTATGTAGATCAGTAAATCCACCTGAAAACTCAAGCTCCTCTGTATTAACCCCGTCATTAATTGTGATACTACGATAGGTAAGCTTTTCACCCTTAACAGCATTGTCAGGTAAGTTGTTAGCATCAATTGATAAGAACCACTTCACACGTGCACGCTCGTAAACAAGGTAGCCACTAGACGTTTTTTCATCACGATAATGAACTTCATTGTGCTTAAGTTCACCAAAAATAAAATGTAGCATGTCGTAAAAATGCACACCAATATTTGTGGCTACACCGCCTGATTTGTGGTCAAATCCTTTCCAAGATTTCATATACCACTTACCGCGCGAGGTCATATAGGTCAAATCTACATCAAATACTTTCTCTGCTGGCGCAGCGGCTACTTTTTCTTTTAAAGCAATGATTGAAGGATGCAACCTTAATTGAAGTATTGAGTTAACATTTGCTCCATACTTAGTTTCATATTCTTTGAGAATATCCATATCTTCTGAATTCAATACAAGTGGCTTTTCGCAAATGACATCAATACCATTTTTCAGTGCATATTTCATATGAGGTGCATGTAAATAATTAGGGCTGCAAATAGCTATGTAGTCTAGTTTTTGGCCCTTCATCGCACAATCTTCAACATACGCGGTAAAATCTTCAAACTCTGTAAAAAACTCAGCATCTGGGAAGTGGCTGTCCATGATCCCAACTGAATCATTAATATCCATTGCCACTAGAAGGTTATGACCTGTTTCTTTAATAGCTTTCAAATGACGAGGTGCTATATATCCTGATGCGCCTATAAGTGCAAAATTTTTCATCGTATTCCTTATTATAATCTTAGGTCAGAATCACTAGTTCCAAAAACATGTTTGACATCATATAAGACATGCTTTGATTTCCCATACTTACGAACAGCTCCAGCCCCCATTTTTTTGAACTCGCTGTGATCAACCGCTAAAACAATTCCATCATAATTATTTTCTTGTAGTGTGCTTATTAAATCAATACCGTATTCATGCTTAACTTCATCAGAGTTAGCCCAACTGTCGTAAACATCAACTGTCATATTAAAGTCTTTAAGCTCATTAACTATATCGATTATTTTGGTATTTCTGACGTCGGGGCAATCACCTTTAAAAGTAAAACCAAGCACGAGCACTTTTGCTTCATCAATATGTATTTTTTGACTTGATAGTTTTTTTACTAATTGAGTTGCAACATATTCACCCATACCATCATTTATTCTTCGACCAGCAAGTATAACTTCTGGGCGATATCCTACTTCTTGTGCTTTATGAGTTAAATAATATGGGTCTACACTAATGCAGTGCCCACCTACTAAACCAGGTTTAAACTTTAAAAAGTTCCACTTTGTGCCAGCTGCATTTAGCACCTCTTCTGTATCAATACCTAAGCGGTTAAATATTTTTGCAAATTCATTGATGATCGCAATATTCAAATCTCTTTGTGTATTTTCAATCACTTTCGCAGCTTCTGCTACTTTTATTGAACCAGCTAAATGAGTACCTGCGGTTATTATCGAGCTATATAGACTATTTACGAACTCACCAACTTCAGGCGTAGAACCGGAGGTGATTTTCATAATTTTAGTGAGGGTATTAACTTTATCACCCGGGTTTATTCGCTCAGGAGAGTAACCAGCAAAAAAGTCTTGATTAAATACTAAACCCGAAACTTTTTCGATAATAGGCAAGCATACTTCCTCGGTTGCACCTGGGTACACAGTAGATTCGTATATAACAACATCACCTTTTTGAACAAACTCTCCTAATAACTCTGATGCTTTTCGAAGTGGGGTTAGATCTGGCGCATTGCTTTCATCTATAGGGGTAGGCACCGTTACAATATACACATTACAACTGGCTAATTCTTGCTTATTACAAGAGAAGTTTAGCTGCTTAATATCTTGAAGTTCTTCATCACTGACTTCTAGCGTAGCATCATGCCCTGCACTTAGCTCATCTACCCTTTTCTGGTTTATATCAAAACCCAATACGGGATATTTTTTCCCAAACTCGACAGCTAATGGCAAGCCAACATAACCCAAACCAATAACGCCTATTTTAATTTCTTCTGATGAAATATACATTTTAATTTCTCTTAAGATTTGAAAGCTTTTCTTTAACTCTTGGTCTTTAGTTCAATTTTCTCTCAATTTCTTTTTGAATAAAAACCAAATAATACATATATAATAGCTAAGGCAGCCCCTAAGAACGCCCCTAGTATGCAAATAACAGCACGTTTAGGTTTGAACTTCTCTTCGGCTACAATGGCTGGGTCAATAGTTTTAAAAACATACTCATCCCGAACATTAGCAAACATAATCGTCTTGGTCTGCTCTTCGATTAATTTATAAAGTACTGTGCGTATATCGGCTATTTTTGTCTGCTCTAATTGTTGGGTTAAAAAGTCAGCGCTTTTATTTGCCTCTGCTACATCGCGAGTTTTCATCTCTGCATTTATATCGTGTATTAACCAATTAACCCATTGTTGAGCAATAACTGGGGATTTATGCTCAACCGCTAAGGTGATCATACCGGTTTCTTTATCATCAGCTATATTTATAATTTTAGTGAACTCTTTATAGGCCTCTTGCATTGAAGGTTCTGCCTTTTTAGGAGCTTTCACCTCTCGTAGCCAAGTATTTGTGCCTGAGTTATATATATTAGGATTATAATTTATAGTCCCCTTAGTTAAATCCCACGACTCTACCGCCATTAAATCTGGCAGCAAATTATGCTTTTGAATAAATTGAGTAATGAACTTACGAGATTTTAATACTTCAAGAGCCATTTGGGTCTTATCTCTTATGCCTGATCCTAAGTTGATTCCTGCTAAATTGGCTAAACCGCCAAATTGACCTGCCAATGAACCTATGCCACCTGATTTATCCTGCTCTGCAGGAGCCAATAATGCCTCAGACTTATAAATATTATCTTGATTGATTGCATAAAAGACAGATGCAATGGAAAACAAAGTAGTAATAACTATGATGGTCCATTTACCTTGCCAGATAGCTGAAAATATTTCTCGTAAGTTAACTTCGTCATTTACAATATTATGAGCTTCATCTGCACCATAATATTGCTTAGGGTTTTTTAATTTATTTTCCATTTAAATCTCACAAATTCAGCAGATAAGCATCAAATTTCTGTAATAGTTTAGATATAGGCTCAAGTATTACTTCAAATTGTTTATTCTGCGCGACATAAAGTCGCGCATATTTGTTAAAGGCTACCAATAGCAGCTACAGCCACACCAAGCTGATAAAGAATCTGCGTTGCTGTACTCCAAAGCGTTAGCTTATCCATATGCCCTGCATCCATTGGTATCACTATTGTATCACCTGGTTCTAACTGGTCAGCATTATTTGCTGCAAACCAGCCACCTGTATTTGGTATTTTAACTGAACCATTAGCTTTAATAATGTAAATTCGGTCTTCAGCCGCACGCTCTTTGAGGCCACCACTTAGCGCTATATAATCATCAACACTAACACCTGACTTATATAGATGTGACGTTGAGTAGTTAACTTCACCTATTACGCTGATTGAATCGCGCTTGCTTGGTACATAAAGTGTATCGCCATCTTGCAGTACTAAGTTTTGTTGATTATTTACAATTAAAGGTAAATCAATTACTAAACGTCCTACAGCTTCAACACTAGCTAAGTCGTTTAACAGCATGTTCATTTCTTCATAAGAAAGTGTGTTGCTACTTACCGAGTTTTGGAAGCTTTTAGAGGCAATGTCGCGGCGAAGCTCTGTAGATAAACGCGCTAACTGCTTTTCCTCTTGTTCTTTAATTGATGTACGGGTAAATACAGCTGCTTTTTGTTCTGCAAATTGTGAAAAACCACCCGCGCGTTCAAGTAATTCAGTTAGCGTTTCACCGCGGCGTATAGTGTAAGTGCCTGGAAATTTAAGCTCACCTTTTAATTCTACTTTTACATTTTCTTGCCAATTTGGAATTGCAAAAACGTTGATGCTGTCTTTACTTTGTAATGTAATATTACTTTGAAGGTCGCCTTTCATGGCGCTTTCAAGGTCAAATCGTAAGTGTTCTATTTTAGAACCATCGCTGGCTACAATACGTGTAATTTCAGCTTGTTTTACGTAGGCAGACTCTAACAGGCCACCGGCTGCTGTTATTAAATCACTTACCTCACCACCAATCATTAGTGGATAAATACCAGGGAAAGTTACATTCCCGCTGATTTCAACTAATTGCATTGCTTGTTGCACTGATGCTTGCTGTTTAAATTTAGCAATAATCGGCGCTAATAAGTTATGGCGGCTAAATAATGCGTAATCTTCAGGTTTGAGTTCTTGGTCTTCTGCTTCTTTTGCTTTGCGTTTAGAAATTTCAGCAATTGTTAGTATTTTATTGTCTTCAAGAACAAGCTCTTCGTCTTCTTGATTAACACCAATGTATTTTTCGAACTCTTTTTGCTCAAACTTGTGCCATTGCTCTGCTTTTTGTTGCTGCTCTTGTTGCTCTTGGCTAAGGGCCATATTTGCTAGAGCTGATTGCTCTGCTTCTTTTTCTTCAAAACGACTAAATACAACTATCTTGTCATTAGCTTTAAGTTGTAAGTTGTTTTCAGGATTTTTAATAATCGCTTGAGCAACGTCGAACTGATGCGCTTCTATATCGCCGTTTACATTTATTTCGCGGATGACGAGGCCGTAGCTTAAATCGGCTTGCGGTAGTAGGTCACCGCGTATAGATTTAAGTACATCTGAAATACGCTTGCCTTGGTGCCATTGATAATTACCTGGGCGTGCTACTGCACCAATTAAGCTAATTGAATTTTGATATTGCGAGCTAACTGAATTAAAACGAATACGGTCGCCATCTTGTGGGATATAGTTAATTTGTGGTTTTGAAAAATCGACCGAGAGTACTTCTTTACGATCGAAATTAAAGCGCTCTACAATTGCGCTTTTAGCGTATGCATTGGGTTTAAGGCCTCCGGCCATCGCTAATAACTGCTTAGCAGACTCGCCTTTTTTAAGTTCAAAAATAGCGGGACGTTTAACTGCACCCTCAACTGTTACTTGAGCGCCAACTGATGGAATAAATACAGCATCGCCCGGCTTTAATACGATATCGTTACTGCTATCGCCATTAATAAGTAAGTCGTAAAGGTCAAAGTTTGCAACTACGTTGCCTGCGCGTTTAACTTGAATATTACGAAGAGAAGCAATGTCAGACACGCCACCGCTTACGAATAATGCGTGCGAAACGGTTGTTAATGAAGAAACACTGTAGCTACCAGGCTTGTAGGCCTCTCCTAGCACTAAAATACGCATGCTACGAAGCTGACCAAGCGATACAAACGCTTTTACACCTATTACCTCTTGCTCTACTTTTACTTTTACTAATTCTTTAATTTCAGCAAAAGTTAAACCGGCCACTTCTACAGGGCTTAAATCTGGAATACTAATACGTCCTTCACGGTCAACTATAACTTCAAAACTGTCACTTTCTTTACCATAAAAGTTTATTTTTAATTGATCGCCAGGGCCCACAATATATGTATCTGGTACTGCGGCATTTTCGCTTGGCATAAATGTAGTTGGTTCACCTGCAAACAATTCGTAACCGTACGGCTTTAATTCGTCTGTTTTTGGTTTAAAGCGCTCTTCATCTGTAAGCTTTTCTTTTTCGGGTTCTGCGCGCTCACCAATACTATTTTGCTGCTGTGTATTATTTTGATTATTAGATTGGTTTGTACCAGTGATCGTTGATACATCGACACCGTATTGTTTTGCGAGGGCTTCTTGTTGAGCTTTAGGTAACTTTTTAAATTGCTCAATTTGAGACGCTGTTGGCGTAAAAGCCAAAGTACTAAAACTACAAAGTAGAATAAAAGCACTAATAAATTGTGTAAAAACTTTCACGAGTAGGTATATCCCTAGGTCTACAACCAAAATTGGTGGCTATAATACCTTAATTTTAGGCAAATAAAAAAGGGACTTTCGTCCCTTTTGTCACTTTAGTGTAATTAACTTAACTACATTGGTTAAAAACTGTAAACCAACGTGAATGACGTTTCAGTGTCAGTGCTTTCTTTGTCGTCAGCAACATCTGAGTTGTTAGTGACATTAAAAGCGACTTTCATTTGTAACGAGCCGTTTATTTTTGCAAGTAATGCAGTTTCAGAACGAGTTTTAGTGTTTGTATCACCGTACTCAACAGCAACTAATTGAGTAAAACGTGCATTCTCAGAAATTTGCCAGTTGTAATCTAACTTACCCAAGGCAATTACTTCGCCTTCAAATTCACCAGCAAGAGAGTTACCGTTGTCATCAACTTCAGTGCTGTCATCTGGGTATTCAAAGTATTTATAACCAGGACCAATTTCAGCACTTAGCCACATAGTTTTTTCGTTTAATAAACGTAAACCGTAACCTGCAGAAATTACTGACTCACTTCTATACGCTCCAAAATAATCTGAAACGTGTGAACCATAAATGAATAAATGAGAATGATCTTCATTTAATTTGTAATTACCTTGTGCAGAAATTGAATACTTTTCGTTAGTGCGCTGCTTGTTTTTGTCACCATTTGCATCTTCAACTTCATCTTCTTTGTAGATGCCGTCTAGCTTGTATTCGTTGTTCCAGTGTTCAAGATTGTGCTGAACTTTGATGCCACCTTTAAGTGTGGTCGTTTCTGTATTACCACTTGTGACAATAGCACCTAATTCACTGGTAACTTCCCATGTTCTTTGTTCTGCGTCTGCAGCAAATGCGTTTGTTGCAGCAGAAGCC
>TARA_R110000764_G_scaffold55528_3_pt1 | contig 16446 bp, 13 predicted proteins | sample TARA_R110000764 | Tara Oceans TARA_R110000764 (sample SAMEA4398111) | marine metagenome | biome: Polar Biome; feature: [SRF] surface water layer (ENVO:00010504); material: water (ENVO:00002006), including particulate matter (ENVO:01000060) such as... | depth 5 m | reverse complement strand
CGATCATTGACTCGAACCGCCGCATTGGTGTTGGTTTGTTTGGTGTTCAGGAGTGGGCTGCGGCTTACGGTGTGAAGTGGAGCGACATTCCTGATAGCCCGGACCTGCAGTTGACCTTGGAGTTGATGAGTTACGAGGTTGATAAGGCGTGCGAGGAGTACGCTGAGCAGATGGGTATGGCGGTGCCGATTAAGAACAAGACGGTGGCGCCGACGGGTACGATCGCTAAGATGCCCGGAGTAAGCGAGGGCATTCATCCGATTTATGCAAAGCATTTCGTGCAGCGTGTTCGGTTCGCTGACAACGATCCTGCTATTCCTGTTGGGTTTGCTACCGAGAAATGTATCTACAGTGACAACACTACGGTGGTGTTGATCCCTACACGTAACGCTATCCTGGATAAATATGAGTCGCAGGTAATACAGTCAGTGGATGAGTTGACTGTGGACCAGCAGCTACGGGTGCAGGCGTTCTTCCAGGAAGTGTGGGCGGACAACGCTGTTAGCTTTACTGTGAACGTGAGTGATACGACGCGCATTGGTGAGGTGATGCAGTCGATCAGGAAGTTTGGTCCTCAGTTGAAGGGAACTACCATGTTCCCCGATGCATCAAGAGAGCAAGCACCATACACTCGGGTCACAGAGAGTGAGTTTAGTGAGTGGGTTTCAGGTAATGACTACGACGAGTGCGCAACCGGCGCCTGTCCCGTACGATGAGGAGATTACATGAACGAAGACGAGAGTAGATACAATGCCAGCAACGCTATGGAGTGGGCTCGGATTGGTCACCGTTCTCTAGCGTTCGACATCCTGCAGTCTTGGGATAACCCGCATGAAACTGACCAGTCGATAGCCGAATGGAAGCAGGGTTTCAAACAAGTGGGCCTTGACTTCGATGATGTTCAGACTGTTTGGACTTGTGCTGTGGTGCTCGAGCGTGCGTATGCTTTGATCATGACTAATTTTACTTGCGAGGCGGAGAACGATGAGGGTGACGAGATTGATCATTTCCTTGACCACCTTAACTACGGGCTCACACCTCTAGTGTTGACGATTGATTCGGCGATTCGTAATTTGGATGACGCCGACTCGATGCCGACCCCGTGAGTGCTTTGACCCCTGAGGAAGCCGACCAGGCTCTCTGTCGGGGGCGAGGCCCGTGGCCGTGGATCACGCCAGAGAATTGTGACAAAGATACATACAACAGGGCGGCTGTGGAAGCACGAGCAATCTGTGACCGCTGCACTGTCCAGAGGAAGTGCCGAGTCGCTGGTCTTCTTGAGGTGAGGGGTACCTGGGGAGGCGTAACTTATAGGGAGAGGAACCAACCATGAAAGAAACTAGAACTGTCCATGAGGGCGGAGGCATCAAGGGAGAGAAGGGTACTGACTATAGTGCTATCCCGCCCGAGTTTATGCAGGCCCTCGCCGCTCATTACTTTGATGGGTGTACGAAATATCCTACTGCCCCGGACGGTCTCCCCAATTACTATCTGGGGTATCCGATTAGTGCGAACGTCGAGGCGTTCTCACGTCACTGGTTTGCGTACCTTGCGGGCGAGGAGTGCATCCCGGACGATGGTACGGATGATCCAACGATCGGCAATCACCACCTTCTGGCCGTCGTCTGGCACGCTATAGATATGTACCGTAAGTCGCTTGGCCCTTGGGACAATCGAACATGTACGGCCGTGAAGGCTAGGGAGGCAGAGAAACATGGATGATTACATGCCGCTGTGTGCGCAGGGCCACCTGAAGATCCGAGAGGATTGGACCCAGCGGAAGAACGGTCACTGGCGGTGCCGGGAGTGCCAACGTATCTATACTAGGGAGAACGCTGCTAAGTGGACCCCCGAGCAGAGGGACGCTAAGCTGGCACATGTAAGGGCATACAACCTGGAACGGCGGACAGCGATCATCAATGAGTACGGCCATGTCTGTGCTTGGTGTGGGGAAGCTGACTATATATTTCTAACGCTTGACCACGTGAACGATGACGGTGCCGAGCACCGAAGAGAGATAGGTGCGGGTAGCATCCTCGCGTGGATCGAAGACAATAACTACCCGGACAGCATCCAGCTTCTGTGTTGGAACTGTAACGTAACCAAAGACAAGTACGGCGAAGAGAGAGTGAGGGAAGCAATTGAACAACGACCTAAGCAACGTGACAATGAACCTAGTGGAGACGCTCGAAGAAGCACAAGAGTTTCTCAACTGGCTACAACAACGACGCCCACTCATAGCTATCGACACGGAGAGTACCGGATTGTCCTGGTGGGAGACACGGTTCGTACGGCTGATCCAGTTTGGCGACGAGTTGGGGGGCTGGGCTCTCTCAGCTGACGGGTGGGGCGCCGTGATTGAGCAGGCATGCAAGTACGTAGCCAATGCCGGCATCCCAGTAGCTATGCAAAATGCTAAGTTTGACATGCATGCTATGGAGTGTATGGGTTGGACTACGCCAGCGTGGGCGAGCATCATTGATACGAAGATCCTTGACCACCTCTGTTACCCGATACGTTCGCACGGCCTCAAGCAGATGGGCAAGCGAAGGTTCGGTGAGGCAGCGGTGGTCGGTGATCGTATGTTGAAGCACTTCATGAACCAGCACAACCTGACGTGGGACACGATACCGGTTGATACAGAAGTCTATTGGGCCTACGGTGTGATGGATACCGTACTGACGGCGCGCTTCGCTATGGAGTTGGGCGCTGAGGTTCGGGAGAGAGGGATGCTTCCAGCGTTCGAGAGGGAGTCAGCCATTCAGGCTATCGCCTTCAGGATGGAGAAGCGTGGCCTCAACATTGACCTACCGTACACTCAAAGATTGAAGGATGAGTGGCGTGACGAGATGTGTAGCCTGAAGATTCAGCTAGATGAGTGGGGGGTAGCGAACCCGAACTCTAAGGCTGAGGTTCTGAAGGCACTGAAGGTGCGTGAGGGCTGGGACCCTGAGGCTTTCACTATGACTGGTGAACCTAAGCTGGACAAGAATGTGCTGGAGGGCATGGACTCTAGGATCGCACCGTTGGTGATTCGTTACAAGCGGTTGGTCAAGTGGACCGGCAGTTACCTTAACCATTTCCTTGACGAGTCTGTCGATGGTGTGGTCTTCCCGTCCATAAATACAATGGCGGCACGCACGGGCAGAATGTCAGTTTCTAATCCTGGACTGCAAACGCTACCTTCGAAGGAGGGAAGCATACGCAAGTGCATAGTTCCTGATGAGGGTAAGGTGTTGCACGCTGTGGATTATGAGGCGATGGAGCTGAGAGTGATGGCCTCCATGTCTAACGATCCTGGTCTGCTGCAGGTATTCCGTGAAGGTCTCGACCCTCACTCGTACGTTGCAAGCGTAGTGTACGGTCTGCCTTACGAGGAGCTCGTCGCCGGTCAGCACAAGGCACAGCGAGGCACGGCAAAGAACACTCAGTTCGCTCGCATCTACGGTGCTGGTGCTGAGACCATCGCATCAACTGCTGGCGTTCCTGTCCATCAGATTGAGGAGTTCATGAATATTTATGATCTCCGATTCCCAGGTGTATCCAAGTTCATGAAGGAGGTTGAGCGCGATGGCAACACCCGCCTGCAGTTGGAGGGCCAGCCTTACGTAACGACACAGTACGGGCGATGGCTCAACGTCGAACCGGATAGCATATTCAAACTGGTGAACTACGCTATTCAAGGTGCGTGCGCCGATCTCTTTAAGGACCGGCAGGTGCTGCTCGACAAAATGGGTTATGGAGATAACCTCGTGATGTGGATTCATGATGAGGCACTGCTCCAGTTTGACGAGGGTGACGAGGACTCACCCAGGGAGGTAGCAAGTATCATGGAGGATCACGAGATGTTTAATGTGCCGATGACCACGAGCAGGGAAGGACCGTTCAAGAGTTGGGGTGAGCCTTATGGCGCATGAGCCTAGGAATATCTTGGCGATTGACCCAGGCAAGACCACAGGCATAGCACTCTGGCGACCTCATCAGGGTCACAACTCTTGGGAGGAGCCGGGAGGTTTGGCGGGTGTAGCTAGACTGCTGAACGGTTGGGTCGATGCGTTCCTGATTGACACGGTAGTGATTGAGAAGTTTACTATTGGTGCTAAGAAGGGAGTGATGACTAGCCAGTACGATGCGGTGTATTTGAACGGGTACGTGTTGGGGCTGGAGGCGAGCGGCGCAGACTTCACCGTCAAGCAACAGCCGGTCACGATGGTTAAGACGTTCGCTACGAACGCCAAGCTAAAGAAGCTGGGCTGGTACATGGGAGGCGAGGGGCACGCTGATGACGCTAGCCGCCACCTCTTAACATATTTGTCCGGGCACCAGTGCGGACAGGAACTATTGGAAAGGCTTATATGACAACGACATTAGATATTCAGAGGGACAAACTGTACCTCAGGTGTAGTGACATGCACACGGAGACAGCTAAGAAGGTACCGGGCATGTCGTATGATCGTAAGCGTGAGGCGTGGATCGCTCCACTGTCTGCGCTGACGATTGATATTGTTTGGGCTGCGTTCAACGGTAACGTTGAGGACAACCCTGATGTAGCTGCGTACGTCACGAAGGCGAGCACAGATTACAAGGTGCTTCAGAAGATCAAGGACGGGGAGTACCGTGAGGCGTTCAGTCTCAGGTTCCCTGAGGTTGTTAAGGACCTGTGGCCGTTACAGATTGATGGGGTGCTGCACCTGGTGACAGCACAGCACGCTTACCTTTGTGATGACATGGGTGCAGGTAAGACCGCTCAGTGCTATCGGGCTATGGATTATCTTGACCGCCGTGAGGCTGGTGATCCTTACCCTGCTCTTGTGGTGGCTAACAAGTCTGCGCTTGTGTCGGCGTGGGTTGATGAGTCTGTGCGTTGGAGCGAGTCGGCTGACAGTGTTGTTGTGGTGGACGGTACTGCTGGCCAACGCAAGAAGCAGCTGGTTGATGCGCAGGAAAGGATCGCCAGCGGCGAGAAGGTTGTGGTTGTCATTGGTTGGGGTGCGTTAACCTCGCACACTAAGCTGGACAGTTACGGTAACGTCGGGATGACAGACAAGGAGAAAGAACCAAAGGAGCTGAACGCTATCGAGTTTAGGACGGTGATAGCTGACGAGGTGCACAAGGCTAAGACGTGGCGCTCTAATAGGACTCGGGCGCTGTGGGCGGTAGCTCATGCTCCTTCAGTTGAGTACCGTTGGGGTTTGACTGGAACACCTGTGACAGGGTACGAGGAGGATGTTTGGGGGATCGGTCACACGATCCAGCCAACTGTGTATCCTCGGAAGACCCAGTGGCTGGATTACTTTGTGTCGATCAGTCGCATGCCTGGCAGGGATTACCCTGTTGTGAACGGGTTTGCGTTGGAGAACTATGACACGATGATCCGTCACCTTGACCCGTACATGTTGCGTCGAACGAAGGCAGAGATTATCCCTGACTATCAGGGAAAGTTACCTATCCGTACGATTGACGTTGACATGTCAGCTAAGCAGCGTAAAGCCTACAAGCAAATGGAGGAGCACATGTTGACGAGGGGCGAGGATGGTATTCTTGCGGCACCCAACCCGATCACTCAGTTGCTGCGTATGAACCAGTTCGCTGCTGCCACACCTGTTATCGGGTTCGGCAACGAGGGCGAGATGACTGTCACTGGTTTGACGATGCCCAGCTGCAAGGTTGATACGTTGCTGGAGTTGTTGGAGGAACTGGGTGACGCTCAGGCTGTAGTGTTTGCGGAGTCGAGGCTCCTGATTGATTTGGTTAGTGAGCAGTTGAGTAAGGAGAAGGTCAGCTACATGAGGATTACGGGAGGAGAGAGTGGACCGATACGTGCAGCTAACATTGAAGTGTTCCAGCGAGGTAGCGTGCGAGTTGCCTTGTGCACTTACGGTGCCGGTGCCGAGTCCATCACTCTCAACAGTGCCGACACGGTCATCAGGCTCCAACGCACTTACAACTTCGTACTCGATACGCAGGCCCCTGACCGAGTGGATCGAGGGAGCCGCAGCGTACCTGTCCAGGTCATTGACCTTGTCACTGCCGGTACGTCTGAACATCAGGTCCACGCTAGAGTAGAGGAGAAAGCAGAAGTGTTTCAACAGGTTGTTAGAGATACCCTTGCATCGACAGCAGAGGTGCGATAGAATGGTAGCAGAGGGGGGATGTGGTGTAGGCGACTGCGTCGGAGATCACCTTTCTTACAAGCGTCATAACCGTCGGGGCCAGCGACCATGCACTCGGAGCAAACGAGCATGGGCGAAGTACTATAGGGAAAGGAAGCGCCGTGCCAGAACTCTTAATAAGAAACTCTGAGCTAACGCTGTTCATGCGTTGCCAGCGTTCTTGGATGCTGAGCTACTACCGTCAGCTTCAACCGGATTGGAAGTTGAGGACGGAACCTAAGGTGTACGATGTTGGTAACTTCGTGCACGCTGGCGTTGGAGGCTACTACCTTGGTGATCACGACATTGATCGTGGCCTCGAGGATATGGGTCAGTTGCGGGACGAGACGTACGCTAAGCTGAACCCTGACTCGAACATGCGGGCGTGGGACAAGACCTACGAGATGGCCAAACGGATGCTCTTTGCTTACACCCATTGGGTGGAGGACAACGGGCTTGACGTTGGTGAGGAGACTTTCGCTGTGGAAGAGCGGCTGGCTTTGACCCTTGGCACGATCAGAGGCTACACTGTGCACTTGCATGGTCAGCCTGACCGTATTGTTCGTACGCCTTCGGGGTTGGTAGTTGAGGACTGGAAGACCGGACCTACCGAACGTCCTTTCCTGTTGGAGGGTGACTGGCAGTTACTTAATTATGTGATGATGGCGCAGGAAACCTACGGGGAACCTGTGCTTGGTGCTAGGCACCGCAGAATGAAACGATCTATGCACACAGCTAGGTCGAAGTCTCAGCAGTTCGCTCAGCACCCTGTGAGTTTCAGTCAGGACAGGTTAGCGACTCATCGTGAGCATGTGATGGTTCAGGTCAACCTTATGGTCGACAAGACTATCGCTCTCAACGAGGGTCTCGACCCTGTCACTGGCGCTACTCCTAACCGCAACAGTAACTGCAACTGGGACTGTGCTTTCACTAACGTCTGTCCTCAGATGGACGATGGTGACGATTACGAATACCTACTTCACGACTCATTTATAGAAAGGCCATCTGAACTATGACCAACAGATTGAAAGCACTTGTGCATGGAGACTCCGGCGTCGGTAAGTCTTGGCTTGGGGCCAGTACCCCTGGTCCTCGCCTGATCCTCGACGTCGAGGGCGGTAGTCATTTCGCTAAAGCTAAAGACAAGGAAGGAGTTAACGTCAGACCCAACGCTATCGTCTGGGACCCTATGACGGAGGCACCGCCAACAGGGCTTGACCCTAACGACAGTGTCTTCGTCCGGGTCCGGGAGATGGCTGAGGTTACTTACGCATTGAAGCTACTGCAGTCAGGGCAGCACGAGTTCAACTCGGTGGTCCTTGATTCGCTGACAGACATTCAACTCACTAGCCGTTACGCTATCCGTGACGACCAGAAGAATAGCGAGGTAACAGACATGCGGTCCTGGGGGATGCTGCTCGATGAGATGATCGAGTTGTGTCGGAACTTCCGGGACCTTACAGACAACCCGATTCGTCCGCTCTGGACTGTGCTAGTGATAGCAGGCTCCGAGCAGATCGAGGGACAGTGGTCTCCTCAGGTTCAGGGAGGTATCCGTAACAGGCTCGGAGGTTTCTTCGACGTGGTCGGGTTCCTTCAGAACGAGGTGGATTACAAGACAGGTCAGCGGGTGCGACGTATGCATCTGGCACAGTCCCAGGCGTGGAAAGCTAAGGACCGTACCGATGATTTGATCCAGCACTACGGTGACCATATTGATGATCCAGATGTTCGGGACATGATGTCCGTTCTTAACCAGTAAGGAAACTATGAAAGAAACTGTAATGCCCGACGAGAGTGAAGCTACCGGGGTCGATCAACTCCCTGTGGTTATCGCTTGTGATGTGGGTCAGCTTGACACACCCGAAGGATATACTTTCGGTGCGCTCAGGGTTCTGTGGGCTAACGCCGCAGAGTACGAGTCAGGTCAAGCCGACCACTTCACTACCCTTATCCTACCCACCGTTAACACTGTTGAGAACCTTATCAAGGACCTCAACGAAATCGTACCTAACCTCACCCCAGACAACACGGAAGAAGTTTAATCATGGCATCAACTAACATGGCAGCATTGTTCGCAGGCGCAGAAGACGCCGGATTCTCAGGTAAGGACCTGAGTCACGGAGAGTACGATGTGCGTGTCAAGCGCTCATCAGTTAAGCAGGGTGCGAGCGAACGTTTGCTCATCACCTTCGAGGCTATCTCGGGTGCAGGTACCTGCCTTGAGGGGCAGTCCTTCAACCCAGAGAACAAGGGCTCGATGTTCCATTGGTTCCGTTTCCTCGCTAACTTTGGTATCGGTCGTGACTTCATCATGGCCAACCCGGAGATCACCGTGGAACAGATCGGTATGCAAATGGTTGCGGCCGCTGATCAAGGTCAGTCGTTCCGTATCCGTTACCAACAGCAAGAGAACAACCAGCAGTACGACGAGGTAGTGTTCCTCGGTGACGCTACTGGTGAACCGGATGCTGTGAAGTCTGCTGGGCGGGCTGCTCCCCCTTCCCCAGCAGTGGCGGCGGGGGTGATTCCCTCTGCTTCCCCTTCAGAGGTGAGCCTCCCGACGCCTTTCTAGCCACATAGGCTAGTATCGGGTGTAGTGCCAAGAAATTGGGGCACGCTACCAGGTTCGATTCCTGGGCACCCACTAAAGTACCAAACAAAGGAAGCGTATGAACATGCAGTCGGCCTTCGACGGCCAACAGAATTTCAAGAGCGTTGAGGAGTTGAAGTCGGGGCTCAGTATCATCTATGTGCTGGCTGACTTCGGCGTGGACTACGAGAACGTGAGCGGAAAGCACATGTTTGTGTGCCCGTTCCACGACGATACCAAAGCGTCGCTTGAGGTGTACGGTGAGACGCTGAGCCACTCGAAGTGTTTGGCTTGCGGTGCAGGCGGGGACGTGTTCGACATTGTCGGCAAGCTGTACAACATCGGCAAAGCTGACGCAGACTTCACGAAGAAGAAGGACAAGGCGGCGCAACTGCTTGACCGTCAGGTCTCGTCGGGTTGGGTTGGACCTACTAAGGGTGACGCACCGTCCTCGTTCAACCGTGAGGTCAACGAGACGTTGCTCACTAACTCACAGGGTATTCAGCAGAGCTGGATTGACTTGTACACTGTGCTCGCTAGTAAGAGCCCAGCGATCTATAACATGGGGCCTGAGTGGATTCATGAGACGTTCGAGTTGGCGTCCGATGGTGCCCGTACAGCTATCCCGTACTACGCCGTCGATGATGAGTCACCTGACGGTCGTGTGCTGGGTGCTATGAAGTTTCGGGTTGCCGGCGAACCGATCAAGTCGGGTGCAGGGTCCACGTTCAAGGACTTGTTCTATGGTGAGTGGCTTGACACTGACCCGTCGAAGACTGTGATCTTGTGCGAGGGCGAGTCGGATACGTGGGTGGCTAGCCGCTACCTCCCTGACTATGTTGCGTTGGGTCTACCTACTGGTGTGGGTTCGCACCCTAAGCAGGCACCGAAGTTGGCTGGACGTAACGTTGTCCTCGCCTTCGATGGTGATGATGCTGGCCGTAGCGGTCTGCGCACGTGGTATGCAGCTCTGTTGCCTATCGCTAGGTCTGTGCGTATCGCTGTGATGCCGGACGGTAAGGATGTGTGCACGGTGGACAGTATCGCTGTGACGGTAGCTAAGTCTGTGATGCCTGTGGCACGTCAGAACCGTATCTCTGTGCAGCCTGGCTCTGTCTACACTGTGCCTGTGGGCGAGCGTGAACCTGAGGCTTTGAGCAACTTCGGTTTGACTGCGTTGCGTCAACTCAAGGGCGACGGGTTCGATGCTTGGGATTGTTACATGCTTCCTCAGGAACGTAACGTCATTATCACGATGGATGATCTTGACAGTAAGAGCGCTCTTGTTAGTTGGGCTAAGCAGCACAGTGGTACGTGGTACGGTAGCGACAATCATGCACAGCTTCTGAAGGCGCACCTGTTGGAGGAGGATCCGTTCATCTCCAAGGGAAACATTGCACGTATCGCTGGACTCAACGGGGATCACTTTGTGTTCCCTGGCGGTCAGGTTGGTCCCGACAAGTGGGCGTTCAAACCTGACCAGAAGGTTGACATGGCGACGTACACTCAGGACCTGATGAACAGTTCTACCGGTCTGTCATGGAAGGAGGAGTTCACGCTCCTCCAGGGTATGGGTGATCCTCGGGTCATTGATCCTTTGCTGGCTTGGCTGGCGTTGGCTCCTCTGCGCTCGCTGATCTCCCCGTTCCCTACGCTCGCCGTTCTTGGTGGCGCAGGGTCAGGTAAGACTACACTGTTGACTACGTTCCTGAAGCGGTTCACTGGCACAGAGATCATGACCAACCTGACGAACACTACCCGTTTCGCTTTGACTGCACTGTCGGCGTCGACTAACGCATTTCCTGTGTGGTTTGATGAGTACCGGCAGGGCGGCAGGACCGAGGCACTGGAGGCAGTGAACCAGATTGTCCGTGACGCCTACGACGGGAACGGTTCCCTGACTGGTGGCGGTAGTTCGGGTTGGGACTCCACTAAGGTGTTCCGTTCCGAGTGCCCGATGATTGTGTCGGGTGAGGATGCGTTCACAGAGACCAGTCACGTTGACCGGATCGTTCCTCTGTACCTACCTAAGGCAGACAACAGTAACAGTACGTTCGGTATCGTCAAGAACCTTCCGTTGGGTTCGTTCGCTTACGACACTCTGCGCCACACACGTGAACTTCTCATCAACGGGGATGTCACGCTGGTGGCTGAGCCTGTCGACATTGATGGTACTGACCGTATGGCTTACAACCTTGGGGTTCTCAACATCGGTTGGGAGCTCCTCAGTCGGCACGCAGAGGACCTGGGAGGATTCGAGCTGCGTGCACCTGACTGGTCGCTAGTGTTGGAGGGTTGGGCTGCCGACTCGAAGACTGATCCTGTGCTCGACGCTATCGGTTGGGCGTGGACAGAGGAGAAGGCTCACGAGTTCATGTGGAAGGACAACGACCCGGAGTTCTTTCATGTTCGGGTCACAAACTTCTTGCGTCATGTTAAGGTACACGGTGACATGATCATGCCCGGCAACAAGAAAGCAGTGGATGATCTACTAATCAAAGCACACGGCGGAGTGAAGGCCCGACCGTACTACAGAGACAAGCAACCAGACACTATCAAATTACCCTACTCACTTATCACTAAAGGAAACTAACTATGTCAGCACTTGAAGCAATCATTGATGTGAAGCGAGAAGAATGGCTTCCACGTTCCACGTCAGTTAAGAACAAGGTTTCGTTCAAGCCGATCTCCCGTTGGGAAGCGGCCGAAGTTCACCACACCGGCGGTCACAGTACCGATGCGTTCGCTACGTGGAAGAGCGCCTACCGTTACCATGTCGAGAACCGTGGATGGTCCGACATCTGGTACCAGCTGGGTATTCACCCTGATGGCCGGATCGTGGAGTTGCGTGGCGCTGGTGCCTCGAACTCTAGTCGCCCGTACATGGCGGTCAATTTCCCTGGTAACGACCAGTCGACACCGGAGCAGTGGAACTCGCTGTACCGTATCCGGGAGGCCATGAAGGTTGACGGTGCCAAGGCGGTACTTCGGTACCATGCTATGCGTGGCGGCACGATCTGTCCAGGTACCCGCAACATCGCTGAGATCCACAGGATCTGGGCGGCCGAGAAGGTGGACGGAGGGGCACTTGTGAACAACGTTAACTTGGACCCCGAAGCGTACCTGATCAACCTGGCCAACATCGTTCGAGTTAACCACCCTATTGTGGCTGTGCTGGATTCGTTCCCTCGTTCCTCAGGGTACGCTACGGTGCACGCCGACGGCGGTGTGAGCACGTTCGGTGAGTTCCCCTACCTTGGTTCTATCCCAGAATCTGCGGTGGATATCACCAAATTAGAGCACCCTGACCCCATTACACACGCTCAAACTGTGTGGTATGCTGGGCAACCAGGATACCGTATGTTCTCCAAGCGTGGAGGCGTATTCAACTTCGGTTCTGCCCAGTACCATGGGCGTCTCGACATTATTGGAGATTAAGTGCTATGAACCCAATTATCTTTGCTGAGATTCTTACAGTAGTAGGGATGATTGGGGGTCTCTCGACTTTCCTTATCAACCGTTTAGATAAACGGTTCGATAAGGGAACCGTGAGGTTTGACAGGATTGACAAGGCTCTGGCAGATCAGGAGCTACCTGTCATACGTCACAGGTTGGGTGAGCACGAGCACCGTATCAAGGACTTAGAGGAAGTTGTGTTTCCGCCCCGACCACCGGGATAACGTGCTAAGATGAGGGTACCCCTACAGAAGGAATACTTATGATCATACAGCTTAGAGACCTACTAGAGCGCTCACTGTGGACCGCCGCTCAGGCGTTTCTCGCAGTGTTCACTATAGAAGGCGGTGCAGAAGTACAGAAGGCAGCAGCTGTTGCTGGCGTCGGTGCGGCACTCTCAGTATTGAAGACGTTCGTTAATACTAACGTCAAAACGAGAGGTGCCTCCAACTAGGAGGTGATCATATCTCAGGAAGGCCCCGCTTCGGCGGGGCTTTCTTGCGTTAACGGCCCAACTTCTGGGCTGGGGGGATCAGCCCGTCCGCCCGCAGATCAGCGAGGGTGGGTACGTTATTGGACCCGATGTCGTTCTTGAGAGCATCGAGTGCGTCCTGAACTACATCCAGTTGACGGTACGTTTCTGAGCGTTCACGCTGCGGGTCCACTACCTGGAGGTTGAGACCGATGATGGACCTCGCCAGCGTAGCGACGAGACGGTCGTTGCTTTCGGCCCCCACCTTGGAGGTCATACCGTTGAGTTTGGCACCGAACGGCATGATCGAGGTGGCGAGACGGAGCAGGAACTGTTTGTCGCTCTCGTTCTTGATCTCTTGACCAGTGAACATGTCCTGCCCCATGCCTGTCTCTAATCCCCACTTGAGGATCTCGGTGACTCCACCGCCCGGCAGCCCCATGAGTCCACGGAACCCACGGTTGCGTTCCTCAGGTTCCAGACCGTCGGGGATCAGCTTGTTCATTCCGGGCATCATAGAAGCGGCCTCGATGAACGGTTCCACAGCGTCGAAGGCGGCAGCGGTGGGCATGTCGAGAGCACCGAGGAGGGCACTGTCGTCGTCTATACCCATGATGGTTTGCACGAAGTCTGGTAGGAACGTTCCACCGGCCTCTTCGATCCAGCTAGGTACCGGCTTGTTACCGTTCATGTACTCTTCGTCCTGGCCTGTGTTAGCCAGTGCCTGCTGCAGGCGAGGGATTGCGGTCAGCTTGCGTGGGGTAGTGAATGCGTGTTCAAACTGGAGCGGAGTGTTCTTCCGCATGAACGTGTAGAAAGGGAGGACCCTCTTAAACAAACCTCTCTCTATGGCGGTGAGGTCGCTGTAGTCGAAGAGGTATTTCTTGACGGACATGACGGCGCCAGCTGTGTCATAGCCTTCGTCTATCTTGGAGAGGTAGTGGGCGATACGTGCGTTGCCTTCGATGGCCTGACCTATGTTGGAACCGAACTCCACCGACCAGTTGGGGGTGAGGGTTGCTTCTGCTGTCCGACGTGTGCGACCTCGTTGGCCTGAACTTCCTAACCTGTTGAGGCTACCAGTGTCGATGTCTGTGGCCTGACGGCCTGTCGAGATGACGCCCTGGTCCCGTAGAGTTCGGATAGTCTCGATATCTTTAGGGGACAGGTCGGACGCTTTGAGTGCCTGCTCGAACGCACTGTCGAGTTTCTCGCCACCGAGGGTGTCGATCTGGCGCACTGTCCCGGCAGGCATGGAGTCTGGTGGGCCGAGAGGTGAACGCTTTGATCCGATGTTCCTTGCGGCAGCGTCAGCGTCAGCGGCAGCGTCGCCTACAGATGTGTTTAGCTTGCGGGAGTCTACGTCTATGATCGTGTCGCTGAGGCGCCTGCGTTCCAGCAGGTCAACCAGTCGGCGCTCGTTCTTGTCGGCCCAGTTCCCGAGGAGCCAGCGCTGCGTGAACGTACCGTCGTTGTTGCGTCGCTGCATGTAGATATCACCGGGTTGTTCTTCCCCGTACTTAGACCAGCGTCCTGGTGCGGACTTCGCTTTGAGGGCTACGAGTTCTTCTATCTCTCCAACCTCGGCGTCAGTTATCTTGAGTTCTGAGGGTGACATCTGTTCCCGTTTGACGGCGTCATCTGCCATCAGGTTTGTGAACTCGTCCTCTTCCGGCTTACCGTAGCGGGGTGCCTCTGCACCTTCCCTCTGGCCAACTTTCTTAGCAGCCACTTCGGCGTCGTACGCAGCGCTGTACCTGTTGGTCGCCATGTCCATAGCTTCGTCGGATACCTTGGCGCCTGAAACTATGTGTATCTGGGTTCCCCACTCATCAAATACTTCTGCGTTCGGGTTCTTCCGCAGACTGTCCATCGCCGCTTCTGTCAGTTCGTTGTTGGCTTCAGCTTCCCTGCGCACACCTTTACGTACACCGGCGACATTGGCCGCAGGTTGGGGCATGGCCCGACGTGTCGTTACAGGTCCCTCTTTAGCTATCTCTGCTGCAGCTTTCTCGATCTTTCGTATCTCAACCTGTATCCTACCGGCTTCTTTGTAGTGCTTGGGGTTGGTTACGCCTGCGAGGAAGTTAAGGAACATGTTCCCTATCCCGTTACGTGAGTGGAACCCCATCGAGAAGGGGAGAGCCACGGTGGCCTGGACCTTCCACATGTTCATCGCTTCGTCAGTGAACCTAAGGAACTTATCGGTTGCAGTTGCGTCCTTGATTACCAGGTCTTCAAACTTCTTGAGGGAACTCTTGACCTCATCGGCCACGAAGTACTGTTCTCCACGCCACTCGTGCCGGACAAGACCGGCCTCTTTAGCAGCAAGTTCCTCAGCTTCGTTGGTTGCCTTCCTCATCAGTGGGAGGTCATCGGCACCTTCCTTGTACGTCAGGTTAGTGAGACCACGGATGGCGTCGTCCATGCTGGTGCCACGGTTAGCGTCTATGACCATACCGGCAACAATTTGTGAGGCGTTCTCCTCGAACACGTCAACGTTCTCGAGTCCCTTAACCTTGCGTGCCGCCTTGTTGGCTTCTAGGAACGTACCGCTGGCTGTGTCTTCGCCTATCCTAGTGACGGCGTCACGACTGATGGTACCTTCCAGTCGACCCACAGCCCTACGTCCCGAGCTAGTGAGCGTACGTTTCAGCCCCCCACCCAAAGAACCTGCGTCCTGGAGTGAGCGTGCCAGAACCTTCGCCAGTTCGGCGTGTTCTGTGAGACCCTCGCTGAGGAGGTGAGCTACGAACGTTTCGGTCTGGTTGGTGTCGAGGGAATGGAGAAGACCGTCGTTTATCTCTTTGGCTTTGGTGGGGTCGAGTTTCTTGTTGACCTTGTCTGCCTCTTTGGAGACCCTACGGATCGTTGAGATCGCCGCTTCGTCGGCGTGACTTCCTTTGGCTGCAGCGCCAGAGAGCACGTCGACCACTTCGTCCACGGTCTGGGCACCGAAGAGCCGCAGTTCGCCACGGTTTGTTTGGAACACGTCACGTGTCTTAGACAGCAGAGGGTTGTTGCGGGCGGCAGACTGGAGTGAACCAGTCCTCTGCATTGTTTCGCCACCGACCTTAGCTGCGGCACGTGTCTGGTCCACGATCTTGGCGTTGGCTAAACCGGCACGGACCTTACCACCACCGATCAGTTTCTTGCGGGCACCGAACGGGACGTTGAGTTGCAGACCGCCACCGGCAGACCTCTCGAACTTGCGTAGGATCTTGGGTGAGTCCGTGAACGCTTTGAGGCTACGGATCTGTGCCAGTTCACCGGCATCCAAACCTTTGAACCCTACACGTGCGACCCTCTCAGCCAGTTCGGGGCCTATTTCCTTAGCTACGACCTTGATACCCGACTTGGCTGCAGCGCTGGTACCCAACGACATGTAGGTGAGCGGATCGAACGCAACCGCACCGAGGAAGTTCAGTAGACCACCAGCGAATCCACCGATCTCGTCTCCACGCTGCACACCGAAGGCGTTCTGTACGTTGGCACGCTCCCCACGTCCACTGAGACCGCCCCAGAGGCCACCTAAGACGTTGTCATCGGTGGTCCCTGTCAACCCTGCCATGCCCTGCATGATCATCTGAGAGGGCCGGTCAATGAGGTCGAGGGCAGCGCCGCCAAGTCCTTTGATGCGGCCCCCGAGGCTGGGGCCCTTCTCTGTTAGACGTGAGAGGCCTACCCTACGTAGGTCATCGTCGGTGAGGCTGCCCTGGTAGCGGCGTTGCAGGGTCAGACCCTGCTCTTTGCCTTCGTCAGTGGACTGCATG
>TARA_R110000764_G_scaffold53725_1_pt1 | contig 16462 bp, 15 predicted proteins | sample TARA_R110000764 | Tara Oceans TARA_R110000764 (sample SAMEA4398111) | marine metagenome | biome: Polar Biome; feature: [SRF] surface water layer (ENVO:00010504); material: water (ENVO:00002006), including particulate matter (ENVO:01000060) such as... | depth 5 m | reverse complement strand
TAGCTTGTTGTCATTTTTAGCTAACCCACGATAAATAGCTTTTCTAAGTAAGCGTCGGCTAAACCCCACATAGTAATCTCCGCCAAAAACCATAAAGTCTTTTGCTTTCTCTGAATTGGAACGAAAGACTTATGTTTACCGCTTCTGCTCAACTTAATGTGACCCTCATTTGTGGGCCAACCGATATGCGCAAGGCTATTGATGGATTAAGTAATATTGTTGCCTATGACCTCAAAAAAGAGCCCTGTAATGAACATATTTTTGTTTTCTGCGGTCGAGCACGCGATAAAGTCAAAATCTTACAATGGGCATCGAATGGCTTTTGGCTACATTATAAACGTCTTGAGAAAGGGCATTTTCAGTGGCCTGGCATTGATGATGAACATTTGTCCATTCAAGTATCACCCCGCCAGCTGAATTGGTTACTAGATGGTCTTGCGCTCAATGTACAAGAAGCTCACCCACATTTAACCTATCGATATCATGACGATTAGGGCATTCGCTTGGTATAATCCAAGCCATGAGAAAACTTCCTGATGACTTACCCAATGACGTTGAATCGCTTAAAACACTTTTACTTGAGCAGTCACTGCTATTGGGTGAAAAAGAGTCGTCATTAAGAGAGCAAGAAAAAGCATTAACAGAAAAAGATACCAAAATTGCGGAGTGGGAGTCTAAGTATCAGCTGATTCTTGAACAATGGCGTTTGGCTCAACAAAAACAGTTTGGCAAAGGTTCCGAAGTGTCTCCGGGCCAAGGCGAACTGTTTGACGAGTCAGAAAACGACACTCAAGAAGACAGCGCCGTTGTTGAAGCGGATAGTCAAACTGTTTCCTATATACACACAAAACCTAAGCGTAAACCTCTGCCGAAAGACCTCCCTCGCGAAACGGTTGTGGTGGATGTCGCTGAATCGGATAAAACCTGTTCTTGCTGTCAGACACTATTGCACCGTATCGGTGAAGACACGTCTGAAAAATTAGAGTTTCTTCCCGCTCAGTTAAAAGTCATCGAAACGGTCCGCCCTAAATACGCGTGTCGCCAGTGCGAAAAGGTTGAGATAAAAACAACGATCAAGCAAGCGGCGATGCCGCCGAGTATTATCCCAAAAGGGATCGCTACGCCGAGCTTGTTGAGTCAGGTGATCACAGGAAAATTCCAATACAGCTTGCCTTTATACCGACAAGAAACCATGTTCAAGCAATACGGCATTGAACTGAGCCGACAAACGATGTCGAACTGGATGTTAAAATGCTCTGTCGCGTTACAGCCCCTTTACGAACGACTTCATACAATCTTGCTTGAACAGCCCGTGATTCAAGCAGATGAAACGACGCTCAATGTCATTAAAGAAGCCCGTTCAAGTTGCTACATGTGGCTCTATTGCACCGGTAAAGAGGGGCCTGATAAACACAGCCCGATCCCGAATATTGTGTTATACGACTTTCAGCCCACACGAAGCGCTCAATGTGCCATCGACTTTTTACAAGGGTTCGACGGTTATCTTAATGTGGATGGGTACCAAGCGTACGAGTCGAGCAAGGCAACACTGGCCGGTTGCTGGGCACACGCGCGTCGAAAATTTATTGAAGCGGAAAAAGGCATGCCAAAAGGCAAATCGGGCAAAGCGACGGTAGCGATCAACTCCATCAAAAAGCTGTATGCCATCGAAGCCTTGGCCAAGCAAAAAGGCACCGCTGAAGAAACCCGACAAATCAGGCAAGAAAAAGCGCCTGAGATCTTGGCGACTTATAAAAATTGGCTCGAAAAGTCTGCTCAGCAAGTGCCACCAAAATCACTTTTAGGCAAAGCGATCCAATATAATCTCAATCAATGGGACAAACTCACCGTTTACCTAACAGATGGGCAGATCAACATCGACAACAATCGAGCCGAACGCGCCATCAAACCCTTCGTTATTGGACGTAAAAACTGGTTGTTTGCTAATACAGGCAACGGCGCCAGATCAAGTGCCACACTTTACAGTTTAATCGAAACGGCTAAAGCGAATGGCCTGATCCCTTATGATTATCTAGTAAAACTCTTCGAAGAGCTTCCAAAAAGACAGGCTAACGAAAGTCTTGATGATCTACTGCCATGGAACGTTCAACGCCTCTAGGTGGGAATGGCCGGACGCTCACTTTTCTAAAACCAAACTGACACTTGATGATTCTAAAGGGATGCTCGACTTTTGCTCGAATACTGGCTTTGATATATTCCGTTTGGCTCGGCTGTTTATTTTTTATAGGGTGCTTTTTTAAGATTCTTATTTTGCTTGGAATCTCTGCAATCAACCTGTCTGCTTTGACGCCTTTTAACTCTTCTCGCTTTTGAGCGCCACGATAGCCAGAATCTGCCGAGACAAAATACTCTTCACCATGAAGCAGATTCGTGGTTTCCGTGATGTCGTGCACGTTTGCTGCAGTCGTACTTAGACTATGTGTCAGCCCCGTTCTTGCATCCACACCAATGTGCGCTTTTAGACCAAAGAACCACTGCTTTATTAAGCGACAATTAACTTGGCCGGTTCGCGACAACTAACTTGTCCGGTTTTGGTAAGCTTCAGGCATCACCTTTCTTTAGAGATCGACATGCCTGGAAAATCCATAACCCAACAGCAGGTTAAGTTATTTATGTCTTATCGAAAACAGCCCAACCATACTCAAGCCAGTGCCGCTGCAAAAGCGGGCATATCAGAACGTTCTGGCAGACGTATTGAAGTCGGAGACCTCCAAACAACCAAATTACAAAGACACTACAGCACGCGGGAAGATCCCTTTAATGGACTTTTTGAGCAGTACATCATTCCTCTTTTAGAAGATAATCCAGCACTTCAACCCATTACGTTATTAGGCGTGCTCGAAGAACATGCTCCCGGTCGATTCGATCGCTCCCATCTTAGAACGTTGCAACGACGAGTTAAGCGGTGGCGAGCACAATACGGTCCTGAAAAAGAGGTGATTTTTCGACAAAATCATATACCTGGTGACATGGGAATCTCTGATTACACTTGGATGAATAGTTTAAATATCACCCTAGCTGGTGCTGAGTTTAAACATAAACTGTTTCATTATCGGCTGACGTTCAGTGGTTGGACATATGTTCAAGTTGCCTTAGGTGGGGAAAGTTTTGAGTCTTTATCCTCAGGATTACAAAATGCTTTTTGGCAGTGTGGAGGCGTGCCTGCAAGCCATCGTACTGATAGCTTGAGTGCGGCGTTTAAAAATCATTCAGAAAAGGTGATGTTGACCGAACGGTATCAGGCATTGTGCCAACACTATCATGTTGTCGCAACGCGAAATAATAAGGGTGTTGCACATGAAAATGGGGCGATTGAGTCGGCACATGGACACCTAAAAAAGAAAGTAGATCAGCAGTTAATGCTGCGAGGAAGCCGCGATTTTAATCATTTAAAAGATTATGAAGCATTCCTATCGCTTATTGTTGCTAAAATAAATCGTCAGTTTAGAACGCGTTTTGATGAGGAAAGAACCTATTTACAGACATTACCAAAACGTCGAACCAATGACTTTAGTGAGCATTACGTTAAGGTATCATCAAGTAGTACTATTCAGGTTAAGCGAGTCACCTACACCGTCCCCTCACGTTTAATTGGTACCTCACTGTTAATCCATATTTTTGATGAACGGCTTGAATTGTTTTATGGACATGAAGCGATACTGACGCTACCAAGAGTCTATGCAGAGGGAGCTTTACGCGCTAGGTCGGTGGATTATCGCCACATCATTCACTCATTAGCAAGAAAGCCAAACGCCTTCAAATGTTCTCAATTACGTGACGACATTATTCCAGCAGGAGACTTTACGTTGCTCTGGCAGCAACTGACTCAGGATTATGTGAGTGATGAAAATTGCCGCTATATAGTGAGTTTATTATTGTTGGCGCATAACTATCACTGTGAAGCGGCGTTAGGGAGGTATGCATTAAACGCGTTCAAGACAGGAAGCAGAGCAAGTATTGAAGCCTGTCGAAATAGGTTTGGCACTAACAAGATTGAGATCCCAGCTATCGTTAGCCAGCAGCACACGGTTCAAAGTTATGATGCGTTAATAGGAGGTTCTCTGCATGGCTAATCAACAGAGCTTACCGATATTATTAAAAGAATTACGGCTTCCAGCGATAGCAAAGGCATGGTTAAGCTTGTCCCAAAAAGCAAGTCGTGAAAATTGGGAACCGGAATTATTTTTAGCAGAGTTGTGTGAGCTAGAAGCGAACGACCGTTACGAGAAACGCCTGCAAAGATTATTACGTGACAGTAAGTTGCCGAATGGAAAGCAGTTGTCTCAGTATGACTTTTCTCAAATTAGAGGCATTACACAACAACAATTACAGCGTAAAACTCATGACCTTGATTGGGTAAGGCAAGGGCATAACCTTTTACTATTTGGAGCAAGTGGTCTAGGAAAAACGCATTTAGCAGCCGCGCTCGGATACGCCTTGATAGAACAATCGATCAAGGTGAAGTTTAGTAGCAGTACCGCGTTGGTTCAGCAACTGCAATTGGCACGAGAAGCCTTAGATCTTGAAGGGGCACTAAAAAAGTTAGATAAATATGAGCTGCTTATTTTAGATGATATTGGATATGTCAAAAAGACAGATAGTGAAAGCCAAGTCTTGTTCGAGTTAATTGCGCATCGATATGAAAGAGGAAGCTTATTGATTACGACAAATCAGGCGTTTAGTGAGTGGGACAGCATCTTCGGGGACAACATGATGACGGTCGCAGCAATTGATAGATTAGTCCACCATGCCGATATTTATCAAATAGAAGGGGAAAGTTACCGAAAGAAACACGCTCTAAAATCAAACACTCAGAATCGGCCAAGTTAATTGACGCGAACCGGACAAGGTAGTTGACGCCTTATAAAATAAGATTCAATTGTTTTGTTTAGTGGTAGAAAGATTGATAGGCCAGCCACATTACTGGCTGCTATTGGAAACAGCTCGATGTGATCGCATTTTTCTTAGTAAATGATGATAATTTCACTCTCTTAAGTTCAAAATTTAGCATTAATAATGCACCATTTTGGTTCTAAATGGTGTTAATACGATTGTTTCTTAATAAAAAATAGCTAAAAAGTAATAGAGTTTACGTCTTTGTTTTTTGGTTTTTTAATTGGCCGTATGTCCGATAAATATATCTTGTTATATGTTTATAAAGGGGTCAACTCTCTAGTCTTTCAATACTAACGCTATCTGGCATTAATGAAATAAACTCATCGACAAACTGCGTAGCTAAAAACGTAGGAGATGAAATAGGAGGATACATTAGGTGGAATTCATACGATATCGGAAACCGTAGTGGCAAATAAACGAAATTAGGATCTTGATAATAGCTAGCGCTCAGTAGGTCAACAATAGCGATACCATGACCTTTGGAAACTAAATCACAAGCTAATTGAAACCATGAAACTTGTATTCTACGCCCAATATTAATACCGTGACTATTGCATAAACTATTGATTTTTTTGTTAATTATGCTCTGTTTATTTAGTTCTATGACTGATTCTCCATCTAGATCATCTAGGCTAATTATTTCTAATTTAGAAAAAGGGTGGTCACGATGGAACGCACAAACACAAGGTGCTTTAAAGCGTATACGACGTTGCGGAGCAACATAAAGTGGTACTACATCAGCTTGCACAAAACCAATATCGACCTGTTGTTCTCTTAGTAACTGCACAATCATAGGGGATGAGTGTACCTCAATATGAAATGCTACTTTAGGGTTGAATGTCAGAAAGCGATCTATTACTTCAGGTAATAAAGAGCTACCAAGTACTGGCATTGCAGCAACGCGTAGTCGGCCTGTCTCAAGCTGCTGTATTTGCACTGCGGCTTGCCGAATCTGATCCAACCCTACAAATGAACGTTCTACTTCTTGGAACAGCATCATGGCTGAATTTGTTGGCTTCATACGACCTTTATGTCGTTCAAATAAAACAAATCCAGCTTCGACCGTCATATCCTTAACCATTCGACTAATAGCAGGTTGGGATATGTTTAGAGTTAATGCTGCCGCGGTTAAACTGCCATGTAATACAACTTCTCTAAACGCTTCAATTTGCCGGGGAGTCATATTCAAAACCTTCCTTAATACATAAAAGATACGCTAATACGCACCAACTTATCACGACGAATAATATAAATTGCACTAAAAACAACATAACATTAGGTTATAAAAATGTTGTTGTAAATCACAATATATTCGAAATATGATGATTGTGATTCTTAGTGGAACAAATTCTCACTCTTATAAAATAAACCAAAAGGAACCCAACTAATGTCAAACCAGAAATTTCTTCTAACAGCAATAGCAATGAGTACCATGCTATCTACTAGTCAAGTACAAGCTGTAGAAACGCTTTATTTTGCAAGTTACGGTGGCTCTACTGAGGAACTATTTAGAGAAAAGATATTGCCAGCTTTTGAAGTGAAAAATGGAGTTAAAGTTCAGTATGTAGCAGGTAATTCATCAAAAACACTTGCAACGCTTCAAGCTCAGCGTAACAAACCTGAAATCGATGTTGCCATTATGGATGAGGGGCCAGTATTTCAAGCTATGTCTCTTGGGCTTTGCCAGCCTATTTCAGAAGAAACTTTCGATCAAGTTGTACCATTAGCAAACCTTAATGAAGGTAAAGCAATTGGTGTTGGTATTGTGGCAGCAGGTCTTGCTTATAATACAGAGTATTTTGCTGAGAAGGGGTGGGATGCTCCTGATTCTTGGAATGCTTTGGCTGACCCTAAATACAAAAAAAGGATGTCAGTACCACCTATATCCAATAGTTATGGCTTGATCTCTTTGATTATGGAAGCACGTGTAAACGGTGGTGGAGAAAAAAATATTGAACCTGGTTTTGATGCGTTCAAAAATCACATTGGTCAAAATGTACTCACTTATGAGCCATCATCTGGAAAAATGTCTGAGTTGTTTCAAAGTGGTGAAATAGTAATTTCAGCTTGGGGACATGGTCGTGTTAAATCATTAGCTGATACAGACTTCCCTGTAAAATTTGTCTATCCAAAAGAAGGTGCCGCGGCTCTTATGATAGCTGCTTGCTCTGTTACAGATAGCGATATGCCAGAGATGAGCCAAAAACTAATTAGTTATCTTGCTTCAGCTGATGTACAAAAAATTCTTGCTGAAGAGAAAAATTGGGGCCCAACGAACAGAAATATCAAACTTGAACCAGAGCTAGCCTCAAAGCTTCCATATGGTGAAGCTATTGAAAATCTAAATGTTATTGACTGGAATACAGTTAATGAAAACTCTGCTCTGTGGAACAAACGTTGGACTCGTGAAGTTGAATAACTCCTTCCTAAACGTCTTTTTTCTAATGTAATGAATGTTGGTTCCTATCTTGTAAGGTAGGAACCCACTTCAGCATAGATCATCCAATATTTAGCTAGGTAAACAATGCTATATGTCTTATTTAACACTAAACAATCTTTCCAAGCACTTTGACGGTTTTGTCGCTGTCGATCAAATTAATCTTTCTGTAACTAAAGGCGAATTTATCAGCCTATTAGGTCCTTCTGGGTGTGGTAAAACCACTACATTACAGATGGTTGCGGGTTTCTTAGAGCCAACATCTGGAAGTATCGTTCTGGATGGTAAGGATATTACTTTACTAAAACCAAATGAGCGTGGTCTTGGTATCGTTTTTCAAAAATATGCCCTTTTTCCTCACATGACGGTGCTCGAAAACGTAGCTTTTGGTTTAGAAATGCGCAAAGTAAACAAGAGTGATCGTTTACAGCGAGCTCGTGAGGCCTTGGATTTAGTCCGTTTAGGTCAGTTTATAGAACGTTATCCTCGACAGCTTTCCGGTGGCCAGCAGCAACGTGTTGCCCTAGCTCGTGCCTTGGTAATTGACCCACATTTACTACTATTGGATGAACCATTGTCCAATCTTGATGCAAAACTTCGTGAAGAAATGCAACTCGAATTACACGAAATTCAACGACGAGTGGGAACAACTACAATCATGGTAACGCATGATCAGTCTGAAGCTTTAGCTGTTAGTGATCGTATTGCAGTGCTGCAAAACGGACATATTGAACAGGTTGATAAGCCGTTTGATGTTTATGAATATCCAAAAAGTGATTTTGTATCTTCATTTCTTGGTAAGTCTAATACGCTTGAAGGTTCAGTGAAGCAAGGTTATCTAGAAGTAGGAGAGCAGCGTTTTTCCATAGGGGAGCTTGATATTACTGACAATACAGTTAGTCGTTTTAGCTTACGCCCTGAAAAAGTTCGTTTTTGTAATAATGCTCCAAAGATAAATGGAAAAATTACTAATGGGATTTTTCTTGGTAGTCAATGGGTCTATGAAGTAAATACTGATCTTGGAGAATTTCTGATTTATGAGTCTAATAATAACAGCCACACAGGTATGGCCAGAGATCAAGCTGTTGGCTTGACCTGGGATAACGAGGATTTACGCTTAATACAACAGGAGCCATCTCGCCATGTCTAATCAAAAGAGTAATAAGACTCCTTGGCTTTTATCTAGTCCAGCTTTGTTTATGTATGCCTTGTTACTCATTGTACCAATGGTCATGACTCTTGTACTTAGTTTTCGAAGTTTTCTGCCTATGGTGGGCATTCAAGATGACTTCATATTAAGTAATTATATCGAAGTCTTTACCGATCCGTATTTTCAGGAAATATTCTTACGAACATTTGTCATATCGATACTGACTGCTTTATTTTGCGTACTCCTAGGAGTACCTGAGGCTTATATACTTAATCGCATGCGTGCACCTTGGAAAGGGATTTTTTTCTTAGTGACATTAGGCCCACTACTAGTTTCTGTTGTTGTCCGTACTTTGGGGTGGGCTGTGATTTTTGGCCGAGAGGGAGTTATTAGTGAAATAGCTCAGTTTATAGGGTTGAGTGATAAACCTATTACGTTGATGTATACACAAACTGGCGTACTTATAGCTCTAGTGCATGTTCTTGTGCCGTTCATGGTTTTATCTGTATGGGCTTCACTACAGCGTTTAGATCCAGAAACTGAGAGAGCTGCTATTTCACTAGGTGCAAGTCCATTTACTGTTATGCATAAAATAGTATTACCGCAAATAATGCCGGGTATTCTGTCTGGTAGTGTCATTGTTTTTGCTTTAACTGCGACGGCGTTTGCAACACCTTCAATGATTGGTGGCCGCAGTTTGAAAGTAGTGGCTACTACTACTTACGATGAGTTCCTTCATAGTCTTAATTGGCCATTAGGAGCAGCTCTAGCGATAGTCTTGTTGGTTTTCAATGTTGTGATTATTGCCGGATACAACCGATATATCGAACGTAAATTTACACAGGTGTTTGAATCATGATGAAGAATGGACCTTTAGCACTGTTTTTCCACACGCTTTTTATTATATTTATGACTGCGCCACTCATTGTTGTCTGTTTAGTAGCGTTTACTGATAAAGGTTATTTGTCTATGCCTTTTGATGGTGCTTCGTTTCGCTGGTTTAAAGCGATTCTTAGTTATCCAGAATTTATCGATGCATTTTGGTTTAGCCTTCAACTTGGCCTTGCTTCAGCCACCTTAGCGCTCATTTTAGCTATACCTGCAGCATTGGCAATTGGCCGTTGGAACTTTCCTGGACGTAGTGCAGTAAATGCTTTTTTACTCTCACCTTTAATGATTCCTCATCTTGTATTAGGTGTCGCTTTTCTGCGTTTTTTTTCAGAGCTCAATTTGAATGGTACGTATATAGGCCTAATGCTTGCTCATACGTTGATGATTTTGCCTTATGCACTTCGATTAGTTCTATCAGGAGCTAGTGGTGTTGATCCAACATTAGAGCATGCAGCAAAATCATTAGGGGCGAGTAATTGGGTTACCTTCAAACGAATTACATTACCTCTATTGTTACCTGGTATCGCTAGTGGCTGGGTTTTAGCTTTTATTACCAGTTTTGATGAATTAACCATGAGTGTATTTTTAGCCTCACCAAGCACAACTACTTTGCCTGTTCGTATGTATTTACATATAGAGGAAACAATTGATCCTCTTGTAGCGTCGGTCTCTGCAATGTTGATCTTCGTTACAGTCATATTGATGGTTGTTCTTGACCGACTTTTCGGACTAGAAAGGTTAATGGTAGGCAAAGGGGACTAGTATGAGTTGTACCGATTATATCGTGATTGGTGGTGGCATGTTAGGCGCAGCGATAGGTTACGGTCTTGCGCGGCAAGGGCTAGCTTGTACTATTCTTGATGGCCATGATAGGGACTTCCGAGCAGCTAGAGGAAATTTTGGCCTTGTTTGGGTCCAGAGTAAAGGCGGTGGTTTTCCTGCTTATGCTCAGTGGACACGTAACTCAAGTAAGTTATGGCCAGAATTTTCTCGCGAGCTAAAAGAATTGACTGGTATTGATGTGCAGTTTAAGCAAACAGGAGGAGTACATTTTTGTTTAACAGATGAAGAGTTAGTTAAACGTCAAGCTCATTTGGAAAAGCTGGTAACAGAAAGTGATGGTGATTTTTCATATCGTATGTTGGATCACAGTGAGTTACTTAAATTAGAGCCTGAACTTGGACCAACTATAGCAGGCGGTAGTTGGTCTGCTTATGATGGACACGTCAATCCACTCTACTTATTACGAGCCATGCACGCAGGTTTTTCTCTTAAGGGAGGGGATTATTTAACCAACCATAAAGTAAAAGATATAGAAATTTGCCGCGATGGGTATCGGCTTCACACTGAGAAAGGAGAGTTGCATTGCCGACACGTTATTTTAGCCTCTGGATTAGACAATGCACGACTGGCTCCAATGGTAGGGCTTAAACAACCTGTATTTGTTCAACGAGGTCAAATCTTAGTTTCTGAGCGCATACCAAAAATACTCAATCATCCTAGTAATTATCTTCGTCAAACTGTTGATGGAACAGTTTTGATTGGCGATACCAAAGAGTCGGTTGGTTTAGATGATGGTCAAACTGTGCAGGCTATGGCAAAAATGGCTAGACAGGCTTGTAAAATTCTCCCTCGCTTAGGACAACGACGTATTGTTCGTGGATGGGGGGCGTTAAGAGTTCTATCTGCAGATGGTAGCCCTATTTATGAACAAGGTAACAATGCTTGGGCTTTTAGCTCACATAGTGGCGTTACTCTTGCTGCAATCCATGCTCTTAAATTAAGTTCAATGATTAAAAAACAAATAGTTAACACCAATTTCTTGGCGTTTTCAGCTAATCGATTTTGAGAGAATATTATGTTTCGTGATCTTTTTGGGACATCAGAACAATCAAGAGTAAATCTCTTGCTAGATGATGATTCGATTATTGTTCCAGCGGGTTATACCGTTGCGGCAGCCATACTAGTGCACCATCGTCGCCATAGTCGTACTAGTGCAGTTTCAGGCGTTCCAAGAGGTCCGTTCTGTTTAATGGGGGGGTGCTTTGAGTGTTTGGTTGAAATTGATGGTGTAAGTAATCGTCAAGCTTGCATGGTAGAAGTTCAAAATGGCATGAAGGTCTGTACACAGAAAGGACCAGGTGAATTATTAGATGTGATGAAACCTAATATTGAGGCTAATTTTTATGAAGTATGATTTAGTCATTATTGGAGCGGGACCTGCAGGTATGTCTGCTGCAGTTGATGCTTGTAAGCTTGGTCTTAGTTGTTTATTGCTTGACGAGCAGCTACGTGGCGGTGGTCAAATCTATCGTAACGTAGGTAATCAAGATTCAAATCGAAAAGCCATTCTTGGACCGGAGTATCAATCCGGATTAGCACTTCTAGAGTCTTTCGAAAGTAGTACATGTAAACATATTTCGGGTGCTACCGTTTGGCAAATAAGTGCTGATAAAAAAGTTTTCTATTCGGTTTCTGGTAAATCTTGCTCAGCTACCGCTGGTAAAATATTGATATCTACAGGTGCACAGGAAAGGCCTATGCCCATACTAGGGTGGACCTTACCAGGTGTAATGACTGCTGGAGGTGCACAGATTCTGCTAAAAAATCCAGGTTTAGCAGCTGAAGGCGCTATTTTTGCAGGTTGTGGACCGTTGCTTTATTTGGTTGTTTGGCAGTATTTAAAAGCTGGTATAAAAGTTAAAGCGGTTCTGGATACAACAAAGCGAAGTAACTATTTTACAGCCGCGAAAAAATGGCGAGGAGCCTTTGCTGGTCGAAAGTATTTATTTAAAGGTATTGGCTTACTTAGAGATATTAAGTTAGCAGGTATACCAATTTATAAAGAAGTAAATCAGATTTCAGCTTTAGCTGATGATACTAAACTTCTTAATGCTGTTTCATTTAAGACACATAAAGGTGAGTTTAAAATTAATACTGAACATCTATTTTTGCACCAAGGAATTATTCCTCAAGTGAATTTAGCAATGGCAAGTGGCTGTGAGCATCAATGGAGTTCACAACAACTTTGTTGGACTCCAAAAGTAGATGAATGGGGTCAAAGTAGTCAGCAGGGGATTTTGATAGCAGGTGATGGACTTGGTATTGGAGGTGCCATTGCCGCTGCACTTAGAGGGAAACTAGCGGCTCTACAAATAGGGTATGAAAATGGCAAACTAAGCTTCCAGCAGCGTAATGCACGTAGCAAGTCCGTTCGTCGTCTTCTAGTGAAAGAGTTGGCATTTCGGCCCTTTATAGATGCCCTTTATCGTCCTGCAGAGCAGTTTCGAAAACCAACAGATAATGACGTGGTCATCTGCCGTTGTGAGGAAATAACACTTAATGAAGTCAAAAGTGCTTTTGGTAAAGGATGCATAGGACCAAATCAATTAAAAAGTTTTACTCGCTGTGGGATGGGACCGTGTCAAGGGCGTCAATGTGGAAATACGGTAACAGAGGTAATAGCAGACCTTTCGGACCGTTCCATAGAAGAAACTGGCTACTACCGCCTACGCTCTCCTATTAAACCTTTAAATTTAAATGAATTGGCTAGCCTCTACGATGAAAAATAATAAAGCAGATGTAATTATAATTGGTGGAGGAATACAAGGGTGTTCTACCGCGTGGAATTTAGCAAGCCAGGGCATTTCGTGTATTGTTTTGGAAAAAGATCATGTTGCACGTCATGCGTCAGGAGTTAATGCAGGTGGTGTTCGTCGATTAGGGCGCCATCTTGCAGAAGTTGCTCTCTCCCAACGATCAAGTGAAATATGGAATCAGCTTAATGAATTATTGGACGCTGATACCGGATTTAAGCCTTCCCGACAGATTAAAGTGGCAGAAAGTGACGCGGATATGGTGGCACTAAATGATCGAGTTCAAAGTGTACGTTCAATGGGATTCAATCATGAAGTGATGATTGATCAGAAGATGTTACGTTCACTTTTACCTGCGGTTTCTTCTCATTGTGTGGGGGGAATATTAGTAGAAGGTGATGGGAGTGCCATTCCCTTTAAAGCAACAACGGCATTTGCTAGGGCTGCACGCCTAAAAGGAGCTCAGATTTTAGAAGGACATGCGGTTACTGCTATTTCTTCAATCGGTAGTGGTTGGGAAGTAGATACTCCTCAAGGCTCTTTTTCATCCCAGATATTAGTTAACTGTGCAGGGGCGTGGGGAGACAAAATAGCTCAAATGGTGGGTGATACAATTCCACTAATTCCCTCAGCACTAATGTTAATGATTACACAACGCATGCCAAAGTTTATGGAAGGAGTTGTTGGGGCTGAAAAGCGACCACTTTCTTTCAAACAATTCGAAAATGGTACTGTTCTCATTGGTGGTGGTTCTAAAGGTTTTTCTGATATAGACAACAATTTAGCTCATGTTGATATGCATGGCTTGGCTCAGTATGCAAAAAATGCGACTGCTATATTTCCTATAATGAACCAAGCCCGGATTGTTAGAAGCTGGGCTGGGCTGGAAGGCGTAACTCCTGATCAGATACCCGTTTTAGGCGCAGGATCAAAGCCCGGCCTATTTCATGCCTTTGGTTTTTCAGCACATGGCTTTCAACTTGGTCCTGTTATTGGGGAAACACTAGCATTACTCATACAAGGTAAACCATTACCCTTTTCTATTGAGCAGCTTCGCTATAATCGGTTTTGAAATAATTAATTATGGGCGTTATTGTATTGCTCTATAGATGGTCAGTGGAAATTTTTAATACTAGATATAAACAAACAATCAGGTCATTTTTATATGAATAAAATAGAATATTAATGCTGTTTTTTTAGTAAGCTTTAGGTTTTTTTATGTTTTTTAGCAATAAGATTTTTGAGTCATCGAGAAGTAAATATCTAGGCTATTGCGTTGTTATCGGTTATTTTCTTTTTTTACTCGCATTGTTTACTAAATTAGAAACCTTATACAGTGTTTCTGCACTCTGTTACTGGGTAGTGTTTATTTTTTCTTGGTCTCGATTGAGCTTTCGAAATAAGAATCAAATAAAGTTATTAATGGGAGGGGGGGGGGTTGCAATAATTGTGGCTATTTTTTCAGGTGCGCACTTAGTCTCAATCTCTATACTGGAAGGCAATTTAGGCATTGTTGTTATGTTAACAGGTGTATCTCTGTTAAGTCTTATGCCCGAGACTATTAAAAAAAGTTCACCAACCATGGGCTCCAAAGGTGTTATCCATACTTGGGCAAGTGTTCATTTTTTAGGCTCAGTAATCAGTATGTCTGCTATTTTTTTTGTCGGCGATAAATTACAGCGCCAAACAGGAAAAATGACTAAGCCTCAATATAGCATTTTAGTAAGGAGTTTAACCAGTGCTGGATTATGGTCACCATTTTTTGCTTCTCTTGCCGTTTCTTTATCTATTGCCCCTAATGCAGAATTTCAGCATTTAATATTTATGGGGATCCCAATATCTTTTTGTGCTTTCTTTGTGACATTATGGGAGTTCAAATACCAGAATTTTCTAAGTACATTTTCAGGCTTTCCTATTACATTTGATTCATTAGTTTTTCCAATTTTTCTTGCATCGATAGTGATCGTTTTTCACTATATTATTTTTCCAAACACTCCGATTCTTTCCATTGTTTCCTTCTTAAGTCCGCTGTCTATAATTATTTTATTATGCTTTAAATACAGATTGTCATATATGGTGAAAAAAATAAAAGATCATGTTCATATTCGTTTGCCACTTATGGCTAATGAAATTGCTTTGTTTTTATCTGCCGGCTTTTTAAGTAAATGTATTAGTCTCGCATTAGTAAGTTCATTGGGTGAAAATTGGTCTTTGTTTAACCATTTTGGCTTTTACGAAGCTATATTATGTTTTATCGGGATTTGTTTACTTTCATTATTAAGTTTACATCCGATTGTTGGGATTTCTTTGATGAGTTCAGTTGTACCCGCTAATAATGTTGATAATACATTGTTAGCGTTTGTTGCTCTCAGTGCTTGGGCTGTGGGTACAGCAATTAGTCCAATGTCTGGTGTTAATTTATCTATTTCTGGTAAGTATGGTGTAGATAATTTTGAATTAGCACGCTCGAATTGGTTCTATGGAGCAATGATGGCTTTTATTATATCTTTTTTAATATTTATACTTACTATTTATTAAAGTTAAGGAGTATGGATTGAAAAGAATAAAAAATTCAATTTGGAAGTAGAGGGCTTTTGAATATTTTTTTAAGTTTATCTCTTTAGATATTTTCTAACTTCTATAGAGGGCTATTAACATTCCTAATTTTTAATGCTAATGAGAGTCTAGTGAAACATCATAAACACATAAATCTAGATGGATAATCGCTGACTAAATACTTTTAAATTTGAAAACCTACATGAAGCTCTCTGTCAGTGAGCTTTCAGTTGTTGACTATGCTCTTTATTAATTGTCAGTTTGTTCTATGCATTAGGCCAAAGGCCTCTGTTTTATTTACCATTGCAATATCCAAGTACTGTTTGATTACTCGCCCAATGTTCAAAGTGTTTATACGAGACATCACGCTACTATCAAGCGTTAGGAGAAAGTGATGTTTAATGTGATCGTAGTGAGTTTATTCTGACTGCTATGAATGAATCGTTAAGCTAAGCAATCTCTGTAGAGCAAAAAGCGCGAGTAAAAACAGCTTGTCAAATTCTCGACTTACTCCTGAATTCAAGTCCGAAGTGCGACACTTTTCATTTCAAGTAGCCAAACACATCTGTTTAAAGATTACTCAGTCTCCCTAAAATCAGGTCTTTTAAGGTTGTATTGAAAAACTATAAATACTAAAGCCGTCTTTAGCATTTCTCTACTTGAGTTTTGATCTGAAATTTATTACAACAAGGTCACCATTTTGAACGCTACTTAGTGATATTACTCCTATTTTAAGCGGACGTTTTTGCATTTAATCTGTTTTCATATTGTGACCAAGATAGACACATAAAAGAACTTTAATCCACATTTTTCAAATACCTAAACTTTTATTATTTTATTGAAGGTCGGAGGTTCGAATCCTCTCGGACGCACCATTTTAATAATGGTCACTAACGCTATAAACTCCCCGTAATT
>TARA_R110000764_G_scaffold6438_1_pt1 | contig 16465 bp, 7 predicted proteins | sample TARA_R110000764 | Tara Oceans TARA_R110000764 (sample SAMEA4398111) | marine metagenome | biome: Polar Biome; feature: [SRF] surface water layer (ENVO:00010504); material: water (ENVO:00002006), including particulate matter (ENVO:01000060) such as... | depth 5 m | reverse complement strand
TTGGTGGTAAATACCAATACGTACTATTAAGCAGTATTGCTACTGTTATTCAAACTGCTACTACTAACGTTGACCTTTATATGCTTAACGGAACTCATAAGTATCAGTTAACAGGAACTAATTTAGGTACTGGAGTTGAATCAGCTCAAGCTATACAAGCAGCAATGTTTAAGGCAGCTTCAACAGGATGGACTAATGCTGATATGCAGGTTACTTTACCAGGTGGTTCAGTAATTACAAGTGTTGGGATTACAACAATCTAGTAAATAATTTTTTTTAACAACTAAGAAGAGGTTTAATTATTTAAGCCTCTTTTTTTTTGTTTATCTTTGTACAAATGTTTACAAATGATTAACTCAGTAAGAAATACAGTCTTAGCAATTTTAAATAAAAATAACTATGGATATATATCTCCTAATGATTTTAATTTATATGCTAAACAAGCTCAATTAGATTTATTCGAAGATTTATTCTACGAATATAATTATCAAATAATTAAAGAAAACGCTAGACAGTCTGGAACTGGATATGCAAATATATCTAAAGGTATTGTAGAGGTAATAGATTTATTTTCTACTACAGCAGTATTAGCTAATATAGCTAACAACACTTATACTTTACCAGCAGATTTTTATTTAATAAATAAAATATTATGTTTTGATGCAGCAGGTACAACATATACTGGAGAGGCAGAAAGAGTAAGTCATAATAAAATAACTTTATTAAACACTTCCAATCTAACTGCACCAACAACAATATACCCTGCTTACACAACGGAAGGTTCTGTATTAACCGTATTTCCTTCTACTATTAATGCTGCAAATCAATTACAAGCACAATACATAAGGTATCCTTTACCTCCTGTATGGACATATAATACATTACTTGCAGGTGGTGCACCTGTATTTAATCCAACATCTTCTTCTTATCAAGATTTTGAATTGTCAGCAGATTACGAGCCAGATTTAGTAACAAAAATATTAGGATATGCAGGTGTTTCAATTAGAGAACAAGCTGTTGTGCAATTTGCAAATACACAAGACCAACTAGAAAATAATTCAGAACAATAATGGCATACTTAAACGACTATCAATATTACGAAAATGACGGTAATGCACCAGCGGATGCTAATTGGGGTTCTTATCAATTTGTATCACTTGCAGAAATAGTAAATAACTTTTTATTAATGTATGATGGAAATCATTCTTTAGTAAATAATGAAGAAAGATATAAAATACTATTTCACGCTAAACGTGCTATTCAAGAATTAAACTATGATGCTTTTAAAGAAATAAAAGCTTTAGAGCTAAATGTAGGAACTGAATTAAGATTTATTTTACCGCAAGATTATGTGAACTGGGTAAGAATATCATTATTTAAAGATGGTATACTTAGACCTTTAACTGAAAACATTCAAATTAATACTGCATCAGCTTATTTACAAGACCAAAGTTCAAACATATTATTTGACCAACAAGGAAATATTTTAAGACCAGAATTTTCAGAATTAGATTTTGATAGAATAAGAGGAACAGCTAGAACAATGTATATGAACCAGGGAGCTATGTTTGATGGACTTATGGGTTATAATTTTAATGGAGGTTGGTATTTTGATTTTTCAATTGGAAGAGGTATGTATGGTTTAAATACAGAAACGGCTAATGCTAATCCAACATTTAATATTGATAAAAAAAGTGGAGTAATTACTTTTAGTTCAAATATGAAAGACCAATTATGTATATTAGAATATGTATCTGATGGTATGGAGGGTGGTATCGATACAGAAGTTACAGTAAATAAATTATTCGAAGACTATGTATATGCTTTTATACAATACGCTATTTTAAATAGTAAGTTAGGAGTTCAAGAATATATTGTAGCAAGAGCTAAAAAAAATAAAAGTGCTTTATTAAGAAACGCTAAAATTAGAATGAGTAATATTCATCCTGGAAGATTATTAATGAATATGAGAGGAAAAGATAAGTGGATAAAATAATATGGCTAAAACTTTAAGAAACTTTATACAAGGACGAATGAATAAAAGCGTTGATGAACGATTAGTTCCTCAAGGCGAATACATTGATGGTCAAAATGTTAGACTAGGTTCCACAGAAAATTCAGAAATAGGTTCAGTAGAAAACGCTAAAGGAAACGAACTTTTAGTAACACCATTGTATACTGATGGTAATACTTATAGTTTTAAAACTTTAGGAGCATATGCTGATAGTGCTAACGAAACTCTATATTGGTTTATACACGCTGACGCTACAGGTGTTGGTCTTACCAATAAAATAGATATGATTCTTTCTTATAACGTTTTAAGTAAAGTTATTACTTATCACGTAATTAGTGCAGATGATGGGGGAGGTGTAAATACTACGTTAAATTTTAATGACACTTATTTAATAAATGGAATTAATAAAATTGACAATCTTTTATTTTTTACAGATAACTTAAATCCTCCACGATTTATAGATTTAAATAAAGATTACTCAGACCCAATTTCTAATATAGACCAGTTTACTGCTGAAGAAATATTAGTTATTAAAAAACCACCACTAGAAGCTCCGTCTTTACAATTAATAACCATTGCTAAAGACGATACATATTTAGAAGAAAGATTTATATGTTTTGCTTACAGATATAAATATTCTAACAATGAATATTCAGCAACATCACAATTTACTAATCCATCGTTTTCTCCTAAAAATTTTAATTTATCATTAGAAAGTGGAGTTAATGAAGGAATGGTTAATGAGTTTAATGCAGTAGAAGTAACTTATAATACAGGTAGTAGTTTAGTAACAGAAATTCAAATTCTTTTTAAAGAAGCTGATAATCCTACGGTAAAAGTAATTGAGTCTTTTAATAAGTCAGATTTAGGATTAGGAAATAATAATAACGAAACTATACTGTTTGATAATAGTAAAATATTTACTATTCTGGCTGATTCAGAAATATTAAGATTATATGATAATGTTCCTTTATTATCTAAAGCTCAAACTACAATGGGCAATAGATTAATGTATGGAAATTATTATGAAGGATATGATTTAAAAGATTCAACTGGCAGAGATATTATTTTTAATTATGAAACATCTTTAGTTTCAACAGATATTAATGAGTATGACTTAGCAACAACACTATCAAACTCTACTATATCAATGGATTGCACATCTGGCTCTTTAGTCAATGTTACAGTTCCTAATGGACAAATGGGGTTTTACCTAACAGTTGATGGTTCATCTACAGGAACTCCTTTAAGTTTGAAATCAGGAGGTCAAGTGACAATGGATATTCAGTTTATTCATAATTCTTATGGCGGAAATATTAGTGGTGCGTTTACACCTCCTACAAGTACTACTCCAGCTACAGATTTAACTATAGATTTTAATTTAGCAAGAGATTACACAAGTGCATTTGATTTAGCAACAAGTAGTGAGTTTGTTCAATATATAGGCTCTCCTACTAATATAAAAACAATTGCAAATTGTTTAACTGGAATATCAAGAAGTGATGCGTTTAATTGTTCCGTACCATCATCACAAGCAGGTGCAAGTGAAGGTACTTTATCAAAATGTTGGAGCGGAACAAAAGATGAGTTTTGTACTGGAAATACTTCCGTTTTTGATACGTCATTTGCAGTTTTAGGAATAAGAACTGACTCATCTAATGCTAATTTTATTGGATTAACATTAATGGCAGTAGCATATACAGATACTTGTCCAGTTAATGGTGCTGCTGCAGCTACACAAGTTGTTTTTGAATATTATCAAATTAATTTAGCTTCAGCAACTTATAAAGATATTGGTAGTCCATTAAGTTTACATAGTAATAGAAACTATGAAACTGCTATAGTTTATATGGATGAATTTAACAGAAGTTCAACTCCTATAGTAAGTCCTCAAAATACTATTGCAGTTGCTTGTGGTGAATCAGGAAATCAAAATAAAATAAAAGCAACTATTCCTGTTTCAATGAAACCACCTTCTTGGGCAACTAGATATAAATTTGTTGTTCAGCCAGATAGAGATACTTACAATACAATATTTGTAAATTTATTTTTTAATGACCCTAACTCAACAAGAGTGTGGTGTTTATTAGAAGGAGAAAATGCTCAGAAGGTTGAAAAAGGTGATAGATTAATTGTAAAACGTGATTCATTTGGAATAAGTAATAATTGTGTATATACAACTGTTTTAGAGAAAGAAGTTCAGATAGCAGATTTTATTACTATCCCTGATGTTAAGTTACCAGCAGGAGCTTATATGGCTGTTTCTCCATTAAACTGGGCAGTAAATTCAGATACTAGCACAATTTTTAATCCTGGAACAAGCGGATTGTTAAGCAATTGTACTAGTGAAGAAAACCCTAGTAAAGGAGGCTCTCAAACTGGCACGACAAGTGATGTGCCTAGAGGTCACTATCTTTTGTCAGATGTTGATGATGCAGGTGTTTATACTGATGTTACAATACCTGCTGGTAGTATTATAAATTGGTATATGAAGTTTCAAAGAAAAGGACCTGGAGACGGAAATAATAGTTGTGAAAGGGTTATATACACTTTAGATTTGCAAGGTTTAGTGTCAAGACAAAATTATGCTAATACGTATGATTGGTTTATAGGTGATGGAATTGAATCTTTATTAAACACAGGTTCTTGGGATGTAGGTGATTCTGGTGCAAATGGAACTCTTACTTTTACAACAGCACTAACTACATCTGGTACTACCATATGTCAAACAGCACAAAATACTAGGTCAACTTTCGGTACTCAAACACCTAAAGATTTTCATATGGGGTTTGGAAAAAACAGTACCTCACAAGAAAATGCACTAATGTGTGTAGTTGAAGGAGGAAGAAATTGTGGTAGAAATGAAAGAAGAAGGTCATCTGTATCAATGAGTGTACAAATAATTAAAAGCGAATCTTCTTTAGTATTTGAGTCAGAACCTTTAGATTCTTCACCAGGAGTTTTTTATGAAGGTCAAGATAACTATCCAATAACAGGAGGGTTTCATATGAGTGGAGCTGCATCTACAGACCAAAATCAAACTGCTACACAAGACGCTATAATTAATTTAAATTTTGGTAATTGTTTTACTTTTGGTAATGGAGTAGAAAGTTATAAAATTAGAGATTCTATTGTTGGTAAAAGTATGAATTTAGGTAATAGAGTTTATGGAGCTACAGAACAAATTTACAAAAGAACTCATAGAACTGCAGACATAACATATAGTGGTATATATAATGATGAATCTAACATTAATAAATTAAATGAATTTAATTTAGGTCTTGTTAACTTTAAACAACTTGAAGAATCATTTGGTCCTATAGAGGTTTTATCTGGAAGAAGAAATGATATATTATGTTTGCAAGAGGATAAAATATCTTATGTGTTAAGTGGTAAGAATTTATTATCAGATGCGGCAGGAGGAAGTGCATTAACATCTGTTCCAGAAGTTTTAGGAACGCAAATTACAAGAGTAGAAGATTATGGTATAAGTAATAATCCAGAAAGCTATAGTGAATGGGGAGCAGATAAATTTTTTACAGACGTAAAAAGAGGAGCTATTATTCAGTTAAAAGGAAGTGCTGCTCAAAATGAACAAATGTCCATTATTTCAGAATTTGGAATGAGAGGATATTTTAGAGATTTATTTATTGAATCTTCTTTAACTCAAAAAATAGGAGGATTTGACCCTTATATGAATGAATATGTTTTAAGTGTAAATGGAACTTTATTACCACAAGAAGACGTTTGTTATGCCTGTGGTACTTCAATAGAATTTGTTGTAGAGGCAGGAACTGTTCAAACGTTTTGTTATAATTTAAATAATGAATCTGGTAATGCTCGATTTAATTATACTGTAGGTTTAAATTCTGGCAGTACTACAACATTTGTAGCTAGTTGGATTGATAGTGCAGGAAATGCTGCTTCAGTATCTAGTGGTGCGGTAAGCACAACTGGATTTATAACAGTTATTAGAGATGTGCCTTCAATAAATAAAGTAACTATAACTGTTACACAAACTGCAGGAAATGCTAGTTGGGTTATTAATCAAGCTTGTCCTGTTTCTAATCCATTAACTTTAGTGCAAGTCTGTATTACTAATCCAGATGAAAATTTAGATTCTAACTTTAATGAGTTTTATTGGAATACATTTGGCGACCCTCAACCAGTGGCACCTTTTTATACAAACCCAACTTTTTCTTCACCAACAACTTCAACGTTTGTTGATTTTGCTGAAGGAAGTGGGAATGTAGTTTCTCAATATGTTTCAACATCAGGGCAAACAGGGCTAGGTGGTTTCCCACCAAATAATGGTTATGTAACTATTCAATCATTTAAAAGAAGTCCAGCTAATTTTGTTTTTGCTTTTACACAAGACCAATTTAGATTTTTAGAAAGTAATACTTTATATCAAAATACACCAACTGACATTTCAGCATTATTAGCTGCATCGGCAGTTACTAATAAAGAAGAAGTTGTTCCTGGAGTACAATATAGAGGTCAATTTGCTAGAGTAAATAACTATACTTATTTGTATTTAATATGGGATTATAGAAGTAGACAATCATCGGCATTAAGTTATCAAGCAGGAACTGCTAATTTAATAGCAGATAGATTTGCTGCTTGTTGTACAAATGCAGCAACAGCATATTTTTTAGATGGTGCAACTTTATCTAGTTCTACAGTTGTTTTTAATGACATTAATAGAGCAACTCCTGCAGCAGATGGATATTATAGTGATAGCGTTTATGTAAGATTACAAAAACTAGGAGTATTACAACCAGACATAACAGTTTGTGGTTGTGGTGTTTCTTGTGGGACACAATCAGCACAAACTTTAAATTATAAAACAGCCGTTCCAGCAATATTTAAATCTAGAACTAATTTTGCCGTTACTACAGGAGCGGTTATTATTACTTGGTTTCCTTGGGAAATGCCTAAAGGAATAAGAGTTACTTATAATGGTGTTGTTTATAATAAATGGACATCATCAGCATTTGGAGATGTAAGTCCAAATAGTAATTCTACACCAGTTTATTTGGGACAAACTAGTTCTGGAATACCTCCAGCAATTGGTAATTACCCAATTTATGAAGCAAATTCTTTATATCAATATGAAGAAGTTCCAAATCAAACAGAAAACGTACAAGTAGGAACTGGTCAAATAAAAACAACTGCTACACAACCGTTAACTTGTACATTGGTTGTGCCTAAAATGAGTGCATCTATAAATTATTTAGATGTTAAAATTTACAATTTACTTACAAGTACTGATTATCTGTCAAGTAATTTTACAGTTTCTTGTGTTACAAGTTTAGTAAGTACAGATGCAGATGTTACACAAACATATGGTTCATCTTCTGCGGCTTGTGGTGGAGCAACAGATAATGGAGGGGAAGTATTTTCAATATCCACTCCAAGTGGTGGATGGTCAATTGGAACAAGAGTATATGCTAATGCTAATGGAACTTCTACTGCTGTAAATACTGATGCTACATCCCCTGGTTATGCTGACAGAATATTTACTTCTCCTGGATGGGTGTTAACTGGAGTTAATGACCCTACTACAGGAGGAGAACAAGCAATCGAGCTTAATGATGAAAGTGTAATAATATCCGTTTTTGGATGTACACCTTAAAATAATAATATATGGCATTTACTAATCAAACTGTAACTTATAGCGAAACTTCAAAAGGGTTTCCTTCATTTTATTCATTTATTCCAGAACAAATTAAAGGAATGAATGGTTATTTATATACTTTTTATCAAGGTAAATTATGGCAACATAATTCAAGTACCGCTCTCAGAAACACTTTTTATGGTAGTACTTTTAGCTCTACTATTACAAGTGTCTTTAATCAATCACCTTTGGAAAATAAACTATTTAAAACCATAGGTATTCAATCTGACTCTGCTTGGTCGGCTACTTTAAAATCTGACTTACAAGATACAGGCTCTATATCGTATTCATATTTTGTACAAAAAGAAGGAGAATGGTTTGCGTATTTAAGAAGTAATCCTGCTAATCCTATTAGTGGTGAATTTCCTTTACGTTCAGTTCAAGGTGTTGGTGGGCAAACTGTACGTACTGGTGTAGGAACTGGAGTTTGTGTTTTAACATTTGATATGGCTGTAGATTTAGGAAGTATGATTAATGAAGGAGATACAGTTTATTATGCTTTAATACCTAATCCAGTCACAGACCCATATACTCCTATTGAAGCAGGTCCAGTGTCTTCTGTAAATTATGATGCGGCAAATAATATTAATAATATTACTATAAATAATAGTGCTACGGCATTACCAGCAACAGGTACCGAAGTGTATATATTATACATAAAAAATCAAATAGCTGAATCTAATGGTATACTGGGTCATTATGGTGAATTCACCTTAACTAATGGTCTAGTTGAAAATCCAAATTCACTTGCTGTAGAACTCTTTGCTGTTGATTCAGACGTTATGAAAAGTTTCCCTTAAAATTAGTATCTTTGTTCTTATTTAAGTAAATGAGTAATAAAGAAAATTTAGTTGCATCTAAAATATTAACTGGTATATCTAAAAGTCCTGGACTTTTGTGGGAGAAACTAGAAATATTTCAAGATGAATTAAAAAAAGTAAATGGTTGTTTAACTCATAATGTTGGAGAAGAACAATCTAAAGGTTTAAAAGAAGTAGCTCCTTTAGAGCATCATTTTGAAGGTGGTTTGTATACAAGAGAGTTGTTTATGCCAAAGGGTGTTTTTATTGTTAGTTTAATTCATAAAAAACAACACCCTTCTTTTTTATTAGAAGGCGAAGTTTCTTTTATAACTGACGAAGGTGAATTAAAAAGAATAAAAGCACCGTATAAGGTGTTTACACAAATAGGTACACAAAGAGTTTTTTATGTACATAAAGATAGTAGATGGTGTTGCGTTAATAAAACCAATGCAACAACTGTTAAAGAAGCAGAGCTAGATATATATGTAAATAAATATTTAGAATTGCCTAAAGAAGTATTAAACAAAAATAAAGAATTATGTCAGCAGTAGCATTATTAATTACAAGCATAGCTTTAACTGCAGGTAGCACTGCTTTAAATTTTGTAAATGCAGGAAAACAAAGAAGAGCAGCATCAAACGCTGAGTTTGATGCCGAAGAAGCATTAATAAAAGCACGAGAAAAACTAGGAACAAATTTTTACGAAAATTTATCTATTAACAAAGAAAAATATGTTTTAGAAAGAGAAGCATTATTATCTGCAGGAGCTCAGGCTACAGCAGCAGGAGCTGAAAGCGAAAGAGGAGCGGCAGCAGTTGCTGGTAGAGTTTTAGCGGCACAACAAAAAGCACAACAACAACAAACTTCTAGAATGGGTGATGAGCAGAAAAAATTAGAAGGATTAGTTGCTCAAGAAGATTCTCGTTTAAGAGATATTGGTGTTCAGTTAGATTTAGAAGAAGTTAAAGGAGCTCAAATTGCGGCTGGTAGAGCAGAACAATCAGCAAATATGTTACAAGCTCAAGGAATGCAAGGAATATTAGATACTGCTAAAGCAGGAGTAGCATTATCTGGAGGTCTTAAAGAAGCAAAAGCTGCTGGAGGAGGAGATGTTCCGTTTATGTTAGATGCGAATAATTTAACTAAATCTGGTTTTACAGGACCAACTGCACTAAATGATGCTTTTACATCATTTCAAGCAACAGACCAAGGTGCTTTATTTAAAGATTTAGATTTTTCACAAGTCAATGACATAATTAATAGACCATCTATAAATGATGCTGGACAACCGCAAGTGGGAGGTATGATTGCAGGTCAAGATTTTATACAAACATCTTTAGGAGATTCTGGAGTAAAAGATTTTAATAAATTTTTAAGACAACAAAAAAGAGCTCTAAGAAGATTAAACAACACAGGATTAATGAGCACAGATAATGGATATGTTGCTACTGAGGATTAACACATAAAAATAAGAATGGCTAAAACATATATAGGATACGCTCAAAGAGAAAAAGAAACTAATGTAAACTGGGGAGCAGTTGCTACAGGGTTTACTGATTTGTTAAATGAACAAAGAAAGACTAAAGAAGAAAATGAAGCGGCTGATGCTTTGGCTACTCAAGAACTAGCAACTACATTGCAAAGCTCTCCAGAGGGTGGAGACAGAGAGTCAAGTGATTATATTTTAGATTATGTAAATAATGCGTCAAATTATAACTTAATGTTAAAGCGTCAATTAGATGCTGGTAATATGAGTAGAAAACAATTTACTACATTAACACAAAATCTAACTAATGGTACTGCACAAATTGTTGCAATTACTAAAAAATATAATACTTACTTACAGAATCAAGAAAAACGTATGAAAGAGGCTACAGACATAGGTGGTCAGGCAGCTCAAGACGTTTGGAACGCTGGAAAAATTCAATCATTTGCAGACTTTAGAGATAACGCTGCTTTTATTGACCCTACAACAATGAAGGTTAGTCAAGGGAAATTAGTAGATAAAGTAGTTGATGGAAAAACAATAAGAGTTATGTCTGACAATACAGCAGACTTTACTCAAGTTAGTACTATGCTAGGATGGATGGGTCAAGAGATAGATAAGTTTGATTTAACAAAAGCTATAGATGATACATACAAAACATTGGCTCCATCATATCAAACAAATATGCCAGATGGTTCTATAAAAGATGACGTTAGAAGGATGCCTGATTTTCAAAAAGCGGTAAATGGTAAATTAAAATCTTATTTAAATGACCCTAGAAATGTAGCTAGTGTTTTAGCTGATTACGCACAAATGGCTCCTAAAGGAGGTACAGACGGAGCTCCAACTCCTTGGGAATTTACAGATGATGTAAAAAAAGCAAATAATAAAAATGCCATATATCTTACTCCAGACTCGGCAGGTAATTACAATATTGATTTAGATAGTAAACAAGGTCAGTACTTACAAGAACAAGCTCTTGAGTATATGAATTCTCAATTAGAATTAAAAATACCTAGAAAAACTACTGCTATACCACAGGCTCCTCCACCAAAAGCTATAACTCCAGAACAGATTGGAAGTATGAATAATGTAACGGCAATATTACAAGTTGCATATGGTAATAAGGAGGAGAGAGCTGCAGGAAGTGCTCAAATATTAGCATTAAATGATGGATACAGAAAAGTTAGTCCTAACCAAGATAATACTGCTATAAACATTACAACTAATGATAATGTTGTATTTTCAATTCCTTTTAATTCTAACCCTAATATGTTATTACAAGGAGCTGGTAAAGTTATTGGAACAGACGTTTCATATAAAAATTCGTTATCTTTAATGCAACAAAACGACCCAACAACTTACAATAATTTATATAAAAATCAATTAAGTAATTCTACTGATGTAAATATGGAAGATTTTAATACCATACCTACACGTGATAAAAAAGGTGCTTATAATGTTTTAAAAATTAATACTGGTAAAACAAAAGAAGTTGAAAATGAAGATGGGGTAAAACGAATAATTGATATTACCGAAACACCATTTGAAATGTTTAACGAAGCTCTAGGAGACTCATTCCTTGGATATCGTGCTGAATTAACAAAAATGGTACCAGTAATGGAAGAGATATTTAAAAGAAGCGGAATTAGTAGTTTAGTAAATGACCAAAATTTATTTACTGTTATTGATGATGACGATAAAAATGATAGAAAATTACAATTAAACGAATACGTTGATGCGATAGGCAATGTTAGCCCAAGTTTATTAAAGATATATTTACCAGAAGTTATGAATGGACCTATTTATTTATTACAAGAAGATAACCAGGAAGAAAATGTAAGTAGAATTAATAAAATTACTAAAACTTTATACGATGCTGCTAATGAAGGTAGAAAGCTTTCTCCAAATGACTTTGGATTTATGCAAAATTCAGTTGATAGAACAGTAAACGAAGGTGCTTATAAGTATGAAGAAAACAACGCTTCTTTTGTTATCCCTGGCTCCAAAGTTAAATTCCTATGGAATGGTGGAGATGGAAGTAAATTTGAAAATGCTCAGATAAAAAATAATCAGGGACAGTATATGCAAGTACGTGATGATTTTGGCGATATTATTACAATAAATAAAGACAATGAAGTAGTAGAAGAAGTAAAAGAAAAAGCTACTGTAGACTCAAAAGGTAAATGGAATATTTACAATAAACCAACTGAAGGAAATTAATATGAGTTTAACAAATAATAGTGCTTTAGATTTAGCTTTTGATTCAGCAGTATCACAAGGGTATAGACAAGGAAAGAAAGATTTTGTAAATTTAATTTCTTCAGATTATGATGCTTTTTCATTAGCTTTTAATCAAGCTTCAGAAAATGGTTATCAAGACAATCAAGATGAATTTGCTAATTTAGTTGGTTTGCAATCTATTCCAGTAAAAAAAAAAGGCGATACGGAATTTCCATTGGAAGATACTTCATTGGAATATCAGCCAGATATTAAAAAAGAACCAATTCCAGACCTTAGTGAAACTGTAACTGATTGGTTTAATACTTTAAATAAAGAACCTAAACTTACAGGGGAAGATTCTACTATTATACCAAAGGGGGAAAATTCTACTATTATACCAAAGGGGGAAAGTCTTGATAAATATGATTCAAATAATCGTTTTCAAAAAGAACTTTTAATAAAAAAAGAATTAGATGAAGAAAACAGAAAAGAACTTTTAAATGACCCTAATTATTTAGCAACTCTTGAATCTATTAATCCTGATATTTTTAATAATAAAGCTACGGCATCTACACAAGTATTACGTGGATTAATAAGTGATTATGGTTTTAATGTTGACGTTGAAACATACGGAGGTATTTTAGGTATAGGAGCTTCTGAAGGATTAAAAGTTACATCAACAGATGGTAATGGAGAATTATTAATAAAAACAGGAGAGGAGTTTAATCCACAGAGCATTATTGATTTAAAAAAATTAATTTCTGACAATGCAAAAGCAAAAAAACCTATTAACCCAAATCAATCCGTATATGAAAAAGCTATTAAAGTTAAGGAAATGCGTGATGTTCCCAGAATTAATGAAGATGGTTCAGCCTCAACAGTTAAGCTAACAAGTTTTGAAGAAGACGGAAAGTTTTATGTTGCTCCTACATTGTTTCCAAAAGCTAATAGAAGAAATTCAACTCGAAGAGATGCTTGGGTAGAGTTAAGCAATTTAAAAGATATAATTGCAGTAGCAAAAGATAGAGATGAAATAATGCAATTCAACACTAAAGAAGAAGCTGAGAGATTTGCAGAAGGAAGTTGGAAAACAATAAACACAGTAGATTTAGAAAAAGAAAAGTTTTTTGAAAACCGTGGTGTTTTAAATTACCATACTAAAAAAGAAATGGCTGATAATTATCGTGAATTACGAGATGAGTTATTTTTTATAGAAGGAGATAAATTTGGTTTTTGGTCAACCGTAAAGCAAGAAGCTGATGAATATAATAAAGGAACTGAAGAACAAATAAAAAAATATCCTAACCTATACAATGATAAGGGTTTTTTAAGGGGTGATATAAATACATATAAAGAAGAGTTAAGAAAAAAAGTAAATACATTATATGATGATGTTATTGAAGATGATGAATATGATGATATTGAAACGGATTGGGATTTTGAATCTGAAAAAAGAAGAACCAATTATATAAATCAATCTATTGGTGCAAACAAACAAGTTGATATGGCACTTGACAAGATTAATGAGTTTACATTAAAAACTTTTGACGTTCCTTTTGATGATATAGATTCTTATACTCCTAAAACAGAATTAGAATTTCAATCAATAAATTATTTAAAAAATTTAAATGCTCAAGCTTTAGCTGTTAGAGATACTGCTGCTAAAAACTTTTTAATATCTAAATCCTATATGGATTCTAAAATAGGTAAAAATGCTTCTGGGGAATTGTTAGATGGGATAATGAACAATGTAATGAATGAGTATAATACAAGATACCCTAAAGGTAAAGCTGCTGAAGTTATTATAGAACTAGGTATGTATTCAGATGGAAGTACTACTAATATAGGTTTTGATAAAAGAATTATTGGAAATAAAAATGATAGACAATTAGCTTCTGAGTTAATTTCCAAATATATGACCCAGTCTGTGTTGGCAAACAAAGGTACTAGTAGAGGAATGTTTGAAATTCAAAAAGCTAAAGGTTACAGAGAAACAAAAGAAGCGGCTTTGGACAATTTCTGGGAAGTTTCTTTATCTACAGCAGCAGGTTCTTTATCAGAAATGCTTCCATATGGTTCCAAGTTAATTCCAAATTTTATGATTAAAGGAGGTCTTATAGGAGCTGCAATAGGTTTTGCTCAAGGTGCTGTAGTTGGTGGAGCGACTGCTGCAGCTACTGTAGTAGGAATGCCTTTAGTGCCTAAAGCGGCATTAGCTTTGGGTACTTCAAATGCTATTAGAAAAGGTATCCTTGGATTGGTTAGGGGTGCACAAGTAGGTATGGGTGCTACTATTTTAGGTATGGAATATACAAATGCTTTAATAGAGGCAATGGAAGAAAGAGGTTATGATTTATTTAACCCTAAAGATGTTGAAATTGCATTAAGCGATGCTAATGTTTGGAAAGATGGACAGAGCAAAGGTTTGGCTAGAGGTATACCTATTGCTTTAATTGATGTTCTTTCGGCTGGTATGGCAGGAAAAATTTTTAGCTCTACTAAAGGTCTAGCAAGATTAGGTTTAATGACTGGAGAAAGATTAATTTTAGACCCTGGTGGTGAAGCTTTAGGAGAAGCAACCGCTCAAATAACTAATAATATTTTAAACGGTGAAGAGCTTAATGGTTCTGAAGTTATGTTAGAAGCTATGGGTGGTATTGGTGCAAACTTTTCAAATATGACAGTTAACCTTGCGTTACAAGCGTGGAAAAGCTCATCAGTAGAAAATATAAAAGAATATGGTAAATACGGATTAAATTGGAGAAATCCAGAAGAAAAAAATCCTATTGATGCGTCTATAGCTTCACCTGGTTTAATGACTAATATGATTAACAATTTATCTGAATTAAAATGGATAACTCCAGAACAAGCTCAAAAAGCACAAATAAGAGTAGGCTCTGACAATGCAGCATTAGAAATTTTAAACATAGCAAACAAAAATAAAAATGATATTGACAATCCTTCTGTTACTAGGTTGTCACAATTAATAGGGTTAAAAAATATTTTAGAATCATCTAAAGAAACACAAGACGCATTTAAACCTATTATAAGAGATGTTAAAGATGAAATTCAATTAATATCCACAAATGGAAAGTGGAGTCCAGAATATACTAAAGTAGGTCCAGAAATTTTTCAGAATATAATGAATCAAATAAATGAAAAAAACTTTCCTCAAAAAACTCAAGAGACTGTAGATGAATTAATTGATTCTTCTTTTGACGAGTCTTTTAAAGAATATAAACAAAGTGATTTAGGTGGAGGTATGGAAGCTGATAGCTTTGAAAAAAATAATTTAGTAGAAGAAACTAAAAAATTAAGTGCAAAAGAAAGAAAAAAATTACAAGAAGATTGGATTAAAAATAATCCTAATGCAGAAATTGATGACAACGGAGATGTGGTAGCCTACAGAGTTGGTAGTATACGAGAGGGAGCAACACCTATGACGACTGACAAAAACATTGCTGAAACTATCGCTAGAGAAAGAGCAAAACAAGGGTTGTCTTCAAATGTTATTAAAACAAAAATAAAACTTAAAGATGTAGCAGTTTTTGTACCAGGGAGTGAAGCAGAAGTTATTGTAGATGTAAATCAAAAAAACCTTGCCAATATAAATCAATCAAGCGAAGTATTATCTAAAGGTAAAAGTTTAGAAGAGCTTACATTGGAGTTAGAAGAAAACGAAAAAGCTTTAAAAAAATCTGAAAAAGCTTTAATAGATAAAAATGAAAGTGCATCTTTTTTAAAAACAATAGAAGCTAACATTCCTAAACTTAAAAAGAAAATTAAAAATTTAAAAGCTCAAGTTAATTCTAAAAAGAAAACTGCCAAACCTAAATCAAAAGGTGCAACTAAAACTTCATTAAAAAAAGATTACGACAATTCAATTGAAAATATTGAAGAAGAATTAAACGGTAAAATTGAAGAAACTAAAGAAGAAATTGCGTCAATTAAAATAGACTTAAAAAAAGATTTATTAAAAACAGGTTTAAGTACCGAAGAAAAAACAGACTTAAAAGAAGACGCTAAAAGCGAAATAGATAGTTTAAAAGAAGATTTAACAGAAGCTAAAAAAGAAGCAAGACAAGCTAAAAAAGAAGCTTTAAAATTGTACAAAGAATCTTTGAAAAAATTAAAAGGAGCAGCTCAAGTAAAAAATCAAGTTCCAGAAGAAGATGAAGTAACAGAACTAGAAATGGATGCTAATGTTGAGCTTAATATAAGCTCAAAAGAAAATGATGTTTCTTTAAGCCAAAAAAATA
>TARA_R110000764_G_scaffold240054_2_pt1 | contig 16539 bp, 19 predicted proteins | sample TARA_R110000764 | Tara Oceans TARA_R110000764 (sample SAMEA4398111) | marine metagenome | biome: Polar Biome; feature: [SRF] surface water layer (ENVO:00010504); material: water (ENVO:00002006), including particulate matter (ENVO:01000060) such as... | depth 5 m | reverse complement strand
TTGATCCTTCTATTGAATTTGGTCGGGACGGAGTGATTCGAACACTCTACCCCTTGCACCCTATGCAATTAAATAGTAGATTTCAAGAAACAGGCTTGGACATATATAGACGCTTGTAAGCTAGTAAGAATGCGGTATTCAGGATAAAATAGTGTCTGCATAAGTCTATTGAAATACACCCAAAGCTAGTCAATTGGTTTACCCCTGGGTTTACCCCTCAAGGAGCAAGCATGGCGACACAACACCCCAAAGACAAGGCCAAGGGCTGGACAGTTTTAGAGCTGCGAGCCATCACCCCGGCAAACAAGGGCGACACCCTAGCCGATGGTGGCGGTTTGCTTGGTGAGGTCCGTGTACTCAAAGATGGCACGGTTTCCGTTCGGTTCAAGTACGCGTTTAAATGGCAAGGCAAGGTGTGCTGGTTCCAGTGCGGTACGTGGCCGAGTACCAGTCTTACTACAATCCGTGATGCAAGGGACGACGCTCGGCGGTTGGTGCGCATTGGTAAGAACCCTACCGACGAAAAAAAAGCCAAGCGCATTCAAGCGCAGCAAAGCACTAAGGAAACGATTCGTCAAGCCGAGTACGAGCGCACCCAGGACCGTACAGTCAAAGACCTGTTTGATACCTGGATCAGCGACGGTGTAGCAAGGCAGGATGAAAACGCGGAACTAAAGCGCCTGTTCAACAAAGACGTGCTACCAGTCATAGGCGTCAAGCTGTTGCGCGAGCTTAGCGACAAGGATATTTTGGCGATGTTGCGAAAAATCAGAAACCGTGGCGTTACTCGCCTTGCCGTGGTTGCGTACAATGACACCAACCAGATGCTGGCCTGGGGCGAGAAACGCCAACCTTGGCGCGGTCTGCTGATTAACGGCAATCCTTGCGATCTGGTAGACATAAATAAGCTGCTGCCAGAAGACTACGAGGAAGAACGCGACCGCACCTTATCAGCTGCTGAAGTCCGCGAATTGAGCGATATATTCAGGCTCACGGAAGCTGATTGGCTGAATGCACCAGACCGACGCGCCACACCACGTCCGTTCCCGCACAGAAGTCAACTAGCACTATGGATTTGCCTGGGCACGCTTTGCCGCATCGGTGAACTGCTCATAGCCCGTTGGGAGCACGTCAATCTAAATGAAGGTGTCTGGTATATCCCGCGTGAGAATGTGAAAGGCAGACGCGGCAAGAAGCAAGAGCATTACGTTTTCCTGTCCGACTTTGCCAAACGGCAGTTTCAGGCATTGAAGCAAATCACAGGCGAGTCAGAATGGCTATTTCCCGCCAAGAACAAGAAAGGCGAAGAAACGCATGTGTGCCCCAAATCAATCAGCAAGGGCGTAGGCGACAGGCAGGAGCGATTCAAGGATCGTAAGCCCTTGAAGAACCGCCGCCATGACAATACTCTTGTGCTAGCCGACGGTGCCAATGACGAATGGACGCCGCACGATCTACGCCGAACTGGGGCGACCATGATGCAGGCGTTGGCTGTGTCACTGGACATCATTGACCGCTGTCAAAACCATGTTATAGCAGGCAATCGGGTCAGGCGGCATTACCTGCACCACGACTACCAGAAGGAAAAGACTGAGGCATGGCGCAAGCTGGGCGAGAAGCTGGACGTCATTTTGAGTAACCGCTGAAAGCACGCCCCGGTTGCACTTCCCCAGAGAGGGTCGGGTTCATCAACTAGATCTTTGGGCGATACCAGCGCAATCTACGCGCCGATAAATACGGTTGCGGTGCAGGCCGCATTGTTGCCTGACATACGGGCAAGGCTGCGATGAGATGCAGGGCAACGGGCCGGTGTGGCCCGAACCTTGGAGGCTACTCATGGCAGACCATCACGATCACCACAACCCGCAGGGGCTTAATGCCCTGTTTACCACGCCCACCGCGCTCATGCTCGATACCCGGCTCACGCCGCTGGAGCGGAATGCGTGGCAAGTCCTGCGCATGCTGCGCGGTGCAGACGGTTTGAGCCCGCTGGCGAGCCTGGGGCAACTGCGCCGCTATCTCACTACTACGCCCTTGGGGCAGCGTGCAGGCTACTTGACAGCGCGGCGCGTGCTCGTGGTGCTGCGTCTGACCGGCTGGATCAGCCTGGTGGGGCAGCATTGCGATCCCATGACCGGCCATGTTCTGAGCGAGCGGTATCGGGTGCATGAACAGGTGCTGAGCTTTCAGCAAGCGTGCGAGCTCGATGCCGGTCTTTCACAACTCCTTCAAGAATCCTTGGGCAACGATAATAACCAGGTGGATCGTGTTGCCATGCACATCCGGGAAACGCTGGAACACGCGCCCACGGTGAGCGATGACGCGGCCCCCGAATCGCGCCACGACGACGATGACCCCCCCGCTCCCATGCCGCCAGCGCAAGCGGATCAGGACGCTGCCCAAGCGTCGGCGTCTGGCGATTCCGTCAGCGGCACGGCGAGTCCGCAGCAGACCGGTCAAGCCCAGCAGATAACCCGCGAGCAAGACAGTACGTATACAACGTATCTGTATAAAAAAGAACGTACGTACCGCGCACGCGCGCATGAGGATGGCGATTCGATGTCATTGCCCGTGGCATTGCCGCCGTGCCTGGGCAGTGCCAAAGCCGATCAGCAAAAAGACGTGCAGGCTGCCCTGCGTCGGCTGCCACCTGAGCATCGCCAGGAAGTGCTGGACGAATTACAGTCACGCAGCCAGAGCGGCATGGTGCGCAATGTCATCGCCTATTTCTTTGGCTTGGTCAAGCGGGTGCTGGCTGGCGAGTTTCGTTTATGGGCGGGGCGCAAGGCACCACCACCCGCCAGTGCTGCACAACGGGCTGCACCTCGCACGACGGCGACAACTCAACGCGCCGAGACGCACCAAGAGCCTGTCCCCAAGCCCGCATCACGCGAAACCGCGCTGGTACATATCGCCAACATCCGCACAATGCTGAATGCGCCGATGAACGCCGGAGACCTTGCTGCTGAGGCAATCCAGGCAAGGGGATGGCGGGCTTGTGCTGCCTAGCCCTCGCCTTGGCTTCGCGGCCTAGCGGCCTTGACCAAGAGGCGCTGCCTCTTGGAGCACCGTTCTCGCCGAAGGGCAAGGGTGCAGGGGGTCAAACATCCCCTGCACCCAGCCGACAGGCTGATGCGCTGCGTAGGCGTCAATGGTGCGCTACGCCGGGTGCTCACCCGTTCGGTGCTCGCCTGTGGCTGCGCGCCGCTGCGGCTTGCGCGCCCGCCATTGACTCCCACTTTGCGCGCCTTCCTTTGGCCAATTGCCCACCGCCGTGGTGGGTGCTGTGGCATTGGCTTTGCACGCAAGCTGCCTGTGCAGGCGTGACATGGGAACCATGTCATCCCTGCGCAGGTAGCCGACAAGGCCGAAAGCCGCGTCAGTGCCGCAGGTGAGGGGCTGGTGCGCATGCTGCCGCAGCGCCTTTTACCGTGGCACGACACCGATGCTACGACATGGGCCGTCACTGCACGCCGCAGTGACGGCCCCACGCACGCCAGCAATAATACGGGCGAGCGCTACTTCATATTGCCTGCGGCATACATGATGATGGCCGTCCTACACTGACCGGACAGTTGCCAAGACCGATGGGCTTAGTACATCGGCACCCCAGCAGTGCGGGTTCCTTCAAGCGCTGGCCCGACAGGGCGGAACCCACCCAGGTATGCCCAGGCTCCTGCTGCATGCCGGCCCCTACTCATGGGGCGGAGCCTTCTTTCATCTGCTTGCACTTATCCCTTTTCGCGCCTACGGCGCACTGTCCCTCGCGGCCATACCTTGCGTGCCATGCGCAAGCCGTCGCCGCTTTCTTATCTCACTCACTTTTAACAAGGGGGATTCATCCACGTTCACTGCATTTTCATCTCGCAGTACCTCCGCCTGGCCTCCCAACAGGAAGCAAGACGGATGCCTTATTCGAGGCTCTGGTGTCTCCTGAACACCATGCCCTAGCCCCCACGGGATCTCGCTCAGCGAGTTGGCACCAACACTAACCATTGAGTTTCAGGACAACGCAGCAGTACCGACAACACGTTCACCCGGAGAGGCAAAGATGGACGACTTGACCTATACCCTGCGCCAGCTCTGTCAGCGCAACCGCGACGGCAGCCACGCGACCCAGGCCGACCGCATGCGCTCGCTGGCTCTGGCTGCGCGGCAATTGCGCGAGGCTGGTTTCCGACAGATGAAAGCCTCGTCGCTTAAGGGCAAGCACGTCCAGGCGCTGCTGGATCGCTGGCAAGACGAAGGCCTGTCAACGGGTACCCTCAAAAACCGCCTCGCGCATCTGCGCTGGTGGGCCGAGAAAACTGGCAAGGCGGGTATTATGCCGGCGGACAACACGCAGCTTGGCGTAGCCGAGCGCCGTTATGTGACCAATGTCAGCAAGGCTCGTGAACTGGGGCCAGACCTTGTTCTGGTCACCGATGCCCATGTGCGCATGAGCCTTCAGTTACAGGCCGTGTTCGGATTGCGCCGTGAAGAAGCCATCAAGTTCCAGCCCAGCTATGCGGACCGGGGCAATCGCATCACCCTCAAAGGTTCCTGGGCCAAAGGCGGACGCGAGCGCAGCATTCCCATCACCACGTCCGAGCAACGCGAAGTGCTTCAGGCGGCGCATCGTCTGGCGGGAACTGGGTCATTGATCCCGGCACACAAGAACTACATCCAGCAACGGCACGTCTACGATGGTCAATGCAAGGCGGCGGGCCTGAGCCATATGCACGGGCTTCGGCATCAGTACGCGCAAAGCCGCTATGAAGCGCTGACGGGGCGGTTGGCCCCTGCGGCTGGTGGGCCATCAACCAAGACCTTGACGCTTGCGCAGCGCGTGCAGGATGCCCAAGCACGGCAAGTCATTAGCGGGGAGCTGGGGCATGAAAGGACGCAGATTACAGCCGTCTATCTTGGCCGGTAGACCAAGCTTATGAAAGCTATTGATTGAATAATAAATGATCAGGCCACTCGTCATATTCGTGCAGCGCGTCTTGGTGCGATAAGCCTTGTAAAGATGAATCGCATACCTTACCCTGGCCGATGAAACACGCCTCGACAAACCGATACCCACCGCCCGGCTTAACGTACAACGGAAAGTCAATATCCAGCGCTGCACACTTTCGACGAAAGTGTCCGACCAGCACAGATAGCGCTGACACCTTGTCACGCCTCTCACGTGTAATACGCCCGTGACGCCTATCCCACTGGGCGTGATAAACCGTCTTGTTCCCCGCCCTAAAAACGTTTATCAACAAGTCTCGCTCCATCTCTGTCAGACATAGACCGATGCCTTGTGGCGTACATAGCACCCAACAATCATCGATCAGTGTCCAACACGGCTCGACCGGCATGGACGCACTCTTTAGCGAGCTCCAAGTAGATGGTCTCCGAGCTTTGGGTTTAGGAATGTCAGACACGGCAACCAGCTTGTCGTTTGCCAGCCTGATCAATGCACAACGGAACTCGTTGGCGCCGATATGGGCAGGCAGGCAAATGTCCGCACCAGCATCCAATGGGGTTTCAAGGCGGCTCCGAAAAGCCGCCATCATCTCAAAATGGTGTATCAGTTTTCAATCGCTGCACTGTATCAATTTACACTTGCTGCTGACAACCCGCTTCAAGGCATTGACCGCCTCACCCCGGTTGAGTACCCGACGCAGCTCATTCCTGAAGGCGTCTTTGACAAAGTAGTCGGCCAAGAACGCAGTTCGCAGCAAGCGCCCCCACCGAACACCCGCCTCGTAGATGGGGTCTCCCCGCGCGGTCGATCCAAATCTGGCCAGCGCTGCAACTGCGCTGGTGTTTCCACTCATCACCGAGGCTGTCAAGTGAGCCAGGGTATCCCAATGTTTTTCAATCAAGGCGGTGTCGACATTGGCCTCGCAAACTGTTACGATTTCGGGTGGAATGACCGTGCCACGCGGCACGTACAGATGGGGCTGCTTCAACTCCTTCAGTCGTGGGCACAGATCGAACCCCAGTAGCCGGGCCAACGCCATGGCAAAGTCGGTGTAGCCGTGAGTGTCCACCGCCAACTGGCTCGTCTCGATGGACTCTTGGCGCACGACCCCTTCAATGGCGACCCCTGCCTGGCGCACATTGAGTACAAAAGGCTGCGCGTAGAAGATTCCCCATCGGTCTCGCACATGGGAGTAGATGCCAATCGAGGACGTGTTGCGTCTTGGGTCCTGACGGGCATGCCACACCCGTTGGGTGGTCTCCATGCTCATCATGTCCGAAGATGCCAGATCAGATCGACCCCAAGTCGCAGCGACTGGGTGGCGTTGCATAAACTCCAGTGCCGCCTGGCAGGCCTGACTCCAGTCGAACAGCCGCTTCAGGAAGCCCCCGTGGTGCGAGCCGCGGCGCGACCCATGATGCCCGCCGCCGTAGCCGTAGTCACTACGGAATGCCTGCAGGTCGCCTGCCGGCTGCGGGGTGCCTGAGGTGGTGGCGCCGCAGTTTCGCGCTGGCTTCGTTCGATGATCTTGTCGAGCTCGCCACGATCGAGCCAGACGCCACGGCATTGCGGGCAGAAGTCGATCTCGATGCTCTCGCGGTTGCTCATCGTCAGCTGAGCGTCTTTGCAGACAGGGCATTGCATGGCGATCCTTTGGCAGTGCTGGGGTGACCTGGTCAGACTGCATCGGGTCGGACAAGTTCATTCAGGGATTCGGAGTGTGATCTGCCGTCAAGCGGCAGCCGCACTCGACACCGCACCAGCGGCCGCCCGCGCAGTCGTCTTGTAGGCCAGCAGTCGCAACGCGTTGACCACGACGATCAGCGTCGAGCCTTCGTGGAACAGCACCGCGGTGCCGATGTTCAGGCCGAAGATCGTGGCCGGGATCAGAACCGCGACGACACCCAGGCTCACATAGAGGTTCTGCTTGATGATGCGGCTGGTGCTGCGCGACAGGCCGACAGCGAAAGGCAACTGCGCCAGGTCGTCGGCCATCAGCGCGACGTCGGCGGTTTCCAGCGCGACATCGGAGCCCGCCGCGCCCATCGCGATGCCGACTGTCGAGTTGGCCATTGCCGGCGCGTCGTTGACGCCGTCGCCGACCATCGCGACCTTGCCGTGCTTGTCTCGCAGCGCCTTGATCGCATCGACTTTCTGCTCGGGCATCAGGTCGCCGCGTGCCTCGGTCAGGCCCACGCTCTTGGCCACCGCCTCGGCCACCTGCTGGTTGTCGCCCGAGATCATGATCAGCCGCTCGATGCCGAGCTCGCGCAGTTCGGCCATCACCCGCGCGGCCACCGGCCGCGGCGTATCCATCACGGCGATGACGCCCAGGAACCGCTGTCCGTGGCGCACCACCATCGTCGTGCGGCCCGCGGCAACCAGCTTGTCATTGGCCGCGGCCACCTCGGGCGGTAGCGTCGAGCCGGGCAGTTCGAAGAACAGCACTGGCTTTCCGATCACCGCCGTCTCGCCAGCGACCTGCGCCTGCACGCCGCGGCCAGTGATGCTTTTGACGTCGGACACAGCAGGCAGTGCGACCCGTCCGCCCAGCCGCTCGGCGGCACCGGTGACGACGGCCGAAGCTAGCGGATGGTCGCTGCCCTGTTCGACCGCCTGGGCCAGGGCCAGCAACTCGTCTTCGCTGACCCCGGGCATCGCCACCACATCGGTCAGCCGCGGCTTGCCTTCCGTTAGTGTGCCGGTCTTGTCGAAGGCGATCGAAGTCAGCGTGCCAAGGTTTTCCAGCGGCCCGCCGCCCTTGACCAGCACTCCGCCGCGGCCAGCGCGGGCCACGCCGCTGAGCACGGCGCTCGGCACCGAGATTGCAAGCGCGCAAGGGCTGGCCGCCACCAGTACCGCCATCGCGCGGTAGAAGCTGGCTGAGAACGGCTCGTCGATCACCACCCCAGCGAACAGCAGCAGCACCACCAGCACCAGCACTGCCGGCACAAAGAGGCGCTCGAAGCGCTCGGTGAACTGCTGCGTTGGCGAGCGCTGCGCCTCGGCTTCGGTGACCATCTTCACCACCCGCGCCATCGTCGATTGCTCGGCGCGGCGGGCGACCATCACCTCGATCGCGCCCGAGCCGTTGATCGTGCCGGCAAAGACGCGGTGCTCGGCGCTGACGCGGTCGAACGCCGCCAGTGCCGCCTGCGCGTCGGCCACCGGCCGCTTGTCGATCGGAACGCTCTCGCCCGTCACCGGCGCCTGGTTGACGCTGGTGGTGCCGACCACCACCACGCCGTCGGCAGGCAGTCTTTCGTTGGGCCGCACGATCACAACGTCGGCCACCTGCAATGTGGCGACGGCGACTTCCTCGGTTCCGGCGGCGCGGCGCACGGTGGCTGTCTCCGGCGCCAGCTTGGCCAGGGCCTCAATCGCCTTGCGGGCGCGGCCCATCGCGTAGTGCTCCAGCGAATGTCCCAGGCTGAACAGGAACAACAGCAAGGCGCCTTCGGCCCACTTACCAAGCGCCGCAGCGCCGATGGCGGCCACCAGCATCAGCGTGTCGATCTCGAAGCGCTTTGCCCGAAGGTTGTCGAACGCCTCGCGAACCGTGTAGTAGCCGCCGAAGAAATAGGCCGCGACGTACAGCGCCGTGGGCAGCCACGCCGGCCCGGCGACCACGCTTTCGAGCAGCCAGCCAACGCCCAGCAGCGCGCCGGCAGTGACGGAGAAGACGAGTTCGGTCCTCTCGCCGAACGGGCCGCCGGCGTGCGAGTGGCCGGCGTGGTCACCGGCTGCCTTGGCGTGGTCGTGGCCGGCGTCATCGCCATCTTCCTTGCCGTGCTCATGGCCGGCGTGGCCGTCCGCTTTCGCCGCGTCTGCCGGTGCCTCATCGGGCGCCTTGAGGCCCAGCGTGGCGGCGTGTTCCAGCAAGGCCTGCGCCGACACCTTCTGGCGGTCGTATTCGATCCGTACCGCGCCCGAAGCTGCGACATCGGCTTCGAGCACGCCAGGCATGCTGCGCAGCCCGTCGGCAACGCTGCGCGCGGCGCGCGCATGCAGCGCCGCGTCGGCGCGCACGACCAAATGCCCGAAGCGCTCGCTGACCTGCGCGCCCGCGGCATGAACCAGCTCTCGAACGCGACCGATGTTGATCTGCGCCGGGTCGTAATGGATGCACAGCTGCGGCGCAGCGCCGTCGCGCGCGACGTGCGCCTCGGCGATGCCGGGCCTTCCCGACAGCGCGGCGATCAACCGGCCGACGCAGCGGTCGTCGGCATCATCGACCTCGGGCAGCAGCAATGGCAGGTCGAGCCGCAGCCGGGTTGTTGGTTTGTTCATCGTCACTCTCTTTCGGTGTTATGCGGCAGGGGCGGCCAGCGGAGCATTGTCGGCGAACCTCAATGCGCCTGTCGTTGCCGAGGTACGGCGTGCGCGAGCCCTGAGAGGGAGGAGGCCGAACGATGATACAAGGACATCCTGTGGTGGTCAAGGAGTTCGGCGAGTTCAACGTGGTGCAGTTGGGCAGCATCCTGCACGGCGACAGCGGCTGGGAGTACGCTCCCGTCGGCCGCGGCTTCACGGGTACGTTCAACGACGTTCTGGGCCACTTCTCCTGAGGCCAGCCGTGCCGCCCGCGAAGGACAAGTTGCGCCCGACGGTCATCGGCCCGGCGGGTGCCGCGCGGCTGCCAGAGGACGCGCCGGCGACGGCGCGTCGTGTACCTGCGGTCACGCCCGGTGGTGCGGCAGCCGACGGCCATCCCGGGCGCTGAACGAAAGCGGATCGAAGTGTCCGTGCGGGATCTGCGAGCGTTGTCTCCGGGCGCGGCGGCCGTGGTGTGCGAGCAGGCGCGAGCGCTGGTCAGCGCGTTCGTCCTCGACAAGGCTACGCAGCGCAAGGCGATCCTGTGGGGCCACGATCTGCAGCAGGCGCACGGGAACCTCGTCACCGAAATGCTTGCCCAGCCGCTGGACGACTACATCAACCCTGACCGTCCTGGCCTCGCCGACGGCAGCAACGTGGTCGGGGCCGACCGCATTCAGGTGGAGACGGGGATCCAGCAAGAGTATCGCAGCAGCGATGGCAACCATTCTCGGACCGCAGGGGACTGCGAGAGCCGAGGGCATCGCGCCTGCGTCGGTTGGCCTCAAGTACCACTTCATTGACTCTCTCGGCTGGCAACAACCCTCAGTCGGAGCCATTGTTCGCTTCTTCCTACGATCCGGCACTCGCAATTTCAAGACCACTCGGGCCACTAGCGACTTCAGGATCGTCGCAGATTGGGATTTCTTGCCGCAATGGTCCCTGAACCCGAACGTAGGTGTCGCCCTCTACGAGAGCGATGCGAGCCACTTGTACGCGGCTGGGTTGTTCCTTGCGACACTCAACTACAACCCTAGCAAGACCCGAATTTCTTCATCGACGCCGGCCTCCAGTCTCCTGAAACAAGACACGGGCAAGTCGCCGTCCTTGTCGATTTCGGTGCGGCCTATGTCATCGGCCGGGACGTCCAGCTCGACTTCAGTGCCGGGTCACGGGTCGCAGGCAAAACGCCGCCGCGGCTGTTTCTGTCGGCCGGCATCAGCAAGCGGTTTTGATCGGCGCGTGTTGCATGGAACCGGTTCGTTGGATCAAAGCCTCGTCGCAGCGTCGGCCCCGAGCTTGTCGAGTGGCTGAAGTCGCTGGACGAACGGTCGCTCGTGGTTTCCTTTGCGACCGCGCGCGATGGCCGCAGCCATCAGGACCATCAACTCGCCTTTTGAGCGGCAGGGCCGCGCCATGCGGCTCACAACGTGCCTGTTTGCGGCCGCATCGCTTGGTGCTGCGTCTGCATTCGCGCAGGCACCCACTGAAGTGATTGCCGCTGCCATAAGCAGCGCAAAAGCCAATGAAACCCATCTCATCGCAGCCCCTGGTCGATCTGTGGTCAGGTTGCAGGCAGCCCGATTGGGTGTATTATTAGTTGAACTGATGGAGCAGACTCATGGGACTTTTGGACAGAATTTTAGGTGGGCATGGCGGTGGCCATCATGGCGGCGGCCATGGCGGGTATGGCTACGGCGGCGGCATGCCTCCAGGCGGGGCTCCGCCCCCACCTCCGGCTGTGCCAAGCGTGGCGTGTCCGACATGCCGCGCTCCCAACGCGCCGGGTGCGCGTTTTTGCCAGCAGTGCGGTGGATCCTTGATTGCCACGGCCTGCACCCAGTGCGGTACCGCGGTACCGCACGGCGCGAAGTTTTGCGCGCAGTGTGGCAAGGCGACTGACGCCTGATCGGTGAAGGCCAATGTGGATGCGAGCGCGCAGCAACTGCTGGCCGATACGGGCTACCGCAGCGAAGCGGTGATGGCGCAACCGACCAAGGATCATGCACAGTCCGAGCTGGTCATCGCACTGTGGCGCCAGGATAAGGTTGCCGCTGGCAAGATCGACAGCCAGCACTATCCGTATATTGCCCAGATGGCCGCCAAGCTGCAGACCGAAGAGGGCAAGGCGGCTACCGGAATCACAAGTGGATCGGCGAGCCGCCCAATGGCTGGATCAAGAACGTGCTGGCGTTTCGCCAGTTCAGCATGCGCGGGCTGGCCAAGTGCGATGCCGAGCTCAAACTCGTTTGCATGGCGCTGAATCTGCGAAGAAGCTGCTGGGCGTTCAACTGTTCGCTGGAGCGTCCGTAGCGCATGTGCCGCAGGTAGGCAAGCTCCAAATTGAGCTTGTCGATTGTCAGATGTGCCGTCTTGCGTGCGCCGCGCTGCCGCTCAACCTTTTGGGTCAGCGTATCGATCCTGGCCAGAAGCACGTCCGTTGTCATCAGGAATGACTTTGCCAAGCAAACAGGGGTCGTCTCAGAAAACGGAAAACAAAGCACGCTAAGCTATCGCCGACCCTGGCAGGCTTACTCCGCCCTGTAGCGACGCAATCAGTGGGCACGAAACATTCCCCTGCCGCGAGCGACAGGCGCACACAAGTTCAGACAGCACGGCTTCCATGCGCGCCAGGTCAGCCATCTTCTCGCGCACGTCCTTGAGCTTGTGCTCGGCCAGGCTGCTGGCTTCCTCGCAGTGGGTGCCATCGTCGAGCCGCAACAGCTCGGCAATCTCGTCCAAGCTGAAACCCAGCCTCTGGGCCGACTTTACAAATTTCACCCGAACCACATCCGCGCCGCCATAGCGGCGAATGCTGCCGTAAGGCTTGTCCGGCTCCGGCAACAAGCCCTTACGCTGATAGAAACGGATTGTCTCCACATTGACGTCGGCCGCCTTGGCAAAAACGCCAATGGTCAGGTTCTCCAAATTGTTTTCCATACCGCTTGACTCCGTACATTGGTACGGAAGTAAGCTTACGCTATCCAATCCAAATTCAAAAGGGCCAACGTATGTCTGATTCGCAAAACGGGCGCGGTGCGCTATTCGCTGGCGGGCTGTCTGCCATCCTTGCTTCGACCTGCTGCCTGGGGCCGTTGGTTCTGGTCGCCCTGGGCTTTTCCGGTGCCTGGATTGGCAATCTGACGGTGCTGGAACCGTATCGCCCGTTGTTCATTGGTGTGGCTCTAGTGGCGTTGCTTTTCGCCTGGCGGCGCATTTTCCGGCCGGCCAGTGCCTGCAAGCCTGGCGAGGTCTGTGCGATTCCGCAGGTGCGCGCCACCTACAAGCTGATTTTCTGGATCGTGGCCATGCTGGTCTTGGTCGCGCTTGGATTCCCCTATGTCGTTCCCTTTTTCTATTAATCAGGAGCTCACCATGAACAAGCTGTTTGCCGCCCTCGTACTCGCTGCACTCGCCGCCCCGGTATGGGCAGCCACCCAGACCGTCACGCTGGCGGTGCCTGGAATGACCTGTGTCACGTGCCCGATCACGGTCAAGAAGGCGCTCTCCAAGGTCGAGGGCGTGAGCAAGGTAGATGTGGGCTTCGAGAAGCGCGAGGCCGTCGTCACTTTTGATGATGCCAAGACCAACGCGCAGAAGCTGACCAAGGCCACCCAAGACGCCGGCTACCCGTCCAGCGTCAAGCAGTGAGTCACTGACTAAAACCGGGATCGATCATGGGACTGATGACACGCATTGCCGATAAAGCCGGCGCGCTTGGCAGCGTCGTTTCCGCGATGGGCTGCGCTGCTTGTTTTCCGGTCCTCGCCAGCTTTGGCGCGGCCATCGGGTTGGGTTACTTGAGCCAGTATGAGGGCCTGTTCATCAGCCGTCTGCTACCGCTATTCGCCGCGCTGGCCTTGATGGTTGGCGTGTCGATCTGGGATTTCGTGTCGCCAGCGCATGGCCGTTGCGGCCCGGACGGCTGCGAACTCCCCGCAAAACACGGCTGACGGCGTGAGCCAACGGCCAACACAGAAAAGGAAAGATGAATGACCACCCTCAAAATCACCGGCATGACGTGCGACTCGTGTGCGACGCACGTCAAGGAGGCCCTGGAGAAAGTCCCCGGCGTGCAGTCGGCGGATGTCTCCTATACCAAGGGCAGCGCCAAGCTCGCCGTTGAGGCCGGCACGTCGCCAGACGCGTTGACTGCCGCCGCGGCCGCTGCTTTGTCAAAAACGGGTTATCGGGCCACGCTCGTCGACTCACCCTTGGCTCCGGCGAGTGGCGGATTGCATATTGCCGTTATCGGCAGCGGCGGCGCGGCGATGGCGGCAGCATTGAAGGCCGTCGATCAAGGCGCGCACGTCACCCTGATCGAGCGCGGCACCATCGGCGGCACCTGCGTCAATGTCGGCTGCGTGCCATCCAAGATCATGATCCGCGCCGCGCACATCGCCCACTTGCGCCGCGAAAGTCCGTTCGATGGCGGCATGCAGCCCACACCGCCGACAATCTTGCGCGAGCGGCTGCTGGCCCAGCAGCAGGCGCGCGTCGATGAACTGCGCCACGCCAAATACGAAGGCATCCTAGATGACAATCCCGCCATCTCCGTGCTGCACGGCGAAGCCCGTTTCAAGGATGCGCACAGCCTGACCGTACAGCTCGATGGCGCCGGCGATCGCGTTGTGCCGTTCGACCGCTGCCTGGTCGCCACCGGCGCGAGTCCGGCCGTGCCGCCGATTCCCGGCCTGAAAGACACACCCTATTGGACTTCCACCGAAGCGCTGGTCAGCGACACGATCCCTGTGCGGCTGGCCGTGATCGGCTCTTCGGTGGTAGCGCTGGAACTGGCGCAGGCGTTCGCTCGACTCGGTAGCAAGGTGACGATCCTGGCGCGCAGCACACTGTTCTTCCGCGAAGACCCGGCCATCGGTGAAGCCGTCACGGCCGCGTTCCGGGCGGAGGATATCGAGGTGCTGGAGCACACGCAGGCCAGTCAGGTTGCCCATGTGGATGGCGAGTTCGTACTCACCACGGCGCTCGGCGAACTGCGCGCCGACAAGCTGCTGGTCGCCACTGGTCGCTCGCCCAACACGCGCAGCCTAGCGCTGGACGCGGCGGGCGTCGTGCTCAACCCGCAAGGCGCTATCGTCATCGACGCCGGCATGCGGACCAGCACGCCGGACATCTACGCCGCCGGCGACTGCACCGACCAGCCGCAATTCGTCTATGTAGCGGCAGCGGCCGGTACCCGCGCTGCGATCAACATGACAGGTGGTGACGCGGCACTGAACCTGACCGCGATGCCAGCCGTGGTGTTCACCGACCCGCAAGTGGCCACCGTGGGCTACAGCGAGGCGGAAGCGCACCACGACGGCATCGAGACCGACAGCCGCACGCTGACGCTGGACAACGTGCCGCGTGCGCTCGCCAACTTCGACACACGCGGCTTCATCAAGCTGGTGGCCGATGCCGGCAGCGGGCGCTTGATTGGCGTGCAGGCGGTCGCACCGGAAGCGGGCGAACTGATCCAGACGGCCGCGCTGGCGATTCGCAACCGAATGACGGTGCAGGAACTGGCCGACCAGTTGTTCCCGTACCTGACGATGGTCGAAGGGCTGAAGCTCGCGGCGCAAACCTTCAGTAAGGACGTGAAGCAGCTTTCTTGCTGCGCCGGATGAAGAAAAGGAGGTGTTCGATGAACGCCTACACGGTATCCCATCTGGCCCTTGATGCCGGCGTGAGTGTGCATGTCGTGCGCGACTACATGCTGCGTGGATTGTTGTGGCCGGTCGCTTGCACCGCGGGCGGCTACGGCTTGTTCGACGCCGCCGCCTTGCAACGGCTGTGTTTCGTGCGGGCCGCTTTTCAGGCGGGCATCGGCCTAGACGCACTGGCGCGGCTGTGTCGGGCGCTGGATGCTGCGGATGGCGACGGTGCGGCTATGCAGCTTGTGCCGTGTTGCGTCAGCTCGTCGAACGCCGGCGCGAGGCCTTGGCCAGCCTCGAAATGCAGTTGGCCACAATGCCAACCGAGCCGGCACAACATGCGGAAAGTTTGCCATGAACAGCCCCGAGCGCATGCCGGTCGAGACGCACAAGCCGTTGACCGGCTATCTGTGGGGCGCACTGGCCGTGCTTACCTGTCCCTGCCATCTGCCGATTCTCGCCGCCGTTCTTGCCGGCACGACCGCCGGCGCATTCATCGGGGAGCACTGGGGTGTTGCAGCCCTCGCGCTGACCGGCTTGTTTGTCCTGTCCGTGATGCGGCTGCTTCGGGCCTTCAAGGGAAGATCATGACCGCTTCCCTACCAATCAAGAGTAGGCATCTTGAGATTTGCTACAAATCTGGAGTATCACCACGAACGCAAATTTCCCGAACACTGCCAGTTGCACCACCTGCTGCGAATGCTGCAAAGAAATTCCGCTCGATGCCGCCTTCACCCCGGAAGGCGCGAAATACGTCGAGCACTTCTGCGGGCTGGATTGCTATGAACGCTTCCTGGCACGCGCCAAGGCCGCCACAGAATCCGGCATTGCGCCTGTTCCTGACGGTTCGCAGTCGTCAGGTTGAAGCATACCCTAACCTGATGTCAGGCTTGGCGCGCAATCTCGATGACTTGCGCTGCCTGGTGCAGAAACTCACCAAGCGCGGCGTGTGCATCGAGTTTGTCACTTTGCCGGTGCATCATCACACCAGACATTTAGCCCGCCTTTATAACTGCCATTAAGCCAGTAGCCGCAAGCGTTCCAATGTGCGCAGCGCCTTGGGTTCGGCTTTGTGTAGCAGGCCACGGTGCACGAAAATCTGGCCTTATCGGTCGTGGGTAGAGTGTCGTTTAAATACCGTCTGCCATAGCAAACAGCCCAGTCCTTGGTGTTGCCTGGCGGGGCGACTATAGAGTTCAGCGGTCTGCAACGTCAGCACACACGGTTGGCGATTCAACCAGACGTTGGCTAAATCTAGTGGCTTTTGCTGGCTGCGCAGCAAGAACAGGTCGCGTTCGCCCTGTTGCCATCATACCCGCAGCAGCGGGTCATTAGCCTGTGCAAGGTCTTGCTGAGAGGCTTGGCTACATACCTCGGTTCAATAGCGCTTCCATTACTCGCCATACAGGGCAATGAACGCGGGCCATCGCTACGAAGCAGACGAGTCGGGCTCGATTTCAGGCATGATGTGTTTTCTTCCGGCAGAGAGTGCAGTTCATAGTAGGTAGGCGCGTTTACCCCTGGGTTTACCCCTTGAGGCCATAACGGAACAAGGGCTTACAGAAATAAATCTGTAAGCCCTTGATTTTATTGGTCGGAACGGAAGGATTCGAACCT
>TARA_R110000764_G_scaffold73253_1_pt1 | contig 16545 bp, 29 predicted proteins | sample TARA_R110000764 | Tara Oceans TARA_R110000764 (sample SAMEA4398111) | marine metagenome | biome: Polar Biome; feature: [SRF] surface water layer (ENVO:00010504); material: water (ENVO:00002006), including particulate matter (ENVO:01000060) such as... | depth 5 m | reverse complement strand
TAGACGATACTCAGTACGAGATAAAAAGAACTCTCCCGGTACCCCCGGGAGAGATTCTAACTAAAGAACTTACCGACGAAATGAGAGCTTATTGGATGGCAGAGAAGGTTTTTAAAAGTGGAGATACATATTACTTTGTAAATGAAATCGAAGAAGTTGAATTTATAGAAGTAATAGAATAGGAGAAAAAAAATGGAAAAAAAGATAGAAGAAAAACTGACTCTAATAGCGACGCGTAAGCCGCCGGGAGATCAATGGCTACTTGAAGGAGAAAACACAATAAGGAAAGGTATTGCCGATACACTTCAAGCTTGGTTTGAGAAGACCGAAATGAAAGCCGATTTTAGATTAGAACCCCTAAAAGGCAGACTCTATGCAATAACAACCGAAGAAATAGAAATACCAGTAGAAAAACCTAAGACGTACTCCATATACGGAGACTATACATTAGAATAACGTAAATTAAATAAACATATATGAATCAAACACAAGCACCGCAGATGAACATCGATTTAAAGAACACCACATCGATACTCTCTAAAGAAGGTAATCAATTATTCGCAGAAGGAGTTATCCTTAGAAAAGTTTCTAAATTCGTAACCGGAACATCGGAAGACGGTATAATGCCAATTCCTGTATTCTACGATATAAAGACCGGAGAAATTCTAACAGAAACATTACCTAAAGAACTAAGAGAGGAATTTGAAAGCGAATCGAGTGAACAAGATTAACTACGAAGGATTTCAACCAGACTCAATAGTAAAATCTATTAACGAAAAATTAGTAGATAGAGCAGAAGTAGGTTATAAGAAATACGGACATACCATGGATAGGGAAGACCTATCAGAGGTAGAGTGGATAACTCACGCACAAGAAGAGCTCTTAGACATGCTCCTATACATGGAGAAACTAAAAACAGAGTTAGAAAAGAGAGTTAAGTAATCAATAAGAGGGCATTCATGGCAAAGAAAAAGATACCAGCAATATTAAAAGAGATTAAAGCATACGAAGCGGCAGCGTTAGATTATGCAAAAGGTCAGAAGAATATAAGCTACTCTCAAATTTCAATGTTTCATCGATGCCCTCATTCTTGGAAACTAAATTACAAAGATAAGCTCCAAGTCTATAAAGACTCTATCCATACCTCATTCGGAACCAGCTTCCACGAAGTAATACAGGAGTATTATGAGAGGTTCTATAACGACTCTGTTAAAGCAGCAGAAGAATTAGACGTAGAAAAACTTCTTAAAACTGAAATGAAGAAGAATTACGCTATAGGAAAAGAAAGAAACGGAGAACATTTTTCAACAGCAGTAGAACTTCAAGAGTTTTATGAAGATGGAGTTAACATTCTAAGAGAGTGGAAAAAGAAAAAAGGAGGTTTTATTCAAAAGAGAGGATGGCATTTAGCAGGAATCGAAATACCTTTAATGATGACACCAGAAGAAGAGTATGAGAATACTTTATTCAAAGGCTTTATTGATGCAGTACTATATCATGAAGAGACGGAAACGTTTAAGATAGTAGATTTCAAAACGTCAACAAGAGGTTGGAATAAGAACGCTAGGAAAGATGTAATGAAACAGAACCAACTTATCCTGTACAAGGAGTTCTTTTCTCGTCAATTCAACGTACCAAAAGAGAATATAGAAGTAGCATTCGTAATACTAAAAAGAAAAATATACGCAGACAGCGACTTCCCTCAACCTAGGATATCAGAATTCAGACCAGCATCCGGGCCGATTAAAACAAAGAAAGCAGTTGCAGTAGTAAGAGAGTTCATCCAAGGATGCTTTGAGAAAGACGGCAGCTATAAGGAGAGAGAGTTTGAAATGAGACCATCTCAATCCAATTGTAGGTTCTGCGCATTTGCAGATAAACCAGAGCTCTGCAGCAGGGGGAGGGCGTCATAAAAAAACCGCCTCGCAAAATTTCCCACATATATATACTGTGGGCTAGCCGTAGGGGGTTATAGAGGGTATGGGGGATCTGGGGTGATACTTCAATTAGGCTCCTACCTTAATATTTTAAGATATCTATATATGTATAAATATGAATAAGACAAAGACAGATCGAATTTTAACATCGGTAAAGGTAGACAGAGAGAAGTTCAACGACTTCAAAGTAGAGTGTGTTAGGGACAGATATACCTTAACCTATCTAGTTGATACCTGTTTGGAGATGTACCTAACCGATGAAAGGTTTAGGAGTTTAGTATTATCCTTAAAGAAAAAATAGTAGCCTATTAAGTTGGTTATTAAGAGATAAGTTATTATATTAGAGTTATGGAAAAAGAGGTAAAAGAGAGACTCTATCGCGACCTGCAAGGCATTCTAATGCTGTTAGAGGATCGCGACTACGAATCGGCAGAGTCTTCTATACTAGAGTTAAGCAATCGCGTTGAATACGATAGTGTATGACATTAGGACATTTAAAAGACCTTGGGTTTGAGAAATTAGCAGAGACCTACGATGTAGGAGATACTTGCTGTTATAGATTAGATATAGGAGACTTATGTCTTCTAACGTACCCTAACGACGACGGGGAAGAGCCTAACAATTGGTCGGTGATGTTTTACGACGCACCGTCTACGGTTTTTAGGAGTATAAATGAACTAGAGATGCTAGTTAAAGTTTTAAGAAAAAATACTGAATAAATGAATAAACAGGAAGGTTACATTAAGAAAGAAGAGAGGAAAAAGATTCTCTTATTGTCGGATGATATTCGTGCTCATTCGGGCGTTGCTCATATGGCTCGGGAGATCGTCACGCATACCTCACACCGTTACAATTGGGTAAATCTCGGAGGAGCGGTTAAGCATCCGGAAGCAGGAAAGAGACTTGACTTATCTCAAGACGTAGGTACAAAGAATAATATCTCAGATGCGTCTGTTATGTTATATCCTATCACCGGATACGGAGATCCAGATACACTTAGAAGAATACTTGAACAGGAAAAAGCGGATGCTATTTTTATTATAACTGATCCTAGATATTGGACTTGGTTATTTGAGATGGAAGCAGAGATAAGAAAGAAAACTCCTATCGTATACCTTAATATATGGGATAACTATCCAGCTCCTATCTACAATAAGACCTTCTATGAATCCTGTGATGCTTTATTAGGTATTTCAAAACAAACGGTTAATATTAATAAACTCGTATTAGGAGATAAGGCAGAAGGAAAACTTATAGAATATGTACCTCATGGAGTAGATCCAGAGATCTTTAGACCTTTAGGAGTAGAGGAGGTAGATAAGGCTTATGTAGACTTTGAAACCAGAATGAAACAAGATAAGGACATTAACTTTACCGTACTATTCAATTCAAGGAATATAAGACGTAAGCAGATTCCTGATACAATCCTAGCTTTCAAACACTTTGTTGATACCCTACCTAAGGAAGATAAGAAGAAAGCAATGCTGCTTCTACATACCCCGCAGGTAGATGGCAACGGTACAGACCTAAACGCTATCGTGGAACTATTAACTCCCCCTGAACAGGACTATAACGTACACTTTACCGGAGGGCAGTTCTCTCCTGAAGAGATGAATTACTTGTATAATATAGCAGATGCTACAATACTACTCTCCTCTAATGAAGGATGGGGATTAGCCTTAACTGAATCTCTACTGTCGGGTACTCCGTTTATAGCTAATGTAACAGGGGGTATGCAAGACCAGATGAGATTTACGGACAGCAAGTCTGAATGGTTTACACCAGACGCTAAGGTACCTTCTAACCATAATAAGACATACACAGCACATGGTGAATGGGCGTTCCCGGTCTACCCGGCTACTAAATCAATACAAGGATCTCCTGTCACTCCTTATATATGGGATGATAGATGTACGCCAGAAGATGCAGCAGAGCAGTTGAAAGAACTCTATACTTTAAGTCCTGAGCAGAGAGTAGAGAAAGGTCGTAAAGGTCTAGAGTGGGCTACAGGCAGAGAGGCAGGCTTTACTTCTAAGATAATGGGAGAGAGGGTTATAGAGAATATAGATAAGTTATTTAAAACCTGGAAACCTAGAGAGAAATACGAGTTAATACGTATAGGAGATCAGGAAAATAAAGTTGTAAAACACGAACTAGTATATTAAATTAAAGTTATAAAATGAAAAATACATTTGTTATAAGCTGCCCGATAGATTGCTACAGTGGATATTCTGCAAGATCAAGAGACTTAGTTAAGGCGATCATAGACTTAGATAGGTATGATGTTAAGATTTTACCTCAGAGATGGGGAAGTACTCCCTGGGGCTTTATAGAGGACAATCCTGAATGGGAGTTCCTACGTAAACATATAATACATAACGTTACAGAGCAGCCTGATATCTGGGCTCAAGTAACTATTCCATCAGAATTCCAACCTATAGGTAAATACAATATAGGATTTACTGCCGGTATAGAAAGTACGGTATGTGCTCCTGACTGGATTGAAGGACTCAATAAAATGGACGTTACGTTCGTATCTTCAAACCACTCTAAAAAAGTATTTGAAACAGTTGGATTTGATAAAAAGGATGAGAAAACCGGACAACTCATAGGTAAGATATCTCTCCAGAAACCTGTTGAAGTACTCTTTGAAGGAGTTAATATAGAGACATACCGGCCATTAAAAGACACAGAGAGATCCAGTATAAACCTTTCAGACATGAAAGAATCCTTCGCCTTCTTACATTGTGGTATGTGGCTACCTGGAGATATTGGAGAAGATAGAAAGAATATCGGAATGCTGATTAAAGTATTTTACGAGACTTTTAAAAATAAAGCAAAAAAACCTGCACTACTTCTAAAAGTAAACCAGGGAACTAGCTCATACATGGGTAGAGAAGCAATACTTAAGAAGATTGAAGCTATAAAAAAGACAGTTCGAGCTAAAAACCTCCCTAACGTATACCTCTTAAATGGAGACCTAACCGATACAGAGATGAATGAACTGTATAATCATCCAAAGGTTAAAGCTATGGTAAGTCTTACTAGAGGCGAAGGCTTCGGAAGACCCCTTCTAGAGTTTACAACATCTCAGAAACCACTACTAACAACTAACTGGTCTGGGCAGACAGATTTTCTAGACCCTCAAATGACCTCCCTCATAGGAGGCGAACTTACACATGTACATCCTTCAGCAGCCAATAAGTGGTTACTTAAGGAAGGTCAATGGATGACAGTCGATTATCCTCAAGTAGGTGCTCATATGAGAGATATATTTGAAAAGTATAAACCTTATAAGGAGAAAGCCAAAAGACAAGCCTATAAATCTAGAACAGAGTTCAGCTGGAAAGCTATGAGAGATCAACTAGGGGTGAGGTTTGAATCCCTAATCCCTGAGATTGCTAAGCAAGTAAAGCTTAAACTTCCTAAATTAAAAAAAATAGAATTACCTAAACTTAAAAAAGTATAACGTATGATTGAAAAAGATAAATTAACAAAATGTCCTCACTGTGGTGGGGATGCATGTTACGTTCAAGAAGTGACAGCCGATATAAATATTAAACAATGCTTCGGCTGTGGATATAGCAGCAACAGTGTTATGCTAGAGGGTACTGAATTCTATGACCTACAGATGGAATCCCTTCCGGAATTACATAAAGATTTGATCTGGAAGGATCCCGAAACAAGAGAGATTTGGATACCACAAACCATTAACATACCAGATAAAGGAATGGTATTCGCAAACGGTAATGCTAAAGACAACTGGAGATGGACAGCAGTAAGAGCAGTTCCTGTTAAGGAGGAGGAGAAAGAGAAGTACCCCATCCCGGGAAAAAAAGACGAGTACTATTCTATGAGGATGGATATGAGCACTAAGCAAGATTTTGTAGAGAAGGATTTTATAGAAGCTTTAGACTACATTGAGATGTTTAAAAAGTAGAAAGAGTTCTTGCTTTATAAGAGCTTTTTTCGTATATTAAAGTAATGAAAATAAGTTACGGTATTACAGTATGCAACGAACTAGAAGAAATTAAAAAGCTAGTAAAGTTTCTCCACGAACATAAGCAAAAGGAAGATGAGATATGTGTACTACTAGATAGACCTAAAGCATCTCAAGCGTTGTTAGACCAACTACACCGTTGGTCTTCCGCCAACTGGATACTACTAAGAGAGTCTACCTTTGGAGGGCATTTCGCAGACTGGAAAAACGAACTCACTAAAATGTGCAGCGGAGACTATGTTGTTAATATCGATGCAGACGAACTACCTACTCAAATATTCGTAGAGAATATAGCAACAGTGCTTGAAGGGAATAATGTCGATATGATTATGGTACCGAGGGTAAATACTGTAGAAGGATTAACTGATCAACATGTACAGAAATGGGGATGGAGAGTTAACGATCAAGGATGGATAAACTGGCCAGACGCTCAACAAAGAATTTATAAAAATACCGATTCAATTAAATGGGTAAATAAAGTACATGAAGTACTTCAAGGATATAAAACAGCAACTAATCTACCTATCAGCGAAGAATGGGCTTTCAAACATCCAAAGACAATAGAGAGACAAGAGAAGCAAAATAACTATTATAACACACTATAAGAAATGAAAAGTATTTACGATGTAACTGATGAACTGGAAAATAGGTTAGCAGAGTATACAGGAGCACCGTATGCTATCTGCCTAGACAACGCTAGTAATGCTATATTCCTCTCACTGTATTATGAGAATCATATTAAAAACCGTATAAAGAATAAAACAGTAACCTGTCCTTCAAGAACATATCCCTCCGTACCTTGTGAAATTATACACGCTGGGTTGAAGATAGAATGGGAACATGTTAAAGGAGAAACTATCACAGGTGCTTATCCGTTAGAAGGCAGCCGCGTGTGGGATTCAGCGCTAAGTTTTACTCACAACATGTACAGACCTAATACTCATATGTGCTTATCGTTTACCGGACCTTATAAACATTTCAAACTATCTAAAGGCGGCTGTATACTAACCGACGATCATGAGGCTTACCTATGGTTTAAACGCGCTAGGTATAGCGGCAGACGCGAATGCTCCTACCATGACGATAATTTTGATATGTTAGGCTGGAATTTCTATATGATGCCTGAAATAGCAGCTAGAGGCTTGCTTCTTATAAGTCAGTTTTGGAACGGTGAGAAGCCAGTCCGTAATGAAGATAAAACAATGCCTTACCCCGACTTATCAAAATTCCCAGTCTACAATAAGTAATTATGGAAAAGAGAGTAGCTATCATGCAACCTTATTTCTTGCCCTATATCGGTTATTTTCACCTAGTAAACTCAGTCGACGAGTTCGTCATATATGATAACATCCAGTATACTAAAAAAGGTTGGATAAATAGAAATAGAATACTAGTTAACGGTAGTGCTAAGACAATAACACTCCCACTAAAGAAGGGTTCTGACTATTTAGATGTAGGTGATAGGTACCTAGCAAGCAGTTGGGAGCAAGATAGAGAAAAGCTACTGAACATAATCGAACAAAGTTATCAAAAAGCCCCATACTTCAACACCGTATACCCTCTAATCCAAGAATGTATTAATGTATCTGAAACGAATTTATTCAAGTTTATACTAAATACTCTAAATAAATTAAACTCCTACTTAGACATCAGTACTAAGATTACTACATCATCAACACTTAATATCGACCATTCGTTAAAGTCTCAATCTAAAGTAGTAGCTATATGTAGGGAACTCAATGCAAGTACTTATATAAACGCTATCGGAGGGCAGGGTTTATACAAAGTTCAAGATTTTAAAGATGAGGGGTTGGCTTTAAAGTTTGTTAAGTCACCTCCCCTACTTTACAAACAGTACAAGAATGAATTTATACCATGGCTATCAGTGCTAGACGTTGTAATGTTTAATGAAAAGCAAGCTATAATAGACTATACAAACGATTATACTTTAATATGAAATGGAAAAAACTAGGACAGGTATTTGATCCGACAACTTGGAAGGACGGAATCGATAGAGATTGGATGAAAACCCATTCCCAGAGTACATCTTCACTAGTCTTTGAAGATTTTATTCGTATATACTTCGCTTGCCGTCCGGAGAAAGATAAAGAAGGTTACGCTGAATCCTATACTACCTTTTTAGATCTAGATAGGAAAGACTTAACCCAAGTATTAAGGGTATCTCACAAGCCGGTAATGCCTTTAGGGGAACTAGGTACCTTTGATCAACATTCAGTATACCCTCTATCTGTTATCAGACATGAAAGTGAAATTAGACTGTACTATGCCGGCTGGTCTAGGTGCAAAGATGTCCCTTTCGATACATCTATCGGGTTAGCTACCAGCAACGACAAGGGTGAAACCTTTGAAAGAATCGGAAGAGGCCCTATAATGACATCCTCACCAGAAGAGCCTTTTGTTATTAGCGGTCCAAAGGTAAGGAAATTTAACAATACCTGGTTCATGTACTACTTAGCAGGAACTAAATGGGTTAACCATAACGGCAAACCGGAAATAATATATAAAAATAGAGTAGCATTCTCTCAGGACGGTATTGAGTGGGTAAAGTATAATAAAAATATCATCGAAGATAAGTACGATGAGAATGAATGCCAAGCAGGTCCTGATGTTTTCTACTACAAAGGCAAGTACCATATGTATTTTGTTTATAGAGAGGGTCTAGACTTTAGAACTAAACCTGGGAGAGGTTATAGAATTGGATACGCTACTTCTGATAACTTACTTGACTGGGAGAGGAAAGACAATGAAGCAGGTATTGACTATTCTAATGAAGGGTGGGACAGTACAATGCATCACTACCCTCATATCTTTAAGGTCGACGGTAAACACTATATGACCTACAACGGCAATGAATTTGGAACTTATGGATTTGGATTAGCAGTATTAGAAGATGAGTAGTATAACTCTTACTAGATATGCAACACAGAGTATAATACGGACTCACCTAACCTCAGTTAAAAACTCCTTTGAACCTAGCTTAGACACGTATGTCAATATTGAAGAATACTCTAAAAAAATAGCTAATCTTGCTATAATTTGGGGTGAGTTTGATATGGAAGAGGTCTTAATAGGCATGGTAGCTGCTTACGATAATAACCCCGACAGGGTTGGATGGATTACAAACGTTAGTGTTGATCCTAAACATACGGGGAGAGGAATAGCTTCAAAACTTTTAGATGAATGTGTTGCTTTTTTTAATCAAAAAGGCTATATTAAGGTAATGCTAGAGGTAAATGCATCAAACAAAGCAGCTATTGCATTATACACAAAACATAATTTTAAAATAGATAATATGAAAGATAAAACACTTACATTAGCTCGTTCACTGAATAGCAGAGATTATAATAATGAACTTAAAGATACAGCGGATCATAAATATGTTTATAATTTTGATTTTGATGTGATGCATCCTTATATGATTAAAGCATTCGAACCCCACTTTGTGCAAGGTAGCTGTCTTGAGTTAGGAAGCTTCAAAGGTGATTTTACTAAAAGGCTACTTCCTTATTTTGATTATATTACGTGTGTAGAAGCTTCATCTGAGGCAATAAATGAAGCTCAAGATAAAATTAGAAATGATGTTAGGTGGGTTGAAGGAAGATTTGAAGATATTAAATTACCTACTAAATATGATAATATTATTATTACTCATGTACTAGAACATATTGAAAATCCTGTAAAACTATTAAAGAAAATTAAAGATGAATGGCTATCAGATAAAGGAAAGTTATTTATAGTTGTCCCAAATGCAAATGCTCCATCAAGACAGATAGCTGTTAAGATGGGATTAATAGAACATAACACATCTATAACTCCATCAGAGAAAGAACACGGACATAATATTACCTACACTTTAGATGTTCTGGAAAGTCACGCTAAGGAAGCAGGATTAGATGTTACAACTCGATCAGGCATATTCTTCAAGGCATTGGCTAATTTTCAATGGGATCAATTACTACAAACCGATATAATATCAAAAGAGTATTTAGATGGATGTTATGATTTAGGTCAGCAGTATCCGGACCTATGCTCAAGTATAATGTTAATCTGTAAAAAGTAATGAAAATACATATATACTACAGACATGCTTCTAATTGTATAGTAAGAAATAGACCTAATTGGTTTACTTTTGAAAAATGTTGGAAAAATTTACTTAAAACTATTAACGGTAAAGATAATATTAATTTAACTCTTGCTTTAGATGGTAATATAGAAGATGATTTTACTAAAAATTACCAAGATAAATTTGAATTATTTTCTACTAACCACGGTTCAAGTTTATTATCATACAGAGACTTATTAAAACATATCCAAAATACTAGGATGGACAAAAACGATCTTATTTATTTTGTAGAAAATGATTATTTACATTTAGATAATTGGGTTGATAAAGTAATTGATTTATTTTCATGTTATGAATCTTTAAATTACGTTTCGTTATATGATCATAATGACAAGTATATGCCGATGTATGATAATTTAGCATCTAAAATAATTACAACAAAAACCCACCACTGGAGAACAACCCCAAGTACTTGTGGCACCTTTATTATTACAAGAGGTATGTTTGATAAAGATTATGATATTTGGGAAAACGCTGTCGGGGACCATAATACCTTTATGTATCTTAACCAAGAAAGACAAAGATACGTTTTAACACCAATCCCAGGATTATCAACACATTGTATGGACAGCTTAATGTCACCTATAATTGATTGGGAGCAAATAAATAAAAATGAATAAAAAATTTGATATTAATTTTGTGATATTTTCACAATTCCCTGATTATATGGACTACATCGGGAGTTCTGCAGTTAGTCATATATTAGCTAGAAATATAGCCTTACAAGGTGAGAACACCTTTATTTATGCAAATACAACAATCCATGATAATATCTCCTGTATTCCGTGGGGTAGTTCAATTGATTATGATGTTGAAAATACTATCTTTATAGTTCCCGCAGGGGCAGGAGAACACACATTTGAAAAAGATATACCAGACTTTATAAATTCCTCAAGCAATATTGTACGTCACCAAATAAACCACCAAGTAAAAAAGTACCCGACAGGTAATAAATTTTACAGTATTGCACCTTATTTTAGACCATTATCTCAACAGCATGTTGATGGATATTTGACCGTATTTGATATTGACTTTGATCTATTTAAAAATTACAACTTACCAAGATCCGGAAGGTGTTACTTAGTAAAAGGTAATGAATACATTGACGGTAGACCTATATTACATACCCGAGATGATACAAATATAGATGACTATTGGAGATACGGTCCTGATAAGATGAAATATTTAGTAGAAATATTTAATAAACATGAGATATTTTTTACATATAATACTCAAACTTTCCTATCCGTACTAGCAGCACTATGCGGGTGCATATCTGTAGTAATCCCCCATCCTACGGGCGGCGGTAAATTCCCAGAAGAAGAATCAACTAAAGAAAATATGCTAAAAATACCAACATTCAGGTCCGGTATAGCCTATGGGTTTGATGATATTCAACATTCAATAGATACGTTACCATATGTTAAAAAGAACCTACAGGACTGTATGGAGAATAATACTCAACAAATAACCCAATTTATTGATGACAGTCATAAATGGTTACAAGGGAAGTATGAAATATAAATTAAAAAACCTACACATAAAAAATAATATGATTTCAGTAATCATCCCTACATACAAAGAACCTGAAGTATTAGATGTATGTCTAAACTCTGCAATTAAAAACCAAAAAGGAACAAATCAAATCATAGTCGTAGTAGATGGCTTCTATGAACTCAACAGGAAGGTATTAGAGAAATACTCAGATAATATAGACGTATTAGACTTACAAGAGAATGCAGGTCTACAGAAAGCAACTAACCTCGGAGTATATAATGCTCGATACGATAAGATACTTATTGTAAATGATGATAACGTGTTCCCTAAAGACTGGGATGAGAAACTATTAGAGGTATGGCAAGAAGGAGCTGTAATAACTCCCAATCAAATAGAACCAATACCCTCTATGTTCCGTCAGTTTAACATTAAAAATTTAGGGAGAGACCCACTTACGTTTGACTTAGAAGCCTATATAACATACGCCGAAGAGATAAGCGTAGACAAGGTAGAAGAGACTGGATCGACTCTACCAATCTTCATGTCCAAGAAGGATTACTTAACAGTAGGAGGATGGGATGAGGCATATCCGGGAGCATGGGTAGTGGATTGGGAGTTCTTTCTCAAGTGCGAACTTGCCGGATATAAAATGTTAAGAACCTATAACTGCCACTTCTACCATTTCGTATCAATAGGTACCGAGTCTACACCAGAGGAAAGGCAGAAAAAAGCAATACAGGAGCAAGGATGTCATGAATACTTTAAGTATAAATGGGGAAGACCTTCTCAACACAACCCGTTAAACAATTCCAAGATGCTTGAAATATAGTTGCCTTCCGCCTCTATTTATATTATATTTACATAGAAATGGAAGATAGAATAGAGAAAGGACAAGAAGATAGACCTGGAATAATATATCTAGATATTACTGGAGAAGACGGGCTGGAGGAGTTAGCGGAAGACGATATTATAAAAACCTTAACAGGTTCTGAGTTTAGATCCGTAATAACAGAGCACTTATTTAGTCATCTAGTAAAAGCTATCGAGAAAGAGAAGAACAGCTTTATAGCATTTAGAATACCTGAGCGAGGAGAAGATTACATCTTAGAGGAGGGACAGTATAAGAACCTCTTAAAGACGATATTAAAGATGGAAGAAGCGGAGGAAGATTATAAAAAATGTGCAACAATAAAAAAACTAATTGAAACCTTATGAAAATAGGATACCACATAAAAGGAGACTTGAAGAAAGAGTTTATCACACAGGGAACATTTTCCTCTATGCAAGAAGCAATAGTAATTTTCTCTAAAATGAAAAACCTATCTGAGATAGACTTTTTAAAATTATACGCAGTAGTAAAGGTGAAAGACTAGAGAACTTATGGAAAGAAATTTTGTACAGAGTACTTTAGAGAATCTCTTAAAAGTTAAGTTCCGTGTAGGTACTATGGAGGATGAGATACACGAGGACCTATTAAAAGAGGAAAAAGAACTCTTTTGTAAAGTCATTAGTAGTATGGAGAAGCTTCAAGTCAACGAGGTAAAAATGTATGAAGACTACGGCCTCAGTATAGCAACAATAGCGGAAACATATTGGGATGTTATAGAAGACTTAGTAGATTTTATGTACATAGAAGAGGCAGCAGATGCCATCTGGTGGTACATACATGATAGGAAGGACTCTTCCGGTAAACTTTATGAATATCAAGACGATGCCGGAATAGTTTATAAGTTTAATGGACCGGAGGATTTGTTTGAATACATCCGGTATAAGTTTGAAAATAAAAAATAAGAAAGAATATGGAATTATGTATTAAATGCAGCGATGAAATACCCGCAGGGAGGTTAAAAGCCTTACCGGATACGAAAGTTTGTATAAGCTGCTCAACAGCAGGAAGAAAAAAAGCAATCACAATCACAGGAGGGAAAGGAGAAGATACCTACAACGATATAATACTAGTCTCGGAAGAAGATTATAAAGAGTACACTAAAGACGAAGTACGTAAGAATACTTTAGATTAGTACCGATAAGGATAGTATGAAAAAGAAGGAAGGTAACTATTTCGGAATGGGAGGCCCCAGAAAGGACCTATCCAAAGACCAATGTCTGCAAGCTATGAAGCATACTAAATCTAATGCTGCAGCAGCGAGGTACCTCAACGTTTCGTTTCCCCACTATAAAAAATGGGCAAAGCTTTATGAAGCAACCGAACCTGGATTTCCTAACCTATGGGAACAGCATAAAAATCAATTCGGAAAAGGTATCCCTAAATTTCTTAAAAGAAGTAAGAAGAAGGAAGAGAATAGTCTTTTAGATATTATAGAAGGCCGCGCTACACCTCACAGCTTTAAACCTGAAAAGATTAAGCAAAGACTAATACTAGAAGGATACCTAGCGGAGAAGTGTAACTGCTGTAACTTTGAAGAACATAGAGTACTTGATCATAAAGTACCTCTACTGTTTAACTTCACAGACGGAAACAAGCAAAACTATAAACTAGATAACGTAGAACTTCTCTGCTATAACTGCTACTTCCTTACCGTCGGTAACATCTTTACTAAGAAAGAATTAACTCATTTAGAAGACTTTACTACCAACGGCCAGGGAAAAGAACCTGAATGGGAGTTAGATGATTTTCAACTACAGCAGCTTGAAAAGCTAGGCTTAGCACATAGCGACGAAGAAGATTACATAAGTAGGCCAGACTAAACTTCAAAGGAAATGCACTATATAACTCAACATCCAATAAAGAAATCCGATTTAGGTTTCCACGGGAATCTGTTCGGAGGTAAACTACTAGCATGGTTAGACTCGGCAGCTGCCTCCTATGCTTCTGAGTTTTGTGATAGTCCTCGAATGGTTACTAAATCTATCGATAAGTGCGTATTCAATAAACCTGCCAAAGAGGGTCAACTTTTAAAGATATACGCAGACGTTAGAAGTATCGGAACTACCTCCCTAACATTATACATGGAAGCTAGATCGCATAACGTCTACAACGGTAAGCAAAATGTTATACTAGCTACGAATATTACCTTCGTTAGGATCGACGAGATGGGAGACTCTATTCCTATATCCGACAGAGTAAGAAGCAAACTTAAGTAACTCCTAATGTCTGATCACTATACTAACGAAAATGGATTAATAGTATTTACAGAAGCTTACCACCTTAAAAGAGGGACATGCTGCGGTAATAAATGCTTGCACTGTCCATACAACCACAAAAATGTAGCGAGGGTAGAAGAGAAGAAGCGTCTACAGAAGTCTAAAAAACTAGAACGTATAGCAGATAAGCTCCTTAAACAGGATGATAAGAACCAAGCTTTAGGTAAGTATGATATAGGAAGAGATTTATTTGATCTATTTTAAACAAAGGGTTGTTTCCTAACCTTTTAGTTCGTATCTTTATGGTATGATAAAGGTAGAAAATTTAAAGTTTGATGGAGACTTAATAGCATCTCATCTATTCGACAACGGAATAATGTTAACCGTAGATAGAGTAAGTACAAACCAAGACGTATTTATAACGAGACTATCTACTATAGACGGAGTACCTTTCGAAACCCGAACCTGGGAAGGAACAGAAGAGATAGATAAGTACATAGAGCAAGTAGATATGCTAACCATTGCGGAGGTTAGTTCAAAATAGTTTAATATGATAAGACCTTACCTAATACTAACAGCCTTAGCGCTTACCGGATTAACCCTCTACATAACCGGAAATACGATTCAAGATAAGAGCCCTGTAGAAATTCAAGAGGAAGTAGAGATAAGTACGGAGGATACTGTCGCTGTAGATTCTCTTAAAGAATTACTCTGCGCTTTAATACATGTAGAGTCGAGAGGCGTAGAGGATGCTATAGGAGATACCCACCTAGGAGAACCTTCAATAGGAGTACTCCAGATCAGGCCTGTAATGGTTGCAGAGGTAAATCGTATATTAAGAAAGCAGAAAATCAAAAAACGCTTTAAATTAAAGGATAGGTTCAGTAAACAGAAGTCTATTGCAATGTTTAAGGTATGGAGAGAGTATCACCATAAAGGAGACGTCTTAGAAACAATAGCACGGAACTGGAACGGAGGACCTAGCGGTTTCCGGAACAGGAGAACAAAGAAGTATTGGTATAAAGTAAAAAAGAAATTAGATGAATATAAAAGTCTCAGACGCGTTTGAATATATGGAAGAGCAGGACTTAATACTCCTAGCACAGAACTACCCACAGCAGCTACTAGATATGTGTAACCTACTATCGCTGGATTATCAATTAGAAGAAGAACAAAAAATACAGAATATAAATTAATAAAAAATAAAAGTTATGATTAGCACAATTAAAGACACCTTTAAGCAAGGTAAGGATTTCGTAAAGACCAACCAACTAAGTAAAGCAGATGAATGCTTCGATCGCTGTATCGCTCAACTATCTCAATGTACCATTCAGGATATAACAGAAGTAGAGGGAGCTTCCGTAGACTTATGGAAAAGTAGAGTCTGGGTTGCGATTGAGAAGGCCGGACTTTTACCAGAGTAATAATAATCAAAATGATAGTTAGAGATTTACTTATAGGGATTGGATCCTTTTTTGTTGCTCACATTATAACATTCTACCAATTAAACGGACAATTCCTCCATAAGTGGTTTAGAGATAATGAGTGGGTAGTAGCCGTAACAGGTATTGTTCTCTCATTTTTTTACATTTGGGGAACAAGATATACTGTTAGCGGAATGGGAGGTGAAATGTGGCCTTCGAGATTTATAGGATTTGGAATAGGAATGGTAATATACGCTATAGGTATCAACTTCCATTTTAGTGAAGGGATTAATGTAAAAACATGGGTTAGTTTAAGTTTAGCATTACTATTAATTATAATACAAGTAGGGTGGAAAGTAAATTAAAAAAAGCTTGCTTCGCACCTATAAGGTTCTTATCTTTAGGTAAGAAAAAAGAATAAGAGTTATGTTAAAAAAA
>TARA_R110000764_G_scaffold39230_3_pt1 | contig 16705 bp, 18 predicted proteins | sample TARA_R110000764 | Tara Oceans TARA_R110000764 (sample SAMEA4398111) | marine metagenome | biome: Polar Biome; feature: [SRF] surface water layer (ENVO:00010504); material: water (ENVO:00002006), including particulate matter (ENVO:01000060) such as... | depth 5 m | reverse complement strand
CAGCAAATAGAATTAGCAAATAAAAAAATAGAAAAATTAAAGCAATTACAAAAAGCTTTAGCAATACAAACCATAAAAGAATAACGACATGACGTACGAACAAAGGCTTACAGACGCAGGACATGAGATCGATAATTTATATTATACTCGTGAAAAAACTATTGAAGATACCATACATGGAGACGTTCGTGGTCACTTTGCCGGATCCGAATACTTTTTTTATTCAGATGGTCAAGAAGTTTTTAGGTCTAAGGATCAGCGTCTTACGATCCAATGGTTAGCTTATGCAAAAAATATTTAAAAATAATAGTTGTTAATACAAATTAAATTTATATATTTGTCATGTACAATAACTAAAGCATAACAAAATGAATGTATATATCGATTTCTTAGATTGCAAAAACAACTTTAAAAAGACTAGAAAATATTTTGAAAAGTATGATGACGCTATCGACTTTATGAGACTTACGTTTGACAAAGTAAATTTAGATTTTATTAACTACACTAATATATAAAACATGACACCACAGGAAAAAAAAGATCAGGAAAAAATGATACAAGCTTTAAAAGTATTAAGCGAAAAGCTATCAAAAAACAAAAATTTTAATAATTGGATTAATAAAATATAACATGAGACAAATTACATTTAAAAAGATCAAAGAATTAAGACAGGAATTTTTAAACGATACCTTCGCACCGGATTTGCCAAAAAGAAATAAGACTCATTACGAAAATTGGCTTGTAAAAATTTGTAACTTGTTGACTGATCATGAAAATTATATCGTTGACAAAACTAATCAATGTCGTAGAGACAATCATTTTCCTAGTAATTTTAATAACGTTTATGATCAGGAATATGACTTAGAGATCCTTCGTGACGATATACAGCGATGGGCATGGAAAAAAGATTGGACGTTAACTGACCACTATCAAGCTGAGTTAATTCGTTTGAACATCGATTAAATTGTTATGTAGCTTGGTGGTCGATAGCGATCCAAAGGAGTCTCTTAGATATTTAAGAGGCTCCTTTTTTCGTCGTCATCTAAAACGACTCCGGCTGTTATGATCTTATTTACAGCGTCAGCTCTTAAATTCATAGCACTAGCTTCAGCATTTTTGTCGTCCTGCAAAACAGCTACATGGCTGAAGTCAGGTATAATTTTTAAACCCTGATCAGATAATCCTAGTTGGTGGCTAATCGTGGAATACATTTGTTCTGTCTCAGGAATTATAGTATCTTGATACGTCATTTTCATACCTTCTTTGACGTTTGTAAACGTTCCACCTTTAGACTGAGCGAATAAATAATAAGACAATCCATAGGCGTCAATGATCGCCATTTTATCTTCAGTTAACTCTTCAAATAACATGAGGTCTTTTGTTGGGTAAGACATAGGAGTCCAATCGACATCGGCTTCAGTTATAACCAATTTATCCTTTTGTCTTTTTAGCCAATCTCGTTGGATCTCTTCTTTCTCTTCAGCGTCCATTGGTAATGATCCACCTAGATCGGATTTCTTACTAGATAAAATTCCTATCGCTCCAATGTTTTCTAATAAAACATTACGCTTATTATATTGCGACATGATATTACTAAGAGGGTATTTGAGCGTGTCTATGCGGTTAACCGGATTAATTAGATTAATACCATCAGGGGTATTTAAGTAGATCATATCGGTAACCTCAACGATTTCATGTTCTTTGTTATTATACCAAAACTCAAAATTCTTTATTAATCCTTCGGTTTCAATTTGATCCAAAAGTTTACCGGTTCCTGCTATTTTTATTTTATTACTTGGCAATGGTACTAGAAGATTTCTAACGTCAAAAGATCTCTTTGGGCAATATGCAAAAGAGTTATTAAACAGACCATCATTTACAGCCAAAGAATACATTACGTCAGACCATGATTGGGTAGGATTTGGTTTTTTAATTAGCTCGTTTACCCAATGATTCTCGACTAATTGACCATCTTTATCGTATAGTTTTGGTACAGCACCGGACATCATTAAAGCTCTTTTATTAATAATTGTTCTAAGCTCAGGGATCCGAATATATAGATCGTAAGGCTTGTTAGTGTCAACCCATACAGGAGTTTTTTGTCCCCAAAATTCGGTAGAACGATTGTTAATTAACTCCATGAGTTTATCCGTTTTACCACTAGAAAATCCAAAAAGAGACGTCCAAAAACTATCTACCATAATAAAAAAATTTGATTAAATGTACTATTTCGTTCCAAATTTACGTAAATTTGAGACAAAATTCGCATAAATGAACAAAGGAATTAATCAATACTCAGTAAAATCTTCGTCAATTCAGGTCAAAGATCTCAATTTAAACGCTAGAGAAGTGGCGATTTACCTATCAAAATTTGACGTAATGGACTCCGATAATGACATTATAGTCAAAGGAGCTTTTCAAAAATCAATAAAAGAGAGGGGTATTGACGCCCAATCAAACAGAAAAATTGCTTTTCTTAGACATCATGATTGGCAACACCAAATCGGAAAATTTACAACTATAGAAGAGGATTCAAAAGGCTTGTTCGCTGTTGGTAAACTTGGGACATCTACAAAGGGCGAAGATGCCTTAAGAGATTACGACGAAGGTATTATAAACGAACATTCTATTGGTTTTCAGTACATTAAGGAAGGTATGGAGTGGCAAGAAGATGTTAGCATGACTAAGGGTGGCTATCATTTAATAAAAGAAGTAAAGCTTTTTGAAGGATCAGCCGTAACATTTGGTGCAAATGAGCATTGCGACGTTTTAAGCGTCTCTAAGGGTGCTGATAAAAACGATGTAATAAAGACTATCACAAAGCAAATTGACGTTGTCACGAAGGCTCTAATTAACGGAAGAGGCACAGACGAACGCTTGTTTGACTTAGAAATGAAACTAAAATATTTAAACTCTCGTTTAATTGATCTTGCAATAATGGATCCAATAGCTAACGTCAAGGCTATAGATGACATTCAGCAAATTAGTAATAAACAGAATTTCAATTGGCAAAGTGTTAACTCGATTTTAGATTCGAGTAACAAAAATTAATAATAAATAATAATAAAACTTTAAAAAAAACATTATGGTAAATAGTGAATTAACACCGGAAATGGTGGTAGAAAAATTTGAAGCAAAGATCAGCGAACAAACAAAAGGTTTAGCTTCAAACGAAAGCGTAAAAGCTCTTAAAGAAGAGTTGGCAGGTATTAAGCAAATGGCAGAAGCTGATCAAACGATTGAGCTAAAAGCTAAATTTGTAGATCTAGAAACTAGTTTAATTGCTTTAAAAGAAACTAGCAAAAACAATGTAGAGGCTAAAATGACTTTAGCTGATGCAATTAAAGGCAAAGCTGAAAGTATTAAAGCTATGATCTCTAACAAATCAGGGGTTGTTAGTTTAGATGTAAAGTCTCAGCAAAATCCTACTGATATTGGGCAAAGAGATTCTTACGCTCAGATTCTAGAAGGGACTAACAGAAAGCCGGTAAGAGAGACTCGTATTAGTGAGCTTTTCAGACGTGTACCTGTTTCAACTGAGTATGTAAAGTATCGTGAAGAAGATGTCGTAACTAGAGACGCTAAAGTCGTTGTAGCTTGTGCTACTTCTACGTCAACTACTAAAAAGACATGGAAAACTGTAACCGTTCAAATCGCTAAAATTAGAGATTTTGTTGACGTATGTATTGACATGATGGACGATTATAGCTTTGTAGCTTCAGAGGTACAGCAATTAGTTAACGAGAGCGTTAAATTAAAAGCTGATAGCGAGATTCTATTAGGTACAGGAGACATTAATTCAATTGATAACGTTGCAAGTGCTTTTAATCCTGCAAACGCTTTAGCTCCTTACAATGGTGCATTTACTTCGGCTACTTTAGCAGAACTAACGGCAGCAATGAAAGCTCAGATTTACACGTTTGGTCAAGAGAGATCTTTTAATGCTGATACTATTGTAATGAATTACAATGATTGGGTTAAGTTTATGCATTCTAAAAACTCACAGGGAGATTACTTACTACCTAACTTTGTTATGACCGGAGATGGCGTATTAAATGGTATGAGAATTGTAACGTCTCCAATTGTAACTGCAAATAGTCTTTACGTTTTTGATTCTACAAAAGGAGAAATCTTAGATCGTCAAGGAGCGCAGTTAGAAATGGCTTACGAAAACAATGATAATTTCGAGCATGAAATTGTTACTTTGAAGGTTGTTGAAAGACTACAATTTCACGTGGCAGGAGTAAATGCTGATGCGTTTATGAAGTCTGACGATATTTCAGGAGACTTGGTAAAAATTACTGCATAAATTCTAATATTCTAAAACAAAAATTATGGCAAAAAGGATTAAAATTTTAAAAACATATAACGCACAATTTGTCGTTGGATCCGAACACGAAGTAGCTGATAACATCGCTGAATTTTTGATGGCTAATCAGTTTGCTAGTTTTCATGGAGTCGTTGAAAAAAAGAAGCCTTGCGCTGATAAAGATTGTAAGGATTGTGAAGATTGTAGCGATAAAGCTAAAGCAAAAAAGGACGCCAAAAAAAAGTCTGAAAAGAAACCAACAAAAAAACCAACTAAAAAATAGTAGGCAAAAGTTATGAGTATATTAGGTATTACATATAAAGATTTTGGTAAAGGAAAATATGAGCTACATAAAGGAATGTACGAACAATCAAAAATCAATGATTACATAAATAAATACGAAAAGATTTATTTGTTAAAATTGCTTGGTGTTGAATTGTTTAACCTATTTGTGGCAGATCTAGATCCTATAACCAAAAAACCTATAACGCCGATTTATTTGGCTTTATACGATTCTTTTGAATACGATAATTCGTGTTTTAATATTGTAATATCTGAAGGTATGATTGACGTAATTAAGGGGTTTGTTTACTTTCAATATTTGAAGGATCAAACAAATCAGGTTTGGGTTTCCGGATCTGTATCTCCTGTTGGCGAAAACTCAGACAATGTATCAACGCTTAATATGATGATTTATACTCGTTATAATGATTCAATTAGGTCATATAAGGCGATTCAGCAATATATATGCGATAATCTAGTAAACTATAGCGACTTTAATGGAAAGTCTCTTAAAACAGCTTATTGGATATGATAGAGGCAAGTGAGTTTATAAAAGAATTGATTGACGATATAGATTATTCTATCGTTGGAGAATTTAATGCAAGTGATGGTAAGACGTATTTCTGTAATACAAAGTGGGCAAGAGTTGGTAAAACAATTGTTGACTCTTTAGGAGATATTTTTATTATTACTGAAGTTAAAACCGACGTTTATATAGTAGCCGTTCATATAGATAATGAAGCGAAAAATTTAGATAAATTATGTTTTCTAGACGCTCCTTATTTTAAGACAGGAACAAAATTAGCTACTAATAGAGAATGGACTATCGCAGATCCTGACTTAGAAAACAAACTACCTTTAGTATGGCTTTTAGAAGTTATTTCAGAAACCGGATATGGTCGTGGATCAGCTCTAGATCGTAGTATTGAAGTTAAGTTATTCTTTTTAGATGAAACTGATCCTTCGCAATACTACACAAAAGAACATCGAGAGCAGGTCGTAAAACCAATGCAAAAGTTAATGATGGAATTTTTTAAAGTTGTAGATAAAAATCGTATGTATGAAGCTGTTGAGAATTATAGATACAAAACCTTTTCTCGTTTTGGGGTAGAACAAGAAAATGGCGTTTTTGAAAATATTTTGGACGCAAACTTATCGGGTGTTGCGCTTGAATTAACCCTGACTCGGTATAAAATAAATTGTAAATGTTAAACTTAAAAAACAAAAATTATGATAGGTTGTGATTGTAATGCAGGGTTGTCAAATACAGGACGCCCAAATTGTGTGCCGATTTTCGGTATCACATCGTCTCTAATCGTAGTGCCAAAAAGTGCTACCGATGGGACAATAAATAGAATAGATTTATCGACAACTTTGCCTACATGGTCAAGCTTGGTAAATGAAGCTGATGCTTCTAAGCGATGGTTTCCACTACCGGCTTTTGAAAACGTTGAGCTACCTAAAGCAGACTCTTTATTTGAAGAGGCTAATTCAGGTCGTCAAGTGTATTTGAGACAAGGTAAAAGATCATTCACAGGAGAGCTTTGGTCTGAAGATAGTACACCTACATTTCTTGGTAAACTTTCAAAGTCTCGTTGTGTAGATTTCGGAGTATTTATCGTTGATGTATATGGTAACTTAATCGGATCTGAAGTTGATGGGTTTTTATACCCAATTTCTGTAGATAATCCTTCATGGGATCCTAAATTCATGTTCGCTACTGATAGTACGACTCAAAAAATAATGTTAGGTTTTGACTTTAACAGAATTTTTGACGAATCTACAATGTACATGATTAATCCTACTGAGGCAGGTCAAGATTTTACCACTTTAGAAGGCTTAGTTGACGTTAACTTAGATGACTTGTTAACTACAACTACTCAGGCTACATTTAAAGCTAGATTTGACTATGGAACGGCTGTCGCTAAGATCAAGTATGAAGGAGCTACTTTAGTTTCGGATTGGATTGTTACAAACTTGACAACCGCAGCAACGTGGTCGCCGGACGCAGTAACTGAAAACCCTGAAGGAGATTATTTGTTGGATTATTCAACGTCAGGTACAGCTACAGCAGGAGACAATATCAAAATTGAAGTTTCAAAACTTGGATTTGATGGCGAAGGTAAAGCTATAGCTACATAAATGATGGATATTATTCAATTGGGTAAATCTAGTTTCAAGGTTGCAACTTTGAAAACAATAACTAAAAAAGAAGCGCAGGAATTGTACTCTTATTTAGACAAAAGGTTAGTTGCAAGTGCTTGGGATCAAGCTAATCCAAAAGGCAAACGAAAGCCTCGAAAAAAATCCAACTAATGATTAAAAGGGAGCTGAGTAATTGGTTCCCTTTTTTTTTAAATTTACAACACCATAACTATAATTAAATGATTGGTAATACAGCTATAGACGAACACTTAAAAAAAGCACAGAGATTATCTGACTCTGAGGCTTGGTTTGAGGCTCACAATAGTAGTGTTAAAAAAATCATTTTAGATCTAATTAGAGAGAGTCAATTACGTAGCAAAGGAATAGACGAAAACGAAAATATTATTGGTTTTTATTCTAGAACTTCAGAGATTATTTCTAATGGTCGAAAAAAAGCAGGGACTCCGTTTACTTTATATGATACCGGAGAATTTTATCGATCAATGTTTATAGTTGTTTTGAAAGAATCGATATTAATTGACGCAAATTATACCAAAATGCAGGATCAAAATTGGTGGTCAATTGATATATTAGGACTAACAGAAAAAAACTTAGACGTTTATGCTGAAATGGTTAAACAAAATTACATCAAATACGCAAGACGTATATTGGGAATCTATTGAAGATTTACCTTTGTATAATTGGATAAAATGTAACAATGAAAAATATATATACACTCGTAAAGATCCTAAAGGAGTTGTAAATAAAAATGATTTAAAGCAATGGGTTAAGCTTTATGACGAATATTTAGGACATTTTGGATTAAATGACAGGTACGAAAAATATTTAGAAGCTCAAAGAAAAAAAGCATTATTACAGGCAGAATATATTATAACAAAAAATAATTTTAAAAAAACAGAAATTGCAATACAAGAAGCGAAATTAAAAAATCTAGAATTGTATTTTGGCGATGGTCAAGATATAGAAGTAATTTTAATGTATTTAGGAAAATTTCTAGGTTATAAAATACAAGCAAAACAAACGTCAGTTAAAGAATATTTTACATTATTAGAAGAGTATGGCAAAGCAAATAAAAAGATCGGAGATAGCAGAAAAGGATCTCTATAAAGAGATTAGAGACTCAGCAAAAAAGACTATATCAAAAATAGATAGCTTAAACAAAGGACTTAAGCAAACAGCTCAGACGTTAAAAACTGATCTTAATCAGCCTTTGGAAAAAACTTTGCAGGGACTCGGTAAATTAGAGACCGGAGTTACTAAAATGAATACAGCAATGGCTAATAGCATTAAGTTAGACAAAGCCAAAGCTGAAGCTTTAAAGACTCAAAGACAGGCAGAACAAGAGATCTATAAAATAGAACAACAAAGAGAGAGAGCCATACAGCAAAAAATGAATACGCAGAAAAAAGAGCGTATGGAAACTGAGCGTTTAGCAAAAGCAGAGCAAAAAAGAACTAAAACTTTAAAAGATCAGGGAAACGCTTATAAGCAATTAGTAATTGCAACTAGAGACCAAAAAAACGAGTCAAAACGTTTAGGAGCTGAAATGCTTAAACTTGAACAATCAGGTAAAAAAAACACAAAAGAATATAGAAGATTAGCAACCTCGTTTAAACAAGTTACAGTCTCAGCTCAAAAAGGAGACAAAGCACTTAAAAAACTTGATGGGCAGGTAGGCGATAATTTTAGAAATGTAGGAAACTATGGAAAAGCACTCGGTAAACTTAAGGGAGCTTTCGCTTCTTTGGGTTTAGCAATGGGTGGAGCTATGATCATTCGTGAAGTGTTTGGAGTTATAAAAGATTTTGATCAAGCTTCAGCAAATTTAGCTTCAGTTTTAGGGGTTACTAGAGACGAAATGTCGTCGTTAACAGAACAATCAAAGGAGTTAGGAGCTACAACTAGATTTACAGCTTCAGAGGTTAGCGAATTACAATTAGAATTTGCAAAACTTGGGTTTACACAAAAGGAGATTTTGGGCATGACAGACTCAGTTTTAGATCTCGCAGGTGCAACCGGATCTGAGCTAGGAGAATCGGCTACTATTGTTGGTGCTACAATGCGTGGATTTGGATTAGATGTAGAAGAGACTAGACGTGTTACTGACGTAATGTCGAAATCCTTTAGTTCGTCTAGTTTAGATATGAGTAAATTTGCGACGTCAATGGCAGCAGTAGCTCCGGTCGCAAAATTAGCAGGATTTTCTATAGAAGAGACTACAGCAATGATCGGTACTTTAACTGATCGAGGTATTGACGCAAGTACAGCCGGAACAGGTCTAAGAAATATGTTTTTAAAGGCAAATAAGGCAGGTTTGACGTTCAATGAAGCCTTAGACTCCATACAGAATAGTACCGATCAAACAGGTACAGCTATGGAGCTTTTCGGTACTAGAGGTGCTACTTTAGGAGTCGTGTTAGCAAATAATCAAGACGATGTCGCTAAATTAACCGACACTCTTTATGACTCAGCAGGTGCAACTAAAGTAATGGCTGATATGCAATTAAATACTTTGGGTGGATCTTTGGATCTTTTATCTTCAGCATTTCAAGGTTATATTTTAGATCTAGATTCGGCAAATGGAATAGGAGCTAAATTAACAGCAGGGGTTAAATTTTTAGCCGATAATTTAGATACTATTTTGAGTACGATAATAATGGTCGGTAAAGCTTTTTTGACTTATAAAGCTATAGTTATTTTATCTACTCAGGCAAATAAATTATATGCTCTTAGTCTTACAGCTATGGAGTCTCAGGGTGGCAAAGCCGGTAAAGGATTAGCCTTAGTCAAATCCGGAGTACGTGGAGTTGGTGGTGCTTTTAAGAAGCTTGGGGCAGCCTTAAAAGCTAATATTTTTGGTATTATTATAGTTTTATTATACAAGCTTTATGAGGCTATGAATGTAGTTAGAACTGAGTCAGAACAAATGGCTGAGATCAATGAAGAGCTACAGCAAATACAAACTAAAGGAATTGAAAATGCAGAAAAGGAAAAAGAGGCTTTAGATATTTTAGTATTGGCTATAAAAGATACCAATGCCGGAAGTAAAGAGAGAGGTGTTTTATTAGATAAGCTTAATAAAAAATATGGCACTAATTTAAAAAACATAAAAGACGAAAAGAAATTTCTTTTACAATTAGATCAAGTACAAAAAGAGATCAATAAAAACATAGAAGATAAATTGACGTTAATGCAAACTGAACAAGAATTTTCAGTTTATACAAGCAAAATAACGGCTTTAGAGCAAGAACAATTGATCTTACGTCAAAAAATGCAGGACACTTGGGGTAAAAATTGGTTTACTGAATTTCTGCAAGGTTTTGGAGATTATGAAAATACAAAAAGTGTTTTAGATGATCAATTTGTAGCAAATGAAAAGGTAATTAAGCAACTAAAAAGAGCGCAAAAAGAGAAAAAAGATTTATTAGTTGACCTTATTGGAAAACAAACAGCAATTGAAGTAAAAACAGTTTTTGAAGATCCTGATGGCGATGGCGATGGCGATGACGATCCAAACACTACAAAACGTAAAAAATTAAATACTGAGCTTAGAAGATCTGTTAATTTACAAGACGAAATAAACAAGCGTAAAAAGGCAGAACTTGGATATTTAAACCAAATAAATAAGTCTCAAAACGAGTTAACTATAAAGGATATAGACGCCTTAATTAATAAAGAAAATGAATTATTAAACACTCGTATTAGAAATAATGAAGCCGTAGATTTTACTTTATTAGAAAGTCTTTACGAACAGCAATCAAAACTTGGCAAAGAAGCGATTGACGATCAATTGGCTTTTCAAATTGATGCAATAGATAGATCTTTAGATATTAGGTTTAAAAAAGAAAAGGATAAATTAACTGAGCAAAGAGATAAATTATTAGCTCAGGAAGGTTTATATGCCTCAGAAAAAACAAAAATAGAAGAGAATTATCAAACTGAATTAGGTGTTTTAGCTGAAGCGAGAGTTTATGCAGTAGAACAAAACGCATATATAATTGGTGGTATAGAGGCACAAGCTTCTAATAAAAAAATACTTTTAGCAAATGAGACAGCTAAAAAAATAAAAGAAATTGATGACCTTAAAACTATAGAAATAGAGCAAAGATATAATCGAGAGCGTAAAGCTTTTGAATTGTCTTTATTAAAGTCAAAAGACTCAAACGACGAGGTACAGGATCAAATGGCTGATTACGACATTAAGAGGTTAGAAGAAAAAATAGCTGAAAAAAAGAAAATCGGTCTTGATGCAATTGATGACGAAATTGAACTTGAAAACTTACGCCGTAGTAAAAATGCTGAAATTGATCAAAAAATAGTTGACGACTTTAATGAAAAGGTTGAAGAACGTATTGCAATTGTACAAGCTTTAACTGATATTTTTGTAACGTTGGCTGACAAAAGAATAGCTAAAATTGACGAAGAAATTAACAAGCATAAACAACAATACGAAAACTTTAAAACGTTAGCTAAAAATGGCAATATAACAGCTAAAGAGAGTATGGCTGTAGAAGCGAAAATGATTGCAGAACAAACTAGACTAAAAGAAAAGGAAGAAAAACGTAAACAAAGGATCCAATTAGCTAGTAGTGTATTGCAAACTTACATGACAAATTCGGCTGATCCTGACGTTAAAAATCCATTATCAAAAACGATTACAGATACCGTTTTATTGACTGAATTTATTAAAAATTTACCGGCATTTGCTGATGGTACTGAAGATACCGGATCTAATGGTTTTGGAGTTGATGGTAAGGGTGGATTTAATGCTATTTTGCACCCTAACGAGCGAGTTATGACAAAAGATCAAAACGCTTTAGTTGGTCAAATGAGTAATGAAGATCTAAGTAAATTAGCTTATAATTACCAAAATGGTATGATACAAAATGTAGGAGAAGGTGCTATGTTAATTGGTGGTAATTGGCAAAGTCAAATGATTGTAGCTAAATTAGACTCTTTAGAAAAAACTATTAAAAATAAGCCTGAGACAAATATAGCTTTTGAAGAGATTATCGGTGGCGTAATGGCTATATCTAGAGAAACCAAAACAGGGAATAGTAAAACTTATAATAAATACAGGGTAAAATAAGGCGATATGAGGCACTTTTTAAATAATATAGAGATTAGCCCTAGAAACGTACTAGAGATAGGCTTAAATACCGACTTTAGTGGCAATCCGGAGATCTTAAGCATTGATGTTGACAAGGTAAAACTACCTCGTGAAGCTAAAACTATAATTGAAAATCATATAGCGACGCAAGGAGTTTTTGAAGGAATACCTTATACGATCATTACAGATGGTGGTATTTCTTTAAGTTACTATGTAGATCTTACTGAAGAGGCTATTTATGGTACTTACGAAATTGAAGTAAAAATAAAAAAAAGACAGGGTAAAGATTTATTTTTTGAAAATGCAAATGGTTTGTCTTTTGAATTAATGAAAACTAAAGGAGTTAATTTTACATTGATCGATATTCCTTATTTAATTATACCGGAAAATCAAGCAGAAATGGGTTTGAATATTGCAATTTCTTTATTTGTTATGACAAAAGAAGGAATCGCAGCAATACGTGATTTATCTACAGCAATAACAAACGTTATTGAGGCTGTAACTCCTAATATTGGAATACCACCTGCGCCACCTTTAGGAGAGATTATTAGTGTAGTTATAAGAGGTGTCGCACAATTAGCTTATGTGGTTGCTATTTTGGTAGCTATAATTAAATTAGCACAGCAATTATTTGAGTTAATTTTTCCAAAAATTAGATATTACAAAGGATCCAAAGTAAAGGAATTGATCGAAAAGGGTTGTCAATATTTAGGTTTTACTTTAGAGTCTAATTTATTAAATAGTGTATCTAATTTGACCTTAATGCCGGTGCCTTTAGTCAAAGGAAAAAATTCAATTGCAGACTATATACAAAACGATCTTAATTTTAGTTTTACAAAAGGTTATTTAACAGCTCAGGACACAATTAGCACTTTAGGAGATTTAATTGGTGCTGTAGAAACCATGTTTAATGCTAGAACAAAAGTATATCAGGGTAAAGTAGAAATTGAGCGTAGAGATTATTGGCAATTATTAACTACAAATACGATTGTACCGGCTTTAAATGATCAGGATAGTAGGTTAGAAGATTATACTTTAAACACTCAGGACGCTTGGAAAAGAACTTACATACATTATCAAGTTGATTATTCAGATTTTCACACGATTGATTTTTTTGATCCTACAGACGCAGAGTATAGTTGTGAGCCTTTAAACACAATTAACGCTGATTTAGTGACGATAAAAGGCTTAAATGATGTCAATATACCTTTTGCTTTAGGAGTGCGTAAAAACAACCTTAATTGGATTGAAAACTTCGCTAAAGGATTTTTTCAATTTATAGATCAGATCATTAATACATTTGGTGGTAATTCAAGTCTAAGTAGTCAAATACAAAATAGAATAGGAGTTACTCAAATTGGTAGTCAATTTTATTCAGTAACTAAATTGCTTTGGGCGGTCGGTGGTAGGCAAACTTCTGACTATGTTTCTAGATTACAAGCGTCAACAATTTATAATAATTATCATGCGATTAATGAGATACAGGTTAATGGGTATAAAATATTTTCTGATGTCCCAATTAGATTAACGTCCGGAGATTTCGTAAATTTGTTAGATAACAACTACGCTAATATAAATGGTTTAATGTGTGAAATACTTTCAATCAATTATATTGACGAACAAAGCAAAGCTATAATTAGCTATAAAGAGCCTTATAATTATGCTAGTGGCAAAGTACAAACTATAGTAATAAATTCTTAAAAAATGGATTTTAAAGAACACTCACAACAGCTCGGTAATTTGCAAAAGCAATTAGATCATTTAATAAAAATGCAAGACATCGCTTTTAGTAAAATGACACCGGAACAATATAGTGCCGTAAAAGAACAGCATAGTGACGCCCACGAAATGATTAGAAAATTAAAAAAAGGAGAATATAATACCTTAGATACGCTTATTAATAAGTACAATAAACCAAAATTATAAGCTATGCCTGTACAATTAAGAGAGTTTTATTGCAATACAAGAACGTCAACAGGTAATGGTTTAGCTGATCTTATAGCAAATGTTGGCGACGAAGTTGAATTGAAATATTTGCTAACATCGGCTATTCGTATTACTTCAGTAAATAATCCTTTAACTTTTGATCCTAGTACCGATACGGTTACATCGTCAACACTTAGTTGGCTAGACGAAGGTTTTAGACAGGGAGATCTTATATGGGTTGCTATATATACACAAAATACAAATACCGGAGCTTGGAGCGTAACTGACGAACATTGGGAATCGGTAACATTCGTTAGTGATACTGAGATGAATTTTCTCGCTTTACCTATTTTTTACACGTTACAAGGAGATCCACAAATGATGACTTTTACAGTTGTTGGGGGTACAAATCAGCGAACGGCTCGTCAGCGTAGTGATCTAGAAGTATTATTAAACAATCCATTAAACTCTCAAACAGGCAATCAAAGTAGTTTAATTGATGCCGAAGTTACTAGGTTTAAAAGGCAAGGTAATTTATCAGTTGGTACAACAGATTCTTTAACTTCGATACCTAACCAAAGTGGTGGATTTTATAAATCAGTTACATTACAAAGAACTAATGACGATGGCGATGGATTTAATACGTATTATCTTAGAGTAACATTATGTCTATCAGGTATTTATGATCAGCAATGGTTTTTATCGGCAGAATGTCAAAAGTCATTTGCTAGGTTATTATGGTCTGCAAAGTACAATGAAACTGCAAATAGATTTCAATTAGATATAGAGCCACAAGCTAATACAGGTTGGTTTAATGAGGCAAATAATTCGTCAATACCTCAGACACCATCGGTATTAATATCAGGAGTTACAAATGATATTGATTACGCTACAGCAGGTGCATATACTTTTACTTTTGAAGGAATTTTAAGTAGCTCAGGAATTGGATCGGCTTATATACCTATAAATGACGATTATTATAGGAATGTCGCACAGAGTCAATATGGCTTGACAATGATTTTACCAACAACCGATCTAGTCAATAACACGACGTATCAAAATGCAGTAAACAACCCTTTAGGAGCCGGTTATACTATAGCCGTTGATTCAATTGTATCTAATGGTAATACTCATGTGGTTACTTTTACTTTCACTCCAAATTCAGATTTTACTGATTTTATGGAAAATAACGATGGAGATCGTTTATTCTATATTTGGGTAAATGCAGGTAATATAAATCATTTGCTATATGCTGATCAATTAACAAAGGTTTTGCCAATTGGAGGTCCCTTAAATATGGAAACCGATTACGGCTTTTTTGATCATTCAGAAAACATTGAAAACACAAACGATAATAAAATTAATTTTGTTTGCGATACTGAAGATGACGTTGGTTATTTTGGTCGATTTGCTATGCAAAAAGACTCTGAATATTCAGGATTACGTATAAAATTAGAAGCTTATAACTCAGTAACAGCCGAAAGTTTTGAGCTTAGAGATACGTATATTAACTTTTCAGGCGTACAGACGTCAAATGCCGGTGAGTTATTGTTAAATGAGACAATACCACTAGAAAACACTTTGCCGACCACTAGCGTCAAGAGAGAGGGCAGAGTGATCAATTTAAACACTCAGGGAGCTACGCCAAATGATTATTTAGTTTCTGTTTATTATCCTTTTTTGTTAAATTGGAAATATTGGTTGCCACTTTTAGACGCAAATGTAGATTTTTATCCTACGCAAAATAATAATTGGGAACAATACGATAATATCGCTAATTGGGAAATAAGAATAAGACTTGAATTAGAAAAAGATGGTTTAGCTTTTTTCCATAACAACGTTATAAGAGTTAATCCTTACGATTTTAATGATCAAATACAAACTAATATATCGCTTTTTAGATTAGATAATACTTCAATAAGCGTTATTCCTGATGGCGAGATATTAAAAATAAGAGCAAGACACTTTCGTACCGATGGCAATAATTGGGATCCGGATTATACATGGGGTATGATTACGGTTGAGCCTAAAGAGTCTGAGCAAAGATTTATTTGTTCTAGTATCGTGCCTTTTGATAATAATCAGGCTAATCCTTTAACTCCATTAAGTGGTTTAACCATAACGATTACATATCCTTCGCCTGATTTAGCAGAACTTACTTGTTATTTTGATACGGCTAAAATTAATACAGCAAATGGAGTAAAAATTACTAGTAAAATTTGTGAGGGTTGTACAATTTTACCGGAAAATCAAGAAAATAAAATAACAACAAATAATGTAGATAAAATAACTACTACTGATATTAATAAAATAAAAGCATAAAAAAATGGGTTTAAAAATTAACGAATATAGTTTAGAGAGATTAGTCTTTGGCGATGATGATTATTACGACATTGACTATTTTGATGGTACTACCTATCAATCAGCAAAGATCTTAGGATCTGTAATAAAAGCAGGTATTTCGGCAGGTATAACTCCTTCAAATATATATAATTCAAATGGTCAATTAGACGCTAACAGATCAGTTGATGGTGCTTTAAATGAGTTAGATATTAATCATTTAACTAAATTTATTGTACAATCGGTATCTAATACTAAAGACAATGTAGTTTTTAGCGTCGATGCAAGTCTTGAAAACCCCTTTAACTCTTTTATCATAAAAGACGATGCGACAGGAGACGAAATGTTCGCTGTAAAACGTGGCGAAGTTTGGATCAATGGTTTGTATAAATTACCAAATAATACCGGTAATGCTGATCAAGTTTTAAAAACTAATGGTCTTGGAGTTACTTCGTGGGAAGATCCTGCAAGTGGCGATAATTTATATAATACTGATGGAGCTTTAACTAGCAATCGTTTTGTCAATGGAGATGGCGCAGGTATTACATGGGATAAATTCAAAAAAATATGGC
>TARA_R110000764_G_scaffold92882_4_pt1 | contig 16711 bp, 21 predicted proteins | sample TARA_R110000764 | Tara Oceans TARA_R110000764 (sample SAMEA4398111) | marine metagenome | biome: Polar Biome; feature: [SRF] surface water layer (ENVO:00010504); material: water (ENVO:00002006), including particulate matter (ENVO:01000060) such as... | depth 5 m | reverse complement strand
CCAGCGCCAGCACCAGCACCAGCACCAGCACCAGCACCAGCACCAGCCGAAGTTAAATACCTGGACGCTAACGGTGCGGCCTGGACCGAAGCCCAGCTTTTATCGTTCAACTATACTCCGGCGCAAATACAGGCGCTAGCCCGCGCTTAAATCTCTCCCAACCTTTGGCCCGCTTCGGCGGGTCTTTTTTCGAGGTAATATTATGTATTTTTATAAATCCCAGGGTAAGCAAGTATTAGACCTACGCGGGGACCTGGTACTTACCCATAACGACGCACTGGTTAAAGGTCGCGTTAAGAGTGCGGCCCCTGCAGGCGTACAAAACGCTAAGTACGTCCTACTTCCGGAGCTAGGCTTCGTAGGTAAGGTTAAGGCCACTTTTCACGCTATAGGCTTTATCTGGGGCGAGAACCAGGCGCTAACTAAAGAAACAATCGATAGCGAGGGGCTGTAATTATGGCGGCCATGCTTAAAGCCCTGGCACTGTGCGCGGTATTTATGACCTTGGCCGTAATATGCTCCGCTGTTCTTAGTATTTATTTAGGAATAGACGAGTACGTTATCTGGTTTATTTTCGGCGCCGTCTACTCCGACGCTGCCAGGAAGTTAAAATTATGAATACCCTTAATTACAATCCTACCGACGGCGAATATATTTTCTGTAAGCTTACCGACGAACTGGACGCTATCGGCGGGTATATTGTAGACCCTTCTAGCCTGGCCGCGGGCTCCCGTCTTCCTTCTGGCTGCGGATTTTCTACCGTACTCCCGGATATGGATTTCGAGACCTATAGCGAAGCCGGCTACTACTTCGACGAAACCACTAAGAAGTGGAAGTCGATAACAAAGTCGCCGCCGCATGGTATCGGGGCCGTAGGCGCTGCAGCGTACGCCGAACACCCTTCGACCGAAGTATTAAGCCTGGCGTATAACCTTAAGGACGGTATAGGCGCTAGACTGTGGATTCCAGGAATGGAGCCTCCTACCGAACTATTCGACCATATCGCCGCCGGCGGATTACTCGAAGCCTGGAATAGCGCTTTTGAGTGGCATATCTGGGAAAACGTCTGTAAGCGTATGGGCTGGCCCGCGCTTCCTTACTGGCAACTACGCGACGCCATGGCTAAATCTCGCGCCTTTTCGTTACCGGGTGCCCTGGGTAAAGTCGCTAAGGTCCTGGAAGTAACCGACCAGAAAATCGACGACGGCAAGCGTTTAATTAACAAATTTTGTAAGCCCCGCCACCCGACGAAGAAGGACGACCGCCGACGTATTCGACCGGAGGAAGACCACGAAGACGCGGCTAAGTTATACGACTATAACCTCGGCGATATTAAATCGGAGTCGGCCGTCTCTGCAGTTATCCCAGACCTAAGCGCCGACGAGTTAGAGCTATGGCTATTAGACCAATGTATTAACCTTCGGGGCGTACATATTGACGGCGACGCCCTTAGTAATTGCCTGGCAATAGTAGAACAGGCCCACGAAATGTATACCGCCGAATTAGTAGCGCTTACCGACGGTACCGTTAAAGGCGCCGGCGAGATAGCTAAGATAACCGGCTGGCTAGGCGCTAATGGCGTCCACATGGCGAGCCTAGATTCCGAACACGTAGCTAATAAATTAAAGAAATTTAAGCTGGCGGATAAACTAGCCGGGGAAAGTATAAGACCCGACGACCATATTACGCTAAATGTGCTGGCCACTGAGAACGGAGTACACCCCGTGGATGTTCTGACCGCTGCCGAACTCGCGGGCCTCCCTAATTCTAGGGCCGCCCGTCGTGTCTTAGAGATACGTTCGTCCTTGGGCGCGGCTAGTGTTAAAAAATTATTCGCTATCGACCGCCGACGTTCTAAAGACGGCAGACTCCGGGACCTTTTCGCGTTCTGTGGTGCGGACCGTACAGGCCGTTTCGCTGGCCGTGGACCCCAGCCCCAAAATCTACTAAATAGCGGCCCTATGGTTAGACGTTGCGACCCGGTTAGCGGTTGCGGTAAACACTTCGGCCCCCATTTAGATAACTGCCCGTGGTGTCAAACTCCGGCCGCTTTCAGCGAGTCCGCCGAGTGGTGTATCGAAGCCGTAGAAGATACGCTTCTGGTAATTGCCTCGCGTAACCTCCAATGGGTCGAGTATTACTTCGGCGACGCTGTAGCGGCTGTTTCTGGGTGCCTCCGGGGATTATTCAGCGCGGCGCCCGGTTGCGACTTCCTCTGTTCGGATTACTCCGCTATCGAGGCCGTGGTCTTAGCAATGCTAGCCGGCGAACAATGGCGTATTGATGTATTCCGGACCCATGGCAAAATATACGAAATGTCGGCCGCTAAAATATCCGGTATTCCTTTCGAGGAAATGATGGCTAACGCCGGGTATACTGACTTAAATATCCCGAAGTGGTGGGAAGTAAAACAGACCGGAGACCACCACCCGTTAAGGAAGAAAATAGGCAAGGTCGCCGAATTGGCTTCGGGTTACCAGGGCGGGTACGGCGCATGGTTAGCATTCGGAGCGGATAAGCACCTTGGCGAAGCGGAGATTAAAGACTCTATAAAAGCTTGGCGCCAAGCGTCGCCCGCTATTGTAAAATTTTGGTACGGCCTGGAAGACGCGGCGGTCGCTGCAGTACAAAACCCCGGCCATTGCTACGAATACCACGGTATTACGTACGGAGTTAAGGACGACGTCCTCTACTGCCAGCTACTTAGCGGTCGTAAACTCTGTTACCACCAGCCGAGATTACACCCGGACGTAACGCCTTGGGGTAAACAGGTTTTAAAACTTACATATATGGGCTGGAACTCCGACTATAAAAAGGGTCCTATGGGTTGGATGCGTTTAGATACGTACGGCGGTAAACTCTGCGAGAACACCGTCCAGGCCACCGCGCGCGATATCCTTACATATGCCTTAAAGAACGTAGAACGCGCGGGGTATGCCGTGGCCTTGCACGTACACGACGAAATAGTTAGCGAAGTCCTAGAGGGTACCGGGTCCGTAGAAGAATTCGAGAGAATCATGGCAACTATGCCACCCTGGGCCGCCGATTGGCCTATCCGCGCCGCCGGCGGTTGGCGTGGTAAACGTTATAGAAAGGCTTAATTAAAATGATTAAGCACCCCGTTATGAGGTACCACGGTGGCAAATTCCGTTTAGCTAAATGGATTACGTCGTTTTTCGGCGAACATTATTTCTATACGGAAGCATACGGCGGCGCGGCTAGCGTCCTAATGCACAAAGAGCCTGCATATTCCGAGGTTTATAACGATATGGACGGCGACGTCGTTAACTTGTTTAGAGTGCTAAAAGACCCTGCTAGTAACGAACGATTACGGGAGTTATGCGCCTTTACTCCCTATAGTCGAGACGAATTTAAAAACGCTTTCGACGCTACCGAAGAAGACCCGGTTATCAGGGCGCTTAATATGGTTGTCCGGGCTACCATGGGTTTCGGTACTGCGGCGGGCGTTGGCGGAAACAGTGGTTTTCGTAGCGACTCTAAACGGAAGTACGCGACGGCTTCGCACCTTTGGGCTAGGTACCCGGATAATCTGGCCAGTGTCGGCGAAAGACTAGCGGGGGTTATGATAGAAAATAAACCGGCTACCGAAGTTATACTTAAACACGACTGCGAATTTACGCTCCACTACGTAGACCCGCCTTACGTACATAATACTAGGGTCGCGGGTAATAGAAGCTACCGACACGAAATGAGCGATAATGACCACGAAGAATTAATCGCCGTGTTAAGTAGTGTTAAGGGTCGCGTACTTCTGTCTGGTTACGATTGCGACTTGTACCGGGATTGTCTAGCCGGTTGGCGTGTAGAAACTAAACCGAGCCGTATATCGGCGGGGCGGGGCACGAAAGTTAAAAACGAAATGCTCTGGATATCACCAGATAAATAACGAGGATTAATTAGAATGATTAAGAAATGGTTTATGATGTTATTTTGCCGCCATGATTGGCGATACGAGGAATTTGGAAACGGCGCGGTGATACTTAAGACGTGCCGTAAATGTGGTAAAGGTCCAATCGAATAGGGGGTTAATTATGCAATTATTGCCAGGGGAAGTTATTAAACTGGGCTGGAATGGCGCGAAGCTATTAGGAGACGAAAACCTCGCGTACGAACAGGTACGAGTAGAAGCGGCCGGCGCCGATTGGGTCGTCGTCCGTTCGGAAGCGGGCAAGTCTAGGGCGGCCACATTCGCGCCTTATGCTCCGCTAATAAGCCACGCGTTAATACTTAAGGAACTTAAAGAATGATTAATTTACAGTTAGTAGCTAAGAAAGACCCAGCGCTTAAAGCCGTATGCGAACCGGTAACACCTGGCGACGACGTTTCGGACATTATCGAAGGCATGTTTAAGGTAATGCGCCAAAAACTAGGCGTAGGCCTGGCGGCGCCCCAGGTAGGAGTAACGAAGCGGATAATTTTAATAGAGTACGGCGCGACGTGTACCGCAATAATTAACCCAGTGATTATTAAAAGACCGGGTAAGTTAGTTACGAGTATCGGCGAGGGCTGTTTATCTTTTCCCGGTAAAAAAATTAATATTAAGCGTAATAAGCGCGTAGTCGTCGAGGGTTTTAACCAGGACTGGGAGCCTATAAAAATCGACGCCAGGAATTTATTAGCGTTTATCGTCCAGCACGAAGTAGACCACCTAAACGGAGTAACCATAGTATGAGAACTTTAGACGGTATTACTACGGCGGTCCGTCGGGCCGAGCCCGTAACGACCGAGGAATTAACCCTCGCTATTTGTGCATACGACGTTTTACTCTCGAAGTTGAAAGTAGAAAATAATGCGGTACAATTACAAGAATATTTCGTCGCGGGGGATTCCGACCCGCTGGCGTATATAGGACCAGCAAACGACCCCAGGAACGCGGAGTCGGTACACTGGCATAAAACCATGATAGGGGCGTAATATTATGACCGACGACGAACTAAATAGGTTAATAACGGCAGTAGAAACCGATAACGAGGAGCATTTCCACGGTGACGCCCGCGAAGGCATAGTCGAAGCCCTTAAGGAACTGCGAGCTACTAGGGAGCAATTAGAGGAAATACGATATATTCTAAAACCGGATTAGGCGCCGTCGTCCTCCCTACGATTAGCCGGGAGGCCGGCTTCTTTTCTCAAATTAGCGGCTCTGATACGTTCCGCTTCTTTTTCTTTAAGTATTAAAATTTCTAAGTGGGTCTTCTCCCACTCTATCCGACCTTTCCTAAAATGTGTATATATCAGGACGGACGAAAGTATTATCCCGACCAGGGTAGCCAGCTTACCTATATCATTCGGTATCATTTCCAAGACTGTCCCTAGTCCTGAGCCTATCGTCCCGGTCGCCATTAACCACGCTACTTTTATATCGTTTACTAAGTTGGTCGCGCTCATATCGGCCCCGAGTTTTTATTAAAATATAGATGCCCTGCGCTACGATTGAAGCGAAAGCAAGTAGCCCAGCTATCCACTGTATAACCTCCCACATTTAGCCCTGTCCTTTTTATTAATACTATTAAAGTCCAGGCATAAATAACGACGAAGGCTAGGTCGTATGCTAACGGAGGGTAATATAAAAACCACATTACCCAGCCTGCTAGGTTGGCGACTATCGAAACTATGCATATTTTTTGAAGGTTTAAGACCATTTTAGGGACCGGGTTTATTCCGCTGGCCACCACGATTACCGCTAGGTCGAAAAGAGCCGCGCTTCCGTAATACTGCAGGCCTTCGTAGTTAGAGAAAAATACTTCGTGCAAGGTCGTAACCCCTACGAAAACTAACGCCGCGTATAATCTAGGTGCGCTAGGTTGGAAAAAAGCGATAGCAATAATTAAGAAAATCAGAATAGTAATAGCCCGTTCCGATAAAATAACTATCGCTTCGTAAATCATTTAACTAGTATAGCCGCTTGCTGCTTAACTGGCGTTTCTGTGCGCTGTTTACCGCGACCGCCTACAGTTTGTACGGGCTCCTGCGCTTTCTTTTCGTCTTTCTTAACCATGTGACTATCTCCGTTTAATAATACTTGACAATATACCAGCTATTCCGGCTGGAGTCGACGACCCGTTCGCCGCGTCTAACTTGTTCTTATGCTCTTGTTTTAACGTACCGAAGTAGTTATTAAGCCAACCTACGAAAGGGCCAATAATGGCAAACGCTAGCGGCCAGCCGTCTACCACGGCCTTAACGAGTTTTTCGTCCCCCTTAATAACCGCCCAGGCCCAAAGGCTAACGATTAGTATAGAAATAAACGATACGACCCTAAAAGCCCCGAGGGCGATACGCGGTCGGGTAGAATGCGGGTTCGCGGCGTCGCTTTCTAACATTGTCCTAAGCGTAGAATTACTTTCCTTAATCCGGGTAATACTAACGTCGAATTCTTTTTCCATTACGGACGCCTGCTGTTCTGGCGGTAAACTTGCGATAGCGTTATTAAGGTCGTCGCCCGTTGCGCCTGCAGGGAGTTTTTTATCGTCCGGTAGTAACTCATTAACCGCGCCCACAATTAGGGACCCGGTACCAGGTAAAGCGACTTGTAACGCCGCGCTACCTACTGTTTTAACAATATCCCAAAGTTTCATAGTTTAACCCTGTTTTTAAACCAGCCGTAGACGAACCGTTCGTCCTTCTCGCGGCGTTCTGCCAGTGTAATATAGTAGGCGCCCTGTAAACAATTAAGCGCCGTAACGAGCGTTTCTTCACCCCTGCCGTTTAGATACGCACGTAAGGCGGATATCGTGGCATTACCGATAGCGCCGTCGACTGTTAGGTCCAGGTATAAACTACCGCGATTATTAAGAACATTTAACGAACGCTGCAGGAATTTACCAGCCCTACCAGGGCCCATATTTACCGACGTGTCGACCACTTCTTCCGCTACTAATTCGGATAACTTAGCCAGGTCGTCGCCTTTTACAGCGTCCCAGTATTTAGCCGAATATATATCGAAAGCGGTACTACGCGGCATATTTCGCATAGCACCCACATAGCCGAACTGTCGGGCCACTGCGACGGTAATACCGAAGTTAGTTTCCCCGCCGCTATCGCTAGGGTCGTTAACGTATCCGCCTTCGACCCTGATAATTTCGTTAATTATGCGCTCTTTCATAGTTTAACTAGCCTTAACAAAACTTACCGCGATATGTATCTGCTCAAATGCGACTAAATCCGTAGCGGCACCCGCGCCGTCGTACAGTTGAATGTCGATAGTGTCGTCGTCGGTGTTTTCTACAAACGTGGTAGCCGTCACTGAGCGTCGGCCCGCAGCCCTACGGTTAACGAATTGAACGTCGCTAAACCGTGTAGTTTGCGGGTTGTTTAACGTGCTGGCGGGGAGTATTACAGATATGTTACCCGTCGTGTTCTCGTTAAGGGTGGTGCCTTCCGGGGCATACTGTATATTATAATTAGCCCCGTCGTGCCCTACTATTATTTTTAGCGGGATAGTCTCCATAGCGTACTTATCGACGCCGAACTTTCTAAAGTGCATCATGTGGTCTAAGTCGTTACCGTCTGGTAAATAACCTAAAGAACGTAACCCGAATATATGTTGGCTAGCCGCACTTAAGGTAGGCATACCTCCTTGGAAGTAACCTGGCAAACTGAGCGCGCTCGACATTTTATCAGTTAAGTTAAACACCATAGAACTAGTTATCTTAACCTTGTCGCCGTCTAACGGGTCATAAATCAAATTTTTAGAATAACTTCCCGCCGTATCTCTCGCGTAACAGTTTAATATTAAGCAACCGTTGACGGAGGTGATAGGGGCCATAATTGTCCCGGTAAAGTTACTATCGTGTATGTGTATGCCTACCGGGTCTTTGATTCCGAAAACGGTGTCGTTACCGCCACCAGGCTCCCACCCTATTAGATTACATGCTATTTCCACATCATGGCAAGTTGACGCCGTAAAATCTATATATCCTAATGAATGCGTTTCCCCATAAATTCCCTTAGCGATAAACCCGTCTAAAGAGCCCGCAAAGGATTTCATAGCAACCGATAACGCGTTAGTGTTGCCCTCTAGGATTATTTCACCATCATAACCACATTGTCGTAGTGTCGCGCCGTCAATACGGACCGTTATTGGGTCGCCGATACCCGTAACGCGCATCGAGCCACGGGTCATTACGTTGTTTGTAAATCCAATAGCTCGCCAGTGGTCGGCATGAATACCCGGATTGAAAACCTTTATCTTAGAATATGAACAGGCCCACCCCATGTTAAACACTCGCCCCGACTGAGCGTTATTTAAAAACAGTATGTCGTTCATGTCAAGCTCTCTACCCGCTGTCGAGACACCCGCACCGTCACCCAATACATGGCCGTTTTTACCGCCCGCGAATGTTAGGTGTTTGACTACCCCCGAAGTTTTCGTCCAGGTAAAACAATCCTCGTTAGAATCTGTGATATTTATTATCGCGCCGAGTTGGGATTCCCCCTCTATATGACAAGCGCCCGACGGTATATACCCGATAGAGCTATCGTAAGTGCCATTAGGTACAAAGAATTTACGGTTAACTGCGCCGGACCCATTGAGGTAGCCTATGACGTCGGCGTTATCCCTGCCAACTACCATGCCTAAGGCGTTAACATTTAGTATCGCACCTACAATAGTGGCGGATAAACCGCCGCCTAGATCCACGATTCGGAACCCGTCCGCTCCTACGTTGGTGACCTTCCACGCGGTAGCACCCTGCTCCGTAAATAATATATTATTTAATTTAGGGGAATATACGCTCCCGTCTAGCGGGGTCGCGGCTATCATATTTGCCACGGTGTCGAACGAAGCTGTAGCGCGCGAGGATGCTACGGCACGTAGTGCGTCTAAATACTGGGACGCTCCTACTTTGTCAGGGTTACCACTGGGTACAATCTCCGAGGCGGATAACATAGCCTGCTGAAAACCGAACACGTCATTAACGAGCGCGGCTTCCCATGGGGTCCCCTTACCGTCCCCCGGAACTGTTATGTTCCGAGCCTCGCCGTAAGGGTATTCGGGCGAAGACGGTGCTATCTTGCCGGGGTATAGGGTTTCTGGATTAATAGCCATCGTCTAGGCTCCTTTAGTTATATTCTACTAGTATACCTAACCATTGCTGGGTTGGGCAAATTTTGAGGCACAACGCCTCGAACTCGTCTCGTCTGCTTGGGGTTACTTGCGCTAATTCTCCGAAAGTCTCGGCGCCAATGTAAAGAAAATACGGCCACTTATCCGGGTTAGCAGGGACTATATACTCCTTCGGTCTATCAACAAATACGAAATAGTTACCGCTTAAGGCCTCGGGCCCCCCGGCTTCCGCGATACTCTCCCCGCAAACCGTAAGGAAGTCTGGTTCTGTTTGTATGATTTTGTTAACTAGTGGGTATCCGCGTGGACTTAAGCCGTTTCCCGCCTCTGCGAACGCTTCCCCACAAAGGGCCATAGGTTCACCACAGTCTACCAGTGTAGCAACCCCCGAGGACTCCCGGCGTAACCACAATAAAGGGTTTCTAGGTTCTACACAAATCTTAACGCCGGGTTCTGGTGTGCTGCTAGGCTCCCACCATTCATGTACGTATACGTCGAACCCGTTTTCCCGTAGCGTGTCCTGGATATATCTAGGGTCCTGCCCTCCTAACGCTTTCCAGGACGCCGAAAGCCTGTCGCGCCTTTGCTGCTCGGTTAATTCTGTACCAGGTAGCCCGAATTGCCTCTCCCAGGCTGATATCTCCCTCGTGGTCTCCGGGAATAAATCCCCCCAGATACCATCGAAAAACGACTTAACATTGTCTCCGGTGCCGGAAAGACCTTCGAAAAATTGTCGGAGCTTCTTATCTACCGTAACCCTCCACGCGCGAGCATTAGGCAATAAGTGTTTAAATATTCGTAAGAACATCATATATATGATACCGAAAGAACTTTGGCTTTCTCCCCGACGCCCAGCGAGTAGATATCAACGCTTACAGGTCCCTGGTCAATTATCACACCTCCAAAAATACCCCCGGAAGCGCTAACTATGTCGTCGACCACCCCCGCGACGGCACTTTCTGTTATTCGGTCCTGTCGAGGAGGTATTGTTAAACCTATTATATACGGGGCTCTGCTGGTGAAATACTCGTTTATAGCGGCGGTTATGCTCTGTTGCACTTGCGCCAGGTTGTCGACTTGTAAACCCGTAACTCTTACGTCGAACCCGGTTCTAGTTATAGCAAATGTGTTGGCTAGTGCGTTAGCTGGCCGCCTAGTTGCCATACCGTTCTGGTCGAAGTTTATAGAGTCTAATACCTCTGATAACTGCGCCCCGGTAGGTATCCCGTCGGGGTCCCCTGAGCTTTCCGGCGTAGCCTCGACGTATACGTCAACCTGGCCCGGACAATCGCTAGTATAAGGGTATACGTTAATAATCCCTGCCGGTTCTTCGCCCCACTGTTCATAGTCGGCATACGCGCCGCCCTGGGGTCTTTTCTGGAATCTATCTATAATTCGCTGTCGGTATGCCTCGGTACCCTCTCCGTCGGCACCGGTAACGGTCTGGGAAACCACAAGGGCGTTACGCGATACGTTAGCCAGTGGGTTAGCGAATGAAAGAATAGCGTCGGCGTCTAGGTTACCTATTGCACCTGCACCTCCTCCGCCTGCCTGGTCGGAAGCGGCCCTTACGGTCGCCTGGACTACTGCAGCGTTGAGTAGTATCGCGCCTATAGTTATATACGTGACCCCATTATCGGTGCTTACTAATTGTGTGCCGGAAGGTAATACGCCGGTCTGGGTTTCGACGGTAATATCGATAAGTAGTTCGGCGTTAGTCGCTGGCGCGGGGTCTCCTACGCCTATCAATCGCCCCCATTGTAATAGCGGCTGGACTGCCTTACCGTTAATCGTGGTTTCGCTGTCTGTCGCCGTCTGTACGAACATCTGCAGGAACATAAACCCGCCATATTTGTACAATAGGACGAAAACGCCCGCTAGTGCCTTGGCTAACACTCGTAGGAATGATTTAGGTAGTAAGGGTATAGTCTGATTAAGCGACGCTTCTAACTGCGCGATAATATTGTCACTTATTTGTTTAGTCGTCGGGGTTTGTAAACTCATGCGCCGGCCTTCCAGTTTTCTACGAATTCGAAGCTAGATTCTTCGCCCCTGGCCTCGATATCGATTGATAGTTTAATTCTATTTATACCCGGTATGCTGGCGGTCACATTAACGGACGACGCCACATTGCTAGTAATGAACCAGGCTAAATCCCTGTTAGCGGCGTCCTCTATTCGTCGTAAATTTCCGGTAGTAGCGGGTAGCGCCTGTAATAAATTTTGTGTTTCGCTATGGTATTCTCTAGACGGGTCTACCTCGTCAATATTAGCCCACCAGTTAGCGGGGTTATTGTCGCGCCCGTCGTCGTCCTCGTCACCGCCAAACAACGACAAATAGGCGGACGTTTCTAGCCCGCCGCTCATTGTAACGATTCCGCCTTCGACGATAATATTACCTTCGTTATCTGTCTGGAATAGGCTAACGTCGCCTTGTTGTTCTGCCATTAGCTGTTAGGTCCTGTATTACCAGGCGGTGTCCCTGCAGGGTGTAAATGTCCCGCTAGTTCTTTCCCGGCTGCCTTAACGGACGTACTACCGACCACGTTAAGGCCTGTAATAGTCGCTGGGCTGGTTATATTTCCGTTAGTATCTATAGTAACACCATTTACGAGAAAGTCACCTCCGACCGCCAACTCGAAAGAGCCGTTACCGTTGGCGCCTTTAATAGAGCCGTCGGCCTTAGCGTCGAACGTAGATTCCGGCGTCGTGGTTATAGTGCCCCCGTCTGGGCGTAGAGTTACCGACCCATTTTCGTTTAAGACGGTCGCTTCTCCGGTATTCTTAAGCCATATTTCGACAATAACGACGCCGTCTTCGTCCCTGGCGTAGATACGTTTATCCCCTGGTAATGCCTTCGGTTCGTTAAGCGGGTCTAGGTATCCGATAGCCGATTCCCGGCCCGAACCGCTGTCGGTGTTTAAAGCCACATAGTCGCCTGGTAACGGGTTAGAATCGTCTCCGGGCGCTGTGAAATGCTCGGCGGTTACGTTGGGGCCTCCGCCCGGGTCGGCCTTAACGTCGGATATCTTGGCGCTATTCCTAACGACTCTTACGAAAGATAGTAGCTTCGCTATTCGTCCCATGGTAAAACCTCCGGGATTTTACCACTAAATGAACCAGGTATTACTAGGTTTAAAGTGGCGGTTTCGGTTGCTCTGTCCCGGCTAAATTCAATCGACCGGATTATAAATTCGTATTCTTTATATATCATTGCGTCGGGCGCTAATAATTTTATCGACGTATTAGGTTCCCATAGATTACCGGACGGGTCCCGCCAGGTTGCTACCCGAATCGAGTAGGAAGCCATACTCCCGAACATTCGCCCCGCTTTAGCCTCTACAGCCGCTTTAACGCCTGCGTCCAGCGTATCAGGTGCATTGAACGTTAACGGCCTGGTAACGCCTAGTAGGCGCGGATTCTTAACGGTAAACTGAGACCCTGCCAGGCCTACGACTACCGGTTCTATCCCGGTTATATGGCTATAGTACTCCTGGGGACTAAAGAACGGCGTAACCGATAGTACTGGCGCGGACCCTTGCTGTAATCGTGCGACTGGTTGGCCTCCGTCCGAAGACTGTAGGAATATTAATTTACCGCGCGACGAACTCGATATTATTAAGTTTCTTTGTTTCGCTAATTCGGTTAAAAATGCTAATACTTTCTTACCGGGTTCGCTGGCCACTCGTTCAAATACTGCGCCCTGGTCTGCTAAAAATTCGACGCTGATACCGAACGGCGCCGCTAATGCGGTGGCTATTTCTCGTAATCCTTGGTTATCATATTCCAGCGGGAAGGAACTAGCCGGCGAAGTACAATCGTTTAGAACGCCCGGGAGCGAATAGCCGCTTACGGATATTATTTTCTGGCCGTTTTCTATTACGGGGCTTACTGCCACCATGGTACCGGTGAATAGTGGCGTACCCCCTACAGTAATAACCACGGTTTTAAACGAGAAGGGGCGGAACGTATCCTTAAACCCCGGCGCTTCGGAGTCGAAAGGCGCCCCGAATTCTACCGTATCCATGGTGTCTAGTGCGCGGGTAATACGTATTTTATCCCAAAATCTAAAGCGTTTACCATCGATTAGGATAGCGACCTCGCCGTCTGTGCTGGACTCTGCTTGCTGCCTTATGTTTTTCGGGGCGTCGGGTAGTTCCGGAACAGTTAAGGTCGTCCCCGCTGTTAGGGGCTGTACTACCCCGGGGTTAGACCTCGCTATCCGGTTGGCTTCCCCCTCGGTGCCGTATTTCTTCCGCGAGATACTTTCGAAAGTATCCCCTGTTATTACGCTATAGGTAGTAGACAATTTCGCGCCCCTTCGGTACTTCTAATATCTCGGACCCGCTCAAGTCGTTAGAGTTTATAAAAAAGTCGAGTTGGTCGTCTACGCTGCCGTAGAATTCCGCTACCAAGTCGATAATAGTTCGATTACGTGTAAGGACGACGCGGCGCTCCTGCTTTAAGGTAAACGAAATTTCTACTAGGAAACCGGCGGTAAGTGCTACTGCCTCCTGTAACTGTTGGTACGCCCCTCCGGTGTCTACTTCCCCTAATGCCCGGAAGTTGTCGTCCCGCCAGTTTACTACGTCGTCTAATTGGGTAAGTATGACTTCGGCGGCTTCTAGGGCTTCGGTCTTAGTTGTAAATTGATTGTTTACCACGGAAACCACGGAGCCAGTAACATACGTAGAAGCGTAGAGGTCTCTAGTGTGGAATTCGTTAGAGTTGCTAGCGACCGCATCGTCGCCGGATATAATGGAATTAGCCAGGTTTTTATACGCGTCTAGCCTAGCCCTTATATTCGTTAATGCTCTCGCCGGTGCCTGCAGCATGGCGGCGGTTTGAAACGCCAATGTAAGGGGCTGGGCGATAAGGATATCGATACCCTGATTAATAGAATCACTAATCGCGTCGAACTGTTTTTGTACGTCGGCCTGGGCGTCCGCTATGGCTTGTAGCCCTGACTTCGCTTCGTCTAATAGTGCTTGGTAACCGTTCTTAAACGTCGCGGCGTCGACCGCACTATCTAAGCTAGTTACTTCTTCGAACTCTGCGGCCGCGGCGTCGTTATACTCGTCTACGGCCGTTAATACTGCGCTGGCGGGGTCTGTCTGGGCTGCAGGATAAATTAACCCTATGGTCTCCCATAAAGTTATTTCTAGTACCGCTTGGTTTGCGCCTGTCTTTAAGTCGTCGCGCCTGGTGATAGTGCCGAACGGTACGACGTTCACGGTTCCGTAAATCGGGTGTTCTAACTTACCGGTACCGCGCTCCAATAACGCGGCCTCGAATGCGTCCGCCTCTTGGTCGTAATCGCTGCCCCAGAAGAAAACCCTGAGCGGATATTTTCTACCTGAGTGGCCTAGGTCCTGGACAAACGTACCGTCGGCGTCCGGGAATTCGAAACCTGTAGTTTTCTTATCTATTTTTTTGCTTACGTTTTCATACCCGAAGGTAAGTCGCTCGCCCGAGGGCGACGTATAGGCCGCCTCGCGTATTCTGTCATTCCATGCCATTAGAAGGCCCCCGACGGTTGTAACGATAGACCAGGACCCATACTTCCGCTAGTTACTTCGGCGCGTCCTGATTCGTCGCGGATTGTTACCTCTGCGCTGCTGGTTGTTCGTTGTTCTTCAATACTGCGGGCTACTCGTTCCTGCGGGCTAACCACTTGCGGCCCTGTACTCCCGCCCCCAGTACCCTCTCCGCCGTCGCCGAATCCGAATAAATCGCCGACACCACTACCTATGCTAGAAATAGTACCCACAATAGCCGACGCGGCACCCTTAACTTTATCTACCACGCCCATTATCTTATCGATAGCTGAGTCGAATATATTTACTACGCCCGTCCATAGGTCCGCGAAGAACCCCTTAATAGGCTCCCAGTGTTTAAATATTAACGCGGCGGCGGCAATTAACCAACCTATCGGGCCCATTAAGAAACCGATGCCGGCGACGATAATATCCATAGCCCTACCGGATTCTAAAAACGCCTGGGTAAGTTCGTCCCACCATATTATAACGGCTGCTATAGCTGCGATAAGCAACATAATACCCAGTATGATAAGTACGATAGGATTAGCGGCCATAACCAGATTAACGACGGTTAGGATTAGCGCCAGGGTTTTAAGTATCGTAGCCAGTGCAAAAAATACAGCCAGGCCGATACCTATTCGTTTAATCCATTTAACGATACTACTAAAATTATTTATTAGATTAGCCATAAATCCGCCGACGTTAGTAGCGATTAACGCTTCGTTCGCTCTAACCCATTCGGTAGTTTTTTCTATGGCGTCGGCTAGCGGTCCGCTGCTCATGCTGAATATTGATATTTTAACGCCCTCTACCGCTGATTTAAGCGAGTTTAACCGCCCTTGCAACGTATCACGCATTACCGAGGCCATTACCGAGGAAGCGCCGCTCGCGCCTTCTAATTCTTTTCTATACTCTCGTAATCTGTCCGACCCGGAAGCCAGCAATACGTTAACGCCCGCGATAGGTATTTTACCGAATATACCTTCCAGGACTCCCGACTTATCGGCGGTACCTAGTCCGTCTAGGGAGCCGCCTAAGTCGTGTAAGATATCCACGATATCGCGCATGTCTCCGTTAGCGTCCTTAGTGGAAACGCCCAGGCGCTTAAGTATTTTCGTCGCACCGGTGCCGGGTGCCGATAACGATAGGAACATATTTTTAAGAGTGGTACCGGCCTTACTGCCTTTAATACCGGAGTTAGCAAGCTCCCCGGCTAATGCTGCGAACGTCTCTATAGATGCGCCGGCCGTAGTCGCTACGGGTGCGCCTTCTTTGATTGTTTCGAATAGTGCTTCTACGGTGGTGTTCGCGCTGGTGGTAGTCTTGGCGATAACGTCATTAACGCGCGCCAGGTTAATACCTAGTTTACCAGCATCCTTAGTCATTAAACCGAAGGCGCCCAAGGTATCCGAAGCTACGTCGGTGGCGGTTGCTAAATCTACCTGGGCGGCGGTTGCTAAATCCACAACTCCGGGCAAGGCTGCGACGGCTGATTCGGCATTAAACCCTGCCATAGCAAGGAAGTTAAGGGCGCCAGCTGCTTGGCTAGCTGTAAATTCTGTAGTAGAGCCTGTCTTCTTAGCTGCTGCTTCTAACTGCTCGAAGGCTTCCGTACCCCGTCTAATTTCCCCTGGGAACTTAGCGGCGGCATTTACTAAAGTTTGTTCGAATTCTGCGCCGGTGCCTATGACATTCGCCATAGCTGCGCCTGATATTGCTAGCGCCGCGGTAACTGCTACCGCGCCACGTTTAACGCCGGAAGCAAATTTACCCACGCTACGGTTAAGCTTATCGAAGCCTTGACCCATAGAGCGGGTTAATTTTCCTACACGGTTTTGCATTCGGGAGACTGGGGCCGTTACGCGGTCCACTGCTTTAAATACGGCTTCTACGCTAAAACGGCCTGCCATTGGTTACTTACTCCTAGTATGCTCTTTTAGCTCGGCGCGTAATCCTTCGTAAAAGAATCGTATTTCGTGCGCCTGCAGCGTCCGGGGGTCTGGTAGACCTGGGTAGTCGCGGCTAATCTGTAGTAACATTTCAGTATATACAGGCTGGAACGTGTGGCCCCCTTTCGGGATAGCCTC
>TARA_R110000764_G_scaffold15336_2_pt1 | contig 16719 bp, 17 predicted proteins | sample TARA_R110000764 | Tara Oceans TARA_R110000764 (sample SAMEA4398111) | marine metagenome | biome: Polar Biome; feature: [SRF] surface water layer (ENVO:00010504); material: water (ENVO:00002006), including particulate matter (ENVO:01000060) such as... | depth 5 m | reverse complement strand
GCCCATGCGAAATGAAATCATCCGTCGCGTTCATGGGGGCAGTATAGGGCGGGAGGGATTCAGGTGGGGAGAGGGTGATGTTGGTTGAAGGGTAGCGCATCGCTCATCGCGCACCTTTGAAACGGTTTGCAAGGCTCAGCTTGTGGCATCCATGTCCGGCAAGCCGTGGACATGGACATCGGCGCCGGAATGCGACTTGAGAATCCGGGTGGCCGTGGCTTCGTCGGCCTGGTTCCATGTGCGCACCCAGACGACCAGGCCGCCATGCGCGAGTTCGTCGGCAATATAGTCGGCATGGTGTTTTTCGATCAGCCGCGCCAGAAACGCGCCGATAGTGGCGCCGCTGCCGCCGCCGACACCCAGCGCGATCAGCGCCGCCGCGAGCGCGCCGCCCCCGGCGACAATCGGAACGAACGCCGCCAGGGCGCCGAGATAGGCCAGCGTGCCGATGACCGCACCTTCGGCAGCGCCCGGCCCCTCAATCGTGGCATAGGCAATGGTGGCGGCGTCGGGATCGTCTTCGAGCGCTTTCACCGATTTATACCTGTGACCGAGCTTGGCCTCGACGGCCTCTGTCGAGGCAAGCAGGCTGATTTCCGCGCGGTTGAAGCCATTGGTCAGCAAGTCGTCAATCGCCGCCTGCATGTCTTTTTCGGTTTGAAAAACGCCGACCGCTTCGCGCACCATTGGTTGTTCTGTACCTGTCATGACCTGTCATCCTCAATTGCCGCCAGACGCAGCCTGACCCGCACCTGTCTACGGGCAAAATGCGGGTTCGTCCCTCGGGGGTTTCCCTTAGTGCGGTGGCCTGTATGGACCGGGCGGGGGCGTGTCCGGTCTTTGATGGCAGGCGCCGCTGTCGAACCATCACTGCCCTTTCCCTGAACCAGTTCGCTGCGCGCTACGTATAGAGGGCATGATCCAGATGGAGGCTCTCTCATGCGTTCTTTCCTTGTTGCCGGCGCGGCCATGGCGGTTGCGATGGCCAGCCCGATGACGGCCCATGCGGCCGAGGAACCGCCCCACAGCGTGGTTGCCCAGGATGGCAAGATCGAAGTGCGGGACTATGCGCCGCAAGTGGTGGCGGAAGTGACCGTGACCGGCGATATGCGCCGGGCGGACAATTCCGGGTTCCGTCCGTTGGCCGATTACATATTCGGCAACAATACGGCGAAGCAAAGCATCAAGATGACCGCGCCGGTGACGCGCACGCCCGCTTCGCAGAAGATCGAGATGACGGCCCCTGTAACCCGCACGCAGACTGATGGCGGCGACTGGGTGGTGGGGTTTGTGATGCCGGACGAGTGGACGATGGAGACACTGCCGGAACCGAACAACCCGGATGTGACGCTGCGCGCCGTGCCGGGCGAAATGATTGCCGCGATCCGGTTCAGCGGCACCGGGCGCGAGAGCGTGCATGTGAAGAAGCAGGCGGCGCTGGAAACCTGGATGGACGCAAACGGCTATGTTCCCACCGGCCCGGCCCGCTATGCCGGGTATGATGCGCCATGGGTGCCCGCGCCACTGAAGCGCAATGAGGTGATGATTCCGGTGAAGCGCGCGGGCGAATGACCTGTGGCGCGCGCCGGGCAGGCGCCTAGTCTTTCACCTGCATGTCGCACAGGCCGGTCAAGTGCATGTCGGAGTCGGGGTCGCAGCCTTCCTGGTGGAAGGTGAAGGCGCCTGTATCGCGGTTGATGTCGAGCATGGTGGAGGCCGAGTCGCGCCAGCCGCAATAGGGCGTGTCGATCTGCTGGCGCAGGGTGAGCTTCGCGTCGGTCATCTTCACATCGCAGAGGCGCGTGCCGACCTGGGTGCAGACATTGTCTGCGCCGCCAGAATCATTGGTGACGAACAGGAACCGGTCTTCGAAATGGAAGACGACACGGCGGTCTGTGCCCGGATCGGCGGCGTCAGGCGCTTCGCAGCTGAAGGTGACGGTGTCGCGGCTGTTTTCCGGTGTGCAGCCGATAAGGACGAGGCCGGTGGCGAGCGCGGTCAGGGGTCTCATGCGGGGGTCATCCTGTGTGTGCGGGGCGCGTGTGGGGCGATTCTGTATTGGCGCGGGCGGCAATCGTCAAACGCTGTGGGCGCGGGAGGGCGCGATTATTTGATCACCCGGATCGGATCGGTGCCGTCCCAACCTTCGGCGACCTTGTGGATATGCGCGAAGGTGCGGCCCTTGGTGCCGGAAATGTCGGAAATCTCGACCACGGTGCCGGGATGGGCCTCGGTATCGAAATAGGCGAAGCGGCCTTTTTCACCCCCAATGCAGCCTTCGTGGCCTATGCGATAGCCGAGGCTGAGGGCGGTGTCGTAGAGGCCCTGATAATCCTCGGTCCAGTAGGACATGTGCTGGAGGCCTTCATGGCCCGCATCGAGGAATTCCTTGTACATGGAGGGCGCGTCATTGCGCTGTTGGATCAGCTCAATCTGCAGGTCGCCGGAATTGGCGAGGGCGATGGACATGCGCGCGTCGGAGGGCGCGCCGCGATGGCGGAACCAGTCTGTCTTCACATCCTCGATATAGAACCACGGACCGACACCCATGACATTGATCCAGTGATCCATCGCGGCCGTAATATCGCGCACGACATAGCCGTTCTGGCAGACCTTTCCGAAAATGCGGCTCATCGCGGGCCCCTCCCCTGTTGCTGTTCCGGGGTCAGGGTAAGCGCCTGCGCGCCGGGCGGCAATGCGCGCGCAAAGGGCGGAGCGATTTGCGGGATCTTGTATGTGTTGCCAGGCGGCGGGGATAACACCACCTGGCAACAGCTGTCTTGTGGACTGTAACGCAGAACTAGGTGGGGGACGCCCACGTCACAAAGACAGCCATTTGAGTACGTGCCCAAACTGGTGAATACAATTGAGTAATTGTAGCATATGTGATCGCGCGAGTCACAAATGAATGCGCGACGGCAGTCTAGAGCAGGCGCTTCATGCGCTCGGCATTGCTCGCTTCAAGTGTGCGTGCAGCCTCAGAGAGCGCTTCGAGAAACCGGCTGATATTGGGCTCACGCTCTGTTTCGCGGCGGAATGCGACGCCGCTGCGATAGTCTGGAACGCCCGGAAGATAGCGTGCGGCGATGCGGCCCGCTTCCAGATTGGCCGCCGCCAGCGATAGGGGCAGCACGGTCAGCACGTCTGACGTGATCGCCAGGGTCATCGTGGAAGCGGGACTGTAGAGCGTGTACTGCGGAATGCCCGCACGGGCCATGGCCTCGGTCCAGTCCGGCGGCAGACTGCCATCGAGAAAATTGATATAGCCTGGAAAAGCCCAGGGGTGTTCCAGCAATCGCTCGAGGCTTATTTCACCCGTCAGGATCGGATGGCCGGGCCGGCACACCATGACCAATTGATCGGCCATGATATCCCTGAACCGGAGGCGACCGGCATGGGGCATGGATTCAAGCGTGGCCATGTTGAACAGGACCATGTGCGTCCGTCGTTGGACCAGTTCCTCGATAGCGAGATGTGGCGGCATGACATCGGCGAACACATTGATTCCCGGCGCTGTATCTCGGTAGGCAAGAATGGCGGCCGGCAGCACGATTTCGAACGCGATCGGCCCGCCGATCAGCTTGAGTTCCCGGTCGCCGGATATGGTTTCGCGCCGCACGGTCTCGGAGAAGGCCAGCAACTCCACCGCCATCGGATAGAGGCGTGTGCCGGCCTCGGTGGGCTCAACCGAACGCGTGGTCCGGTAGAAAAGCTGGGTGCCCCAGGCCTCTTCCAGCGTCTTGATGCTGCGCGTGACAGCCGAGTGGGTGAGGTGCAGCTCCTCCGCCGCCTTGGAAAAGCTGAGCAGGCGGTAGACGACCTCGAAATAATGGATCAGGCGAAGGTCGGTCATGATAGCGTGTTTCGGTTGGTACGGGACATCGGGACGTGCTTAGGGGGCGCCGGTGGCAAGGCATAGGACGCTCGCGCACCGGGCGAGCCAGGGCGCGCACGTTCGCGCGCGGCTCAATGGCATTTTATCACATGCGATGGCCGCACGACACGTAAAGGGGCGACCCGTCGCCGGGCCGCCCGATAAGGCTAGTGTGTCAGCGACAGGCGGATGAAAGCGCCGCGTCCCGGCCCCGGCACGCGCGTGCCGACCGCGACATCGCTGTCTGCGTTGCGATTATAGCCTGACAGGTGATTGCGGTAGACCTGGTCGAGCAGATTTTCGACCCCTGCGGATACACGCATGCCGTCGCGCACCTGCCAGTCGCCGAACAGGTTCAAGACGACATAGCCCGGCGTTTCCGCCTCGCTGTTTGCAACCGAGACATCGGATTGTTCAGCCACGGCGCGCATTTCCAGCGTGGCCGACCAGTCTGCCTCTTCCCATGTAACACCCGCCGTCAGGTTTGGCGGCGCGATGCGGTAGAGATTGTCGTCTATGTCCCGCCGCTCGCCACGGACAAAGCTGAACACGCCGTCGACCCGCAGCGGGCCGTCGAAATCATACCCGGCATCCAGATCGAGCCCATAGAGCCGGGCATCGACATTGGCCCATCGGAGCGGTGTCGGATCGCCATTCATGGCCGCGATCATTTCAACCGGCGAGTCTGCGACGCCTGGTGTGGCATCAAAGGCGACACCCTGGATGTAGTCGTCAACCTGCCGGATAAAGAGCGTTGGGCGGACAAAGGCGCGCGGTGTGGCATAGTCGACACCCGCCTCGGCAAGCCAGGCCGTTTCAGGCTTGAGGCCAAGATCACCGACATAGATGTTGCCATCGGCCAGCCCGCCGCTGGCATTGATCGGTAACCAGCCATAGCGCTGGATATAGCCAGGCATCTTCTGCTTGCGCGCCAGCGTCATGCGCCACGAAACACCGTGCTCCGCCGGGGTCCATAACCGGGCCACGGCATCAACGGTGGTGTCTTCGCCATCCGTCACAGCCGCATTGAACGCACTCGCCAGCATACGCGGCCCCATTGGCAGGGCCGAACCGACCGTGGCATCACCGGCCTCATACTCATTCTGGTCAACGCGAAGGCCGAGTTCGGATTCGAATGACCCAACCGGCCCCGTCCATTCTGCAAACGCGCCCGTGCGGCGCAGCCTGATGTCCGGAAACGGCGTGACGATGAAGCCCGCATTGTTCGGATTGGTGATGGCAACTGAATGTTCGGACTCTTCAGTGTCGAGACCGGTTTTCAGTTCACCTCCCCATTGCGCAAAGGCGAGAGCCACGTCTGCGCCGCGCGTCGTCGCGTCGGCATAGGATGCCCGCTCGGCCATCATGCCGGGTGAGGGCCGCATGCTGAAATTATCCATAAGGTGCGCGACATCCGTGTAATGCACCGATGCCTCAAGCGAGGCCCCGCCGATATCTGTCGCATAGGTGAGTCGGGCGAAGTCTGTATCGAAATACTGTATGTCCATCGGGAAAGGCGGATTGCCCGACTGGCGGGTATTCTGCCGGCGCAGGTCCAGGCCGAACTCGCCAAGATCTGTTTTGATGCCGGTGGAGACACCAAACACGCTACGGTCGAAAGACGTGCCGCCAATCGTGCCATCGGCATAGTCAGTGTCGCCGCCCTCTTCGTAAGCGCCGAGCAGATTGAACCGCCAGGTGTTGGTCGCCGCGCCGACAATACCGCCGGCGGACACGCTGTCGTTGATGCTGCGCGCACCGAAGGAGAGATCATAGCCATACCGGGCCGCGTCGCCGGAGGCATAGTCAATGCGCTTGAAAACGGCATTCGCGCCGCCAGCGAGGCCAGGGCCTGCCGAGACCGGACTGACACCGCGGTCGATCACCAAAGCAGCGACAAGCGGTGCGGGGGCATAGTGGAAGACGGGGTCCATCAGGTTTGGCCCGCCGGACGCAAAGCGCTGGCCGTCAACGCGCAGATTGAGTCGCTCGCCGAACAGGCCGCGATAGGCCATCTGGCCGGAGAGTTCGCCATTCGCGATGCGGGCACCGCCAGGCGTGCGCGCGGAGAGATAGGTGATATCGCCGCCCTGAAGCGGACCGCTATCGGGCGTGACGGTCAGTTCGGTTGCCAGTTGCTGGCGTGAGCCCGTGACGACGATAACGTCCTGAAGGGCAGGTTCGGCGTCTTGTGCGTGGGCAGCAGGCGAGAGGACGGACAGGGCCATCAGCCCCGCGCCGCAAAACAAGTGTGATTTCATGATATTCATCCGTTCAGCCCGGATCGTGCCGGGCCAGTGTCTGATTAGAGTGATGTGTCTGGATCAATCAGGTGCGGATGGGGGGTGCCCTTGGCGGGAACGGCGCATGGGCGCGCCAATGGGAAACGGTGTTGATAACCGGCTGGCCGCCCAGAAGCGGTGGGCCGAAAACAGCCGCCAGGAAAACGTCGGGCGCCAAAGGCAGGTCAAAGACAGATGTCGTGGCATACGGACATGTATCGCTGGCCGCCCGGTCATCATCATGAGGCAGTGTTGGAGCGCCGTGCTCATCAACGGTTATCTCGGACATTTTTCCGCTGTGGGGATCAAGCGACATCATACGCTCGCCAAAGCCGCCGCAGATGCGGATGACAATGCTGTCGGCGTCAGGCGAACGATCCAGCATGTAGCCTGTCGGCACGAGTCCGCGCACCACCATCAGCAGGGCAATCGCTGTGATGATGCCAAACCGCACGGCGGCGCCAGGACGAAGAAAGCCCTTCAACATGCCGGTTCGATAACGGCCAGCCTGGCGGTTGCCCATGTGGCATACTATCCGGGAGGCCGAACGGGCCTACAGCGCCGTGACAAGGCCTGACAGCGCGCTGGCGTCCCCTGCGAGGTCCTGCACCATGACGCGCGCCTGATCCTGAGGACCGGGAAATATGAGCTGGTTCTTCGGTGTGACGGCAAAGCCGATTTCGCTGAAATAGGCAGGCGCACCGATCAGGATGGCGGCGGGCCAGCCAGCGGCCTTGCCAGCTTCGAGCGCTTCACCCGTGACCGTGAGACCGAGGCGGCCGCCGCGGTGCGATGGCGCAACAGCCACCGGGCCGTAGAACAGGGCCTTGTGCCGCGCCGGCCCGACTGTCAGTGGCCAGACGCGGCACACGCCAATCACCTCACCATCCAGCACTGCGACGCGGCTGATCTCCGGCAGCGAGCGCGAATATTCGCGCAGGCGCTCTGCCGTCTTGGCAAAGTGACCGGGACCGAACGTGGCATCGAAGAGGTTTTCGATCGCGACGGCATGGATGGCAGGGGTTTCAGGGATGATTTGAAGCATGGCGAGCGGCCATAAGGCGCATCCGGTCGTGTTGCAATAAAAAAGGCCGCCCGAAGACAGGCGGCCTTTCCGAGATGACTGACCCGACGGCCTAGCGCGAGGCGCGCCAGTTTTCGAGTTGTCGGGCCGCCCAGTCCTTGCCGCCCCAGCCGAACGCGATGGCAAAGGCCGCTGCGCCACCCATGACGAGGTATTGCGCAACATTGAGAATGAACACGCCGCCTGTCGGGTCGAGACCCATGCGCGAAATGCCAAGGATGACCGACAGGATGATGATGATCCACTTGACCAGGTTGGCAGCCACATCGGTTGCGCCTGATCCGGTCGATGCCATGGCTGACATGACCAACCGGGCGATGAACACACCGGCGAAGATGATGACCGCGCCGAACACGATCTGCGCGCCCATCGAAAGGACGACATCCATCGCATAGCTGAGCGAGGGAATGCCGAGCGCGTTGAGCGCCGCGATCATGCCAAGCAGGACGATGAAGAACTGCGCGACACGCGAGGCGATGACCGAAGCCGTGAGGCCGGAATCAGCGCCCTTGAGGATGCCGAGCTCAGCAACTGCCCCGTCAAGGCCCATGCCGGGAAGCACACGGGCGATCAGGCCGCCGACAAAGCGCGCCACGATGACGAAGATGCCAAGGATGACGATCGCCGCCAGCAGGTTCGGCAGGATGCCGACAATGTCTTCAAGCAAGGCATTGGCCGGATCGGAGATAGCCGCCATGTCAAGTACGTCGAACGCGGTGATGGCACCGATCAGCACGATGAAGGCCGAAGCGATGGTGGCGGTAATGCTCGACACCTTGACCGGCCCTGAAGCGAGACCGAGCTGTTCCGGCAGTCCGTCAGCGAAGACGAGAATAGCCGAGAGAGCCTGTTTCACGACATTCGCGACGATCAGGAAAATACCGAAGACAAGGACGGCCCCAATGATATTGTCGCCATAGGCCATGATCGGGGCGATCACGCCATTCAGCGCATCGGAGATTTGTGTCGCACCGGCAATCGCGAGCGATTGCATGAGACCGACAAGAATGATGATCCAGAACGCAGCCGATGCCAGGCTGGCGCCGAGGCTTTTGCTATCGGTCGACTTCAGCGTGTTGGCGCGCTTGGCCAGGCCAGTCTTGTCGATTGCCGCGCTGACCAGCCATCGTACGATCATGGCCGCGATGATGAAGGCGATCATGACGAGCGCCGCTTTTATGAGGTTCGGCCCATAGGTTTGTGCCTGCACCACGAGATTGTTCCAGAATTCTTCCATATTCAGCCCCTTGTTTCACCGGGTAGCGCGTCGCCCCTATGGCGCCAGCATCCCGGTGAGGGCGTTATCGCATATCGTTTTGCAATGCAGGATGAACAGGAATTTAGAATTGCAGGGGTTTCTCTCTACCGGAGAATTCCTTGCCGTGTCAGGCCATCCAGCCCCTTATCAGGCGCCTGGACACAAGGGCGACACCCAGAATGGCCAAGCCGCCAATAATCACGACCGGCTGCAGCCACATCGAGAGCCCGAGGCAGCCGAGCAAGCCCAGCGCAGGAATGATGGGGGGATAAAGACGGTCGGCCTTGCTGAGACGCAGGGCCGCGAGATTGGTGAGTGCATAATAGAGAAGCACGGTGAAGGCGCTGAAACTCCAGACCAGTGCGAGCCCGCCAAAGGCGGCAATCAGGGTGATGACCACCCCTACGCAGAGGGCGGCGGCGAGTGGCTGACCCGTGCGATCAAGCAGGCCGAGGCGTGCGGGCAGGTCCCCTTCCCGGCCCATGGCGAGGACAACACGCGACAGGCCAAGGATGAGGTTCAGGAGAACGCCCGCCATGGCCGTGACGGCGGCGACGATAACGAGCAGTCGAAGCCAGGGCGCGCCAAGCTGGACAGCAACGGCCTGCAGGGGCGCAGCGGTGCTGGTGGTCGCAGCGGCGAACCGGGCGGAGCCGAGCACGTTCAGGCCGCCCAGCAGGATGCCAAGGTAGAGCAAGGTAGAAACAATCAGCGTGAGGATGATGGCGCGGGGAATGGTGCGGCGCGGCGCGCGGACTTCCTCGCCGAGGGTCGCGATGCGGCCATAGCCGGTGAAGGCGACGAAGAGGAGCGCGGTGGCCTCAAGGAAGCCGGCGGGGGCAAACTGCGTCGCGGGCGCGACATACGGCGAAGTGGCCGGTGAGACGAGGGCCATGACAGCGAGGAGGATGAGCACGCCAAGCGTGACGGCAACCAGAACAGCGTTGACCGGATTGGCGCGGCGCAGGCCAAGCGCGACCAGCGCAGTCACGGCCATCGCTGTCACCGCCGCCATCACATTGGTGAGCGCGGGATCGAGGCCGAGACCAGCCAGCACATAACCCGCCAGCCCGATGGCCGCTGCAGCGGCGCTGGCAGACTTGGCAAGCAGGAAGGCAAGGCCCGCCCCAAAGCCGAAATCCGGATTGAGGTAGCGATAGCCATAGGCATAGGTGCCGCCGCTGACCGGATGGTTGGCTGCAAGCTCTGCGCTCGACAGGACGTTCAAACCGGCAAGACAGGCTGCGAGACAGAGGGCGGGCACGGCCCACGCGCCGGTTACGCCGACCGCGAGGCCGAGACTGACGAAGACACCCGTGCCGAGGATCGAGCCGAGACCGAGCAGGACCGCCCCGCGAAGGCCTACTGTGCGATCCATTTTGCGTTCGGGTTCTGACGCGACCAACAGATCACCTAAGCCGGGTGGGGTGTGAACACGGCATCGCGATCCGCCAACAGCGCGTAAGCAACATGCTGCTTGAGGCGGTTGGTCAGCGCCGTGGGATCGCCTTGCAGGTGGTCCGGCGGAATCAGGTTGCCGAACGTCATGTTGAATTTGGAACCGCGCTTGTTGAGCAGTTCATTGAACAGCGTGATGTCGCGCAGCTCGTCATTGAGATCGCAGAACAGGTAATAGAGAGCGGAGTTTCGCGCATCGACATTCAGTGGAAGGATGGGGGCCTTCTGCTTGCGGGCAAGACCGACGACCGTAGAGAACCAGTCTTTCTCTTCGAGTACGCCATCGACCCGGCGCGCGAGACGGCCTGACGGGAAGATGACAACACACTTCTCCTGGGCGAAGGCTTCAGCGGCGCGCTTCAGCGTCTCGCGCGTCTTGGCTGGCGTGCGCTTGGCGGCGACCCATTCGACCGGGATGATGACATCCTCGAATTTCGGATTGACGCGGACCGCATCAGCATTGGCAAAGAAGACGATATCATCGCGCACCTGCTTTAGAAGATCCCAGACTGCCACGCCGTCCGCGAGGCCTGTCGGATGGTTGGCCGCAACGATCAGCCGCCCGGTTGTCGGCATGCGCTCGATTGCGTCGACCGACAGGTCGAAGGCGAGTTGACCAGACAGGCGGTCAAAGGATTCGCGGCCATTGAGTTGCACGATCTCGTCGGCCATGCGGCGCGCCTTGCCATAGCCGAGCATCTGGTAGAGCGCAGGCCGGACCAGTGGCCAGCTCCAGCTCGCCCGCAGCTTGGGGCAGCGCTCCTCGATCAGCACGTCGACGATGTGCCTGTTGTCGTCAGTCTCGTCCTCGAGGAAGGCAGAAACCGTGCGCGAGGCAGCTGGAGAGGTGACGATTTCGTCTGACATATCTTTTTTGCATTTTTTATTCACGGAAGGCGCGCTGATGGTCACCATACATGAAGTCCCCTTACGGGAAAGCGGATGCGGCATGTCAGACGCCCCCAAAAAACTTTCCCGCAGAGTGCGATCTGTTGAGATTTCAACACTTCGGAAAGTTCTGCTTTACCAAGCCGTAAGGCCCGCGTGGCAAGTTCATCTCCAGACGGGCGCAGGAACACAGACGTCCAAGTTGCAGGAAACATTTCGGGGTAGAGTATATGAAAGTTCTTTGGGTTGAAGATCACGAGCCGGTTCGAGACATGTTGGCCATTGCCGCCGACAAGGCAGCCCGCTCGCGCATCCAGGTCGATCTCGTCATGGCGCCAACATTGATGGCCGCCGAGGCACGCCTTCGGCTTGAGCGCTTCGACCTTGTCGTGCTCGACCTCGGCCTGCCGGACAGCGTTGATCCTGACATGACGATCGCCCGCGTCGCCAATATGGGCAAGTATCGCATCGCGGTTGTCTCCTCGATGGATACGCGTGACCAGGTGGTGGCCGCCGCGCTGCGGTGCGGTGCCAATATCGCGCCGAAAGCCGTATTCAAGGCCACCCTGCCCTTCAACCGGTTCATCCAGCGTCCCGACACATTCGAGGATTTCCTGCTCGAACAGATGCCTGCTGCCGCTGCCCCGGCGCGCGCTGCCTGAGCCACTCGCCATACAGGTGCTTGTGCTTGCAGACTCAGCCTCGACCTTGCTAAGCCGCCCGGGTTAACCTACCGGGCGGCTTAGCCCATTTATGGACCCTGAATGCATGAACGCACTGCTCGTCTATCCTGCGACTCTGGTGCTGATCGCGCTGAACGTGATCGCGAGCGTAGTTGCATTCAACAATCGCGATTTATTCGACCGGTTCTGTTTCTGGATCGGTCCGATCCGGCAGGGCGAGGAATGGTATCGCTTCGTCACGTCGGCCTTTTTACACGTCAATGGCCTGCACCTTCTGATCAATATGTACGTGCTGTACATGTTCGGTCAGATTCTTGAGGCCTATGTCGGGTCCGGCGGGTTCCTGATCCTGTATTTCGCCTCCCTGCTGGGCGGCAACCTGTGGGAATATGCCGACAAGCATAATGAAGCCGGCTACCGGGCTGTCGGCGCTTCGGGCGCAACATCCGGCGTGATCACCGGGTTCTGCCTGTTCTTCCCCTTCACGATGCTGTACCTGTTTTTCGCGATTCCGATGTGGGCCATCGTGTTTGGCATCGGCTTCATCGTGGGCAGCTTTATCCTGTCGCAGCGCGACCAGACCATGGTGGCGCACGGAGCCCACCTTGGCGGCGCACTGACCGGACTGGTGATCGCCATGCTGCTGCGCCCGGAAGCCTGGCGGCAGATGATCGAACAGGTGGCGAACCGGATTGGCTGAGCGCGAAACGCCTTCCGTTCTGGAACGTTACGAAGCCCGGATTTCGGACGGTGTGCTCGATGCCGATACGGCGCAGGCGGAAGCCGCCACACGCCTTGATGCGCTGGCGACAGCGCTGCGCCGCAAAGGTAAGGGCGGCTGGTTCTCGAAGCCGAAACCCGTGACCGGCCTCTACCTGTGGGGCGGCGTGGGGCGTGGCAAGTCGATGCTGATGGACTTGTTCTTCGACGCAGCCCCCATCGCATCCAAACGGCGCGTGCACTTTCACGAATTCATGGGCGGCGTGCACGACATGCTGGCCGAGTGGCGCAAGATGGATGGCCGCGAACGCAAGCGGTCCGCGTGGCATGTCAGGGGAGCAGGCGATGACCCGATCGCGCCTGCCGCGAAACGGATCGCCTCTGGCGCGAGCCTGCTGTGCTTTGACGAATTCCAGGTGACGCAGATTGCCGATGCGATGATCCTGTCGCGCCTGTTCGACGCCCTGTTCGACGCAGGCGTGACCGTGGTGGCAACATCGAACCGGCACCCGGATGACCTCTACGCCGATGGCATCAACCGGCCGCTCTTCCTGCCCTTCGTTGAAATCCTCAAAGCAAACACGGACGTCTTCGAGCTGAAATCGGACCGCGACTACCGGCTGGACCGTCTGAGCGAAGCACCCGTCTGGTATGCGCCGCTGGATGCGGCAGCCGATTCGGCGCTGGACCGGGCCTGGGACCGCCTGACGCTGGGCGCGCAGCCCCAGCATTGCACGCTGACCGTGAAGGGCCGCAAGCTGGAAGTGAGCCGCGAAGCGGCAGGGGTTGCCCGGTTCACCTTCGCGGAATTGTGCGCCAGGCCCCTCGGCGCGCGCGACTACCACACGATTGGCGCCAATTTCCATACCGTGATCCTGGCCGGAATCCCCCTGCTCTCGCCCGAGAACCGAAATGAAGCGGCCCGTTTCGTGACGCTCATCGACGAGTTGTACGAAGCACGGGTGAAACTGGTGGCCAGCGCGGCAGCCGAGCCTGATGCGCTTTATCCGACCGGCGATGGCAGTTTCGAGTTCCAGCGCACCGCCAGCCGCCTGCACGAAATGCGCTCGACCGCGTATTTCGCCGAAGAACACCGTGCCGTCACGGATGGGTGAAAATCGGTCACGCGATCGTGCCTTTCCCCTTCCCTAGAGTGGCCGTATTTCCTATTTATGCTGCAGCGCGATGACATACATGCGCATTTCCGGGGAATACGCTGCCGCAAAGCGGGGCTAAGAACATCCTCGGAACACCTGAAACGGGAACCGTCGCCGCAAAGCGGGATTGGTTTCAATTGGAGGAAATTATCATGGCTAACCCAGTATCTGCTCGCAGCTCTGCAGCCCTCAGCCCGGAACAGGGTCTCAGCCGGTATCTCAGCGAGATTCGCAAGTTCCCGATGCTTGAGAAAAACGAAGAATTCATGCTCGCCCGCAAGTGGCTCGAGAATGATGACACCCAGGCCGCTGAAAAGATGGTGACCTCGCACCTGCGCCTCGTGGCGAAGATCGCGATGGGCTATCGCGGCTATGGCTTGCCCATGGCAGAAGTGATTTCAGAAGGTAATGTCGGCCTGATGCAGGCCGTCAAGAAATTCGACCCTGAAAAGGGCTTCCGCCTCGCCACTTATGCGATGTGGTGGATCCGCGCCGCGATCCAGGAATATATCCTGCGCTCGTGGAGCCTGGTGAAACTCGGCACGACGGCCGCGCAGAAAAAGCTGTTCTTCAACCTGCGCCGCCTGAAAGGTGAGATGAAAGCACTTGATGAAGGTGACCTGAAGCCCGAACAGGCGAAACTGATCGCTGAAAAGCTGAACGTCACCGAAGCGGAAGTCTATTCGATGAATGGGCGCATGTCGGGCTCGGATGCTTCACTGAACGTGCCGATGGGCACCGATGGCGACATGGAATGGCAGGACTGGCTGGCCGATGATGACCAGGGCCAGGCTGCAGAATTCGCCGATCGCCAGGAATATGATGCCCGTATGGACCTGCTGTCGAACGCGATGGAAGACCTGAATGAGCGTGAGCGTCACATCCTGACCGAACGCCGCCTGTCGGAAGAGCCTAAAACGCTCGAAGAGCTGTCGGAGACCTACAATGTCAGCCGCGAGCGTATCCGCCAGATCGAAGTGCGGGCATTCGAAAAGCTGCAAAAGGCAATGAAGCGCATGGCCAAGGAACAGGGCCTGCCCATTTCGCCGGGCGCAGTGGTGAACTAGATCATTCTTCGGCAGCCGTATCCGTTTCGGGTTCGGCTGCCGCTTCCGACTTAGCGTCCGCCTGTTCAGCTTTGTCCAGAAGCACGCGCTGATCGCTGTAGGTCACATTCATTCCGATGATCTTCCACATCTCATCTTCCCTGACCCATTGAACCGAAACCACGCCGGGAGAGTGTTCGGAGACAACCGTAAGCGTGCAATCGGCGAACGTGCCGGACTTGGCAGCATCCGTGTTGGCGGCTGAGCGCACGTTGCATGCAGCGTCAGAGAATTCCGACACCGCGCCGTACTGCCGAATGTAGCGATTCGTATCGTCCACCGCTTTCTGGGTGATTTCGATACGCCGGGAATAGATAGGATCCGTAGCGGCGGGCAACCCGTCCGCGAAGTACTGCCTAACCAGCTTGTCGGTGGCTTCGCTGCGCGCGCTGACGGCCTGGAACGCCTTGACGCCGCCATTGATGCAGGTGCCCAGCAGGACGGTCGCAATGACAAGGCCGCCGACGATCCAGAACACCTTGCGGGACTTGCGCGGCGGCGGCGATTGCTCATAAGGCTGGGGTCCAGTTGTATCCGACATTCGTGCGAAGACCCTTCCGTCTCATGTTTAAGGCAACCAAGCAGATGTCTCCTGAGCAAGCAATACACATTCTGGTTGCAAGCGATCCCCGTATCGCGCCCTATACATCCATCCGCGAAAAGGACCTGACAACCGGTCATGGCGGGCGGTTCATTGTCGAGGGCAAGGTGACGCTGGACACGCTATTGAAGCGTTCACGGTTCGCGGTCGAAAGCCTGTTCCTGTGCGAGACCCGGCTGGAACCGCTGGCAGATATCCTGACGCATGTGCCTTCGGGTGTTCCCGTCTATGTGGCGCCACAGGACGTCATGGATGCCGTGGCGGGATTTCCGATGCACCGGGGCGTCCTGGCCTGCGGAATCAAGGGGGACGCCGGGGCGGCCCCTGCCCTGCTCGAAGGGATGGCGGCAACCCCGTCCACCCTGCTTTTGCTGTCTGACCTGTCCAACCATGACAATGTCGGTGCGTGCTTTCGCAATGCGGCGGCATTCGGCGCCGATGGCATTCTGCTGGATGGCCAGAGTTGCGACCCGCTGTATCGCAAGGCGATCCGTGTCGCGTCGGGCGCGAGCCTGTGGCTGCCCTTTGCGCATGGCGGCAGCGGGGGAGAGATGGTGAAAGCGACGCAGGACGCAGGCTACACCGTGTGGGCCATGACGCCGCGCGCCAATGCAGCGCCGCTCGGATCGCTGCCCGTGCCGGAGAAGCTCGCCATCCTGCTGGGGGCCGAGGGGCCGGGCCTGCCAGATGATCTGATTGAGGCGGCCGTATCGGTGCGCATCCCCATGTCGGCAGGCTTTGACAGCGTTAATGTGGCCACCGCCGGGGCAATTGCGCTGGCCCAGGCCTTCGCCGCGCGGGCCTGACAAGAAAACGCCCCCTCCAGACAGGAGAGGGCGTTGCGGGAATGCGGTGTGTGACGCCCCACCCGGAGTGTCTGTCTAGAATACCCGAGGGCGCTCGTTCTTGTCGACATGCAGGCCGCACTCGGTCTTGTTCTGGCCGGCCCAGCGACCTGCGCGCACGTCTTCCCCTTCGGCTACGGGCTTGGTGCACGGCCAGCAGCCAATCGAGGGATAACCCTGCTCGACCAGCGGGTGACGCGGCAGGTTGCGCTGCTTGATCATCAGGTCGACATCTTCCGGTGTCCAGTTGGCCAGCGGATTGATCTTGTAACGGCCATTGGCGAATTCAAAGACCGGCAGCGACATGCGTGCGCCGCCATGGAACCGCTTGCGGCCGGTGATCCAGGCCGAAAAGCCTTCAAGTGCAGGTTCCAGCGGGCGGACCTTGCGCAAAGCGCAGCAGGCATCGGTATCGGTTTTCCAGAGGTCGTTCTTTGGATCGAGCACCTTGCGCTCTGTCTCGTTCGGCGGAATCGAACGCACGCCGGTGAGGCCGAGGCGTTCAATGACTTCGTCGCGATGATCCAGCGTTTGCGGAAAGTGCATGCCGGTATCGAGGAACACGATGGGCAGTGACGGATCGACATCGGCGATCAGCGCCAGCATGGCGACGCTTTCGGCACCGAAGCTGGATACATAAGTCATGCGCTCGGGCCATTCGCGGATCATCGAGACGCGCAGGATCGTCTGGGCCGACGCATCGCGCAGCTCACCATTCAAACGTGCAAGCCGGAGTTCCGGCGCCTCAGCGTTCCGGGCAATA
>TARA_R110000764_G_scaffold70581_3_pt1 | contig 16844 bp, 26 predicted proteins | sample TARA_R110000764 | Tara Oceans TARA_R110000764 (sample SAMEA4398111) | marine metagenome | biome: Polar Biome; feature: [SRF] surface water layer (ENVO:00010504); material: water (ENVO:00002006), including particulate matter (ENVO:01000060) such as... | depth 5 m | reverse complement strand
TAACAGAATTAGAGGCTTTAAAGAACTTTTACACTCAAATGATAGTTGGAGATAGTGCAGACAACATAAAGGTCTGTAAAAACAAGGGAAAGGCTTATGCCGACAAGTTATTTAAGGATTTGACCTCTAAATATCAAATTGTAAAGGCTGTTTATGCTGTTTACAAGGAGCATTACAAGTCTAAGGCTAAATTAAAGTATATTGAGTCTTATAACTTGCTAAAGTTGAGGACAGATGTATAGTGAAGAGCAACAAGACATAGTTTACTCATATTACCTTCTTACTTTGTATAGTATTAGTCAAGGTGAGACTTTTGAGGAGCTTAAGTATGTTATCTCTGAGTTTGAAGACGAAGGAATGTATGAAGAGTGTGATGGGATAAGACAAGCTATTGAATTTGCTGAATCAAACACTATTGAATCTATATTATTAGAATTAGACAATGAAGTTAATTAATAAACAATAAATTATGTATGTAAACATTGAAGTAAGAGACACAGAGAGAAAAGATTACTATAAATTCCTAATCAACGGAGTTAATCTCGGTGAATGGGAACGAAGCGAACTAAGACACTTAATAGAAACAATAGACAACAAAATATAACAAAATGACATTAGAAAAACTAAAAGCAGAACTAGATGGTAAGTACGGATTTGATATAGCTACAAAAAGTAGAAAGAGGAGGTTTTCTTATGCTAGAAAAGTGTATTGCAAGATAGCTAGAAAATATAATCATACTTGGGATAGCATTGGTAAATCAATAGACATATCTCACGATGCAGCTTACTATCACTTTAATTCTTTTAAAGTAGTAAACGACAAAGATGTAAGGATTCATGACGAGATAGTTCTTGACAATGGGTTATTTATTGAACCTGAATACAGTGAGCCAATACAAATTATTAGAGCCAAAGAGCAGTTGAATACAACTAATCAGGTTCATGAAGATATAAAATCTCTTGTAGTTAAAATAAACAATACACTTTTTAATTGGGATGTCAGTACATTGAATGACTTTATAGACAATAGATTAACACCTTATGATAGGTTAGTTTCCATTAAGGTCGCTCCTAAAGATGTAGAACTCGTAAAAGGTGCTAAGATAGAAGGAAGAGTATCTAACCCATTTTTAAAATAATTATTATGAGACAGAAGAAGTTAACACAACAACAAAGAATAGGCAGATTAGAAAAGGTAGTGTCACAGCTATTTGTACTTACCAAGAAGATTGAAGGTGAGATTAAAGTGATACAAGACAAAACAGGCTATCACTTGTCAGATGAAGAAGAATAGCCCATTACCACAAGAAGCTATTAAGTGGTGCTTTAAAGAAGGCTATAAAATATATCCCATTACTAAAGACAATGTAGTTTATCAAGTTGAAGTTTGCAAGGCTCACCAAAAAGCCTTGCTTACTGAAACTCACACTAAGAAATCTATACATCAAGCAGTTGCAGATGTTTACTTAATGCTATACAATAAACGAAAAGACAATTAAATTGTTATAATATTATGAGTAGACATAAGAAATCAGAAGAGACCTCAAAGAATGATGGTAGGAAGTATAACAAGAGATTAGCTCCCAAACCAATATCCACGAAAGATAAGATGATTAAACCTGCTAGGACTACTAAGGCTAAAAAAGAAAGGATAGCATCTTACGCTATCTCAGCTATGAAGGAAGTCTTTGGCAGCGAAAAGGAAGCCTTCAAACACATGGCAGAACTCGGTAAGACAAACTTTAACAATATGAAGTTACTTATGGAGTATGCTTATGGAAAGCCATCAGACAGTATCAATGCAGACAACAGTAGAAAGGCAAAAGCTGCACCTACTATTAACTTTGTTATGAATGCAGGTCAGACACCTCAGATAGAAGACACTATCGATATATCAGACGAAGAAGAATGAAGAACTCAGTACAATTAAACGACAAGTATGTACCTTTATTTACAGATAAATCTAGGTACTTTGTTGTTACAGGTGGTCGTGGTTCTGGTAAGTCATTCGGTATAACAGTATTCTTACTTAACCTAACATACGAAGCAGGACACAAAGTCCTGTTTACTCGTTTTACACTAACCTCAGCAGCAGCATCTATTATCCCAGAGTTTATTGAGAAGATTGAACTCATGGGTGTAGATAGTGATTTCAGAATCACAAAGGATGAAATCATAAATCTAACCACAGGAAGCTCTATAATGTTCAAAGGTATCAGAACATCATCAGGTAACCAAACGGCTGCCCTGAAGTCTCTTAGTGGTGTTACAACGTTCGTATTGGATGAAGCAGAAGAGCTTACAGATGAAGACACTTTCAGTAAGATTGACTTCTCTATACGTTCAAACACTAAGCAGAACAGAGTTGTACTTATATTGAATCCAACTACTAAGGAGCATTGGATATACCAAAGGTTCTTTATGTATCCTAACTTTAAGTCTGGCACTAATGGTTCTAAGAATGATGTAACTTATATCCACACTACCTTTGAAGACAATAAGAAGAATCTATCTAGTAGTTACCTAGAACAGCTCTACGACCTCAAGAGAAGAGATGTGATTAAGTTTGAACATCAGATACTAGGAGGATGGTTAAACAAAGCAGAGGGTACTATAATCACTAACTGGAAGGTAGGACACTTTGTTCAGACCGACCTTATGTGTTATGGGCAGGATTTTGGATTCTCTACAGACATTACTAGTTTAGTAAAAGTTGCAGTTGACAAGGACACTAGGAGTGTTTATGTTAAGGGCATCTATGGTAAGACAAACCTGTCTACCTCAGACATTGCATACAGGAATAAGACTGAGTGTGGCACAGATTTAATTATCTGTGACTCAGCAGAGCCAAGACTTATATCAGAGTTAAAGAATATGGGTTTGAATATAAAACCTACCATAAAGAAGAAAGGGTCAATCCTATCTGGGATTGCCCTAATGCAAGATTATCAGATAATAGTTGATAGAGAGTCTGAAGGTATCATAAGAGAGATAAATAACTATGTCTGGCATGAGAAGAATGAAAGACCAATAGATAAGTTCAATCACTATATTGATGCAATCCGTTACTCGCTTATGTATTTACTACAAGGAGTCAACTCAGGAAAATATGTAATTAGATAGATTGTTTAACATTATGGGGGTCGTTTAATATGATACCCCTAAGATGTTTAATATAATACCCCCAATATGTTTAATATAATGGGGGCATTGGTGTGTTAGTTAGTTAAGAGTCTAAAGCTCCGTTAGGCAAAGATACATCATCACTTCACTTAAAAAAAGATAAAAAAGGGCAAAAAAGTCTTGCATATGTCAATAATACATTTAGTCGAATAAATATGCATTTGGTCTAATAAGTTTGTGTAATCGAATTATGTTACTTATGTTTGCACTAACAATAACACTAAACATTATTATTATGAAAAAAAATGAATTAATAGCGGAATTTATGGGTGTTGGTAAGCACTACGAGGCACAGAGCAGTAATCCGTTTAACCAATACCACGAGTCATGGAATAGTCTTATGACTGTAGTTGAAAGTATTGAAAGCGATGAAAGATATGATGTTGAAATCCTTCAATATGGAACAAGAATCATTGAGCGAACAAAAACAGATTGTATTGAGGTTGTCAACAATATTGCTGATATATCGTTCGACAGCAAAATAGACCACACCTACGATGCGATAGTAAAATTTATTAAGTATTGTGAAAAAAAAAGCCTAATCGATTCGTTAGATTCCTAAGAGAGTATTAATCAATTAAATAACCCATAAAACAAAACATTATGTCAAAAGAATTTGAACACGTATTACAATTTTACAAGACAAGTACACCAGAGCAACACCAGATGTTTCTTGGCTTAATAGCTGATAATCTAACTTTCTTTAACATTGACTCAAGTGAGTCTTTTGAGGTCGACGAAGAGTTTGCTATTGGATTTAACGGAATGTTTCACCAAATAAATATAAAGTAATATGTTTAACGTAGGAATACTTGATGCTATACGCATTTACAGAAGCCGCAAGGACTTTATTCTATTCAACATAGATAAAGACTACAATATAACAGATTTCCGCCTTACAAACGACCTATCAACGTTTAGAAGCCATTACTCTCAATTTAGGTTAGTAGATGTAATAAAGAAAGAAATTAGCACCGGTATAAGCATAGATTAATATGGAAAAGATAAAACAAGCAGTACTAGATGGCAAGACAGTTTATTGGATGAATGATAACTATGAGGTTATACACGACAAGACACTTAATAAGTTCTTGGTTCATTCAAAAGGTAATAGTAATTACGTAGGACTTAACAGTTACTACAGAGAATATGAATTTAAAATAATATAGATATGTATAGCAATTGTTGTGGCTCAGAGCCAAGTTATTTAAGTGATGAGAGATGTGGGCAATGCCTTGAATGGGCAGAGTTTGATGAAGGTGATGAAGATTAATTTAAAACATAAACAAAATGATAAACAAAGTAACTAAAGAGGAAGTAATGGATGCAATAGAATACTTGCACACACAAGGTTTTGTTGAGGAAATGGGAACAGATAAAAAATATTATACTGAAATATTACTAAAGAAGATAGGTAATGTTTATAATATAAATTTAGGATTAGACTAAAAAAATAATCTGTTTAATATAATGGGGGGGATATGTTTAACATAATCCCCTCTCTTGTTTAATATAATCCCCTTGTCTGTTTAATATGATGGGGGCTGTTTAATATAATGGGGGTCAACTTATTATTTAGAATGAATCTAAATAGTCTTATTTGGAATGAATATAAATAAGAAACTTTAACACTTTTTATTTGGATATTCCTTTGGACTTTCATAAGGCAATAATACGACCAAAAAAATACAGAAAAAAAAATATTTTTGTTAGGTTTATTCGATTATTTTTCGTATGGAAATAGGCTTGTAGGAATATTCTTACATTTTCGGACTAGGGCACCAACACAAATTTAAAACGAATTTTTGGATAAAAAAAATGTTTTATGTTAAAATTTACTAATTAGTGTAAATTATTTTATCATACGTTTTAATGCTGTTTTTAGCCGTTTTAAGGGCTTGTATTTGTTTGTATGTGTTAGTACATCAAAAGTCTGAGATAATTAAACCAGAGCAAAATCGACTTTTTTCTGTATAAATGTTTGGTAGTGTAAAAAAATTGTTGTAGACACGTGCACGTTCTATTATTAATATAAGTATCTTATTTAGAATGAGTATAAACAACGAATAATCACAAAAAAAAATATATTTTTGTTAGTATGTTAAAATAAAGTGTATCTTTGTAGTGTTGCAACGAAGCAATAATAAAAAACAACAAAATGCAAGAATTAAATAAATACGTTAAAGAGGAATTAAAAAGATTGGATGTGATGCTAGTAAGTACGCCAGAAGATAGAAACCAATTAGAGAGTTTTGCTTCTGGGAATATGGGTTCTAACGATGTAGTTTTAATGCAAATGGCTATTCAATACGGGTATAAATTAGCAATGCAAAACATACAAGAGGAATTTAATAAATAATTAATTTAAAAACAAAATGAGAACATTCAAAAAATTAGACCTACAAATTAAGGCGTTTATAATTGCAACATTAACACTTTCGACAATTATAACTGTCATGATATTAACTAACGGACTAAACAGTATTTAAGATGATAAATTATAAAGCACCTAAGAACCTATTAAGCAAAGGAAATACGAACGCCAAAACTGCTAAAAATAACTTTGATACATATATTTTATACTTAGCACCTCATAAACAAAACAGTTTAAAAATCAATATCTGTCCTAAAGCCTCAAAAGGTTGTGCAGCTTCTTGCTTGTTTAGTGCTGGACGTGGTAAATTCTCAAACGTTGTTAAGGCTAGGATAAACAAAACAGAATATTTCCTGCAAGACAAAAACGGATTTATTAATCAATTAGCAAACGAGTTAATTAAGATAAACAATTCCACCAATAACTTTAATCAAACATTAATAAGATTGAACGGAACGAGCGATTTGGATTTCGTTTACCTGCTTAAAAAATATGCTAACTTTGATATTGCCAACTACACTAATTTACATTTTTACGACTATACAAAAATACTAGGGAAAGTTAAAAAGTATGCAAACGATAAAAACTACACTCTCACGTTCTCACGAGCGGAAGACAACGAAAGCGATATATTCAAAGCTATTGAATTTGGTGCAAATGTTTCCGCCGTTTTTAGCGGTGACCTCCCTAAAGAATATAAGAACATCCCTGTAATTGACGGCGATAAAACAGACAATGAGATGCTAAAATATAAAGGTTATATTCTAGGACTCAAGGCAAAAGGTGACGCCAAGAAGGACACAAGCGGTTTTGTAATTAATAACTAAATAATAAATATCATGATTGTATCATTAACACAGAAATTAAACATAATAAATAGCAAGCATAAAGATTTTATATCTTATAATATTGGTGCAGATAATAAGCTCCAGAGCTATGTTCTAAATAATAACTTTAGACGATATGCAAACAAGTATGAACATTTCATGTTGTTAGACGTCTTTAAACGTCACAATATATTAGAACCTAAAGAAAACTATTCACTTAAACAAATACTTAAAACACTAAACATCAACTAACATGGAAACATTTATAATAGAATTATATCAAGACTACCTTAACAATGGACTAAGCAAGAAAGACTTAATCGCTCTTATTGGCTTAGATACTTATAATAATATCAACCCTTCTAAATACTTCTAAGATGACAGAGAGAGAGAAACTAATAAACGAGATAATAACATATTCAGCGGATGAATTCGAAACAAAAGAAGACTGGATACAATTAGCCAAAGAGTCAAAGAGTCAATTAATGATTAGGTTAATACATATTAAAGGTGCTATCCTTAGAGATATACAAGAAAATCAAATAACAGATATACAAGAGAGAATAGAAAACCAAATCTTTGATTATCCTTGACACCTATAACACTATTTTAAGTAATTAATGAGCCTATTTTTTAGGCTCTTTTTTTGTGCTATTATTTTATATTAGTATTGATTGTCAGTATTAGTATGTTTGATGATTGTAGCGAATTTTTAAGCTATAAAACAAGCATTATCTCTTTTATTATAACCTCAACTATCAAATTCAGTAAAACCTTCTTAAAACAGCCTTAAAACAGCTTAGAATAGCATGACATATTGACGTAAATCGAGCAAGTGGGTTGTGTAGTAGCCCAATCTAATGATTTCAATCGTTTAATATGATGGGGTTCAAATACTATAAACTCTTTTTGGTTGGAATTGATTTATGCATTCCAGAAATATATCTGGAAACAGTTCAATGTTTAATATGCACCCCCCTATAGAATATGTTATTTTAAATTTAGATTAGATACTCGTTAGGTTGAATACTACTTGGGTGCTGACGAAAGTAACAAAGGATTAAGTAGTGCAATTTCTAAGGAGATTTGATTTAGCTGAACCAACTATATGACTATAGAAGTTTAGCAACTTGGGCAGATTTGCGACTGGTATACACTTATAACAACAAACCTCTATTTTCATTTTGGGTGTATAGATAAAAAGTATAGAAACATAAAACACTATAGGTATTGTCTATGATAAAATGATATTCATAGAATATTGTTATAATACTATGAGAGATTATAAGTTAAGTGTTCCTTTAGATTTAGGTTCTATTACTCTTGGTCAGTATCAGGATTATTTAAAGATACTAGATAAGTGGGATGGTGAGGATGATGTATATTTACAGATTAAGATACTACAGATATTTTGTGGTCTTAGTCCAGATTTTATTAATGACTTACCTATACACTCTTTTGAGAGTACTATTACTCACATAACTGGGTTATTTAATTCTGACACTCCATTTATAAGTAAGTTTATTATGAATGGGAAGAATAGTGTTGGTGATGAGACTAGTGTGGAATTTGGATTTATTCCTAAGTTAGATGACCTTAGCTTTGGTGAGTTTATTGACTTAGATAAGTACTTACAAGGATGGGATGATATGCATAAGGCAATGGCTGTATTATTTAGACCGGTATTTCATAAGAAAAAGGAATACTACTTAATAGACAAGTACGAAGGTTCTTCTAAGTATTCTGAAGTAATGAAGGATATGCCACTTAGTGTTGCTTTAGGTGCAACTGTTTTTTTTTATCGTTTAGGGACAAAGTTACAGAATTATACTCTGGATTATTTGGAGGAACAGATAATGAAGGAGAAGGACAATCCACAAGTATCCAAGCTAATTTCGGAAGAAAATGGAGTTGGTATCAGTCAATACACACGCTTGCTCAAGGAGACGTTAGGAGAATTGACGAAATTACAGAAACCAGTATTCATAAATGCTTTATGATGTTGGAATATGAAAAGGATAAGAATAAACTAGAAAACTCATTAATTAAAAAAGCATACAAAAAGTAATGAATAATTTTTACAACTTAATAGACACAATTAAACAACTACTTAGTAGTTCTGAATTTAATAACAAGGTTACCTTTGGTGACATTACTGAGGTTGACTTAGGAAAGCTAACAAACTTTCCTTTAGTCCACATGATAATAGACGAAGCTGTTATCAATGAAAGAACAATAGATTACACACTAAGGATAATTGCTGCTGATATTGTAGACTTGCTAAAGGAGGATATTACTGATAATGATTATTATGGAAACAATAATATGCAGGACATCTTAAACACTCAAATGGGTGTATTAACTAGACTAATTAACCAACTAAGAAGATTAGACTTAGTAGACAACAACTACTTGAGAGTTGAGGGCGGTGTAACTGCTACTCCTTTCTTAGATAGGTTTGAGAATGAATTAGCTGGTTGGGAGGCGACAATGGTTATAACTGGTAAAAACGACATTAGTATTTGCTAATATCGTATAAACCTGAAAGCACATTAAATGAGTTTAGATTCTAAAATAGAAATAGCGTTAAAAAACATAGGTAAATACTATGTTCAAGAGCTAAAGAAGCAGTTAACTGAGGGTAAGAAAGTGGCTTCTGGTGATTTATTAGAGAGTATAAGTTCAGATGCAACTAAAAATGTATTAAAAATAACAGCTAATAGATACTTAGGAGCTATAAGTGATGGTAAGAAGGCTACAGGTAAAGCTCCTTCTGTTGAAATGGTATCTAAGGTTGCTAAGTGGATGCAATACAAGAAGCTCCCTCTGAGGGGTTATAGAGGAAGGTTTCAACGTCAAACATCTTCTAACTACAGAAGAGCTGCTTTCGCTGTCGCTAGGAGCATTAACAGAAGTTCTTGGGAGGGAAGTAACGTAATTAAGAAGTCTTTTAAGGCTATAGAAGGAAACATAAACTCTGAATTAGTAAAAGCATACAAATCTGAGGTAAAAGAAATTATAGATAGAATAAAAAATAAATAAAAAACAATGGCATTTACAAGGCTTATAATAACATTTACAGGAGAAGCAGCAGTCAACGATACGATGACAATAACTACCAGCAAAAGTAATTCATACGTAGCTAGTGTGCAACAGGTGAGAAGTTTTGCTAACCAGATATCAGCACCTGTACCTACAGGAACTACTGGAGAAGGAACAGCTATAGCTTACAGCTCTGCTTTAATACAAGACAATATATCTTTTGGTGAACAGTTAGGTGGTCAACTAGACATATCTCAATCATCTAATGTTATTACACTAACATTTTACGACTCATCAGTAACATCTGCAACCTTTGGAACAACAGGGAGTGTAACTAGTACATCTTCTACGGATACTAATGGTGTTATTGTAACATATCCTAAGATAAATGCAAGAAGCCCTCATTGGTATAGAGTTCAAGAAAATTCTTCACTAGGAACTCTAACATCTGCGTTAATAAAGCTAAAGATATATGAAGGAAGTCAATCTAGTTGGGGTGCTGCTGTGAACTGGACTTACCAGCTATCTAGCTTGGCACTTAACTCTGAAGTATTGTTTAATATTGCTGACCTAATAAAAGATTATGTTCCTATAATTTTTGATGGTTCTTATTACAGCAAAAACCCATTTGTAGATATTCAAGTTGTTAGTTATTATGATGGCATACCAGCTTCAATGGATTATCAATTTACTAGAGCTTTCTATGGTTATGGGTACTTCGAAGAAGGAATTAACCCAGAGCTAAACAACTCTTACTTACAATCAAACAATAAGATACTAAAGTTTGCTGATTCTCCAGTTATAATACCTGTAGACAGGTCTATAACTCAGAGTGTAACATACCTTAGCGAAGGAGAACAGGTTTACACTAAATTATTATTTCCGATTGCAAATAGTGGACTACAGATAGAATATGTAACGAATGGTTCAAATGGAGCAGATGGTTTTGAGAGTAGAGTTATACTGGCTGGTGGTTCATTTGAGGGAAACACTTGCTTATCTGAATTTGAAGGTGAGTTTGAATTTTTCCCAGTAGACACTATTCACATAGGTGGAACAGATGGTCTTTCTATAGTAACTGTAGAGAATGTTGATGAATGTAAATATGAGCCTTATAAAATTACTTTTATAAATAAGTTTGGTGCTTTACAGGATGTGTGGTTCTTTAAAGCTAGTTCACTGTCTATAGAGACAACCAAGGAGGACTTTAGAAGAAATACTATGTCTGGTCTTAGTTATAGCATAAATGACCATCAATATAAGAACTTATTTAAAGGCGGTAGAGAGAAGCTAACTGTTAATAGTGGTTTTTACCCAGAATCTTACAATGATGTGTTTAGACAGATTCTATTAAGTGAGGATTGTTGGATTAATTACAAAAACCAAACACTTCCTGTAAACATAAGCGATAGTAGCAAGAAATTCAAGACAAGTCTTGTTGACAAGTTAATAAGCTATCAATTAGAATTAGACTTTGCTTACGATAAAATTAACACTATAAACTAATGCGTAGAAACGTAGAATTATACATAAAAGCTGGTTTAGACACAGATGAGGTTACTTATCAATACGAGAGAATCGAGTTATTTGACTTTGAAGAGATAAATATAACCAATAAGATACAAGATATAAAGGATATATCTAAAGTATTTACGGACTACTCACAGCAGTTCACAATTCCAGCATCTAGTAATAATAACAAGATATTTAAACACTACTATAATTTTGATATTTTAAATGGTTTTGATGCAAGAATAAAGTTAGATGCACTTATTAAAATAAACGGAATAAATTATAGAGAAGGAAGAATGACTCTTTCTGGCTCTTCACTGAAGAATAATATTGCATATAGTTATAGTGTCATATTCTATGGCAAGACAGTTAGCTTAAATGAGCTAATGGGAGATGATAAACTAGAATTACTTGGTACTTCATCAATATACAATAATTTAGACCCATACCTTGATAGATTTACTTTCTCTTACACAGCACAGGTTGTTGAGGATGGGTTGAACAAGGGGTTTAACTTAGTTAACGATGTTTTAGATGTAAACTCTGATGCTGGAGCAGGAAGCTCTGGAGACTTATGCTTTCCATTTATAAGTTCAAGTTCTTTTTACTTTTACGATACAAATGATGGTCTTAATCCTAAAGATAGAGTTGATAGTAGAAATGTGCGTAACATAACTACCAATCCTAGAACACCAAGAGGAATATACTACAGAGACCTTAAACCAGCTATAAGGATATATCACATAATAAAAGCTATAGAGACTAAGTATGGAATTCAGTTTACTGATGACTTCTTTAACACTACTAACGAGCCTTTTTACGAACTATATCTTCTTTTGCATAGAGAGAAGGGCGATATAACTGGTCAGACAAATATACAATCTGCTAATGTAAATTTAAACGCTTTTACATACGAGGGGTTTACTTGTGTTGTACCAACAACAAATTGTGGAGGAGAAGACTTAAGGAACAACGGAGACTTAAGTAAGATAACAGTTCCAAGATACTTTATTGGGGAAGTAGAGAATACAACTACAGCTAAATACACTATAACAGTAGGTGCTGGAGAAGAATATACATTATTCTTAAAAGACTCAATCACTGGAGACCTTATAGACACTCCAGAAAATGGTATAAGTAAAACCGGAAGTTCTAGTCAAACATTTAGATTAAATCATACTACAGGAAGCCAATCTAAGACTATACAACCAGTCTTAACAATAGAGACTCAAGGAAGTGTAACTTCATATGATATTGACTTAGAGCTTCAGGAGATAAAAGAAACAGAATATGGTGTGATAAGTAGTTTTAAATCTAATTACACTGAACTAACAAGTCAAACATTAGGAGGTGGCTTTAACATAGCCTCTCAGATGCCTAAGATGAAAACTATAGACTTCTTAACTTCTATATTTAAAACATTTAACTTAACAGCTTATTATATTCCTGAGTCTTTTGGAGATTCTAGTGCTGGTAAAATACGAGTTAGAACACTAGATGATTATTATAACACTGGTAATGTTGTTGATTTAACAAAATATGTTGATAACTCTAAAATAGATGTCAATAGAGATAACTTATATTCGACAATAGACTTTGAGTTTCAGAAGCCAAGTACATTTGCTATAATAAACTCCAATCAATTAACTTATGATGAGTTTGGTAACGAAAGATTAAACAATACATCACAAGATATAGAGTCACCTTTAGCTTTTGATGGCGGAAAGTATACTGTTAAGCTGGGTTTTGATAAAGTTCAGTATGAAAGAATGACTAATCAAGCTAATGAAGTTATTGCACCAATTCAATGGGGTTGGCTAGTAAACAAAGACGAGAATGAGGTTTTAACGAAGCCTTTAATATTCTACCCTATTAAGCAAGGTTCAGGTGTACCTTTATTATTTGATGATGGGGTAAGTCCATCGCCATTGCCCAACGCTAACTACATAAGACCTTCTAATGCACTTGAAGGTGTTTCTGAGTCAATAAACTTCGGAAGTGAGTTTGATGAATGGGAAGCTCACGAGGATTCAGCTATAACTAATGAAAATAGCTTGTTTAATGGTTACTACAAAAACTATGTGTTGAGAATATATGATGTTCAGTCAAGAAAAGTTAATTTAAAAGCTAATTTACCTGCTGGAATAATTACCACTATAGAACCAAACGACTGTATATTAATAAAAAATAAATACTTTAATATAAATAGTATAAAACTAAACTTATCTACTGGTAATTGTGACCTTGAATTAATAAACAACGCGACTTCAATAGCTGCTGGTAACTTGGTTTTAGATAGACCAACCTTAGGTAGATTATATGCTAGTACAAACAGTTTAACAATAAGGGTTCTTGGTAACTTATCTGTAGATAACTTAATACATGACATTTATGTTGATAATGTTCTTACACTAAGCAATCAGACAAGTAGAGAAATAAATATAACTTCTTTATCTTCTGGAACTAGTTACAATATAAGAGCTGTATCTAAAATACAAGGAACTTCAATAGAGAGTGTAACCAGTCAAACTTACATAATGACAACAATACAAGCACCATGATACCACTTAAACAAATAATAGAATTACTAGCATCAAATGACTGGTATGTTGATGATGAAGATATAAAAATAGCAAAAGGTAAATACCAGTCACCTATAAACTGGAAACAACTCAGAGAAACAATAAAACGAAGATAATGGCAGACCAAAGAATAGATATAGACATTAAAATAAATTCTAAGACAGGAGAGATATCTCTAAAGTCATTAGATAAAAGTTTTGATACTTTAAAAATAAAAGCTGGACAAGCTCAACAAGCAGCAAAGGCTCTTAATCTTGAGATTTCTCAAATAACATCAGGAGGTAATGTCAACGTAGCTGCTAATAACTTTGGTACGTTACAAAAACAAATAGGTGGTGCTTCTGCTGCATCTGGGTCTGCTAGTTCTTCTGTTTTAGAATTAGGTAGAGTTATATCTGATTCTAACTACGGAATACGAGGTATGGCAAATAACTTTTCTCAATTAGCATCTAACCTTCTTTTTACTGCAAAAGCTGCTGGAGGATTTGGTGCTGCATTAGGTCAGGTTGGAAAAGCATTAATGGGCCCTCTTGGTCTTTTGCTTTTAATACAAACAGGTATTGCATTGCTTGAGAGATGGAGTATGAGTTCTAGCAAAGCAGCTAAAGACTCTGAGTCTATGGGTAAATCTGCTGGTGTTGCTGCATCTAATTTAAAGATACTTCTTAGAGCAAATGAGCTTAACAACATGAGCCTAAATGAGGCTTCTAGAGCTGCAAAAAGAGCTAATAACGAATATAAAGATTTAGGTGTTGAAATAGATAAAAACGGAAAGTTAACAGATTCTAGTGTAGAAGCAATAAACAGAAAAATAGAAGCTCTTGAACGATTAGCTAAAGCTCAAGCCATACAAACTATGGTCGAAAAAAAGTATGCAGAAGTCATAGCTTTAACAATTAAGTTAGATGCAGCTAATGAGCTTTCTATGAAAGAGTATGAGAAATCAGAAGTTTTAAGAGCTAAAGCAGAAGAGGACAGAGCAAGCGGTGCTGTTAGTAGAGAAAATAGAATAGAACAAGATGCGGTAAATGCCGAAAGGTCATTTAAAAGAAGTATTAAAAATATAACTGAACTAACAAAAGAGAGAGGTGTCGTTGAGGGTGAAATAAATAAGTTAATTCAATTAATACCAGATGTAGGAGACTTATTTTCACAAACAAAAGGAGGAGAAGGTAGTTTAGGAAAAATATTCAAGAAACAGTTCTTGGATTTAGAGAAATTTATTATAAGTTCTAATAGAAGAGAGGCTTTATTAGTAGAGAAAAATGAAGTTAAAAAGTTAGATATAAAACAAAAGTACGCTAAAAAAGACTTAAAAAACAGAAGAGATACTTTTACAGAAAAACAAGAACAAAGATTAGCTGACTTTATGAAGTCTAAGGCTAATGATGAAGAAAAAGCTGCTGCTCAAGCTACGTTTGATGCATCTAAAATTCAAGCTGAAACTGAATACCAAAAAGCACTAACATCATTAGTTGCTTTACAGACTTCTGAAAGATTTGAACTTCAATTAAAATTACTAAGAGAATTTAACGAAAGAATGCTCAAGGCAAGGGGTGAATCTGCTGAGGCTCTTGTTAGCTTTGGTGCTTCTAGTGGAGCTGGGACATCTGCTGGTTCTGTTGGTAGACCTATGTCTGCTGTAGGAGCTGAAGGAGTAGATGCTCAGACTGAAGCTATGAGAGCTGCTGGTGTTATTGAAGAACAACAATTTGAAGAGGCTTTGGCTAGAAAAAGAGAGCAGTTAGAGTTGCAAAATGCATCAGAATTTCAAATAAAAATGGAGTTAGGAGAGATGCAATATCAGTTTGACTTAGACCAAGCAACAAGAGAGATAGAACTCGAGCAAATGAAAATAGATGCTAAGAAGAATATAAATTTAGAATATATTTCTTGGTCAACTTCTATTGCTTCTACATTAAGAAATTTAGCTGGAGAAAATGAAGGATTAGCAAAGGCAGCTATAGCCATAGAAAAAGGAGCTAAAATTGCCAGTATTATAATAGAAACTCAATCTGCAAACGCAAAGGTCGGAGCAATAGCTTCGGTACAGGCTCAAAACCCTATTACAGCTCCTTTAGCAGCTTTAGCTCCTGCAAGAATAATAAAAAACAATATAGGAGCTGGACTTTCTATTGCCAATATATTAGCTACTGGTTTAAATAGTAAATCTAACCCTAGTGCTGGAAGTGGAGGAGCTGTTGGTGGTGGTGGTGGTGAATCAAGAGAGTTTGACTTTAACCTAGTAGGTTCTACAGGGATAAATCAATTAGCTGAAGGTGTAGCTGGTCAATTCGGTCAGCCAATACAAGCATACGTTGTAAGCTCACAAATTAGTTCTCAACAACAACTAGATGGTATCATACAATCAAATGCAACTATAGGAGATTAGAAACAAAAACAAACTAAATTGTTATAACATTATGGAAGACTTAGATATATTTGAATTATTTATAGATGAAGAAAACGAGTGGGGTGGCATAGAAGCTATCTCTATCGTTGAGAATCCAGCTATAGAAGAAGATTTTATTGCTCTTAAATCGCAAGAAGTTAAACTTGCTGAGGTAGATAACGAGAAGCGTATCCTTATGGGTGCTGCTTTAATACCTAACAAGAAGATATACAGAAAAAACAAAGACCAAGAGTATTACATACACTTCTCTGAGGATACTGTAAGAAAAGCCTCACAGCTTTTTCTATCAAGGGGTAAGCAAAACAACTCAACATTAGAACACGAAGTAGAGTTAGGTGGTTTATCTGTTGTAGAGTCTTGGATAATAGAAGACGAAGTACACGACAAGTCTCGTAAATACAATCTTAATATGCCTGTAGGAACTTGGATGGTTTCTGTTAAGGTAAATAACGATGAGGTATGGGAAGAGTTCGTTAAGACAGAGAAGGTAAAAGGCTTTAGCATAGAGGGGTTCTTTAGTGATAAGAAATCAAATGCACCAAAGGAAAGTGTAGAAGAAGAACTATCAGCAGAGGACTTAGCTAAGATATACGAGATACAAGAGATTTTAAGCGTTTCTAACGACGTTGAACTTAAAACCTATAGTGACTATCCACAAGGAGCTAAGAACAACGCTAAAAGGGCTTTAAAATGGAAGAAAGAGAACGGAAGTAGCTGTGGAACTGCTGTTGGTTGGACTAGAGCTAATCAATTAGCTTCTGGAGAGGCTTTATCTCGCTCTACTATTGCACGTATGGCTTCATTCAAAAGACATCAGCAACATAAAGATGTACCTTACTCTGAAGGGTGTGGTGGTCTTATGTGGGATGCTTGGGGTGGTTCTGCTGGGGTTAACTGGGCTATTGGTAAAC
>TARA_R110000764_G_scaffold42426_6_pt1 | contig 16870 bp, 7 predicted proteins | sample TARA_R110000764 | Tara Oceans TARA_R110000764 (sample SAMEA4398111) | marine metagenome | biome: Polar Biome; feature: [SRF] surface water layer (ENVO:00010504); material: water (ENVO:00002006), including particulate matter (ENVO:01000060) such as... | depth 5 m | reverse complement strand
AAGAGCAAGATCTACAAGCTTACCCAACAGAAGCTTATCCCCATGGGCAACAATCCCCATATACGCCAGAAATTCTTCGACAAGGACACCATCGATGCAAGGTTATTGGTAAATTCCGACTTTGCGTAACAAATCTTGTACTTATTTAGAGCTATTGAAAAACTTAGTCAGGCAGATTACCTATTGTAACACAGCCTTGAAGGACCTACCTTAATCCGAGAGGACGTAATTTTAGGAAATTGTTACATATCCCAAATATAGCCAAGAATTTCAACGATTTTATAGAGTCTTGAACCTTATACAATATCCCCCAGATAATGAAAAAATATTTATTAAAGGGACTAAAAAATGTGATAGGTTCACAATCTTTCCAGACCATCTTATTTTGGTAACCAACACAACGTTGGTCTTATACGACAAGCAGTAACTTTTTATCCCAATCAGACTATTCTAATTCTAGAATCAATACAAAATTACCCTTTTTTTAGTCAAAAAACGCCCCGACCTTGAAAACAGATTAGTCTAGTTTTACAAAAAAAATCAGTTAATGATTTTTGTAATTATTGTGATTTGAAATTAAGATTATTACACGCACAAAAACATTGGACAATATGCTTAAACAATCCATTTTATTGATGACATTATTAATAATGCAGCTTCGTCCTCCATTATTTGCTCAAGGACTTTTTGATGATTTTAACGAGTCAAAAATCAATACGGATAATTGGAATATCTTAAACACCAAATGGGGTGAAAACGCATTAAAGGGTACGCATGGTGGGGTGGTACCTGAAAATGTATATGTCCAAGATGGAAATTTGGTGGTACGGGCGCTCGGAGATTATTACAGAGGAGATGTCAAGGGGCATGGACAAAATACCAAGGTAGGCGGAGCCATAGCCACGAAGGAAAAATTTGATTCAGGTAGTTATGAGGTTAGAGCTAAGATTTGTCCCCAACCAGGGGCCTTATCTGCCTTCTGGACCTATTATTATGAGAATGAGGATTATAATCATGAAATCGATTTTGAGTTTCCAGGACGTAATCAACACCCTTACAAACCTGAAGATTCAGATTTAACATGGGGTCTTTTTTCAAACTGGAGAGGGGTTAGTGATGACCTTCATAGGACTGCCGATAAATATTTAGGCAATCAGATCGATGGTGAGTTTCATTTGTACCGGTTCGACTGGTACGCCGGTACCAAAACGCAAGAACCTAAAATAGAATGGTACTATGACAATAAACTGATCCATCAATCAAATGAGCAAATTCCGGACCATCCTTCCGAATTTTTTGTTGGGATATGGTTTCCATGGTGGATTTCAGAAGCCAATTTTGAAACTGATTATATGTATATCGATTGGGTAAAAATTACTCCTTACCAATAAAACAAACCAATTCATAACCTTATACAATATAGAATCCAAATGAAAGCATTATTTGATACGTTTTACAGCATTACCATTATAATCACGTGTACTTTAACATTTTCCACCTCATTTGCTCAAAATTTAAATTTACCTACAACTTATGAGCAACTTAATATGAGGTCATCCCCATTTAAAGTTACAGATTCATATCTCTCGAGGCACGATATTATTTTTCAGGCTCCAACAGATTTGGAGGCAGAAGGTTTCCCTATGGGGAACGGCAATTTGGGTGGAATGATTTGGAACCATGACAATGGTATAGAAATTCAAATTAATAAAAATGACCTTTGGTCCGCTCCAATACCCGAAGAAAGGGACATGAGCATCCTTAAACATGCAGCTCGGTTAAAAATAGACTTTGGTGTCCCCGTGTTTAGTTGGATCCACATAGGAGATTTTACAGGCAGACTATCCCTTTCCAATGGAGAAGTGTCTTATAAAGCTACGTCAGGCTTTTCATCTACCCAAATAAATACATGGCTTGCACACGGTAAGAATGTTTGGGTAATTGAGTGTGAGAATGTGCCTTTTAAAGACTTTACGACCGATAAACTAATAACTACAGTATCATTGGAACGAATAGGGAGTAGGGCCTTTACAGGTTGGTATGGCGGTGGTTTTCCGAAAAACGAAAAAATCAGCATTGGTAATGCCAACACAATAGCCAAGGGGGGAGACTTAATTATACGTGAAAATACGGACGGACTGGATTTCGTTGTAGCCTGTAGGATTATAGATGCGCAGAGTAAGCCGGCTATTATTGGAAGACATAGGGGGGAGCTTAAGACGGACAGTCCTAAATTGACTATTCTGGTCAGTGTAGTTACTTCAAAAGAGAGCAATAGCCCTGGGAGGGATGCTATAGCCCTTTTGGATGGTGTGGAAAAACAAACGATTGCTAATCTAAAACAGGAAAAGGACAATTGGTACCAGAAGTTTTGGTCCAACTCATTTGTCAAATTGGGTAACGATTACCTTGAAAATATATATTATATGCGTCGCTATTTAATGGCGGCCGGTTCACAAGGGCCTTATCCAATTGCTTTTAACGGTGGGCTATGGCGCTGGAATCGCGATGTTATTAACTGGGGAACACCCCATCACTGGAACACCCAACAACAATATTGGGGCCTAGCAGCACAAAATGACCTTCAGTTAATGTCCCCTTATATAAATACCTATCTTAAAATGACCCCCTATTTAGAGGACCTGGCCAATGAAAAAGGAGGGGGTAGTAATGCCATATTACTTACAGAGGCCCATGACTTTGATGGAAAACAGGCCAGCAAGGATTGGGGGCCCATGGCCAAAAGTTATACCCAGGCCAGTCAAGTGGCCCAATGGTTTTGGGATTATTATCAATTTACGGGAAATTCAGATTTTTTAAGAGGCGATGCTTATCCTTTTATGAAAAAAGCCTCGAACTTTTACTTGAATAAACTTCAATGGGATAAACAAGAAAAACAGTATTCTTTAATATCTACCTTATACGAATCTGAAAACATCAAAAAGGCCAAGAATGTACTTTCTGATAGGGTTGCAATTGAAGCCTTGTTCAGAAACTGTATTTCTGCGGCAAAACAATTAAATATGGATAAGGACAAGATAAGGGAATGGCAACATGTGATAGATAACTTGTGGCCAATTGGTTATGAAGCAGACGAAAACTGCGGAGAATTGCCAACGGCGGCTGAAGCTTATTTTACGGAAAATAGATATACTCCTTTTAATTGGGCCGTTGGAGGTGCACCAGCGTTCCCGACAGGACTTATTGGTATTGATAATAGCGAGACCCATTTGGGCAAAGCTGTAATCAATTTCATAAAATGCAATGGTATGGTAAATGCTCATTATCCAACACCTATAGTTGCCGCACGTATGGGCATGGGTGATGAGGCCCTAACGTACCTATTAAATGGCATAAAGGAGCATCAGAATTTCCCCCAAGGATTGCTGACCAATGTAACGGGGTATCCCCATAATATATACAACCTGAAGTCCGTCCACGATCTAATAGGTGGCTACAAGATACGTTCAAAGCCATTTTTCCAAATGGGAATGGAACCTATTAGCGACTATGCCACAACGGTAAATGAAATGCTGTTACAAAGCAATGAAGGTAAAATCAGGGTATTTCCAGCCATACCTTCTAGTTGGAAAGATTCGAGCGATGTGGCTTTTACTTTACGGGCAAGGGGAGCCTTTATGGTGTCTTCGTTCATGGACAAACAAGGGAATATTGCGCAAGTGGGTATAAAAAGTCTACAAGGAAACATCTGCAAGCTTCAAAATCCATGGCCTGGAAAAAGGGTTGTGGTTTATTCCAACAATGAATTGGTTAAGATAAAGAAACAAGCGGGCGATGTAATAAGCTTTGTTACCAAGACTGATGCGGAATATTCGGTCCGTTTGGCCGGAGCGTCCGTCGATATTGAAAAAGTCATCTATGAGTCACAACCTAACAATAGGCCAAAAAAATTAGGCCCCCGTACATTAGGTAAGATCAGTGGTTGGAATAAAGATTTTTGACTGATTTAAATTCCAATCCCAAGTGTATAGCTGTTATGTTGCTTATAAACCAATATTATAGGTAAAATTTAAAATGTGGTTATTACAACTTGTTTAGAAAAGTAAGGAATTGTACCATTGGGTAATGAAGCACACCATTCCAACAATTTAACCAATTAGTTTGTTTTTTGTTTAAGTGCCCCTAAAGTTATTTTTAGGGGCTTTAAATTTGGATTAATAAAAAGAAATTGGAAATACTCCATTTGATAAATATACGTACTTCATAGAAAACTAATCTGGCATATTTAAAAATCTGGTCCTCAGTAACGTTCTATATTGATTGTTGAAATTGCTTCAGGTTAATTTGCTATAAGAGATTGATTATAAATTGCCTTGTGGGGCTTTCCCAAATTCTGAGGGTGTTACTCCAAATTGTTCCTTAAAGCATAGCCGAAAATACTTAGGTGAGGAAAATCCAACCTCATAGGCGATTTCTGAGATATTTTTATCACTTTTTGTCAGTAACTGAACTGCATGTTTCATTCGTACCATCCTTATAAATTCATTGGGGGAAAGCCCTGAAAGGTTTTTCAACCTTTTGTAGAAAGGGCTTCTGCTCATTGCAATTTTGTTGGTTATATGTTCAACCTTAAAATTTGAATCCGATATATTGTCCTTGATGATCTCTATAACTTGTTTAAGGAATTGTTCATCTGCCGAAGTTGAAGTGATAGCTTCAGGCTCCATGGCTATTTCAGTTTTAAAACGGGCAATTAATTTTATTCGGTTCTTGATTAAATTATGTACCTTGTGTATAAGCAGTACACTATTAAAAGGTTTGGTAATGTAATCGTCCGCGCCTTTTCCCATTCCTTCAATTTTTTGATTGTTTGAAGTCAGAGCTGTTAAAAGAATTATCGGAATATGACTTGTTGAAAAATTTGATTTCAAATGTTGGCATAGTTCCAATCCTGATAATTTTGGCATTAAGATATCAGATATTATGAGATTAGGATTCAAGTCTATTGCCATTTTATAACCATCTTCGCCATTTGATGCCTCCCATACCTCAAAAAACTCTTTAAGGCTTTCAACAATATATTCCCGTAGGTCCTTTTCATCTTCGATGACAAGCACCGAATATTTATTGGACTCCAATTCAAATTGATCACCTTGCAAATACGGTTCTTCTGTTGGTTTCAATACTAATGGAACATTCCCGTTTTCCATATCATCGTTGGAAGAGTGAATTTCCGGAATCTCCATATTGAAATGGCTGCTACCAAGAGGTAATCGAACTGAAAAGGTACTACCAGACCCTAATTTACTTTTTACATTTATGGTTCCTTTGATCAATTTTACCATATCGTGGGTTAGGGCCAGCCCGATTCCTGTACCCGTATTAGTATTACTTTTTACTTGATAAAAGCGCTTAAAGATATTGGAAAGTTCATTTTCCGGTATTCCCTTGCCCATATCAATTACATCAATTACCGCTTCATTCGTATGTTGATCCATGCTCAGATCGACTTCAATTTCATCATTTTCCGACGAGAATTTAATTGCATTTGCCAAAAGATTGAACATTATCTTTTCAATGGTACCTGAATCTGACAGTACCTCAAGGTTATCAATATGGGGTGTATATTGTATTGAAATAGATTTTTCATTCGCCATCTCTTTAAAAGAATCACATATTTCACCAATAAACAGGACTAAATTGATTCTGGATATATTAATATTAATCTCTCCTAATTCCAATTTTCTAAAATCAAGAATCTGGTTGATCAAAATCAGCAACCTATTCGTATTTTTTTTAATAAGGTGCAATTGCTTTCTTTGAGACAAATCTACCTTGGTATTCGTTATGAGTTTATCAATGGGACCGAGGATAAGGGTAAGGGGGGTTCTAAGTTCGTGGGTTATATTGGTAAAGAATTGAATTTTGTTTTCGTTAGCCTCTTCTTGCCGAAGTTTGTCCATGCGCTCTGTCCGCAATGTTTCCTTTAATTTAATTTGTCTCCATATATACCTATTCACATAGAACAAGAACAGCAATGCCATGATTATCCATAAACTAATGGCCCAAACGGTATTATACCATGGCGGATCAATCCTTATTTTAAGAGTTTTTCCTTCGTTGTTCCACACTCCATCGTTATTTGCAGCCTTAACTTGAAATGCATATTCTCCAGGTGGCACATTCGTATATGTTGCTTTTCTTTGCCTATCGGTTTTATTCCAGAATTTATCATATCCATGAAGGATGTGCCTATATTCATTTTTATTAGCCAAGGTGAAATTAATACCTACAAAATCAATAGAGAAAATATTCTGGTCATAGGCCAATTCAATTTCGTTTTGATTAATAAGGTTTCTAGAATTAACGTAATTAATGGAATCTAAATGACTCTTATTTTGGTTGTATATAGAAATTTTAGAAATAACTACAGGGGGAATTTTGTGGTTCTTTTTAATTTGGGTAGGAAAAAAACTATATACCCCGTTTGTACTGCCGAAATAAAGTTTACCATCACTACCCTTTAAAGTGGCATTTTCGTTAAACTGGCCTTCAAATCCATCATCAAAACCAAAATTTCGGAATTTATTCCTTTTAATATCATATTGAAAAAGACCTTGTGTAGTAGCTACCCATAAATTACCCATGTCGTCGTTCAACAACCCATTAATTACCGTACAAGATAGGCCATCATCCGCAGTATACTTCTTTGTCGTACCATCCTTGGTTTCGTATTGGAATAATCCCGATTTCGTCCCTACCCAAACGACATCATCAACTTCAAGAATAGAGGTCACAATAGGATTGGAATCATCAAAATTTACTTTTTCTATGATACCCAGTGAGGGTAGGTATCTTGCCAAAAGGTTATTGGTTCCAATCCAAATAGTTGAATCGGCCATTTCTTGGATGCACATTACCAAACCTAGATCTTGTCGGTCCTCTTCGTCGGTTTTGTTAATATGCCTAATGAGCATTCCATCTGAATCATGGACAAAAACACCGTTAGAGGTACCTATCCAAAGATTTTTTTTGCTGTCGATGTGCAGACTTTTTATTACTTCATTGTGTTTTGTGTCGGCTGTAGGATGGTCTATAAAAGAGAAAATCGAATTCTTCTCTCGAAACAGATTTAAACCATTTAAGTAGGTACCTACCCAAATATTGTTTTTATGATCTGCTATAATGGAATTTATTACATTCTTATCCTTTTGCGGATGCAGGTAGTGCTCAAATAAATTAGTTTCGGTGTCGTAAATATTAATGCCGCCACCATCCAATCCTACCAAAACACGGCCATCTAACGTTTCACTTAGACACAACACAGAATTGCTGCTAAGTCCTGTAAGATTACCTTTTTCATATCCCCAATGGGAAAATTTGGATTGGTGTGGATCAAAAACCTTTAAACCAGAATTGGTGGTGCCTATCCAAATTATTTCGTTCCTGTCCATAAAGAGCGAGCTAATGGCATAAATTGGAAACTCGCTTTCTAAATCTAAGCCTTGTATTTTTTTGGATTTTCGATTATATCTCATTAGACCATGTCCATCTGTAGCTATCCAAATAATAGAATCATTGACCTTCAACAGGTCCGAAATAAATAGGGCCTGTTTATTGTCTTTTGTGTTGGATATCGTCTCCAGCTCCGTCAACTTCTTATTTTGGCCCAATTGAAATAATCTTTTCCGTGACGCCAAAATAATCTCGTCGTTTTCACATTTTACGCCATTGTAAACAGGCTCATTCCCCAAATTCAACTTCTCTAGGTCCACATCCGAACTGAATGTCCTATTGTCCGTATTGAAGGTCTCAAACTGGGAATTTTCAAAGCTCAAGATCAATTCATTTTTAGTAAAAGGAACTATTGTTGTGATAGGGGAATTTTGGGAGGATGGGTAAGCAATCAAACCTTTATTCCCTGCGGTATAATTAAGCATTTCGCCTTCACGTGTCGAAAACCATAAATCCTCTCCTTCCCCTTGGTAAAATGATGAAATAGAATACTGATCAAACTCCACAGGTGGCGCGATTATTTTTTGGGTAGTAAACTCGAAAATCCTGATGCCATCACTGGTGATAATCCAGATATTCCCGTAATTATCCTTAAAGAGGTGTTCGATATAGAACAAGGAGTCCTTTTCTTCAAATAAGGATATAGAATAGGTTGATTGCCCATCAAATTTGTAGAGTTCATTTGAGGTGCCCACCCAGATATACCCTAAGGAATCTTGGATGATATGCCTAACATTGTCACTATTTAATCCACTAGAAAGTTTAAAGGAAGTAATTGCAATATCCTTCTTTTCATCTTCCTGGGAAAACATTTCCCAAGAAAAAGTCAAGATAATAAGTAATATAATCACCCTATTCATAAATCGTTGCTTTGTCGTTGTTTATATAGTTATTGAAGACATAAAATAAAATTATTTACTTCCATATTTTTTTATCATAAATACAGCACTCTTATGAATACCTAACGGGAACAAAATTCCAGTTACTTACAAAAATAAGCAAGGGACCAAAACCTCTGGCAGGAAATACGATTTCACCCCTATTTAAGTCAATTCCTTCCGTTGCAACAATACAATACTGCCTCTTCTTTAATCAAAAAGTAACCCTCGATTACTTAAGTATATGGCTAGTTTTACTCCTTTAAGAATCACTGTTCCTAATAAAAAAAGACATGGTTACGAACTCTTGAGACAGGACCACATTTTAAAAATAAGAATTTAAGAATGACGCAAATATTAACTAAATCAATTATCAACCTTAAAAATCAAATAAGCTTATGAGAAGATGTCGTTTAATTGAATCCCTCCAGTTAAAAGAAAACATTAAGGAGAGAAAAACCTTAAAAATTAGTCTTAATAATCAACCAAGCTTGCCTACGATGGCGTAATATCAACCCAACTGAAATGGTGGGATTTGATATTAAAGGCATTTAATTCTAAAACTAAATACTTATTGTAAATGAAGAATTTATTATCACTATTACTCTTAATTTTCACGACCCAGACAATTATGGCGCAACAAATCCAAGTTACCGGAGAAGTTCTGGATGCGGACGGAAATCCATTGCCGGGCGTAAATATTATTGTTGAGGGTTCAACTAACGGTGTAATGTCCGATTTTGATGGTAAATATGCCATCGACGTGAACATTAATGACAAATTGGTTTTCTCATATATCGGAATGGCAAATCAAACTATAACAGTAGAAGATCAAACGGTTATCAATGTTACCATGACAGCTAGTCACGATGAGCTCGACGAAGTAACCGTTGTCGCCTTTGGAAAACAAAAAAAGGGGAGTCTTGTTTCTGCCATTACTACCATACGACCGGAAGAATTACGTATCCCCTCAAGCAACCTTACAACAACCTTGGCCGGTAGACTGGCCGGATTGATATCCTATCAACAAAGCGGAGCCCCTGGAGATGATAACTCGCGATTTTTTATCCGCGGAGTTACAACTTTTGGCTCGGGTGTTCCCGACCCCCTTATTTTGATAGACAATGTAGAATTGACCTCGCAGGATTTAGCGAATTTAAATCCGGACGATATTGCCAGTTTTTCAATTCTTAAGGATGCAACAGCGACAGCATTATATGGCGCTAAGGCAGCAAACGGAATAGTTCTTATTACTACTAAGGAAGGACGGGAAAGTAAACTTAGAATCAATGTAAGACAGGAACAATCCATTTCTTCCCCGACCAGAAAATTTGAAATGGCAGATCCAGTAACTTTTATGGAATTGCACAATGAGGCTGTTGCAACCAGAACGCCGTTGGCACACCGTCCATATTCACTTGAAAAAATTGATAAAACTAGGGAAGGAGTCAACCCATATGCATATCCCGCTGTGGACTGGCTAGACTTGATGACAAAGGACGTAGCATCGAATAGCCGAACTAGCATTAACTTATCAGGTGGCGGCAAGATTGCCAGTTATTACATTGCTGGTACAATTACAAACGACAATGGTATTTTAAATGTGCCTAAAAGTAACGGATTTGACAATAATATCAACCTAAAGAAGTATGGAGTTCGATCCAACATAAATGTAAACTTAACCAATACTACCTTGGCAAAAATAAAGGTTAGTGCACAGTTTGACAATTACAGAGGACCAATCCCTACAGGTAATGATGTATATAATAGTAGTTTAAATGCCAACCCTGTGTTGTTTCCAGCTACTTACGAGCCAGATTTGGCCTTTTCAAGTGCTTCACACATTTTGTTCGGTAATGTTGGTAACGACTCCCCTCAATATTACAACCCTTATGCCGATTTGCATAGAGGTTACAGGGACACACGATCTTCAACAGTGATCGCTATTTTAGAGCTGACTCAAAAGCTGGATTTCATTACCAAAGGCTTGGATCTAAGAATGCTTATAAATTCCTCCACAAAATCAAACTTCTCAATATGGCGTTCCTATAATCCATTATACTATGAACTGAATTTATACAATAAACAAACCAATGAATATACTTTAAGGGAAATCAACCCAGCCACAGGTCGTCAAACCCTGGACTTGGAAGGTACTGCAACCGATGCAACCAATTTGGTGTACATGGAAGGTGCATTGAACTACAATAGGACATTCAACGAGAAGCATGCTTTAGGAGGAGTTCTGGTTTACACAATGAGGGAACAGTTGTCTGGCTCTGCAACGGACTTTCAATCATCATTACCGTTCCGTAATTTGGGTTTGGCAGGAAGATTTACATATGGTTATAACAATAAGTACAATTTAAATCTAAGTTTTGGCTATAACGGTTCAGAAAGGTTTAGTAGCAAGAACAGATATGGCTTCTTTCCTTCAGCTGGTTTAAGTTGGACCGTTTCAAGGGAAGACTTTTGGAAAAATTCGAAAATCAATGATATTATTACCAAGTTTAGGTTACGTGCCTCCTATGGTATAGTGGGTAATGACAGAATTGGCGATGAATCAGAGCGATTCTTTTACTTATCAGATGTAAACTTAAATGCAGGAAGCTATGGTAGGTTTGGAAACAATTTTGGAGAAAGTTCCCAAACGACAAGGATTAACAGATATGGCAATGAAGATATTACTTGGGAAAAAGCATATAAAACCGATATTGGTATCGAATTAGGATTGTTTAATGACTTGGATGTAAGATTGGATCTCTATCATCAAAAAAGAACAAACATCTTAATGTCGCGAAGTGATATTCCAACGACAATGGGACTTACCTATACCCCAAAATCAAATATTGGAGAAGCTGCAAGTAAAGGGTTTGATCTATCCGCTGATTATAACTTCATAGGTAATGATAGATTCTGGGCTACATTAAGGGCGAACTTGACATATGCCAAAAGTAAGTTTCTAAAATATGAGGAGCCTTCATATCCCAATGCACCTTGGCTTTCCCGTGTCGGTCAACCTATAGGACAACAATTGGGGTATGTGGCAGAACGATTATTTATCGATGATTTGGAGGTAAGAAACTCCCCAACTCAAATGTTCTCAGGCCTTCCTGTACAAGGAGGAGATATCAAGTACGTTGATTTGAACAATGACGGGGTAATCAACTTTTATGACCAGACCTTTATCGGTCATCCTACCACACCTGAGTTAATATATGGATTTGGTGCCTCGCTAGGCTATAAAGATTTCGACATATCGTTCTTCTTTCAAGGATCTGGACGTTCAAGCTTCTGGATTGATTACAATTCCATGTCTCCTTTTAAACAAGAATCAATAGGAGAGGAGGGAGCTATTGGAAATACGGCACTTTCCCAATTCATTGCCAATGATCATTGGTCTGAAGACAATCGAAATTTGTATGCCACTTGGCCACGATTGGCAGCTTCACAAGATTTACTAAATAGCAATAATGCCCAGTCCAATACTTGGTTCTTAAGAAATGGCTCCTTTTTGCGTTTGAAATCGTTCGAGGTGGGATATACAATCCCCAAAAAGTTAATCCCGTGGAAATCTCGCGTGTATTTTAGTGGGATTAATTTGCTGACCTTCTCAAACTTTAAATTATGGGATGTTGAAATGGGTGGGAATGCTTTGAACTATCCCATACAGAAAGTTGTCAATTTAGGACTAGTCATAAACTTATAATTTTAAACTAACACAATGAAAAAAGTAATTTTTCTAACCACTTTATTGATATCGCTTTCCTGTAATAAGGATTATTTGGATGTAGTTCCCGATAATGTGACGACTATAGCAGATGCGTTTCAGAATAGAAACTATACAATGAACTACCTCTATACCTGTTACAGTTATTTGCCAGAAGTATCCAATCCGGATCAAAATCCTGCACTAGTGGCAGGAGAAGAAATATATTATGATGATCAATCAGTAAGGGTCAAATATCCGGGCAATGTAAATCCACAAAAAATTTCTAGAGGACTACAAAACTCAACATCACCATATTCAAATTACTGGGATGGAGGATCCGGAGGAAAAAGTCTTTGGGAAGCCATACGAATCTGCAATACCTTTTTGGAGAATGTAGACAGACCCACAGATTTGGATGAAAGTGAAAGAAATAGATGGATATCTGAAGTCACCTTTCTAAAAGCCTATTATCACTATTATCTTTTTCAATTGTACGGACCAATTCCAATTATGGATACAAATTTACCTCTGAATGCCAATTCTGAAGAGGTCAGAGTATATCGTGAACCTGTAGACGAAGTAGTTGATTACATTGTAAGTACAATAGATGAATCTCTGGAACATTTACCCAATAATATAACAAGTGCTATTAATGAAATGGGGCGTATTACAAAACCGATTGCCTTAGCCTTAAAGGCCAAGACACTTACATTAGCGGCAAGTCCCCTCTTTAATGGCAATCCTGATGTTACGCATTTACAGGACGGTAGGGGGATTTCACTTTTCCCTTCTGGGGAGGATCCATCTAAATGGACAAGGGCACAAGTTGCTTTAAAGGAGGCCATCGACGCTGCTCATGAATACTCAAATGCTCGTTTATTTGATTATAGGGAAAATAGTCTATTGGATTCCGAGAGTTTGTCTGATTCCGTTCTTCTTGTACTTAATATAAGGCAAGCAATTTGTGAAAGGTGGAATTCCGAAATCATTTGGGGGAGTACCGAATCAACAAGACAAATTCAAATTAATTCAGCAGCCAAATTAACTAGCTCTGAAAGGATCAATGGAAGTTTTGCACAGTTTCATAGTCCCACAATGAGAATTGCTGAGCAGTTTTATTCAAGAAACGGGGTTCCAATCGGGGAAGATAGGGAATGGGTTGAGAATAATTGGTATGCCAATCGATTTACAAGTAAGTTGAACAATCCTGAGGATAATCATCAACCCTATCTCAAAGTAAACGACTATTCCCCCATTTTACACTTCAACAGGGAGTCTAGATTTTATGGAACATTAGGTTTTCACAACGGCCTTTGGATAAGATCAGAGGAAGAGCCTTATATTTTAAATGGTCTGGTCAGCGGAAATGCCGGTCCATACCAGAATGAAGACTTTTCTGCAACCGGATATTATTCAAAAAAATTGGTGAGCATTTATACCAAACCTGAAGCACCCTATGGAATCATTACTGAAGATTATTCTTTCCCGAGGATAAGGCTGGCAGACCTGTACTTGTTATATGCGGAAGTATTGAATGAAGTTGGAGCTCCGGAAGGTGAGATATTCGAATATGTGGATAAAGTTAGGGAAAGAGCTGGACTTGAAGGCGTGGTTGATTCGTGGTCCATGTATTCTGTCAATCCCTCTAAATATACCTCCCAACAGGGTAGAAGGGAAATAATCCATCAAGAAAGATTAATTGAACTTGCACTTGAAGGGCAACGGTATTGGGATTTAAGAAGATGGAAAAAGTTAAGTGACCAGATGAACAACCCCATTTGGAAGTGGAATATTTATGACGAAACCGTAACTGGGTATTTCGATCGGGTAGCTTTGGAATTTAGAGTATTTCAGGCAAAGGATTACTTCTGGCCCATTAAATTGTCATCAATAGATGTAAACAATAATTTAATTCAAAATCCAGGATGGTAATGAATCAATTGAATGTATTTCAATTCTAAAACTAAAATTATGAATATAAACTTAGAAGAATCAAAAAATATAACCAGGCCTATTTTATTTGGCTCACTATGCTTTTTAATTATAGGTATCCTATTTTCATGTGAAGGCGAAATAAATGCTCTGGATTTAAAATCTGGTGATGGTACCTCTCCTTCCGACCCGGTAGTCGACAAAGTGATTAATATGAGTGGTTCGGCAACGATTGAGTGTTTACTTCCTCCTGATGAAGATGTACTTTATTTGATGGCAGAGATAACACTTAATGGTGAACTTCGCAAAGTAAAATCTTCATTTTACAATCCAGTTTTGAAAATTGAAGGTTTTCCAGAGGCCGGTGATTATGAGGTGCTTATCAAATCGGTCGATAGAAATGAAAATGTATCCGAAGGTATTACTACGATTGTTTCTCCAACTACACCTTCATATATATCTACTGGAGATAATATTTCAATGGAAGCCACTTTTTCGGGTGTTTACGTTCGTTGGCAGGAAAATGTGTCAAAGGATAATTTAATACTTCAATTACTAGGTTATGATGAAGATAATGAAGTAGTAGTACTTGATGATCATTATACCAATTTTGAAGAAGGTAGTTTTTTGTCCACGGATCCGTCTTATGGCTATGAGGAAAGGGCTTTCGGATTAAAAGTATCAAATCGTTGGGGCTATTCTTCAGATACTACTTGGGTCAATATAAAGCCGAAGTTTGATGAACAGTTGGATAATACGATAATGTCCCCGGTATTGGATTGGGCAAAACCCAATACTGATGATATTGCCGAAGGTCCTTGTGAGGATGTTGGTCCTAATTTTAGAAATCCACAAACCCAGTTCAGTCATCTTTTCGATGGGGAAATCAATACTTACTATGAAACAGGAGAAGGGGTTCCTCCTTTTACTTTCACTTTTGATCTTGGAGTAACAGCTAATTTAAGTCGATTTAGGTATTATCAAAGAAGAGGCCCAGAATTTTCCTTTTTACATAATACGATAAAAAGATGGCGAGTATATGGATCTGAAACAAAGGAACCATGTATCGATGACCCGGCATGGAAACTACTAGGGACTTACGAAATGACCAGACCATCCGGAGAAGATTACACTACCTCTGAGGATATCGAGGCATCACAAGCTGGACTTGATTATTTTATTGATATCGAAGCCACCAGTACTCCGGTTAGGTATATAAGATTCGCAATTGATGAAAACTGGTCAAATGGTACAATGGCCCATTTCGGTGAATTGATGCTTTGGGGCGTTAAAGTTGAATAATTAAAATGGAAAAAATGAAAAACTTATATATATATGTAATTTTCGGGTTAGCTCTTGTGTTTTCCTGTTCTAAAATGGAAGATAACTTTAAAGATTATTTGGGTCGCGAGGACAAGATATATGCAGGCAAAGTAGATAGTGTATCTTTAAGGACAGGATATAATCGAGTCCAATTCGACATTTCGACTAGTGTCCGTAACTTGGAAACCGTGCGAGTATTCTGGAACGATTTTGCTGACTCTCTCGATGTCAGTATTAGTGGTGAACCTGGAATTACTACCAAAATATTGGATGGGATTGCTGAAAAGGATTACAATTTTAATTTTGTGAGTATTGATACCCATGGAAATAAATCCTTGCCCTTTAGCGTCCCTGGCAAGGTATACGGTGAAAAATATATTGCCGTCCGCTCTATACGACCTATCAAAGAAATTCAACTACTGGATGCCGAAAATCTGATTGTTGTATGGAACGGAATAGTGGATGATGGGGTGTATTGCGATTTAACGTATACAGACATTAGTGATCAGGTCGTAAATATTAGAGTACCAATGTCCGATACGGAAACAGAACTTAATGATATTAATGCAAAGCTAGGTTTTAGCTATACCACCGTCTATTTACCTGAAGAAGATGCAATTGACGAATTCTTTTCCGATTCTGTACAGGTTCAGCCCGAAATTGCCTTTGAGCTTGGTAAAGAAACCTGGTCTCTAGTTAGTTTGCCCACAGACGTTAAAGGTGATTGCTATGGCGGAAGTATTGCAGGTTTATGGAATGGTAAAACCAATGATTATTATCACAGTGGCTGTTATGGTGATGTTGAGGACCTTATTCCTCATCATTTTACATTTGATTTGGGGGTTGATGCTAATTTGGTTAAGGTTCGACTCGACCCTAGGACTGGATGTTGCCAGGGAAGAAACCCAAAACGTTTTCAAATTTGGGGAATTTCCGATTTAACCGATGCGGAAACTACCCTTGATTCAAATGACCCCAATTGGGAACAGGAAATGACTGAAAAAGGCTGGGTCCAATTACTTGATCACGAGTCCGATCCAGGTTGGAATGGGTCAGCCGAAGGTTATATTACAAATTTAACTGACAACACAAGTGTGAGATATATTCGCTACAGAATTTTGGAAAATTGGAATGGAGAACCATACACGGCATTGTCTGAATTGACATTTTGGTATGGAGATTGATTTATTTTTAATGGAATAGATATCGGATTCCTTTAAAAGACAATTTTATTAAGTGTGAAAAAAGAAAAGTAGTGGGAATATACCTCACTACTTTTCTTTTTTTTTACCAATTATAAATTAATGAATAACATTGGGTTGTATAGAAATTTATTTTTAGCTCGTTTATATTAAATAAATAATATTTCTAAATTATTGGTATGAAGTTTGGAACTCAATGGAATAAATTATTCGGAATACCGGAAGTAAGTATTCAACCAATCATCGTATTCTATTTGTCCTGTTCGATGAGCTCATAGTCGGGGGAGTTACCGAGATTACCGGGGAACGGAAACAGGAATTCTTCCAGTTTTTCCTCATGGAAGACC
>TARA_R110000764_G_scaffold30528_1_pt1 | contig 16942 bp, 16 predicted proteins | sample TARA_R110000764 | Tara Oceans TARA_R110000764 (sample SAMEA4398111) | marine metagenome | biome: Polar Biome; feature: [SRF] surface water layer (ENVO:00010504); material: water (ENVO:00002006), including particulate matter (ENVO:01000060) such as... | depth 5 m | reverse complement strand
ATAGTCAAGTACTGTCACCTCAACAAGTAGAGCAAAATTATAACGTTTACAAAAACAGATTTAACATATAATGTACACAGGACCTCACTTAACAAAAAAAGATTTAGTATTTGGGTATGACACAGGATATGGCATAGCTACTAACAACACACCCACTAGATTCTACCCAGGCAAACCTACTACCAATTTAGCTGATTCAAGTCTTGCAGATTGGGGTACTGAAAGTTCTGCACAAAGAATTGCTACAGGGAATTACTATAATAGTCAACCTACATTTAACTGTAGAAGTGCTGTTGGATCAGTTTGGCTTGCCATTTATAATGATGTAACAGGATTAAGAACAGCTGCCGGTTCAAGCGGCACTGTAACTATGAGTGTTTGGGTTAGAAATACTACAACATCATCTGTGAATGTATCTGCGTATATGGGACATGATTTTTCAAGCGGTAGAACCGTATCTGCTAATACCGACTGGCAAAGAATACAGTGGACAGTAAATCGGACTAGTATGAATAGTGACTACTGTGAGTTTAGACCAAATACAGGTGATGCTAATCGTTTTTTAGAATTTACTATGCCTCAAATAGAGGTAAATGTAACAACAGCAACACCATTCACCACCAGTAGTAGATCAACCACAACTTCCCTACTTAACCTAACTAAACTGTCAAATATAGATGTATCTAATTTATCGTTTGACTCTACAGGTCAACCTATATACGATGGTACAAATGACCATATAACTGGAACTCTCAGTATGAATGGCGGCGGAGCTCCCCATACTATAGAAATGATATTCTCCAGCAATAGCAATCAAAGTAGTATAGGTAGTAGAAAAGATCCATTTAGTATAGGTAACTCAAGTTCACACCAGTACAGCGCCTTAGATGTAAATACAGGGTATATGAACTGGTACTTCTATGGTAAAGACACTACGTTTACCAACTCACCTTTAATGGTGGCAAACCAATTTTACCATATAGTATTAAGCTATGCTGGTGGTTATTCAAACAATACTAATAAAAAAGTATGGATAAATGGTGTGCAACAAACTTTGTCTGCAGGTGTAAATGAAACACCTCTTATGCCTAACAATCCTAATTTTTCAGTAGGTAGAGACAGAGGTAGAAATACAGCTTACTGGCCTGGTGAAATACCTGTTTTTAAAGTATACAGTAGAGCATTATCAGAAGACCAAGCACAAGGTAATTATAACGCATATAAAAATAGATTCGACTTATAACGTAAGTAGGTATACACGTCTATAACAGTAAATAACCGTATTAGAGTAGAGAGTAAACTAAAGTTAGTATATTACATTAAAGTACAGTAAAAAAGCAGCAGAAACAAATAAATTACATAAAATGGCAGTACAGATACAAGGAACACTAAACACAGTAAAAGGACCAACAACCTCTTCTTACTTCAGGATTGAACACTTTAAAGTTAAACCATGGGTAGGAGAAGTAGAATATAACCCAATGCTTTTTAATAGTGCGGAAGATGCCGGTATGAGTAGAATACAGTTCTACGGAGATGAACTCCCAAATATACTCCTTACCCCTCTTTTAGAATTATCATTAGTTTCAGGTTCAGAAAACCTAGAATTTGAATTACCAGAATTGATTACTTTCCCGTTAACTGGAGCATTAGAGGATGTAACGATTAATCATTATACTCAATCACTAACCTCACAAAGTGTAGAGGTAACAGATTATGACGAAGACGGGAATGAAACAGTTACTACGGAAACTCAATACTGGCATGACCAAGTTATATACAGTCAATCTATCGAAGAGAAAAACCCAATTGACTTAGCAGGGTTAGGTGACATATATAATAAGTGCTATACACATTTCAAAAGCATAATTGCAGAAAATCTACCATCAGCAAACATTTTAGATATATAAAACATGGGAATAACAGGAATCAGTACTAGTGGAGGAGTAAGTTTAGGACAAGAAACCCGTTTAGCAGGAGCATCCGGCCATGCAAGGTTTTCTAATTGGAACGGGAACCCCAGTATTCCTTCTACTCCTGATAATGTATCTTTAGATATTTTAGGTAGAGACCACTTTAATCCTGTCTTAGCTAGACCACAAGAATTATATCAAGACACTATATACGGACCTACATCCTCTTATAGGTACTTAGCAATCAGTGGAGTAAACTGCACTGTAAATATAACGTACCCAACAAATGTAGCAGGATGGAGAATAGTATCAGGAACAGGCACAAGCGCAACATCTACTAATACCTTAGGGTACCCTACTAATAGCGGTGCACATGAAGAATTACAATACCGGGCAATAAAAACAGGAACATACTCTAATGTATCAATGAATGCAGCATCCTTTGCATACGGAACTACCTTTAATGGGTGGTACTGGTGTGGCTCAGACTGGGTTACCACCGGAGGGCCAGTAAGCTTTAGTACCAGCTTTACTCTTTATAACAACCAAGCAACCGGTACATCGTACACTAGATTAAAAGCAGTATGTAGCTAAATTTAGTAATGTAATAAAAAGATAATATGAAGGTTATATGGGTATATGAAAATACGAAAGGGGTGTTCTCTTTCTATACCAAGCTGAACATTACTCTGTTTGTAGCTTCTGTTACACTGTGGAAAAAGTACCACCCACTACATAAAACATCTCTGTATGCAGATGAAATGACAATAGATATATTCAATAGTTTAGATATACTATACCTTTGGGATGAAGTAATCAACTTAGAGTATAATGACAATATTGATAGAGACATATTTTGGTCAGGATGCAAATCTAAAGTTTTATCTACAATGACTGAACCTTGTATTATAGTGGATCATGACTTTTTAATTTTTACCAACATAGATGAACACTTAAAAGAGAGTGTGCTTTATACCCATAATGATGATATGTCTATATGGTACCCAAAAAAAGAAGATATAAATCTTAAAAAATTAACTAACAGAGTAAACTTTACACAAGACCTAGCAGCTAATGTATCCCTACTGTACCTACCAGATCCCCTTTTTACTAAACTTTATGCCGATAGGGTAATAGAGAACCATAAACAATTTACTGCAATGAGGGGAATACAAAAAAATTCCCAGTATTTAGTTTTTTCTGAACAGTATATGCTAAAGGAAATGTTAGTAGAGAGAGAAATACCACATAAACCACTTTTACAGAATGTATGGTCTTGTGAATTAAACAGAGCATTACCAACCATCCAACAAGGAGTATGGACTCTAGCAGAGAGTACTAAGAAGTACAAACACTACGGACCAGAAAAAACGTATTTTTATAGTAATAAAGCTGGCTTTGTATACGAAAATGTACTATCTTACCTTATGAGATGTATTTCTGCTACCAAGTTAATAAATGTAGAATATCTAACTCAGAACATTAATAAACATATCAGTATAAGATGATTAACTTAGGAGTAGACGTTATATATATAATTAATAGGTCACGAGACAAAGAAAGACTGTTATCAACCCTAGCAGAGCTAAATAAAATAGATACAAATAATGTAGAGGTTATAAGGGCTGTAGAAGGAGAGGACCTTCCAAGTATCGGGGACTTAATAGAGAGTAAAAAACTAGCACCAAGATTTCTTGACCCAATAGGACTCTTAACACGGAATATAATAGCAACAGCTCTCTCACACCATAGAACAATAACACAATTTAACAGTTCAGAATATGATACTTGTCTTATTTTAGAGGACGATATAAAATTTACGGATATATTCTGGAAAGAAATGTATAACAACGGCATCAAACAATTTATATCTGATATTAAAAGCAATCAATATGATGTTGTTTACTGGGGAAAAGAATCCACACATATTCCTACACTCAGCAATGTTACTAACAATCTAAATATAGTAAATACAAACGTTAATGCATACGGAGCACATGCTTACCAGTTAAACAAAGAAGGAGCTAGTAAATTACTTAAGGACTTACTTCCTGTTCAATATGCAGCAGATGTATTCTTAGAAACCTGTGATATACGTATTTTAAGCCCAATTTCTTCATTTATTCTACAAGAAAAAGACATAATACCTACAAATAAGAAAAGAGGAATAATTAACTCCATAACCGGTTTAGGACTTTCCGGAGAGTTTAGCAGTACTAGAGTAGATATTTTAAACTACTTCGATGAATGGACTGGTAGTAAGTATATGCGAAACATACAACAAGCAGGAATATATAAAGATATCCCGGTTGAAAAAGTTACTTTTAAAAATAAAAAATTAAACAACGGCCAAATAGTAGAGAATTGGTCTACAATACATTTTTCACTAAAATAGTGATATTTATAATAAATCAAAACCACAATAAAAATGGCAATAGAATACACATGGAACTGTAGAACAGTTGACACATACCCAACATCGACAGATTCACAAGAACCAGCTAACACCGAAACAGACGTTATTTACAACGTACATTATAGCTTGACAGGTACACAAGAGACTGAAGGAGTAACATATTCAGCTAACTGTATAGGAACACAAGACCTAGGCACACAAGACTTATCGGGCTTTACAGCATTTGCTGACTTAACCCACGATGATGTAATTGGTTTTGTAACAGCATCAATGATTGCTGTAACTCCAGAAAGAGTAAATGAATTAAAAACTAGTATAGAAGCACAAATAACTTCTAAAATCACTCCAACTACTGTAACTAAGTATATAGTAGATCTAGAAGATTAATAATATAGTTGGCGACTAACTTTATAGTTCGTATATTATCAATATATAAATCGATTTAAATTAAAATTAAGTTTTAAAAATTATGGCAAACCAGAAATTAACAAAGGAAGAGCTAGAGCAGTTACAGACACTACAACAGAAGAACGCTGCATTAGTAACAGAATTAGGACAAATCTCTTTAACAGAGATCAGTCTTAAAGAACGTAAAGCAGGAGCTGAGAAATTCTTAACAGAATTAAGAGACTCAGAAACTGAATTAGTAAAAGCGTTAGAGGAAAACTACGGAGTAGGATCAATCGATCTTAAAGAAGGAGAATTTATTCCTGCACCAGTAGAAGAAACAGACGTAGTGGAAGAAGTTAAATAACATAACTTTTACATACTTTATTAGGGAGGAGGGTTTTTTGGATCCTCCTTTCCTATTTATATAAGAGAAGTGAAGCCGATATTACAAAACTGTTTTACATTCCTAAACGATATTTATAACAAACTAAAAAACAAAATAGACCAGACATGGCAGAATCAATTATCTCCCCAGGTGTATTTGCAAGAGAGAACGACATCTCTTTCATCAATCCAGCACCAGTAGAAGCAGGCGCAGCTATCTTAGGCCCAACAGTTAAGGGACCAGTAGAAGAGCCTACAATTGTTACCTCTTACAACGAGTACACACGTAAGTTCGGCGATACGTTTTTATCAGGCTCAACTAAACAAGAATTTTTAACTTCTATTGCGGTAAAGAATTATTTCCAACAAGGAGGTAATACTGTACTAGTTACTAGAATCGTTACAGGATCTTTTTCAGCAGCTTCATCAACTCACGTATCTTCATCAACTAATGACAGTGTTCAACCTTTTGAATTAAAGACACTAGGTAAAGGAGACATCTTTAACAACTCAACAAGTATTACTGAACCAGGAGATGAAATTGCAGGAAGCGGTGGAGTCTTAGTATCAGGATCAGCTGATAACATCAGATGGGAAGTACAAAATGTAGACAATAAAAAAGGAACCTTTACTCTATTAGTTAGAAGAGGAAACGATAGCCACAATGCTAAAGTAAGTATCGAAACATTTAACAATATTTCATTAGATCCAGAATCTACTAACTATATTGAAAAAGCAATTGGTACACAATATAAGACACCTGCAACAGATGGGGCTAAAGACTATATTAAAACAGTAGGTGACTACGTTAATATGTCTAACTACATTTATGTAAGTGCTGTTAACACACAAACTACTCAATATTTACAGAATGACGGTATTACTGTCAATGTAGATGGAGCAGGAGCTTCTTATTCAGGATCTTTACCGATTGCTGAGTCAGGATCTTTCTATAATGCTACAGGAACTAATGCAGTAGCTAACGCTAACTACTTTGGATCTATATCTAACAACAACTCACAGGGTATGACCTCAGGGAACTACACTAGAGCAGTATCTATATTAGATAATAAAGACGAATACATCTTTAACATTGTTTCCGCACCAGGTTTAATTTACGAAAATGCAGATCAAGGAGGTACTTTAGATAGTATCATTACTTTAGCAGAACAAAGAGGTGACTGTATCGCAGTTGTTGATTTAGATGGGTACGGCTCTACCGTAGCTAGTGCTACTTCGACTGCTACTAGTTTAAACAGTTCTTATGCAGCAGCTTACTGGCCTTGGTTACAAGTAGTATCAGCTACAGGAAGAAACGTATGGGTACCAGCTTCAACAGTAATTCCAGGAGTATATGCTTTTACAGATAATAGTTCTGCACCATGGTTCGCACCAGCAGGATTAGTAAGAGGAGGTATTGCAGGAGTAATTCAAGCAGAACAGAAATTAACAAGAGGTCAAAGAGACTTATTGTATGATGGAAAAGTTAACCCAATCGCTACTTTCCCTGGACAAGGTATTGCAGTATTTGGACAAAAAACGACACAGACTAAAGCTTCAGCTTTAGATAGAGTAAACGTTAGAAGATTGTTAATCGAGCTTAAGAAGTTCTTAGGAGATCAAGCTAGAAACTTAGTATTTGAACAAAATACAGTAGCAACTAGAAACAAATTCTTATCTACAGTTAACCCTTACTTAGAATCAGTGGTACAGAGACAAGGTCTTTATGCTTTTAGAGTAGTAATGGATGACACGAACAACACCGCAGACGTTGTAGACAGAAATCAACTAATAGGTCAGATCTTTATTCAGCCAGCTAAAACAGCAGAATTTATCGTACTTGACTTCACAGTAGAACCAACTGGAGCAACTTTTAACGGATAATTTAATAACACAATATTTATAATAAAGTATACACAACATGGCAGTATTAGATCCAAATGAAATTATGTTTAAAGCCTTTGAACCAAAGGTGCAAAACAGATTTGTAATGTACATCGACGGTATTCCTTCATTCATGGTCAAGAATGTTAAGGCACCATCATTCACAGATAACATTATCAAGTTAGACCACATCAACTCATATAGAAAGATTAGAGGAAAAAGAGAATGGGACGATATGACCATGACCTTATATGACCCAGTAACTCCTTCAGGAGCTCAAGCAGTAATGGAATGGGCTAGATTAGGTTACGAATCAGTAACAGGTAGAGCTGGTTACTCTGACTTCTATAAGAAAGATTTAACTTTAAATGTATTAGGACCTGTTGGAGACATCGTAGGTGAATGGATTATTAAAGGAGCTATCCTAACAGTAGGAGACTTTGGACAATATGACTGGACATCTGATGAAGCTGTAGAAATAGGAATTACAGTTGCAATGGACTACTGCGTACTGAACTACTAAGAATACTTACTACCATACTTTAATATTCAAGAACCCGATTTATTTCGGGTTTTTGTTGTTTTATAAAGTTATTATTCGTATATTTATTAGTATAACAAGTTATAATTAAATAAAATTTATGGATCCAAAATTTAAAATGCCAACTGAATCGGTAGAACTGCCATCTAAAGGGCTACTGTACCCTAAAGATTCTACACTTGCAACAGGTAAGTTAGAGATGAAGTACATGACCGCTAAAGAAGAGGACATCTTAACAAATCAAAACTACATTGAAAAAGGGACAGTAATAGATAAACTACTACAGTCATTAATTGTAGATAAAGGAGTCGACTACGGTAACTTACTAGCTGGAGATAAGAACGCAATAATGATTGCAGCAAGAGTACTAGCATACGGAAAAGACTATACTTTTGAGTATAAAGGACAATCAGAAACAGTAGATTTATCAGTATTAGAGAACAAACCAGTAGCAGATGAATTAGAAAAATGTGAAGGTAAAAATGAATTTACCTTTAATTTACCGCATACAGGTAATGTCGTTACATTTAAACTGTTAACACATAATGACGATAAAGCTATTGAAAGAGAAATAAAAGGTCTAAAAAGATTAAATAAAGACGCATCTCCTACAAGTACTACCCGGTTTAAACATATGATCACCTCAGTAAACGGAATGTCTGAACCTAAAGATGTAAGAGAGTTTGTAGAAAACTTTCTACTAGCTAAAGACGGAAGAGCATTAAGAGAGGAATACAGTAGACTTAACCCAGATATAGATACCACTGTAGAAGTGAACGGCAAGGAGGACGTAGCGTTGCCAATAACGCTAAACTTTTTTTGGCCTGACCTCCAGTTATAGAGGGTATATATTTAGTCAGATTCACGACATTGTTTTTCACGGTAAAGGAGGGTACTCATGGACTGAAGTATATTCCATGCCAATATGGCTACGTAAATTTACCTTTAGTAAAATACAAGCTTTTTATGCAGAAGAAAATGAAAAGACTGAATCTGCTAATCAAGCTGCTAAACAAAGCATACCTAAGATAAAAAAACCAAATTATAATGTGAAGGCCCCTACTAAATAGTGGCCTTTACTATTTATAACCAAAGAAGAGATGGCAATCGACGACAAAGAGAATAAAAAAGCTTTAGAAACCCTAACTAAGATAAATGCAATTTATCGAACAATGGGTAAAAAGAAGCTCGAATTAATAGACAGCAATATTTCCGAACTACCTAATATACTAGGCTCAGCAAGAACTGAACTAGAAAACATGGACGGAACTGCTTCTAGTCTATATGGACAACTACGAGCAATGACGTCTGAGATGAAAGGTCAAGCAACTTCTATTGGGTTAGCACGTAAAGGGTATAGAGATTTAACTAAAGCTGCAAGTACACTAGCTTCAGATGAAAAAGAAATAGCTCAATTAGGTTCAAAAGGACTTAAAACACTATTAGACAAAGCTATTGCATCTAAATCATTAATGAAATCTGGAGCAGAAGAATTAGCTAGGAGTAATGAAGCAGTTAAGTTAATAGAAGAAGAAGTTAAATTACTTAAAGACTCTAATGACAGTATTGAAAATCAAAATGCGTACAGGACACAGCAGATATTACAGAGCAAAGCTTTAAACGAAGAAGAAAAAGCAATACTACTTAGCCACCACGATCAAAATAGTATTGCCGATCAAATTATTAAAAAAACAGAAACCCGATTAGCATTAGAGAAAAAGATAGAAAAAAAAGCATCTAGCTTCTCCACTCTATCCAGTATTGTTAAATCCATTCCCGGTTTAAGTGGACTCTCCGCTCCATTTGAAGCAGCAGCAGAAGCAGCAAAAGATACAGCAAGAGAAAGTAAATCTGGTCTAAAGATTTTTGCTGCAGGAGGTAAGGTATTACTAAATGCTTTCGGTCCAATAACTTTGCTTATTACAGCTTTCAAAGCCTTTAAGGATATAGCTTTTGCAGTAGACGGTACACAGACATCTATAGCTAAGAGTATGAGTCTTAGTTCATCTGAAGCGAAAGCACAATACGAAACAGTAAAAGACATAAAGAACGACAGTGATGATATCTTCGTATCAACTAAGAACTTAGTTAAAGCCCAAGGAGATTTAGGCAAAGCATTTGGAGTTACAAGAGGATTCACCGCACAGCAACTTGAAGACCAAGTATCACTAGTTGATAAAATGGGAGTACAGGAAGAAACAGCTGGAAGACTTCAAGCATTAGCTATGACATCAGGTACAACTGCAAACCAAGCCTTAGACAGTGTAATAGCAGAAACACAAGCACTTAAGTTAAAAACAGGTATACAGTTAGACCAGAAAGGGGTACTAGATGAAGTTGCAAAAACAGATGGACGATTAGCAGCTAATTATAAAAACAACCCTGGAATGATTGCTAAAGCAGTCTTACAGACAAGAAAATTAGGGCTATCTTTAGCACAAGCTGCAAAGATGGCTTCGAATATGCTAGACTTTGAATCTTCTATAGGTAAAGAGATGGAAGCTGAAGTACTTTTAGGAAGAGACTTAAATTTTGATAAAGCAAGAGCATTAGCATTATCAGGAGATGCAGCAGGTGCAGCAGCTGAGATACGTAAACAAACAGGTTCATTAGCAGACTTTCAAAAATTAAATGTTATACAGCAAGAAGCACTTGCTACAGCAGCAGGAATGACATCGGATGAATTAGCTAATTCTCTACTAACTGAAGAGAATATGTCTAAACTAGGGGCTAATACAAGAAAAGAAATACAGGAGAGAGTTAAATTATTAAAATCTCAAGGAAAAGTAGAAGAAGCAAACCGATTATTAAGTCAAACAGGAAATGCAGCAGATGCAAAAGCAGCATTAGAGAGAGTAACAATCCAACAGGAATTTCAACAAGCCTTGGATGTCGCTAAAGAAACATTTGCTGAGATTTTTGATGAAACTTTTGATATAGCTGGAACAGCAAAAAGTATAGTCGGATTTTTTAGTTCATTAGCAAAAAATATGGGAGCTATTAAAACTATGGCTATAGTTCTAGGAACTGTTTTTGGAGCAATGGCTATAAGTTCAACTATAACTGCGGTAGCAGCAATGACAACAGCGTCAGCTGTTACACTCGGTATTGGTGCTTTAGCAATAGCAGGAGGACTCGCTCTGATGGCCGGAGTCTTTGATTCGTCAGTAGAGTCTGCTACAAAGGGTACTGAACAGAAAATGAATGACGGTTTAATCGGACCAGGCGGTGAAACTATAGTAAGTGGACCAAAAGGTAGTATTCAACTAAACAAACAAGACTCAATGATAGTCGGTACTAACCTCGGAGGAGGCGGTAACGGCGGAGGATCTTCATCTAATGCATTAATAGCTAGAATAGATAAATTAATATCAATTGTAGAAAAAGGAGGTAATGTATACTTAGACGGTAGTAAAGTTGGAGAAGCTTTAGTACTTAGTTCCAACCTTAGTTCATAATAGCTATTTATATTAAAACCAATAATAAACAAAAATTAATTATGTCAATACTAAACAACCTAAAAGATTCAGTCCACGGATTGAAAGGCCAAACACCAGCACAGAGAGACGGAGCTAATAAAGCCTCTACTTTACATTTTGCTTCCTCTATAACTGATAAACCAGATATTTTAGCGCAGCAATCTCAACTTAGCTTAAAAGGTAAAAAACCAGCTAACAACTACTTAGATAATATGCCAGAAAAAGGGATTAAAGATAGAGGTAGAGATTTAACATAATAACTTAAACTAATAGGCAATGCCATTAATAGACTTAGTTACCAACCTTAAAGACTTAACTTACGGAGGAAACGGACCCTTAATCACAAAGGACATTAAAAATCCACCTACAAGTAATACTCTCTCTATGGAAATTACTCGTAGAGGGGATGATTTAGTTAGAATAGGAAAACTATTAACTACAGCTCCCGGCATTAAACATGGAATCAACCAAGTTGCACTTAACGCAGTAGAACGTAGAATAACAGCTAAAAATGAAACCGGACTTCGATCTATTGTAGGAGGTGGATGGTCAGCTGTTAAAGGAATAGCATCTACACTAGCACAAGTTCCAGTAAATGGTACAGGTACACATTTTGTCGAAGGATTTGGCGGAAAGAGAGGTTATTTAAAGAGTGTACAAGGTCATGTAGATTATAAAATTCCATACTCTGAAGGAGGTATTAACACTAAAGGGATACTGGAAAAGACAGGTGAGTTTGAAACGAAAGGTAGTATTCTAACTGCTTTTACTGACTTACCCTTAGACCCTAAATCTGATAAAGTAAAGGATACTGAGTATTATGAGCCATCAGACTTTACAAATGAAAAAGGGTTTAAATACGTAGCAGGAACTTCCGAAGGCCAAAATGCCAGAGCACATACTATTTACAAACAAAATAAATTAGGTTTTCAAGCAGTTGGAACAGAGGCAAAGTTCGGAGAAATATACTGGGATGATGTTAACTTTGTACCTCTCGATAGGGTAACTGCGAAGTTTCCTACTACCGGATCAGCAACAGAAACCTCAACACATAATTCATCAGAAAGTTTTTTTGAAGACATTATAGACTTTAGATTTAAGGTTATAACACCTCAAATAAGCAGAGCTGATAAGCCTATAATTACTACTTTGGATTTCAGAGCGTATTTAGATTCTTTTAATGACTCCTTTACAGGAGACTGGTCCAGTATTAACTACTTAGGTAGAGCAGAAACCTTTTATAGTTATACAGGATTCAACAGGGCAATTGCTTTTAGTTTTAAAGTAGCTGCTAGTTCGATAGATGAAATGAAACCCCTGTATGAAAAACTAAACTTACTAGTAGGTACAACAGCACCTACATATAGAGGAAAGAATTACATGAGAGGAACACACACAGCAGTAACAGTAGGAGGATATATAAAAGATCAACCTGGATTTATACAATCTATTTCTCTTGACTGGAATAACGAGTACCCTTGGCATACTAATGCACATGAAGGAAATTCTCATGGAGGAAAACGTAAAGAAGAGGCAGAACATAAACAACTTCCAACAGTTTTAGATGTTTCTATTGTATTCCAACCAATTCACACTGAGGTTCCATCAAACTCCGCACAGTATATAGGTGCAAAGAACGATATAGAAATATAAAAAACACTGACTATATGAACAGGTATAAAACAATAGATACACTACCAACAATTAACGGTAAAGCATATAAAAGAAATTTAATTTTCCCTGAAATAAAACCTCAATACTCGGATATATACATTATTACTACTGCAGGAGACAGATACGATACCTTAGCTTATACATACTATAGTGATTCTACGTTATGGTGGATAATAGCTGGAGTAAACAAAAGTAAAAAAGATTCATTAGTAGTTACTCCTGGAGTGCAGTTAAGAATCCCAACAGATACTGTAGAAATAATAGAAGAGTTCGAAACCTTAAATGAAAGCAGGTAATGAGGGAAACTAAAAAGTTATTTGGCTTACCATTAAATGATGAAGTCACCACACAGTTAAAATATAGAGTACAAGATCAAATACCAAAGAAGGATGCTAGCTTTGTAGATACCAGAATTGCACACAACGCAGGGTCTTGGGTTAGATGTGTCTCAGGCGTGGATACTATCGATGAAGATTCAAAAAAATACGTCCAAGCATTAATGAAGTATTCCAAGGATCCACTGTATGCAAAAGCACTAAGAGACTGGTACAGTAGCACAGATAGATCTAGTAATATATTAGCTAGTACTTTTATACTATCAGGAGGTACAGGCTACTTTAAGATAAAAGAGGGAGAACAAAAAGAATATAGAACAAGCGGTATTGATATAAAGAGCATAGATGACTTAGCATCTAAAAGCTCGTACAAATTTAGTGAAGTTGGAGGATATGTACCGATGGCAGGTATAACAAATTTTAAAGTAAAATCTAAAAGCCAATTTGGAACTTTACGTGAAATCGAATTAAACATAACAGCCCATTCTCCTGAACAATTAGACCAGTTAGAAAAACTATTCTTTCGTCCAGGGTATACGATGCTAGTAGAATGGGGTAATAATCTATACAGGGATATAGAAGGAGAAGAGAGCAGTACCCCTAACACAGTCACAACAGCATTCTTAGCTAATATTAAAACAGAAAAAGTACAGGCAAAAATAAATAAAAAAATAGAAGCCTCTGGATTAAATTACGATGCTGTAATAGGAAAAGTGGTAAACTTTTCTTGGCAATACGGCGGAAATGGAACGTACGAATGTTCACTAAAAGTAATCGGAAAAGGAGAAGTACTTGAATCAGTAAGCTCTACATTCTACGACCCAGACAAAAAGATAAAAGCCTACGTAAATAAAGTAGAAGATGAAGATGCTCCTGAAGATACAAATGACTTACTGTTAAATAGGTTAAAAGCATTTTTAAATCCCGATAATAAAACTGTAGAAGCCTATATAAATGAGTACTACCCCAACGGAAAACTATGGGTGTTTAAAGGAGACGAACAGACTGGGAATAAAACTGAAAATGAAAAGACAGGTTCTACCCCCGGTCTAAGAAATAGGTACCTTACTCTTCGAGATGTGTTGTACGTAATAAACAAAACAATACTAGAAAAACCATTTTCCGGAAACAATGATAGTACCTTTAGTACTGAATTTGGAACTTCTGAATTTACAACCTGGGGTACCAATCTATCCGCCAACCCATTTATCTGTGGGATACCTGCTACGGGAGATCAGAAAATAACACCTACAAGAGAGTACGCACCCTTATTCTGGATGTTAAGCGATAATAATCAAAACTTGCACTTCCCTAAAGAACTTTCTACTGCTTATATCAAAACACCAGAACTCCATAAAAAGGTAAACGATAACGATCCACTGCGAATACTTGTTAATATAGAACACTTAATAAGTCTACACAGGGCCAGTATAGAAACAAGGATTAAGACAAAAAAAGAAGAACCGGTCTTTAAGTTAATTAAATCATTACTTAGAGATATAAGTGTAGCAGTCGGTGGACAAACAAGCTTAGATTTACATCTTTTTTCTGATATTAATAAGTGGACAGTTATAGATAGGACAAATTATAGCCCTGTCAAAACATCGAAGGAGATGCCAATTATTAACGTGGTTGGATTAGGTAGTTTAGTAACAAGTCTAAGCATTGATAGTAAAATATCAAGTAACATGGTAAATATGTTATCAATAGCAGCCTCTTCCGTAGGGTTACAGCAGCAAGACCAGGATGGATTGATGCAATATAATAAAGACCTCGTTGATAGATACTTTCAAATCCCAGACAAAGCAGACTCCATAATGAAGGAAGTTGTAAAATCTGATCGTAAACTTGCATCAGATATCGCGAGGGTAGTACGAAATGCATACAAAATATACTCAGTTGATAGATCAGCAGATAAAAGTACATTTGATTCTCTGAGTTACGACTATCAAAAACTAGCTGAATTAACCGTCAAAAAGATAGTTGCAGATGAGAGAGAAAAAAAACCTGTCCCCCCCTCCGATCCGTTGTTACCTATTGAGTTATCCCTTACTATGAGAGGAATTGCAGGAATTAAAATGGGTGAAGCGTTTACTGTAAACAAAGAAATACTTCCAACTCGGTATCATGAAAGAGTAGGATTTGTAATAACTGGACTTGATCATGTAATAGGAACGAATAATATCTGGTATACAAACATTAAGACAAACATGTTAATTCTTCCAGTCAAAGATAGGAAACCACCACCAGTTGTTATTCCACCACTGGAACTTGAAGCAGTAGAATTAGATGAAGTAGTAATTACATCAACTAAAAAAAGCGACACCCCGGAAGCAGATAAATTAAGAGCAGCTATTAACGCAGCAAAGTTTATAGAAAAAGGAGAAGAACTTTCTAACGGAGGAGACATAACAGCATCAGCTTCTAAACTAGGAGTGTCAGTAATTAATACAGTAAAATCAGAATTACCAGGAGTTAAATTAAGGTTTACTGGAGGTAATGATGAATATCACCAAAATTTAAACTCAAACTCTAGACATAAAAAAGGTAATGCTTTAGACTTTACAATAGTTCCATACACTATCAACAATTACGAAAGGGTATTAAAGGTAGTACAGGGGTATGCAGCAGGTATGTCAGGACAGGTAAGATATAAAGATGAGTATAAGAAATTAACAGTTAATGCATCTGGCGCTCATATGCATATATCATGGGGACAGGGAACTGAAGGAAATGCAGAATTAAAAGTGGCAAATAGACTAGCTGCTTTAAACAAAATTAATAAATACACTGTATAGTATGTGGCTACCAGCATTTAAATTTATCAAAGGTCTATTTTCCCTAAAAGGAAGTTTTACACTAAACAACGGCAGTGATTACGAAGGACCGTACATTGAGACAAGTAGTGGAGAATTTTTTACAGGTAAAACACTAACTTCTGAGTCAAAAAAACTTCTACCGATAGAGGGTGCAGGCCCAGAAGTAGACTTTGACGGTATTCCGGTACTGCTTAAAACAGAATCACCTGTACCTACCCCAACTAACTATAAGCAGGGATTCTTCCTGCGTTACTTTCTTGAGGATACTAGAGATGGTAGAGTATTAGAGGTAGGTAAAGCATCCTACGGTATTAAAGGGAAAAAATTATTTATCAATACTGCAGAAGTTAAATGGGTACTGGACAAACCAGTTAAAGATTTATTTAACCAAGGATACCTCTATAAAGGAGCAGCTAGTAGAAACAGGCAAGCTATAGTAGAAGCATCTCAAAAAATGTCAAAGCTACGTGATATAATAACAGATTACGGTAAATTTGCAGATATAGAATCAGATGTTGAAGGATTTAAATTCATAGATTTACCAGAAAAAGAACAAAAAAGAATTATACGTAAGCAGTCCCCTAGCAGCCAGCAAGAACCACTAGTTAAACAGGTACCTACTTTCTTAGGGAAGAAACGTATGGAAAGAAAGTTAAAAGAGAATTTATATACCTCCGGTGGAAGGTATAAAATCTCAGGTTCTAGTTCTAGTTATATAGGATTCTACCACATCCACCCACAACATGGTGTTATGGAAGGAGCAGTACATACTTCGAACCCTCACAGGCACTTAGAACCTTACCAGCAAATACCAAACAACAACACTACTTCCAACACTCAAAATAATACCGGAGGATCAGGTAACTACAGAGGGAGTACTGAACCCAACGTTATAACAAACAGTTCTGACGAAAGTAATAGTATATATTAGTTGTAGACTCAACATATAGTTCTTATATTGTATAAAAGGTTATAAGAATGTTTTATATAGTAGAGGAAGATAGTAAGTTACAATTAATAGAGAATCTAGTTAGACAGGGTTGCTATATTGATGTAGTGCCCTCTAATGATAACTACCACCCTAAGTTAACTTCAACAGTTGCTGTA